>WNEY01003558.1_pt1 | contig 11715 bp, 14 predicted proteins | sample 5400531 | NCBI WGS metagenome assembly WNEY01 (sample SAMN13153338, study PRJNA577476) | soil metagenome | isolation source: 200 cm saprolite under Douglas fir tree site 1 | place: USA:California | collected 2015-04-18
GCGATGCGCGTATCTCGCGGCTGAGGCTCGCCGGGATCTGCTGGCTCTTCAGTCCCACCGCGGTGATGCGGATCGTCTTCGGATCGAGCTCTTCGACCTTCGCGCCGAGCGCGCTGGCGATCTCGAGCATGCCACGCACGTCGCGGATGCGCGGGACGTTGTGAAGGGTCACGGGCTCGTCCGTCAGGAGCGCGGCCGCGATGAGCGGCAGCGCCTCGTTCTTGTTGCCCGCCGGACGGATCTCTCCCCGCAGCGGAGTGCCGCCTTCGACGATGAAGCGTGCCATCGGCGGCCTAGCCTAGCCCGATGGCGACCGCGGGCTTCAGCTGATCGACGCCGCCGCGCAGCTCCCCCGTCTTCGGATCGATGAAGATCGCGTTCGGTCGTGCGAACCACGCCGACATGAGCGTCTCTTCCTTCACGTCCACGCTGTGACCGAGGGCGACGAGGCCGTCGCGTACGTCCTCCGGGATGCGCGAATCCACCAGCAGCCCCTCACCCTCGTCGTGCACGCGCGGCCGATTCACGGCGTCCTGCGGCCCGTCGCCAAAGTCGACGACGTTCACGATCGTCTGCGTCACGGCGCTCATGATCTTGCGTCCACCGGGCGCGCCGAGGGCGAGCAGCGGCGCGTCGCCGCGCACGATCAGCGTCGGCGCCCCGGCCCAGAGCACGCGCTTGCCGGGCGCGATCGAATTGGGATGTCCCGGCACCGGATCGAACCAGGTCATGCCATCGACCAGGACGATCCCGGTCCCCTTCGGCACGAATCCTGATCCGAAGCCCTGCCCGAGCGTCTGCGTGAGCGAGACCATCGTGTGTTCCTTGTCGATCGCGTTGAGGTGCGTCGTATGGTCGGCGAGCTGCGAGAAGCGATAGAGGAACGCGGCGCGCAGCGCCTCGGCGACCAGATGCAGGTGATCGACGCCGCCCTGCTCCTTCGCACCGACCGGGAACGCGTCGAGCACCGTGAGAGCGCGCGCGACCGTGGGTCCACCGGTGAGACCGTCGAGCGTGATCACGCGATGGCCGCGGTACATCGTCTGGAGCGGCTTTCCGTGAATGGCCTCGTATGTCGCAAGATCCGCCGCACCGAGCACGCCACCGTTCGCGCGAACGTCGGCCACGATCGCCTCGGCGATCTCGCCGCGATAGAGCACCGCCGGGCCGTCGCGCGCGACGCAGTCGAGCGTGCGCGCGAGATCCGTCTGGACGACGCGGTCGGAAGGCTCGGTGCCGATCGGCGGACGGAGCGGCGCGCCGCTCGGCCGAAAGAAGATGCGACGCGCGTCGCCGGCCTTCCAGAGGCGCTCGGCGTACATCGCGAACGCCAGCGCGACGTACCAGTCGATCTCGAAACCCTGCCGCGCGAGTCGGATCGCCGGCTCCATCACGCGAGCGCGCGGCAGCGATCCGTAGCGCTCGAGCGCGAGACAGAGCGCCGCGGCCTGACCCGGGACGCTCACCGACGTCGCGCCGTCGATGTTCGCGCCATCCTTCACCGCAGGCCAGAGGTACATCCCCGCGCGCGCGTCGCCGCCGACCAGCTCGAACATGTCGGCGCGCGCGCCGAGGGGAGCGCGCGTACTGCCCTCGATGGCCGCGACGCTACCGTCGGCGCGGCGTATGACGAGACCGGCGATGCCGCCGATGCCACTCGTGAATGGCTCCACCACACCCATGACGAACGCGGCCGCGACGGCGGCGTCGACGGCATTTCCACCGTCGCGCAGCATCTCGACGCCCGCCTCCGCGGCGAGGTGATGCTCCGCGGTGACCATGCCGCCACGCGCGACTGGTTCGGTCTTGGAATGGTGCCACTGGCTGCGGATATCGGTCATCAAGGGACGCGCCGATACTAAGCGTGATGCGTTACGAGGCCATCGGGTTCGATCTCCTCACTGCGCTGCTCGATTCGTGGTCGCTGTTCGCGGACGTCGCGGGCGGTCGCGAGCGAGGGATGCGCTGGCACGCGGCGTCGCAGTCGTTGCTCCGTGGGAAGCCGTACCGCCCTTTCGAAGACGTCGTGCGCGATGGCGCTGGCGTCGTCGGCATCGACCGGACGAAAGCGGACGAGCTGCTGGCTCGCTGGGGCGAGTCCGCGCCCTGGCCCGATGTGCCCGGCGTCCTCGTGCACCTGAATTCCTACACGCGGTTCATCGTCACGAACTGCTCGGAACGCCTCGGCGCGCTGGCGGCAGCGCGCGCCGGGACGTTCGATCTCGTCATGACCGCGGAACGCGCCGGGGCGTACAAGCCCGACCCGCGCCCGTATCGCGCGGCGCTCGACGCGCTCACGCTGCACCGCAAACGCGTGCTGTTCGTCGCGGGGTCGGCGCACGATGTCGGCGGTGCGTCGCGCGCGGGCATGGACGTGTACTGGGCGAACCGCGGACGCGTCCCGGCGCCGACCGACGCGAACGCGATCCGCGAAGAAGAGGACCTGCGCGGGCTCCCGGGCGTGCTGGAGGCCTAGCCATCCCCATCGGCCGTGACGCCATCGTGCTGCGCGACGACGGTCTGCCGTGCGATCCGCAGACCGATCTCGACTGGCTCGACTGGGTCGCGGCGGGCGAGACGCGCAATTGGTGCCGGAACGACCTGCTGCTCGACTGGCTCGACGAGTTTCCGACCATTCACGGCTTCCTGCGGGACGATCAGCTTCCTGGCTACGACGAGACGTTCGACCTCGGACGTTTCCTGATGCGACAGGGTCGCGCGTTCGAGAAGGCCGTGCTTGCCGACCTCGCGCGGCGCTGGCAGCTCGTCCGCGTCACGCACCGACCCGATGAAGCACGGGCGCTCGCCGCCGCGATCGCGACGCACGAAGCGATGGAGGCCGGCGTGCCGATCATCGCCGGCGGCGTCCTCCGCGATCCGCAGCTGCGGATGTTCGGTGTCGTCGACCTGCTCGTGCGCTCCGACGTGCTCGGCCAGCTCTGCCCCGCCGCGTTCGTGGGCGATCCACTCGAGCTCGCGGCGATCGGGCTCTCACACGGGCGGCACTACCGCGTCGTCGACGTGAAGTTCAAGACGCTCGACCTCTTGAAGATGGGCGGCCTATCCACGTCGCCGAGCGATCTCGACACGCTCGCGCAGGCCTGGGTCTACAACGAGGCGCTCGGGCGCATTCAGGGCTACACGCCGCCCGCTTCGTATGTCGCGGGCCGCGCGTGGAAGCAGGGCGACGAGCGCGGCGATCGCTGCTGGGAGCGCCTGGCGCGTGTGCCGCACGACACGGTCGTGCGCGGCCGCGACACCGATCTTCGCGACGTCGTGCAGCAGGCCGCGGCGTGGATCCGCCGCGTGCGGACCGAGGGCGCGGAGTGGCGCGTGCTCCCGCTGCCATCGGTCCCGGAGCTGTGGCCGAACATGAAGGCGGACGGGGGTGGCCCGTGGCACGACGCGAAGGCGCAGATGGCGGCCGCGCTCGCGGACCTCACGCTCCTCCCGCGGGTGAACGCCATGCATCGCGCCCGCGCACACGATGCGGGCGTGACGCGCTGGGACGACCCGCGAACGTCAGCGCAGCTGCTCGGGGTCGGCAACGAGCGCGAAGCGGCGATCGTCGACGCGGTGCTGGCGGTGAACCGGCCGGGTGGCGAGACAGTGCGGCCGGAGCGGATGGTCGTCGCCACGCAGGTGTGGCGGCAGCGCGCGCCCGTGGAGTTGTTCGTCGACTTCGAGTTCCTGCCGGATCTGAACGACGACTTCGCGGCGTTCCCCCGAAAAGGCGGTCAGTCGCTGATCTTTCAGATCGGCTGCGGCACGTACCAGGGCGAACAGTGGCGCTTCGAGCAGTTCACGGTCGACGACCTCTCTCTCGCGGCCGAGGCGCGGATGATCGATTCGTGGCTCACGCACCTGCACGCGGTCGCAACTGAGGCCGGCTGTGACCTCGGCGATGCGCGACTCGTGCACTGGTCGCCGGCAGAGACGAGCAACTTCGAGCGCGCGTACGACAACGCCCGCGCGCGTCATCCCGATCGCGACTGGCCGGTCCTGGTGTGGTTCGACCTATTGCACGAGGTCGTGCAGGCCGAGCCGCTGGTGGTGCGCGGCGCGTTCTCGTTCTCGCTCAAGCCGATCGCACGGTCGCTGCACGCGCTGGGTCACATTCAGACGAACTGGGGCGACGGTCTCGCCGACGGCGCCGGTGCGATGGCCGGTGCCTGGAGCGCGGAGGTCGAGGCGAAGCGGAAGGGCGTCGCCCTCGACGCGACCGAGGTCATGGGCGAGATCGCGCGCTACAACGAGGTCGACTGCCGCGTCATGGCGGAGATCCTCGACTACCTGCGACGGGAGCGCTAGGCCCCGTAGCGCTCGATGAATGATCCGCACTTCGCGGCGAGTCCCGACGGGTCGTGGTCGCGCCAACTCTCGCCGAAGACGAGGTAATGGAGCATTCGCCCGACCAGACACACGCGGAGCCCGGCCGGCCCGACGAGCGCCAGGCATGCGTCTTCGAGACGCCGCGCGTCGATCGTCGGATCCGCCCAGCCATGTTCGACCGTGGTCTCGAGTAGGAGACAGGCGAGATCGTACGCGCGCGTTCCCTTGCCGAGATGAGCTGTGTCGATGATGCGCAGCGAGCCATCGGCGACGAGCATGTTGCGAAGAACGAAGTCCCCGTGAACGAGATCGGTGATCGGGAGGCGGAGCGAGCGAGCACCCGCTGTTAGGCGCTCGAGGCGACCGAGGAGCGCCGCGGTCACCGGGCGTGCACGCATGCGCGCCACGAGATCCGCATCCCCATCGAATACCACGCGGTGTACGTAAGAGGACCAGTCCCGGTCGGTCTCGGGTCGCAGGTCTGCTTGAAGAGCGTTGGCTCGGAGCAGCTGATCCAAGCCGTCACCGTCGATCTGAGTTGGGACCACGCCGTCGACGAACTGTTCCACGATGTACGTGGCTCCGTCGGGCAAGACCCCATGGGCGAGCCACTCTGATGTCGGCCAGCCACGACGCCTCAGGCTTTCAATGGAGCGCGCGGCGACGACGAGCTGCGCCGCCGACAGCTCACGCGGATGCCACTTGAGCACCCCGCGCTCGCCACGTGGACCCCGCAGCTCGTGCGCACCTTGGAGGTAGCCGCCAGGAAGGCGACCCACGAGGGACCACCGGGTGTGGTGGCGTTCGTTGATCAGCCCGATCACGTCGGAGATGTCGGTCATGCGTCGCGGGCGCCTGATCCGACCTAGGCTCGAACGACGCGCACGGATATCGGCTCGCTCAGTCCCTTGAGCGTCAACGACCGCGGCAGCATCGAACGCCAGGTCGCCTGATTCCCTCGGTCCACGTCCTCGGGCATGGGTGGACTGCTCCTATGCGACGGTCGCGAAGCCAGCGGCCTGGAAATCATCATCGAAGACGAATGCGCGTGCGATGCCTCGCTCACGCATCACTTGAAAGCTGACAAAGTCCACGAGGGAGACATCCGTCGGCAGGGCCGCGAGCAGCGCGGCGAGACCCGCGGCGTGCGTCGGCTCATCGATCCACACTGTGTTCAGCACCGGCAGAAAGTCCTGCGAGAAACGGCTGACCGCCTCAGCGCCTAGACGACGCCGGGTCAGCGCGATCATCTCGACCAGAACATAGCTGTGAGTGACGATCTCCTCGCCCGTGAGATCCGCAAAGGTCGCTCGTGCGGCGCCATGGAAGCGGTCGTCCCGGTCGAGCAGCGCGTAAAGCGCCGACGTATCAGCGAAGATCGTCACTTGCGGAAGGCATCCGCCAGTTCGCGATCATGGTCGCGGCTGACATCCTTCCGCCCTGACGCGAACTGGCCAACGATCCCCAAGGCACGCTTCATCCGATCTTCGTTTCGGACGTGTCCCCGGGCGCGAAGCCAGAGATCGACCGCCTCGCGAACGATCGCTGAGTCGGAGATTTTTCGCCGCGTGGCCTCCCGCCGGACAGCAATGGCCTGCTTTCGGGTCAGCTGGAACTGTTTCCGCTCCATGCCATCATGATGGCATAACGCCTCGACACGGTCAATACGTGGTCAGACGCGGTCAGACCCTCGCGAGCGCTCCGTCGAGGTCGGCGATGATGTCGTCCGCGTCCTCGATGCCGACGGAGAAACGTAGCGTGCCCTCGTTGATCCCGAGGCGCGCGCGCTCCTCCGGAGCCACGCGCCGGTGCGAGGAGATCGCAGGGTAGAGCACCTCGCTGAAGAGATCGCCGAGCGTGGTCGCAGACGCCGCGAGCTGCAGCGCGTCGAGGAACCGGAAGGCGGCCGCCTTCGTCGCGTCTTTGAGATCGAACGTGACGACGCCGCCGAAGAGGCCGCCGAACTGCCGCTTCGCGAGCTCGTGCTGCGGATGGTCGGGGAGACCGGGATAGCGGACGCGCGCGATCTTCGGATGCGACGCGAGATGTTGAGCCACGCGCAGCGCGCTTTCGCACTGACGGCGAACGCGCAGCTCGAGCGTTCGCATGCCACGGATGCAAAGCCATGCCTCGTGCGGTGGGAGATACGCGCCGTCGAGGATGGTGCGGTCGCGCATCGCCTTCGCGACCTCCGCGCTCCCCGCGACGCTGCCCGCCATGACGTCGCCGTGGCCGTTCACGTATTTCGTGAGCGAGTGGATCACGATGTCGGCACCGAGCGCCGCAGGACGCAGCAGCACGGGTGACGCGAACGTCGCGTCGACGGCGAGCGTCGCGCCGTTCGAGTGCGCCAGCTCGGCCAGCGCCGCGATGTCCGTGATGCGCAGGAGTGGATTCGCCATCGCTTCGATATAGAGGAGCGTCGTCGGCGCCTCGCGGAGCGCCGTCTCGACCTTTCGGTCGTCGGTCGCGTCGACGAAGATGATCTTCGCGCCACGTTCGCGGATCCAGCGCTCGAACAGCGCGCGGACCTGCCCGTAGATGTCCTCCTGGGCAACGATGCGCCCGCCGCTCGCGACCGCGCAGGCGTCGACGAACGCGGCGATCGCGGCCATGCCCGAAACGAAGCACGTCGCGGCCGCGGTGCCCTCGAGCTCGGCGAGCGCCATCTCGAGCGCTGCGGTCGTCGGCGTCCCGTAACGGCCATACACGTAACCGGCGCGGTCGCTCGCGAAGACCTCGTCCTGCGCTGCTGCGGAGCGGTAGTCAAAGGCCACGCTTTGCACCAGAGGCGGTGCGACCGGGACACCTTCGCCGGCGGGCAGCGCGCGCGCGGACCGCACGACGCGCGTGCCGATGCGAACTTCCTTCTCGATCCCCATCGCTCGCGAGTCTAGGTGCGTGGGCTAGTGGCCGGCCTCTTCCTCGACGCGCTCTTCCACGACCCTCTCGACCGGACGTGGGTGCTCGGCCTCGAGAGCTTTCGCCCGCTCGATGAGATCCGCGACCTTCTGTCCGCCCTTGCGGCCGATCCGCTCGAAATGACCAGGGCCGTACTTCGCCGTCACGGCCTTGCCGCCCTTCTTGCCGATGCGACCGAAGAACTCGGGGCCGTACTTGTTCGCAGTGCTGGAGCCGCCCTTCTTGCCGATCTTCTCGTAGAACTCGGGTCCGTACTTTTCGCTGACCAAGCGACCGCCCATGCGGCCCGCCTCGGCCACCGTCATTCCACCGCCGGATCTGCGCGCCATGGCCTGCTCCTTTCAGTAGCGGCCAAGATGACGCGCAGGATGGATGCCGCATGCCTGCCCGCCACCCCGACAACCGGTAACAACTACGCAACGATTGGTCAGGCAGGGGCCATTTCGAGGTCGATGGGCTCCTCGCGGACGAAACGGACGACGATCAGCGACGAAAGGAGCGCTGCGCACAGGCAGAAGACCCCGAGCGCCCAGAAGCCGTAGAGATCGATGAGCAGCCCGCCGATGGCCGCGCCACCGACGATGCTGAGACTTCCCGTCGCACCGGAGAGCGCGAGAAGCGTCCCTCGCGCCTCGGGGACCTGTTCGGTGAGGAGCGTCGAGTTCGTCGCGAAGCGCGCGCCGATGACGGCCGACAACACGAGATTGAGCGCGCTCGTGACGAGCAGCGGTAGGGGGACGTTCGTCTGTACCAGCAGGAGCACTCCCGACACGACGATCGCGCTCGCGACGACGGGACGGTGACCGTAGCGATCGCCGACGCGTCCACCGACCTGACTACCGACGAAAACTCCGAGGCCCATCGTGAGCGCCCACGTCGACGCGGCACCCTCCGAGAGCCCGAACCTGTCCTGGAAGAAGACGACGAGATACGTGGCCCAGGTGAACCAGTAGAGACCGCCGAGCAGGCTCGAGATCACCGCGGCGACGGCCGAACGATTCTTGAGGATGGTGCGGTAGAGCTCGAACACACGACTCTCGCTCACGTGCACCTGCGCCGGCCTCAGCTGAAAGATGAGAAGAGTCGCCGCGCCGATCGCGAGCAGGCCGACGAGCGCGAGCGAGACGCGCCAGCTCGTCGCTTCGGCGACGATGCCTGCGATCGGGATGCCGACGATGCTCGCCATGGTGTTGAACGCGATGACCGTCGAGATGGCGCGGCCGCGTTCGCGATACGGGAAGTTGTCGCCGAGCGTCGCGTTGACGTTCGGGAAGATCACCGACGCGCCGGCGCCCGCGAGGGCTCGCAGGATGAGCAGCAGTCCGAAGCTGCTCACGAACGACCCGAGCAGCGTAAAGACGCCCATGATCAGCGTGCCGCCGACGAGGAATCGCTTGCGCCCGAAGCGATCGGAGTACGGCCCGCTGAGGATCGCGATGAGGATGCCGGGCGCTCCGTAGGCCGCCGCGACGAGGCCGGCGGTGCCGGTCGTGACCCCGAACTCAGCGGCGAGCTGCGTGATGACGGGACTGATGACGATGTTCGTGTAGACAGAGGAGAAGGTGAGGAACCCGAGGATCGCGAGGAGCAGGCGCCGCTCGCGGGCGGTCAATCCAGCGGAAGGCCCGCGAAGGCGTGCAGGAACCGACCGAACGCGCGGATGTGATCGACGTAGTCGGCGATAGCGATGTTCTCGTTCGGCGCGTGGTTCGCGGACGATGCGTTGCCCGATCCGAATCCGACGACCGGGATCCCGAGCTTGTCGCAGACCTGCGCCATCGGTCCGCTGCCGACCATGAGCGGATAGACGACCGGGTCCGTCCCGTACGTGGCCCGGCAGGCTGCGATCGCGGCGCGCGCGGGCGCCGAATCGGCGGGCCAGCGCGACGGACGTTCGCCGTGCGTCGCGACGACCTCGATGTCGCCGAAGCCGCGCCGCTCGAGGTGCGCGCGCAGCAGGCGCGCCACGAGCTCCGGGGTGAGATCGGGCACGAGGCGGAAGTCGAGCTTCGCGCTCGCGACGGCGGGCAGCACTGTCTTGGAGCCGGGCCCGGAGTAACCCGAGGTCAGACCGCAGATCGTGCAGGTCGGCTCGAAGAAGTGCTTGAGCTTCAGCGGAGTGCCGGTGAGCCCGCGGATGAAGCGCGGGACGTCGTGGATGCGCTGCGTGGCTTCTTCGTCGTACGGCAGCGCCTCGAGCATGCGGACCTCGTCCGCGGTCGGCTTACGCACCGCCTCCATCAGGCCGTCGACGACGATCTCGTCGCGGTCGTTCTTCAGCGTCGCGAGCGCCCACACCAGGCGCCACGCGGCGTTGGGGATGATCGTCGCAACGGACGAGTGCGCGTCCTGCTTCGCGCCGCGCACACGCAGCTCGAAGTACGCGATGCCCTTGAGGCCCAGCGAGACCGTCGGCCGCCCGGCGGCGTCCTTGTAGCCGGCTTCCCAGATGCACCCGTCAGCACGCAACAGGTCCGCGTTCCGTTCGACGAATTCGGCCAGATGCTCGGAGCCGATCTCCTCCTCGCCCTCGTAGAGGACACGCACGCGGAGCGGCAGCTCGCCCAGCGTCGCGCGGTAGGCCTCGATCGCCTGAAGGCGCGCCATCAGATTGCCTTTGTTGTCGGACACGCCGCGCGCGAACAGATGGCCGTCCCGCTCGGTCGGCTCGAACGGCCCCGTCTTCCACTCGTCGAGCGGATCGGGCGGCTGCACGTCGTAGTGGTCGTAAACCAGGAGCGTCTTGTCGCCGCGGCCGGTCTCGCCGACGATCGTGGGCGGTCCGCCGTCGACGCTCAGACTCTCGCCCGCGATGCCCGCGCGTCGCGCGCGCTCCAGGACCGCGCTCGCCGTCTCGTCGATCGCGCTCTTCTGCGCCGACACGGTGGGCAAGCGCACCAGACTCTTCAGCTCTTCGATGTACTCGCGCTCGCGGGCGCGCACATAGGCATCGAAGGCGTCGAAGGAGGTCACACCGCTAGGCTAGCCCGACGTGACCGGAGACGCTGTGCGAGTCTTGCTTCGTCCGAGATCGCAGCGTGGCGAGTACGGCGTGATCTCGATCCACCGCTTCTCGCAGAGGTAGTGGATGAGCCCGTCGGCGTCCTCGATCGTCTCTTGCCGGTACACCTTGGCGCGCGGGACCATGAAGACGCAGTCGCCGCAGTTGAGCGGAAGGGCTGGACGCGGTCGGCTCGCGCTGCGCGCGACGACGAGCGCGAAACCCAGCGCCACGAGTGAGACGACAATGAACACCGCGACGATGGCGAAGATGGCCAGCGGACCCATATCCGTTCGGGCCTCCTCCCCGTATCAACGGTATCAGGAGGTGAGCGCGATGCGTGGAGTGCTCTTGTCCGTGGCCGCAGCCCTGCTGCTGGCCACCACCGCGTGTGCGGCGGCCGGGTCGGGCGGGAGCGGCGCTCCCAAAGCCTCTCCGGCGAACGCCACGACGGCGCCGTCGTATGTGCCCACACCGACCGGCGGCATGCCGGCCGACCCGTACGGGTATTAGTCTCGCCACATCAGGTTCGGCATCCATGTCGGCCACCTCGGCGGACCGCTCGGCGAGCTGCGCAGGCTGTGGCGCTTCGCCGATGAGGGTGGCTTCGACTGGTTCTCCGTCTCTGATCACTTCCAGGAGACGCCGCATCAGGACGGCGCTGGTGACTGCTTCGAATCCGTCACGACCCTGACGGCCGCGGCCGCGGAAACGACACGCGTGCGCGTCGGCTGCCTCGTCTTCAGCATCGCGTATCGCAACCCGGGTCTACTCGCAAAGTCCGTGACCGCCATCGACCACCTCTCGAACGGCCGCGTCGAATGCGGGATCGGCGCGGGCTGGAACGAGCCGGAGTACCGCGCCTTCGGCTACGACTTCCCGGATATCAAGACGCGCGAGGATCAGCTCGAGGAGTACGCGGAGGCGCTGCGGCGCCTCTTCGATGATCCGTTCGCGGAGTTCTCCGGTGCGTACTACACGCTCAAGCACGCTCCGAACAATCCGCGCCCCGTGCAGCGACGCCTTCCGCTCTGGATCGGGGGCGCGGGCGAGAAGCGCACGCTTCGGACCGCGGCACGCTTCGCCGACGGCTGGAATGCGCCGTATCTCGCGCCCGCCGAGTGGAAGCGGAAGAACGAGGTGCTCGACCGCTGGTGCGGCGAATTCGGCCGCGACGGGCGCACCATCGCGCGCACTATCAACGTCGGCTTCTACATGGGCGCTGACGCGAAGGGTGTGGCGCGCGGCGAGGAGCGCTATCAGCGCGAGTGGGGCGCGGACACGCGGGGGTTCACCGGTTTCCTGCGCGGAAGGCCGTCACGCGCCGCGGAGGTCGTGAGCGAGTTCCGCGACGCTGGCGTCGAGCAGCTCAACATCGCCGTGCGCAGCGGGCCGTACGACTGGGACGCGCTCGCCGCGTTCGCCGAGCAGGTCGTCCCGGCCGCGAGATGAGCCTCGAG
>WNEY01004191.1_pt1 | contig 11714 bp, 10 predicted proteins | sample 5400531 | NCBI WGS metagenome assembly WNEY01 (sample SAMN13153338, study PRJNA577476) | soil metagenome | isolation source: 200 cm saprolite under Douglas fir tree site 1 | place: USA:California | collected 2015-04-18
CAAGGCGCTCTGGACCTTCAAAACCGAGGGGGAGATCAAGTCTTCCCCGGTAGTGGCGGGTAACCGCGTTTTGATCGGCTCCTACGACGGCAAGCTGTACTGTTTGTCCGCGCGTGATGGCAAGCTTCTGTGGAAGTTCACCACCAGCAACTACGTCCACGTCACACCGGTGATCTCCGGCGGTATCGTCTATCTGGCCGGCTGCGACGAAGTCTTTCGTGGAATTCGCATCGCGGATGGAAAGGAAGTACTCGAATTCTCCTCCGGCGGATACACAGGCGCGTCCCCCGCGCTGCTGGGCCAGCGGGCGTACTTCGGGACGTTTAACAATGAGGTGCTGGGCGTGGAGCTGCACGGGAAGCGAATTGTCTGGCGTTATGAACACTCCGAGCGGCATTTCCCGTTTTACTCCTCGGCGGCTGCAGCGGCTGACCGCATCGTAGTCGGTGGACGGGACAAGTTCATTCACTGCCTGAACGCTAAGACTGGAAAAGCGATCTGGACCTTCGCGACCGGCGCCCGCGTGGACTCATCTCCCGCGATCGCGGGCGACCGTGTTTACGTCGGCTCCAATGACGGGCGGTTTTACGTGCTGGACCTGGCCACCGGGAGGAAAGTATGGGCATTTGAAGCCGGCTCGCCGCTGTCCGCTTCGCCCGCAATTGCTGCGGGGCGCGTGGTGATCGGCTCGCAGGATGGGCGGTTGTACTGCTTCGGCTAGTCAGGCCGGATCACTCCGGCAGCTCATCCCGCTGCGGCTCCGGCAGCCAGAAGCTCGACAGGAACCCCACCGCGTAAACTAGCAGTGCCACCGTGCTGGCCGAATACGCCAGTTTCGTGAACGGAGTCGAGCCCGTCATCACGTTGGCCAGTTGCGTCGTCAGAAGCGCGGCCGAGGTCCCGATCATCCTGCCACCGATATTCGCCGCGAAGCTCTCGCCCGTGCCGCGCAGATGCGTCGGATACACCCTGGGCAGATAATTCCCCCAGAAGCTGAACTGCGCCACCGTGAGCAGGCCCGCCAGGAATATGCCGACCTGGACCATGCTAAGGCTGTGAACCGCCGGATAGAAGAAAACCAAGGGCACCAGGAAGAGTCCTGGGACCTGGAACACCCGCAGCAGGCGCCTGCGGCTGACGATCCGAACCGCCAAGAACGCCAGCAGGAAGCGGCCCAGCAGTCCACCCATTTCTTGCAGGAACTGCACCTTGCTCACCGCCTGCTCCTGCGCCGCCCTGGCGAGGTGCACAACCTGCGGCAGGCCCGGGACGATGCGCGGAATATGCTGGATGGCCCCGAACGCCGCCCCGTAGCTGCACGCGAACATCAACGCAGTCACCAGGGTAGTCTTGCGATACTCCGGACGGAACAACTCGGCGAAGCTAGGCCGCTTCAGGGTGCCTCTCGACTTCTTCTCCTGCCATACCGGCGACTCTGGCAGCAAGGGGCGGATGATCATTAGGGGAATCGCGGGAATGATTCCGGAGATGAGGGTATAGCGCCACGCCTCGTGTCCGCCGTTTATCGCCGGCAGCGACCCGGCGTAGGTGACTGCCAGGTAGTACGCGCCGCTGATCATCAACCCGCCCACCGAGGAGAATGCCTGTGTGTACCCCAGCACGGCCTCTCGCTGCTGCGGGTCGGGAAACAGTTCTGCCAGCCAGGCCACCGCGGCTACGAACTCCACGGAAACTCCGATAAACGTTGTGCAGCGCAGGATCAGAAGCGTGGATGCGGAGGTGGCGAAGCCGGACGCCAAGGCCGAGAAGGCGTACAGCAGAATGCTCCAGACCAGGATGCGGCGCCTGCCCAAGCGGTCAGTGAGATAGCCTCCGATCAGCCCGAAGATGCCGCCCGCCACCGCCGGGATGTAGAACAGCAGTCCGACCCAGTAGTTGAATTCCGGGGTCCCCGGCTTGACCTTGGCCACCTCCATTAAGGCCGGCCTCACGATGAGCGGCAACACCAGCAACGAATAGATGTCGAACGCGAAGCCCAGGGCGGCGATCGCGCAGATCACCCATTGAACTCCGGTAAGGCGGTGCGGTGTGGTAGTGGGCTGTGGCGTAGTCGTGTATCGGGCGCTGATCTTGAAGTACTGCAGTATGGCATAATCGGGAAACAAATTGCATCAGCCCGCATGTCGGAGAACGGAGTGAAATGGGAGGTTTCGTCAGCATAGAAAGAGCCTCCGTGAAGATGTTCAACCACATCCTTCCCCAGCAATTCCTCACCGAGTTTCTCAACGTCGCGCGCGGGCTCAAGGACATGGGCAAGCGCGTGCGAAATCCCCCGGCGATAATGGATCTGGAGGCGCGGTTCCGGATGATGGACGAGTTCGGCGAACACGGTCAGGTTATCTTGCTCACCGCCCCAACCTCTGGTCTTCCCTGCCACACCGGTTGTGTAACAGACTCAACGAGCGGAACGCCTGAGAACTGATAGAATCTGAAAAATTATCAGGGCAGGAAGCCTGGTTGGGGATTTCAGTCTGATGGAACACGGTGCCGTCGCAAACAAGAGAAAAGAGGGGAAGCGCTCCATGGTGTGGATCATTTTTGTTTTTGGTGCGGTGCTCTCGTGGGGCATTTACGGCCCCGCGCTGCATAAGGGACAAACGTCGCTCGGCAACCCGCTGAAGGCGCTCCTCTGCGTAGGGGTGGCCTACTTCCTGATTGGCGTTCTGGTGCCGGTGGCGGGACTTTCGTCGCAAGGTGGGGTGACCGGCTTCAACACCAGCGGCTCGATCTGGGCCGGCATCGGTGGGGCGCTCGGAGCACTCGGAGCGGTCTGCATCATCTACGCATTCAAGTCAGGCGGGCTTCCGAATTACGTGATGCCGCTGGTTTTCGGCGGAGCGCCCGTCATTAATGTGATCGTCTCGATGGTCACGCACCCGCCGAAAAGCGCGCCCCATCCGATGCTCTATGTCGGCTTCCTGCTGGCCGTGCTGGGAGCGGGAATGGTGCTGTACTACAAGCCTTCGTAATCTTGGGGCCGGTCACCGGCGACGCATGCGTTGCCCTTCCGTGCCCCGGTTCAGCTACGGCTTGCCGATCGAATACAGGAACCGCGCCGTGCGCATGAAGATGTGCCCGTCAGAAATCGCCGGCGAACTCAACGTGTAATCGCTCAGATCGTTCTCCGCCAGCACTTCAAACTTGGGTCCGGTTTTTATGACCGTCGTCAGCCCGTCCTCGTCGGTGACATAAATCTTCCCATCCGCCAGCACCGGCGATGAGCTATAGGTCGCTGACTTGATGCGCTGCCCACCCCAGATCTCCTCTCCGGTTTTGGCGTCCAGGCACCAGAGGATGCCCCGGTCGTTCACAGAATAGAAATACTGCCCGTCGGTAACGGGCGTAGGCACGTCCGGCCCGTTCATGAACGACCACAACTTGTGCGACTGCGAAATATCCCCGCGGCCGCCCGCGCGAAACGCGATCAGTGGGCGCACACGAGTGGGCACATAGACCACGTCGTCATGCACCACCGCAGAAGCAACGGTCCGATAGGCGGGGTTCTTGTCCGGATTGAATCCCGTGCCGCGCCACAATTCCTCGCCTGTCGCCGGATCGTGCCCAGTCACACAATCGCCGCCAGTGACGACGATCTCCACGTGGTTGCCGTACCGCAGCAGTGTTGGCGTGGTGTAGGAATCGGGTGACTCCCGGACTGCGTCCGTGGGACGGATCACGCGCCAAACCGTCTTGCCGGTCTTCTTGTCGATGCGCATGACGTAAGACGGATCATGTGTTTTCATCCCATGCAGCACCTGCACGTACAGCGAATCCTCGTATAGCAACGGCGAAGACGCATAGCCCCAGTTCAGGCCGAACTTGCCATAATCCTTCTGGATGTCTCGCATCCACAGCTCATTGCCGCTAAAATCGAAGCCCTTCAGCACGCCGATTCCGGTCATCACGTACACGCTCTTGCCGTCCGTAACGGGCGAGGGCGATGACATGTTCTGCTTATGGATCTTGTAATTCCCGTGCGCGATCAACTTCTTCCAGATCGGCGTTCCCTTGGCCTTGTCGACGCACCACAGGTACAGCTCTTCGCCATCGGCGACATGAAGGAAAATGTTGTTGCCCCAGATGATCGGCGTGGCGCCGCTTCCACCGGGCATGGCCAGTTTCCAGGCGACGTTTTCGGTGGTGCTCCAGTGAATCGGAAGGTTCTTCTCGGTGCTGATGCCGTTGAGGGTCGGGCCGCGCCATTGCGGCCAGTTTTCCGCGAACGCGGGAAAAGAAAGTACAACAAGGAATAAGGTCAGCGATGTTCGCGTGCGCACGTCTCTCCTCCTATGGCCGCCTGGTGGGCGACACGTATCACGCTCTCAACGCAGATGAAGGACAACCTCATGCAGGCATACCGGTGCGGCATAGGCCGTCTCTTCGAACTTCGTCTTGCCACGGACTCCAACCGCGCAAGCGTCAACATCGACCCCGCCATTCCGCGTCCCCCCCAGCTCATGCGGCTGCTCACTTTGGCGGTCATTGGGAAACCCTTTCGAGCGTCCCGGAATTGCTGCACGGCGATGGCGCCCTGACAGCACCCCCGCTCCAGCTGTCTCAGATGCGCGAATTTCCATGCCCTCGGATAGTTTTGATTCTCTACCGCAGATCCAGGGCCATCATCGTTCGCCGGTCCCGCACGTAGAGCTTCGTTCCGACCAGTGTGGGCGCCGTCCAGGCATTACTTTCGAGCAATGGCACTCTCCAGCGAACTTGCATCCCTTCCGGAGACAGCGTCACCAGTGCGAGATCCCCTCCTTCATCCAGCAGGATCACCTTCCCATCAGCGAGCACCATATTGACTTTTCCAAAGGTCCTGTCCTGCCAGGTCACCTTGCCTGTTTTGACGTCGACGGCGGTCATCGGTGCGGGTCCAAAATCCCCACTCGACCCGTATACGTAATCGCCGATGCGGATCGCGTTGCTGTGGTGTACGCGCATGCGGTTGCTGGACCACAACTCCTCGACCTTGGTCTTCCCTCCTAACTGGGCCAAATGCAGGACGCGCGCGCCCCCGTTGTACGCCGAGCTGATGAACAGCAGGTTGCCGGGTCCCCAGACCGGCGTGCTGATGTTGAGCCCCCATGAGGTCCTGTGGGGACGACTCCAGAGCAGCTCGCCGTTGTTCGGGTCGAGTCCGACCACCTCGTCGCTAGACGTGGTGACCAGTTGTTCCTGCCCGTCCACGTTGATTAGGATTGGCGAAGAAGGGGCATTCGAAAAATTCTGGTTTTGCCAAACCAGCGACCCGTCCTTAGGATTCAGCGCGACGATGGCATGCCCGTGCTCGCCGAGCTTGACGATGATGGTGTTCTTGTAGGCGATCGGGCTCACGGAGTAGCCCCGTCCCATAAACGTGCTGCGGGGAAAATCCTTGTAGAGATCCTTCCGCCAAACAATTTTGCCGGTCTTCTTGTCGAAGGCGTGCATCTGGGCGAGGATTCCGATGGTGTAAACATAGTCGCCGAGGACGAGCGGCGTAGCGTGAGGTCCGGGTCCGTACTCCATGCCCATCCCCGGCTTGAAGGTAGCCTCGTAGGCGTACTCCCATTTCGTGACGCCGGTGTCAGGTTCGATGGCGACCACGACTTCCTCGTGCCCGCGCCGATACATGGTGTAGAGCAGGGCGCCGTCGGTCACGATGCTGGAGTAGCCGTCGCCCAGGCTGCGCTGCCAGAGCCGCTTGGGGGCGCTGGCGGCGAAGGTTGCTGGAAGCCCTTTCCCGTCGACGGTGAAATCACCATTGGGTCCGCCCCAGGAGGGCCAGTCGAGGTTGGCGGCGCCTGCGGCAAAGGCGAAAAGCAGAACGACGAATGCGCTCACCATGAACACACACCTCCCCAGGGAACTGTGCCGGGAGCGGCCGGTGTCTTGTTTCCTCATGACGTATCGCGCCTCACTCAGCGCCCCACAGGGCGAGCGTCGTGGCGTCCTTAATGAGGACACCGCTGTTCAAGATCACCGGGTGCGCCCAGGTGGGGCTGTCAGCTACGGAATACTTGCGCAGCGGCTCGAATCCCTTTGCACTTTTCCTTGCCACGATCAGCTCGGCGTCGTTAGTTAGAAAAAAGAGCACCGAGCCGGCGTCGATGATCGCAGCGTTGTCGGCCTGGCGGCCTTCGGAAGTCCACAGAGTGGCGCCGTTGCGCGGATCGAGGCAGAAGAATTGCCCGCGTTTGAGGTAGGAGAGGCCGAAAAGGAGGTCGCCGCTCACCACCGGCGAGTTCATGTATATCCCGACGTCCTTGTTTTGCCAGACCGTTTCGGTGACCCATTGCGAGCCGCGTTTCAGCACCTTGACGCCCATCACGCCGTTGTCGAGGCCCGAGAAGATCAGAGTCTCCCGATACAGAACCGGTGTCACAATGTTCTGCTCGTAGGGGGTGCTGAAGGGAATGCGCCACAGGAGTTCGCCCGTCGCCGCTGAGACCCCTACGATATTGTGCTGGCTCTGGGTGACTACCTGGCGGGTCCCGCCCAACTCCGCCACGATGGATGATGCGTAGGCCGGACCGTCACCTTTCCAGCTCCATTTTTCCGCGCCCGTCTGCGCGTCGAAGGCAGTCAGCGCGCCGCGGCCGTTCGTGCCGACATGAGCAATGAGCAGGCCGCGATCGACCACTGGCGACGTGGCTGTGCCGAAATCCGGCGAGCCAAATTCCTTGCGCCAGAGCGGCTTGCCGGTCTTGGCGTCAAAACAAGAAAGAATACCGTTGATTCCGAAGGTGCAAATCCGGCCGTCGGCGACCACGGGCGTCGATTTGACTCCCTTACCGTGGCCGACGGCCGCTGGGTTCACGGCATAGGGGGCGGCGTAGCCTTCCTGCCAGATTACCTGCCCGGTTTCTGGCCGCAGGCACGAGACCACTTCGCGGTCGCCCTGCCTTGTGTGCAGGAAGATCTTGCCGCCGACCACCACCGGCGACGAGTGTCCCTCGCCCACGTTCACTTTCCATTTCAGCTTGAGCTTTTCCGGCCACACTTTGGGCTCGCTGAATGCGCCGGCGATACCGTCGCGGTTGGGGCCGCGCCACTGTGGCCAATCCTGCGCCCAAGCGGCCAAGAGAAATCCAGCGAGACAGGCGGCCCGGTGAGAAAACATGATTCTCGAAGTTTACTCTGCTCTCAGAGCTTTGAGCAACGGGGACCGCAAAGCCGCGGCAGTGGCGGCGAGCGAGGCGGCGATTCCGGCCACGAGGACCGCGACCAGCAGCAGGCTCAACGACACGGCCGGCAAGTGACCGCCGCGCAGCGAAACCGCCGGGGCGATGGCGAGCAGCGCGCACACTGTGCCCGTGGTCAGGCCGAGCAGCAGCAGCAGGACGTTCTCGGCCAGTACCATCGCGGCCAGATGCTGCGGGAGGTATCCGACCGCGCGCAGCAGCGCCAGTTCCCGCCGCCGCTCTAGCACGTTGCGCAGCAGGATAGCCCCGAGTCCCACGGTGCCCAGCACCAGGCCTAACGCGCCCAGGCTGCGGAATGTAGAAAGGTAGGTGTTCTCCACCTTGTGGAAGCCCGCCAGGCGCGCTTCCGTTGGCTGGATCTCGAATCCGTAATCAGCGAGCGCCGCCCCCAGCACTCCCGTCAGCTCGTACGCTCTCGCTGGCGGGACCTTCAGCAGGAAGAAACGATAACCTTCGACGCCCGGAAACAAGCGCAGGAAATTCTTCTCCGAGATCAGCAGCTCGCCCTGAAAAAGGCTATCCTGCAAAGCCGCGACAATCCGGAACCGCGTTTGGTCCAGCACCAACTCCTCGCCGACCTTCAGGTGCAGCGCATAGGTCATGGAGTTGGCGTCGGCGATGGCCGGAATGACTGGGTCGGCCGGCTCCGATTCGAGCAGGAGCCAGGGGTTTGCCGTCCGGGCCACCGAATCCTGGAATTGGAACTGAGCGCTCCGGAGAAAGGCCGCAGGAGGCGCCAGAATCCGCGGATTGCGAGGCTGGTAGAGATTCAGACAACTGGCGTCATCTCCGGGCCGCAGGCGGAAGGGGACGAACTTGACTCCTTCGAGCGGCGGAATGTTTAGGGCGTCGCGGCCGATGGCAGTGTTCGGATCGTGAATCAACGGCAGGACCGACTCGGCCATGAGCGGGAAACCGCCCGTGCCCGTGGATGCGCCCTCGCGGCGAAAGGCATCGAGGGAGACGATGAGGAACGTCGCCGAGGCGATCAGGGCGATGCACAGGATGCTGCGGCCGGGGCGGCAGGTAGCGCTGCGGAGGCCCAGGGTGATTTGACCGCCAACGGGCACCAAGGAACGCGAATTGAGCCAGGTGGACTCGAAACAGAGGGCGGCGATCAGCAACAGCGTGCCCGCACCGAAGAATCCGGCGGTTTGGTCCAGTTTGCGGGCGAGTGCGGCCGCGAGCAGTGCAACTGCCATGACTGCGGCGATCGTTCCGATGAGCAACGACCGTCTTCCGGACTTGCGCCTCTCGACGCCCGCCAGCAGGCCGCGCGGCGTCACCGGCTGGAGGCCTCGCAGGGTCCATGCGATCGAGCCCAGGCCGGTCACCATTCCGGCCGCCGCTCCCATGGCCAGCGATGCAATCGAGGCGTGCAGCGAAAGCAGCCTGGTGCCCACCGCGCCAATCCACCAGGTCCGCAGTCCGAGCATGATGAACCCGCCATATGCCAGCGCGGCCCCCATCCCCACCACGGCTCCGGGTGCCGCCAGGACCGCGCCTTCGAGCAGAAATATAGCTCGGAGCTGGGGAATCGAAAAGCCGAGCGCGCGGAGCACGCCGATCTCGCGCATGCGTTGCTCGACTCCCAGCTTGAAGAACAGCCCCGTCAGCAACAGGGCTGAGACCATCAGGAAGAAGCTGAAGTAGATGAAGTACTCGCCGAAATCGGTGGCGCCGCGCGCCGCTTCGAGACCCCGGGCTCTTACAGCGAAGACCGTGAGGCCCATTTTGGCAGGGTCAAGGGCGGCACGAAGAGCGTTGCCATAGGCTTCCGACGGCGGAAAGATGCGGATCGACGTGAGCCGGCCGAAGCGCGTACCCCAGAGCTGCTGGCCTCTCGCGAGCGGGACGAACGCTTTCGGCGTAGTCCGGTATTGCTTCCAATATTGCTCGTCGATTGGCTGGACGCGGCTCAAGTCAAGAGGAAATGGCGGATCCCAGTCGTGCAGGCTCTCGGACTCGGTGATCCCCGAATACTTCGGCGCGAACTCACGGTCCGCCGCCGTTCCTTTGAGCGGGACTACCTCTGCCAGACGGAACTGTGCGCTGTCAGTATGCAGACGACCGTCCGATTTCCAGACGTAGTAGTCGAGTGACACCGCGTCGCCTGGCTTCGCCCGCAGCTCGCGGGCGGCCCACTCATTGAGGGTGATGCCGCTGGCTTCGGTCGGCGCGGGCGGGGAGTCGAGCGCTGTTACTACGGAATAGGGGATCTCGCGCCCTCCGACGCGGATGCTGTTCGCGAGGTATGTCAGCACCGGTTCCGTGCCGAGACCCAGTGACTTCGCGGTCGCTCCTGCAGTCTCGGCCAGGTCGTCGCTGATGAGGGTGCTGTCGGTTTCAAGGGAAAGGCAGCGCTGCTTCTCCAGGATACGCAGGCGGAGGCCCAAGTCTTCGAGCGTGTAGCGGTCCTTCAAGGTGCGTTCGATGAGGCCGCTGCTTGCTGGTCCGTTTGCCAAGAGGATGGTGTTGACCTTTCCCTGCTGATCCAGGTGCCTCTGGAGGCGAGCGAGCGGGACCAGGACAGCGCGGACGTCGCCCTGCTGAGGCCGCAGCGAGAACTCGCGGAAGGCAGCCTCAGTCACTGTGAGCCGAATGGTCTTCCCTACATCTTCCTTGCGACCGTGCAGTGACTCGAGCGGAATCGCGGAGGGTTTCTGCACCCGGATCAGGATGGAGTCGCCTGCCTTGACGCCCAGCTCCCGCTCGAGCGCGGCGCTCAACAGGGTTTGCTGGTTGCGCGGCGGCTCGCCTGGCTCGGCTTGAAATTTCCAGAAGCGCTCGTCGACCCCGTAGACCTGTATACCTAGTGCCCGCCGGCCGCTCGGCTCGTGCACAACGACACCGTCGATCGCGATCATGGGGCAGGCAGAGCCGAAGACCGAGGCCAGTTCCTCGCGGAAGAAGCCGTTGCGGGAGATGACGAAATCGGCATGGCCCAGCCGCTCCAGCACCAGGTCCCGGAGGCTCGAACGCACCGAATCACCCACCAGTAGCGCGCCGCCGAGCACGCCGACCGCGGTCGAGACCCCCAGCAGCACAGCGAGGTTCGTCCGCCAATACCAGGTGAGATTACGCGCCAGCAGGGTGGAGGTTCGCATGACTCAATTCGTACCGGACGGGGAACCTGGAGGCCAGCTCCGCGTTGTGCGTTACCACCACCAGGATGGTCTCCTGCCGTTGGTGCAGCTCGAGCAGCAGAGAAGTCACCACACCGGCCGACGCCTGATCGAGGTTGCCCGTCGGCTCGTCGCAGAGCAGCAGAAGCGGCTTCCGGATCATGGCACGCGCCAGCGCTACGCGCTGCTTCTCGCCGCCCGAAAGCTCGGCGGGGCGATGGTCCAGTCGGTCGGTCAACCCCACCTGTTGGAGCAGCTCGCGCGCCCGCGCCGGGTAGCCGGCATGATCGTTCGCGACCAAGGTCGGAATCAGCACGTTTTCCAGCACCGAGCACTGCGGCAGAAGACAATGGTCCTGGAATATGAAGCCGATCAACTGGTTTCGGAACGCCGCCAGCTCCTTCTCGGCCAACTGGAAGGGATTTCGTCCGTCCAGGGTCACCGTGCCGGCGGTCGGCTGTTCCAGCGCGCCGAGGATGTAAAGCAGCGTGCTCTTGCCGGCCCCCGAAGGACCCATGATGGCCACCGCGTCGCCGCGCTTCAAGGAAAGGGAGATGCCGGAAAGAACCGTCAGCGGCCCGCGGGGCGTTGGGTACTCCTTGGCGACGCGAGGCGCTGTAGTGCTCGCGGACTCCCTCGGCGCCTCGCTTGCCGAGCTCCTCCGCGAGCGCAGGGTCCTTCCACAGCGAGAAGATTCCCTGGGCCAGGCTGGCCGCGTCGTCCGGTCCCACCAGGATTCCGCCGCCTGTCTTCTGGAGGATCTCGGGAAATGCTCCGCGCCGCGGCTCGACTACAGGGACTCCGTTCGCCATCGCCTCCAGCAGGAAGATCCCCTTCGGTTCGTCGTAGTTGCTGGGGACGCACAGGACGTTGAGGTTTCGGAGGAAATCAATTTTGCGCGGCCGGTCGAGTACGCCCCGATAGCAGAACTCGTGTTCCAGGCCCGTCTCCTTCATCTTGCGTTCGATGCTGCGGAGGTACTCGCGGTGCTCAGGCGCCAGGTAGCCGGCGACCTCCAGCGTGGTGCCGGAAAACTCGGTCTCGCGCCGCAGCCAGATGTAGGCCTCGGCCAGCAGGTGCAGGCCCTTTTCCGGCGCGACCCGAGCGAAGTATCCGACGGTGAAACAGTTGCCGAGCAACCGCAGAGCGGGATCGTAGCCCTGGAGGCTGACGCCAATCGGCACGATGTGCATCTTGTGGCCGGGGATGCCGAGGTAGCGGCACATGAATTCCGCGTAGTATTCGCTGACCGCCGCGAAGCCGTCCACGTGCTCGATGTTGGCCCGAATCAGCTCCAGTGACCTGGTTCGATACGGTTCCTGAAGCTGGCTGAGGTACAGGTCTTCACCCTGCAGCGTGCAGCATATGGGCCGGCCCACGGCCT
>WNEY01003559.1_pt1 | contig 11710 bp, 19 predicted proteins | sample 5400531 | NCBI WGS metagenome assembly WNEY01 (sample SAMN13153338, study PRJNA577476) | soil metagenome | isolation source: 200 cm saprolite under Douglas fir tree site 1 | place: USA:California | collected 2015-04-18
TCGCTGTGTGGGTGTGTGCTGAGCTGCGCTATTTCGAGCGCCAGCCGGTTCCGAAGCTGTGGGACAGACTCGGCAGGGAAGTCGATGACTTCTTCGCCGACGTTGAATTCGGCCGCGAACCCGACGCGCACGGCACCGCCGTGGAGGCTCCCTACATCACCGCCATGTACCCGACACGCAAGGACCAGGTGCTGGACCTCAGCACTGACCCGGATCACGTCAAGACCTCGGAAGACGTGTCGACGTACCAGACGCACAAGGAGACTGCGACTGGTTCCGGCGCCGTAGCCGAAGGGCTGCGCATCAAGCTGCTCGCCCTCGCGCGGGACGCGGAGAAGGTGCTGCTTCCGTGCGGCGTCGAGTACCGCATCCGCAAGAGCGGCAAGGGCAAATCCATCGTGCCGTACGTGCCGGAGCATCCCGCACCGCCGCCACCACCGAAAGAAATCGTGGGGATCATATGACCAACGAAATCACAGCCGCCGATACCCGTCGTGTCGTTGCCTTCAGCTCCGACCAGATCGACCTCATCAAGCGCACCATCTGCAAGGGCGCAACTGACGATGAGCTCAAGTTGTTCATGTACCAGGCCGAACGTACCGGCCTCGATCCGCTGGCGCGGCAAATCTATGCCATGAAGCGCTGGGACGCGATGCAAGGCCGTGAGGTCATGAGCATCCAGACCTCGATCGACGGTTTCCGCCTGATCGCGGAGCGTACCGGCAAGTACGCCGGCCAGACCGGGCCGTTGTGGTGCGGGAAAGACGGGGTCTGGCATGACGTGTGGCTGGCGGACGAGCCGCCGGCCGCGGCCCGCGTCGGTGCTCTGCGGAGCGATTTCAGGGAGCCGTGCTGGGCCGTCGCCCGGTACAAGACCTACGCGCAGCGCAAGAGGGATGGCTCGATTACGCGCGCATGGTTGGTCATGGCCGACCTTATGGTTGCAAAGTGCGCGGAAGCACTCGCGTTGCGCAAGGCGTTCCCCCAGGAGCTTTCCGGGCTGTACACGGGCGACGAGATGGCCCAGGCAGCATTGGCGCCGTCCGGGTCCGATGACGAACCGGCGGTGCCCGGCCCGGCCACGGCGGTGGCATCCGGTGGCAACGGCTGCGATCCCGCCACCGGCGAAGTCATCGATCCCGACCGGACGCCGACTGCCGACGAGCTGCTCAACCCGCCCGATCTGCACATCGAGGCCAGCATGGCGGCGGAGCGCGGGCGGGAAGCGTTCGCGGCGTTCTGGCGTCGGCTCAAGCCGGCGCAGCGCGGCCAGATGACCGACGCGAACGTAAGGATGTTCAAGGAAATGGTGGAGGCCGCGGAGAGAGTAGATCATGACCAGACCCAAGCCCGGTGAGTGCGGCGCCTGCCACTGGTTCGAGGCCGCGCCGGGAGCGCAGCCGATCGGCGACCCGGACAACCCGGTTGCCGTCGGCACGTGCTGCGCCAACCCTCCCGTGCTCGGGCAGGGCATGCAGGAAATTCCCGGATCGCGACTGTCCGCGAAGGGCGTGCAGTACCAGCAGGTGCCGATGGGGATCAGACCACCGACCGCCGCAAACGGCCGGTGCAAGGAATGGACGCCCGCCGGATCGTTTCCGGCACTCAGACATTGAGGTGATGAATGAAACTCAACGCGGATCAAGCCGCCGCCGCTCTCGAGGCTGAAAAGCGAATGCGTGTCACGCAGAACGAAATTGTTAGCGCGCAGGATGCTGCGGCGCTCCGGCGATGGTGCATCGAGATGGCGATAAAATGCATTGAGGAGATAAAACTTCCGAGCACAGGTAACTCAACAAACAATATAAACATAGACCCGGTGCAGGTTGCGCGTCAGTTCTATGAGTTCATGACAGAGAAGTCAGAATAAAAAAGCGGCCCCGAAAGGGGCCGCAGTCGCATGGAGGGGAGGAAATCCGCACAGCGTGCGCCTCGGAACGGAGGGCGAAAGCCCTCCGTAATCAGTTGTTGCTGCAGGGATTGCCGTTCTGGTGCGTCCCGATTTTCAGATCGGTGGCGATACAGGGCGAGTAGATGGGCGCGGCCGGAGTCGGCCTGACGGGGACAACGCTCGCATAAGTCTGAACGGGTGACGGCGGCGGTGAGCAGGAACCGAAAGTGCACAGAATCGCAACGAGAACTTCAACCATTTAGTATCTCCTGAGTGTTGGTGGCGGAGGGAGTCGAACCCCCTGCAGCGTGCGCACGCCGCCCCATCCGATGGCGCCTTGACCCGCTGCAGCGGGTAGCTGGTTTCAACGAGGCTTTACTAGCACGCGCCAGGAACCGCAGTGTTGCTAATACTGCAACGCTGATATGCGTAATTACTTGTGCTTTAGTGGGACGACCTTTTCGATCACTTGCTGCTGTTCCTTCACGTCGATCTTGGTTGCCCGAATTTCGTGTTCCAACTCCTGCAGCCGAGTTTCGAGCGTCGTAATGCGCAAGTCGCGCAGCTGCAAGTCGCGCCGAGCGTCATCGCCGCGGTATCGATCGGACATGTTGAAATTGACGGTCGCCGTCAGCACCTGCACATCGGTTTTCAGCTGAACGAGGGTGACGATCATCCACCCAGTGACCGGAATTGCGAGCACACTGAACGTGCGGCCAACGATGGTGAACCATACGTTGGCCGCTGCTTTCTCAGCCGCATCTGTCATCGAGAGCACAGCACCTCGGCATCGGCGCCGTGAATCAGCCCGTCGCCGCCTGGTGGTCAGTCAGCGCCGGCGCATTGGGCAGACCGGGGGTCAGATGATCGGCGACCGCCGTAATGGCCTCATGGACGGGACGCCCCGTGGCCTGCCCCACAGTGTCCACGGCCTTCACCAGCACCGGTAGCAGAGGGAGGAATTTCGCGAACATCGCGAACTGCGGAAAGAACATCCCCAATGCGCCGAACAGCGTCGGCAGGATGCTCTCTGCGACCTCCAAGCCGTTCTCGATTTCGCCTACCGTGTCACCCATCACGCAACCTCCGTTGGCGCCATGCCGTACCATGCGGCGCGCAGTTCATCGTCAGTCCCGGAAAAATAGTCCACGTCCTGCTTGATGCCGATGCCCGGAATATCGTGCGGACCCGGTCCCTCACCGTCACCGGAGCGCTGCCACAGGACGTAGTTTTTCCACAATTTTGGTACCTTCGCAACTGTGGAGTACTCCGCCAACCATAACGGGTAATGCTCCAAACCGACGCCGGAACCACGTTTCTGGAGGAGTTCCCGCACCAGAAAGCCGGAATACAGCCACCCGTACTGCTGCGTCACGGTGTGGATGATATCGAGGAACTGCTCCGCCTGCCACAATCCCAGCTTCTTGTCCTCAAAGTCGAGCGCCAACCGGACGAAATTCGGCGCCCGCAATCCCGGCGACGGAAGCGGCGGCACGACATACACCGCATCCGACTGATGTCCGACCGCCTGAAGAAATACCGAGACCTGATTGCCGACATCACCGGGCCGCTCATAATGATATGCTCCAACCAGCATACCGGCCTTGATCGCTCTGGTGCGTCGCGACGTGTAGAGAGGATCGCGGAAGTGCTCTCCTTCGGTGGCTTTGAGCATAACACCTCGGATACCCCATTTGTACGCGGCCTCGAAATCCACCGTGTCCACGATCTTGCCGTGCACCTCGTGTGAGGCGTCGGCATGATTGATGTCTACTACTACCGGGCGAAGAGCCATCGCATCCTCACGAAATGATGAAACCGAAAGAGCGCGCGGTGCCGCCGCCCGACGCTGGAGTGTAACCAATCGCGATCAGGCCCTGGAAGGCATTTCCACCCGCGCCGCCGCCTCCACCACCCAGCCCTGAGCCGCCCCCACCTCCGCCACCAGCACCGTAGCGTCCGGCGTTGCCGCCCGCACTGCCGCTCGCGCAAACGGCGCCACCGCCGCCGCCTGCAGAGCCGCCGCCCGAGCCATGCGTGGCGTCAAACTGCGTTCCATTCCCACCCGCCGCCGTATTGCCGGCATCGCCCGCGCCGCCCGCGCCGCCGGAGTCGGAAATACCGTTCGCCCCATTGCTGCCGATGCCGTGAGGACCGGCCGCACCACCACCACCACCACCACCACCACCACCACTGCACGGGCCGCTCCCACTCGCGCTTCCGCCGTTGCCGCCGGAGAATTTCGTGGTCCCGACACTGGCGGACGCCTGCCCACCAGTGGCGACGGATGCCGCCTTGGCGAGCAGAATTGCCGTGGTATCGAATACAGTGTCGCCCGCGCCGACCGTGACGTTGACGGCCTGACCAGCGGTGTGGCCGCTATAATTGACGATCTGCGCAAATGCACCACCTGCGCCAGCATTGCCGCCCGCACCGCCCGCGCAGCCTGATGCTGCAGCTCCACCCAGGCCGCCGGTACCCGAGCCGATGGCGTTGATCTGATTCGACGCAGTGTTGAAGTCGGCCGGCAGTGTCGTGGTCGGCCCCGCCGTCGCAAACACGAACGTCAGCGCGAGGATGACATCCTGACGGCTGAGGAAGCGTTGCCACTGGTGCGGGTCTATCTGGTCTTCGGCGATGATGTACTCGTCCGGCCGGACCGGATTGCGCTCCGGGAACACCCCGTGCCACGCCAGCCACCCCAGCGCACCCGCGCCAAGCGCCAGAGAGGCATACCTGATGCGGTCACGCACCATGGGGTGTCACCGTGCCATCCTCGTGCGCCACACCGCCATGCTGGCCGCTCATGGCTTCCAGGCCGGTGTCCGTGGCCACCCGATAGATGCCTTCGATGGCGTTGAGCACGATGGTGCCATCGTCCAGCGCGGTGATGACGTGGTCGACCCCCGCGGGGAGCACCAGCGGCGCGTCGTCCGCCGTCATCTCCAGCGGCTCGCGGCCGTCGAAAATCTGCACACCAGATTGTCCGACGATGACCATTGTCAGGTGTTCGATGGCGTGCCGATGACGCGGCACCTGCTCTCCCCGATCGAGGTAGTAGATCGTGCCGGTGGCGCTGCCCCATTGGAAGGTCTGCGTTCTCATGTCCTGTTCGTGCTCAATACGATGGTTGCCCGCGTGATTGTTGCAGCACTGGAGACGCTGAAAGAAATCCAATCATCGGGAATCAACACGGTGGAAGTCCATCCCGACACCGCCGTAAAGGCGTTGAACTGAGATGCCGTCAAGGTCGGCTTGTTACCGCCACCTACCATGGAAGCGACGGGAACACCGTTGTTGAGACGCAGAATATCAACCGCGATCGATCCCGATTGATCAGCGATGACACGCCATCCGAAGATGGTCACCCCCCACGGTATGTGAAATGATCCCTTGTTGCCCGTCGTAATCGCAGAGCCGCCGCCGTCGATCAGAAACTCAATGTCCAGTAAGTTGTTGTTGACGCCGACCGCGTCGCACACAAACCCGCCGGCACCGCTATTGAGAGCCAGCAACGGAGTGAGCCGGTAGGTGTTCCCGGCGATGATGTCGCCGGAGCTGCACAGCTGCGTGCCGTTCCACTTGTAGACGTTGCGCGCGCCGGTGAGCGACACGTTCGCCGTCACCGCGCCATTGGAGGTCTGCGCCGCAACGAAAACGAAGCTCGGCTGTAGATCGGGGTAGGACGAGACGGTCGGGGTATTGGCGAGCGGGGTCAGCGCGATGGCGTTCTGGCCGGACGCCGCGCATGGGATCGCTCCCAGCGCTGCGACGGCGCCGAACTGCGTGTCGAGCAGCGAGAGCGGCTGATTCCCGGCCGTAAGTGTCTGGAACGTAACCGGTAATGCCACCCGTCACCTATTCGAAGAACCCGTGGACCATGACAATGCCGCGGAACACCAGCAGCGCCGTCGCCGCGCCGTCCGGCACCCGCAGGATGACGTGAAACCAGCGCCCGCCTGGGCTTGCGTCATGGTGTCCTGCGACGGCGCCCACGTGTTCGTGTTGATCGTGGTTCCTTCGACCTGATCGTAGAAGATCACGGACAGCGTTGAGGTCTTGATTTCTCCGTGTTCGGTTGATTCGACAGCGCGTCCTTGGCTGTCGGAAATCGATACCGTTGACCCAGAACCAGCGCTCATGTCCCACCCTCACGGCGTTTGCAGGTACCAAAGATCGGCCACGATGGCTCCGGCGCCGACTATCATCTGCAGAGCCGCGCCAGATTGTGTCTGCCACCAAGGGTCCATGTTGATGGGCGTATCCAGGATGAAAAGACCTCCGGCAGATAGCGCATACGTCCCGGACAGCGGCAAATTCGGACCTGCAATCGAATCGATAAACTGGAATGTCGTGATCGCAACGCCCTGCAACACAAGCCGATAAATTCCGATCTTTTGACCGGCTACGGCAGGTACGACAGTGTCCGTACCAGACGCATAAGTTCTGGTGAAAGTTGGCCCCGGCCCCACCAAGGGAGCCTGAAGCGCTTCTGATCGGAATCGTAGTGACATTTTTACTCCTGCGCGGCAATAATCGCAGTTACAGTTGGGCTTGTTCCACCGGATAGAGATGTCAGGTTTGCCCTGATTGCCATTAGCGGTGTACCACCACTCAATCCGACTGGTGACCAAGTAGGGAACAGGCCGGTCGTCTGGTGTGCTAGCAGTGTATCCCAATTCACTCCGTCAAGGCTTCCTTCAAGATTAATGTTGAAGGTTGGACTTCCGGTTGTCATAATCTTGAGGGAAAAAATACTTTTCGGAGTATCGAACTCCAATGCCAATCCAGGACCGGTAGTTGTTGCCGCGTCTAGTGATTTTCCAACGAGGGCCATCTCACCACTCCAGCACGGTTACGTTCATGGTGGTGCTTGCAATCGCATTCCATGCAGCGCCCGCGGAGCCTGTGCCGACGCCGGTGCCGAGATTTGCCGGGGGCGTAAAGCACAGAGGTCCTGTAATCGTCGCCGTGCTGGTCATAGAAATGCCGAGGGTAAGAGACACCGGCGTAATCGGCGCGGGGACAATCGTCACCGTGCCCGCCACTGCGGGGAGACAGATTTGGATTGAACGGCGGCTTGGATTCAAGCCAATGAGCGGCGTCGATGCCGCCGTGACCGAAACCACCGTAGCGAACGGCAAACCGATGGTCGGCTGCGCCTTCGCATCGGGCATCAGCCAGGCGAGACCGAACGCCAGTATGGACACCGATACCATCCCGACCGGCAGCCACCACTTGTGCATGAATTTCCGCAACATCAGCTCTCTCCGTCCTGTTTCAGTTGGCGCATGACGCGCGCAAGGAACTCCGCCTCGTTCTCGCCGCCCGCCGATAGGGCGTCTGCGGCGTTATGTCGCGACGAGCCGGCGAACGGCGCCCGGGCCGCGCGGAGCGTCACCAGCTCGCCTTCGTGCCACGCTATCCGAGCATCGATGGCCCGCGCAAGCGTCTCAGCGGCCTCGACAAGCGCGCCTGAAGGCGTTTTCGCGGGGGTGGGCGCGGAAGCCGCGCGGCGGGGCTGCGACGGCACAACCGCTTCGTTCGAGGCCTTCTCCATCTCAGTTGCATAAGAAATCTTATGCTCGTCTGGGGACTTGGCGCCATTGATCGGCGGCAGCGGCACCTTCAGGTATTGCGTCGCCGGCTTAGTCGGACCCGAAGAAGCTTCCGCCATCGTCTGTGCCTTCGATCTTGTATTTCAGCGTCAGGAACCGGATGCAGTTGGCGAACAGCATGTTGCGATCTTTGTGGTCCAGCGGCTGCCCCAGCATCCATAGCATGGAGGCCTCCAGCTTGGTGATGAAAGGATCGGTCTCCACAGCCGCCGGCGGTTCCGGGAGGTCGATCGGATCGACGGCCTTGCGCGGCGGCACTACGCAGCCTCGCAATACCAGGCATGCTCATCACCCTTCGGACACGTTCCGCCAGGCGGATACGTGGCACTGCGCATGCCCTTGCGGCATTTCGAGCATCGCCAGAGCGCTTGTCTCGCCATCACTTACCGTCCCAATCTGATGCGTTGCTTTTTCGAGCCGGCGAACTGCGTCGCTGCCTGCCCGCGGAGATGCTGATTGTAATATGCCCCGTGACTCGGCGCATTGATGAACTGCAGGACACTCACAATCGACATGTCGGGATAGTCGTACGTCGAGCCGTCCGTGAATACGATGCCCATCGTCCCGGTCGCCACGTTGTAGGTGATTTCCGCGATGCACGATGACCGGACAGGGATCGTCGCGGTGCCGGTGTCGCGCGCGAGATGAAGAAGCTCCACCGCGCGGATCGTGAATCCGGACGTGATCGCAGCGATGATGGCCGCGATTGCGATCTTGGAATCATTTGCGCTCTCGGATGGCTCCGGCGCAAACGGATCACGGTCCTGCAGGTCTTCGTCTTCAGGCATGTTATTTCTTCAGTACGTCGTCTTCGGCCGCGAGCGGGCCGCCTGCCTTCAAAGGATCGCGCACGGGAGGCGCTTTCCAGTATCGAGAACGACGCATTTCGTCATATATTTTACGTGCTTCGTCGCCCAAACCAGCGCCGCCTAGTTTTTTCTTTAATCCCTCTGGAATTTCTTCACCCATGAGAATGGCGTTGTTTGCCATGCGATCATACTGAATCGCCTCAATGGCCGCCACTTCCGGACCGCGCGCCCACTCGGCATCAGCTTTTCGTATTTGCTCCGGAGACAGACCCTCCGCGCCCTTGCGTTCCGGAAGTGTTGCAAGACCTCTTTCGAGAATGGCGGTTTCATTCCCAATCGGTAGCGGCGCTGTCTCATTCGGACGACTGGAGCGGCCACGGGTGAGGACGTCGCGGGTAAGCGGAGCATTCTTGGCCTGCGCGGCAGCAATGTCCGCATTAAGCTGCATGGGCGCGCCATGTACAAGAGCTATAGCGTCACCGACGCCTTGTCCTTCTCTAATATCTGGATGACGCACGCCATGAAAGCCCGCTTCTTTAATCCGCTCTGCCAATCCGGGCGTGTTGGCCAAATACTGATGCACTTCTTCAGCTGGCCATTCTTCATCACCTCCGAACGGCTCTTTTAAGCCTTTTGTATCGATGCCAGCTTCTCGCAATTCTTTCTCAACGCCAACAGCAGATTCACTTTTGACATTCAACAATCGTGGTGAATTTGCCTGCGCGCGAGAGAGGTTTGGTCCATAATTCTTTGCCCACTCTTCGTTTGGACTCCACCAGACAAATCCCGATCGGCCCGCGCGAGGCAGACCAGGGAATTGATTGGGTGAACCGTGATAAAGGTTTAGCGGCGCTGCAAGCGGACCGCCTGCCTTCAAAGGGCCTGCTGCCTTCTGCGCTTCGCGCGTCCTGGTAAGCCACGATCTTGCTTCTGGCGCCGCCGGAACCGAAGTGTCCGCAGTGAGTCGTCCGTTTTCCCAATGATAACCCTTTGGCGTTTTCGTCTGGGTCTCAAAATAATCCTGCGTCCTCCGGTCCGCTGCCTCAGCGGCTTTGTTGCCCCAGGCCGCATCACGCAATGAGCCACGCAGATTTGAATCGTAAACATCCTTCGCCGCGGCTTCTTCCGCACCCGCCAGCGGAACATGCCTGCCGGCCACGGCCATGCCTTTGCGTGACGCCATCCCGCCAAAATTAAAATTGCTCGCCTGCTCTACGCTCTTGTCCAGGATGACCGGGTTTTGCGCCAGCTCTCTCAAGTAGCTTTTCGGTCCCGTCCCAGGGAGGTGGACCGGGTCGTAATCACCGCTCGTGAGAAATTCTGCGGCCCTTTGGATGCCGCCTTCCTTCCGCTCACCCGGCACAGTGGAGCGAACCATGCGTTGCGCGGCTGCCTCCCGGGCGTCCTGCGCTTGGTCCGGACCGCTGACGTCGAATTCCTGACCGTCCGGCGACGTCAGCGTGAAGTCCGTCATGGTCGCGGCATCCCGGGCGGATTGCGCATCTGCTGCATCCAATCTTCGATGCGCTGGTCGCTCTCCTGCCGCTCTTTCGGGGTGACTTTCCAGCCCTCCGGCAGGTTGCGCAGCCACTCCGGAAGCACCGGCGACGCCGGCGCGCTGCGGCCCGGCGGTTGGGCGCCGATGCGGACACCGGACGGTTCGGTGCGGCCGACCGATCCCGGAAGGGTCTGTTCCGTCGCCCCGGTCGCCTGGTCACGAATACCGCCTGCGACATCCCCCGCGCTTGCTCCTCGCGCGCCAGTCGGAACACTGATCGGCGACAGCGGATCACCGCGCTGCTGCTCCTTGACGACCTTGTATTCGCGCTCGGTCAGCTGCTTGATCTGCAGGAGTATGGTTTGATACGCCTCCGGGCTTGTGGCGGTCGATATCAGGTTGCGCGCGTGCTCCATGCCCGAAACCGTGATGACGGAGCTCCGCGGATTCAGCACCCTGGCAAGCATCGTGGCCAGCTCCTCGTTGACAAGCTTGAACCGCGCAAGGGCGGGATCGCTTATTTCCGTTTCCGCCATCTGGAACAGCTTGTTCAGGTGCAAGAACTCGGTTCGCGGGACATCACGCGACGCCTGGCCGGCCATTTCGATGATTGGTCCGGCGCTGCGGCTGGCGAGTTCGATATTCGTCCCGGCGACGCCCGCCGTCCGCGCCGCCGCTGTTTCGCCGGCCGCCTGCACGCGGCCAGGAATGAGAGCTTGCTGCCGTTCCACCATCTTCGGAGTCTTGGTTTCGACTTGATGCGCGCCGTAAGTCGCGGCGTCCAATACGACGCCCTGCTCAGCCGCCAGCTCAAAAGCCTTGTCTCGGATCGCGACATTGCGCGCACCCTCAAAGCCGGTGCGTTGTGAGGTTGGCGGCAGTGGGTAGCGCCCTTGGACCATTGCGTTCGCGACGGCCAGGCCGGCCGGGCTGTCGGCGTATTGCTTCGCCTGCGTCTCCCATTCGCGCTGCTTGGCGTCGGCGTGCTGCTTGGCAAGGCTTGTTGCGCTTTTCTCGAACTGCGACAGGGATTGCGCCTGCTTGTCATAGAGCTGCGCGATGACCAGGGTGTTCTTGCTGCGCGCCGCCTCCGCCATCGCCTTATCATCATAGGTCGCGGCGGCAATCTGCAATTCCACGGACATCTGGTCCATGTTCAGCTTGCGATTTTCCAGAATATCTCGGTAGTGGTCCATCGCCTGCTTGTTGGATTCGATCGTCTTCTTGTTTTCGGCCTCCCAAATCTTCATGTTCTGGTCGAACTTCTGGCGCGACCCTTCGTTGTAGCCCTCGATCGAGCCTTGCATGGCGGCAAGCGCGTTGGTCATGTGACGGCGCGTGAAGCCACCCGCCAGCGCGCCGAGAATCATCGACGCCTGCAGCCAGTCCTCGTCCTCGTTCTTCGATCGGCGCTGCGGGACATCCGGCGGCGCTTTCTGCGCAGGCGGCTCCGGAATCGGGCGGCTGGCGACCTCCATCTGCTTCTGCCGCAACGGGGCGAGCGCCTTCTCGCGCTGCTCGCCGATCTGATCCTGGCGGTCCATCGACGCTGTGGTGCGGTCGATCATCGACTGCTGACGATCGAGGTTCTGCAGCATCCGCTCGCGGATCGCGTCCACCGGCTGCGCGGGTGGCGCGGGAGAACCGGCGTCGGGCGCCGTCGCCATCAACGAACCGGGACCGACCGAAAACGGATCGTCCTGAGCGAGAACGTCGGCCATCATCCCTCCTTGTCGTCGCGCGGCACGATCATGAAGCCGTCGCCCCAGAGGCTCGACATGATGAAGTCTGCGGCACTGACGGAAGTGATTTCGGTTCCTGCCGGACCCGGGCCGTCCAAGGCCCGGACCAGCGCCGCATGAGCGGGCGATTTCTTGCGCAGGTGATCAACGAT
>WNEY01003560.1_pt1 | contig 11710 bp, 7 predicted proteins | sample 5400531 | NCBI WGS metagenome assembly WNEY01 (sample SAMN13153338, study PRJNA577476) | soil metagenome | isolation source: 200 cm saprolite under Douglas fir tree site 1 | place: USA:California | collected 2015-04-18
CTTGCTGCTGCTTGTCTTCGGCGCGCTGGTCTCGGCGGGCATCCCGCTGCTGCTGGCCGGGACCGCGGTGATCTCCGCGATATCGCTGATGGCCGTTCCCGGTCACTGGCTGCCCATCGACAGCACCACCTCGTCGATCGTGCTGCTGGTCGGGATGGCGGTCGGCATTGACTACTCGCTGTTCTACCTGCGCCGGGTCCGCGAGGAACGGGCGAAGGGGCACACCACCCAGGTCGCGCTGCGCACCGCCGCCCGCACGTCGGGGCGGGCGATCGCGGTGTCCGGGCTGACCGTGATGATCTCGCTGGCTGGGCTGTTCCTGACCGGGTTCGACGCGTTCTCCGGCGTCGCGATCGGGACGATCATGGTGGTCGGCATCGCCGTGCTCGGGTCGCTGACGTTCCTGCCGGCGCTGCTGTCGCTGCTGGGCAAGGGTACCGACCGCGCCCGGATCCCGTTCCTTGGCAAGCGGCAGGCGGTCGCCCGGGAGTCCCGGGTGTGGCACGCCATCGTCAACCGCGTGGTGCGCCACCCGCTGGCCTGGGGCGGGCTGACCGTCGCGGTCCTGATAGCGCTGGCCACCCCGCTGCTGGGCCTGAAGCTGCAGGACGCCGGCATCCACGACCTGCCGACCAGCGTGCCGGTGGTCCGCAGCCTGCTCGACGTCCAGGAGGCGTTTCCCGGCGGCCCGGCCCCCGCGCGGGTGGTCGTGACCGGCAATGACCTGAGCGGGCCAGCGGTGGAAAAGGCGATCGGCGGGCTGCACGCACAGGTAGCGGCGACGCACGGGGAAATCCGCGAGCCGATCACCACGCAGCTGTATGGCCCTTCGGACGGCGACCAGGTCCTCGTCGTGTCCGTCCCGCTCGCGGGGTCGTCGGGCACCGACCCGGCATCGATGACCGCGCTGGCGGCGCTGCGGGATCACGCTCTCCCCGCGACGCTGGGGAAGGTGCCGGGGCTCACCTACGCCGTGGGCGGGCTGACGGCCGGCAACCACGACGTGGACGCGCAGCTTGGCGCCACCACGCCGATCGTGTTGGCCTTCATCCTCGGGCTAGCGTTCCTGCTGATAGGCGCTACGTTCCGCTCGGTGTCCATCTCCTTGATCTCGATCTTCTTGAACGTGATCTCGGTAGGGGCCGCGTACGGACTGATGACCTGGATCTTCCAGGACGGCCACTTCCAGGGCCCGCTGGGCTTCACCGCCTACGGGGGGATCACGCCGTGGTTGCCGCTGTTCATGTTCGTGCTGCTGTTCGGGCTCAGCATGGACTACACCGTGTTCATCCTCAGCCGGATCCGGGAACTGCGCGAGCGCGGGGAATCGGCGCGGGACGCGATCACGCACGGGATCGCCAGCAGCGCGGGCGTGGTCACCAGCGCCGCGGCGATCATGGTGGCGGTGTTCTCGATCTTCGCGACGCTGTCGATCATCGAATTCAAGCTGTTCGGCATCACGATGGCGGCGGCGGTGCTGCTGGACGCGACCGTGGTGCGGGGAGTGCTGCTGCCGGCGGCGCTGTCCCTGCTCGGCGAGCGCCTGTGGAAGCCCAAGCCCGGCGGCCGGATTGGGCAGCAGCCCCCCACTCGGTTCACGATGGTCGGATGACCGCCAGCGTTGACGCCCGAGCCTCGGCGGCGCCCCGGGTCGTCCGGCGGCACCGCCGGGGCTTCCGGCGTCCGCGCCGCGGGAAGGTAAGGCGTGGTGACCTTCGATCATTGATAAATCATTAATACCGCTAACGTTTACTGCCTGCGCGCTAATGTCGTCGCGGGTCCTTGGTCGCCGGCGGGCTACGAGCATCCCGGCCAGGCACTGAAGCACCGCTACGGCGCCACTAGGCCGCAGGCGATGTCGGCGCGCGGACGACGGCGATGCCGTCCCGCCGGCCAGCTAGGCGGGGTTTCGACAGCGTCGGGCGGGCGCCCGGCCCGGTTCAGGTGGGCAGCAGGCGGTCAATTGGTTCACAATAGTCGCGTGACGGCCAGCATGGAAGCGAGTATGTGGGCGGTACCGCCAGGTGCGACGGCGGTACCGCCCGAGCTCTCGGTGGCCGGGCTGACCGTGCGGTTCGGGGCGCGGACCGCACTGGAGGATGTGAGCCTGGAGGTCCATCCCGGCGAGGTCGTGGCGCTGGCCGGCGAGAACGGCGCCGGCAAGACGACCCTGATCCGGGCGATCGGCGGCGACGTGACCCCCGTCAACGGTGAGATCCGGGTCGCCGGGCGGCTGATGGCGCCGACTTCGGCCGCCGCCGCCGCCCGGCTCGGTATCCGCATCGTGTGGCAGGACCCAGCCCTCGCCGACAACCTGGACGTCGCGGCCAACGTGATGCTCGGCAACGAGCGGCGGCGGCACCTGCTGTCACAGGTAGCGCTGCACCGGGACGCGGCCGCGCTGTTCCAGCGGCTTGGCATCCCGCTGCGGGATACTACGCTGCCAGTCTGGGCGCTGTCGGGCGGGCAGCGCCAGATGGTGGCCGTCGCCAGGGCGATGGCGCACAAGCCGGGGCTGCTGCTGCTCGATGAGCCCACGGCGTCGCTCGGCGTCCGGGAATCCGAGGTCGTGGAGCAGATCATCATGCGGCTGCGCGAGCAGGGCACCACCGTGCTGCTGTCGTGCCACGACATCCCGCAGATGTTCCGGCTGGCCACTCGCATCCTGGTGCTCCGGCACGGGAGGCTGATCGCCGAGGTCTCGCCCGCTGAGGTACACCCCGACGACGTGTCAGCCTTGGTGTCCGGGCAGAAGGTCGATTCCTCCGCGCGGCGGCAGCTGACCCGGCTGCACCGGCTGGCGGGCCGCCTGACCTCCACGGACCCGTCATCGAGCCTGTCGCTGATCCTGTCCGCGCTCAGCGCGGCCTTGGGGAGCGAGCGGTTGTGCATCCACCTACCGGAGGACGGCCCCGCTGAGGGCCCCGAGGCCCCGGGGGGCACGCTCGTGTGCGCGGCCTCCTTCGGGGTCCCGAACGACCTGCTGTCGGCATGGGCGCGGCTGCGGGTGGGTGCGGAGGGCGGTCCCGTGGGCCTGGCTGCCGCGACCCGGGCCCCGGTAATTGAGGACAACATCCGCGCCGTGCCGGGCTCGTGGGCGCCCTTTAACGACCTGGTCCCGCAGGCGCGGGTCGCCAGCTCATGGTCAGTCCCGGTGCTGGGGCCTACCGGCATGCTCGGCGTGATCACCGTGTTCCGCGCGGTTACCGGCAAGCCGCAACGCGATGACCTGGACCTGACCACTTTGTACGCCGGCTATGCCGCGGGCGCCATCGAGCGCGACCGGCTGCTGGAGCAGGTGACCGCGCGCAACAGGGTGCTGGAGACCATCCGGGAGGTGCTGCAGACCCTCGCCGGGCCGGTGGCCGTGGCCAAGGGCATCATCGTCGCGCTCGACGCGCTGCGTGACGGGCTGAGCGCCGATGAACTGGCGCTGGTAACGATCCCCACGCATACCCCCGGCGGCGTTGCGGTCACCCGGGCCTACTCCGGTCCGGCTGGCACCATACCGCCGGCAACGCTGGCGACCGCCGAATCCGTCCTCGCCGACGGCGAGGACGGAAAGGCCCGGCCCGGGGTGATGGCCGGGACCGGCCGCGCGCTGTCCGTCACGTTTACCGCCCCGCAGGGTCACACGGTGCTGCTGGCTTGCTGGCGTGGCGGGCACCCGGCCCAGCCGGGCCTGGCGGACGACAGCGCCACCACGCTTGTCGAGGACGCGGCCCACAGCTTCCGGCTGGCCCTCGAGCGGGAGAGCGCGAATGCCGCGCACCAGGAGGCGATGGCGCTGCGCCAGTCCCAGGAGATGCAGCATGCTTTCTTGCGCCGACTCAGCCACGAGTTGCGGACGCCGCTCACGGCGATCACCGGGTTTGCCTCCAGCCTGCTCCAGAAGGACGTGACGTGGGACGCTGAGTCGCAGCATCGTTTCTTGTCGCGGATCTCCGTCGAGTCGTCCCGGCTCGGCCGGCTCGTCAACGACCTGCTCGACTTCTCGGCGATCGAGTCCGGGATCTTCCGCCTGCAGTCCGACTGGTGCGACCTTCCGCTGGTGATCGAGGCCGCGGTGGCGCTACTGCCACCACGGAGTGCGCCGATGGTGGAGGTGAAGACGGCCGCTGAGCTGCCCACGATCTGGGCCGACCATGACCGGCTGGAGCAAGTCTTTGTCAACCTGCTCGCCAACGCGCTCACGCACAACCCGCCCGGCACCCGGGTCATGGTCACGGCGGAGCCCACGGTGGCCAGTGCTGGAGGGCAGGCCACGGTCACGGTCCGGGTTTCCGACGACGGGGACGGGATGCCGCCGGAACTGCTGCACACGCCCGCGATCGCTGCGGCGGCCCGGCGGCCACGCAAGCGCGGCGAGTCAGGGACCGGCCTGGGCTTGTCGATCGCCAAGGGAATCGTGGCGGCGCACGGGGGCACCATGGAGCTGGAACGGCCGCCGCGGGGCACTAGCTTCCGGATTACCCTGCCGGTGGAGAGGCCAGCGGAGAAGACCACCGAGACGGAGAAGGGCCATGACGACGGCGAGTAAACCGGCAGTGCCAACGAAGGTGCTCATCGTCGAAGACGATCCGAACATCGTCGACCTCATCCGCTCTAACCTCACCGTGCGGGGCTTCGACACCGTCGTCTGCGCGGGCATCAAGGTGCTGACCCTGCTCGACACCGAGCAGCCGGACATGGTGCTGCTCGACCTGATGCTGCCCGAGGCGGACGGGTTCGAGCTGTGCCGCCAGATCCGCGAGTGGTCACCGGTCGCGATCATCGTGGTGTCCGCCCGCGGCGGGGAGCGGGATAAGGTCATGGCGCTCAACATGGGCGCCGACGACTACATGACCAAGCCGTTCGGCATCGAGGAGCTGCTGGCCCGGATCCTCGCCACGCTGCGCCGGACCCGGCCCGCGACCGAGCCCCCGGCCGAGGAGGCGCCCACCGTCATCACCATCGGCGACCTGCGGATCGACCTCGCCAACCAGCAGGTCCGGCTCGCTGGCGCGGAGGTGCACCTCACCCCCACCGAATTCGCGCTGCTGCGCGAGCTCGCCGTCAACCGGGGAAAGCTGCTGTCCCGCACCCACCTGCTCCGCCGGGTCTGGGGCCACGGGTATGAGACGGAGACCGAGTACGTCCGCGTGTACATCCGCCGACTGCGCGCGAAGCTGGAGCTACCGGGAAGCCCTCCGCTGATCGTGACCCAGCCGCGGGCCGGCTACCGCATCCCTGCGGAGTGAGCGGGCCGGGATGCGATAGCCTAGCCGCGAAGCGGCCGTACCTGACTCCGGTAACGATCCGGCTTCAGAGAGATGTCGCATTTTATACGATTGCGGCGATTTGCGGCAGCATTCACGCTTTTTTAACAACTTTACGCGCATGTTAACGACCGCGTTCCCGGTTGCCGATTTAGGCTCTCAGCACGTTAGGACCAACAGGTCACGGGTGGAATACGGCTCTTGATGTCTCATGACCTCAAGATCTACCTTTCTTCCCGTAGGGACACGTGTTGCACGGTGTCCCGCGTCGGCTCATCGGGTGTACCTGCCGAAAGGGGTATGGGATGCTATTGGGTAACAGAAGACGGGGAGGGGGGGACTCCCGTTCACAAGGCCGCGGCACGTTCAAGCCCCTCCCCCGACTGGGCTGGGTGGCTCTGGCGGCGGGCCTTGCGCTGATCGCTGCGGGCTGCTCGTCGTCCTCGTCTTCGTCGACATCGTCGCCCTCGTCGTCTTCGTCGAGCCCGGCTACGTCCGGCTCGGCCACGGTTCCAGCGGGGCTGGGCATCAGCTCCTTCACCGTGAACATTACGTCGACGATGTCCCAGTTCAAGTCGCTGGCCGCGGCCGGGACCAAGGGAGCCAACAGCCTGCAGATCGGGGTGATCCTGCCCGACACCACGTCGTCGACCCGGTGGGTTGACTTCGACGCGCCGTACATCAAGCAGGCCTTCACTGACGCCGGATTCAGCTCGTCGCAGTTCCGCATCGACAACGCTCAGGGAAGCGACGCGACCGAACTGAACGACGCCACCGCCGACATCAACCTGGGTGCCAAGATCCTGATCATGACCCCGCTCGATGGCCCGACTGGCGTCGCGATCGCGAAGCTCGCCGAGCAAAAGGGCGTCACCCTGATCAGCTACGACCGCGCCACCTTCGAGGGCTCGAAGACCTACTACGTCAGCTTCGACGGCGAGAAGGTGGGTGAGCTGATCGGCCAGGGCTTTAACGAGTGCCTTTCGGCCTGGAAGGTCGCCAAGCCTCAGGTCTACGTGCTGAACGGCGGCGAGGACACCGACCCCAACGCCATCGCCTTCGCCTCGGGTTACAACAAGGTGGTCTTTGGCCAGGCGGCCAAGACGGTCGCTGCGGGCGCGAAGGGCACCGCCGGTGGCGCCACGCTGGTTGCCGAGAACTTCGCCCCCGGGTGGGACAACACCAAGGGCGGCACGATCTTCCAGCAGGCGTTCACCGCTAACCCGAAGATCAACGCCACCATCGAGGCCAATGACGGGCTCGCCAACGCGGTGATCACCAACCTCAAGTCGGCCGGGGTCAAGCCCAACACGGTGCCGACCACCGGGCAGGACGCCACGGCCCAGGGCATGGCCTACATTCTCCAGGGCTACCAGTGCGGCTCCGTCTACAAGGCCGTCTACAAGGAAGCGCAGGACGCCGTGTCCCTGGCCATCATCCTGCTGGCCGGCCAGACGCCGCCCTCGGCTCTGCTAAACGGGACGACCGTCGACCCGGCCGACTCGAGCATCACCGAGCCGGCGTCGCTGCTGACCCCGGTGTGGGTGACCAAGGCGGACGTGGAGTCGACGGTGGTCGCGGACAAGTTCGACACGGCCGCGTCCATCTGCGCGCTCGCGGGTGCGAGCGTCTGCGCCGCAGCCGGAATCAAGTAATCATCTGACCGGGGTTGGCGGGCCCGCCATCGCGGCGGGCCCGCCAACCCCGCGACGATGAGATGGCTGTGCGAACCAACCTGGGCAAAGCTAGTGACGGGTATTAAAATGACTGAGGTGAACGAGGCCCCGGAAGGCGCGAGCCGCGGCGGGGACGGGGTTGAGGCCGAACCCCTGCTGAAGCTGCGGGGCATCGACAAGCACTTCGGGCCGGTGCAGGCGCTCTACGGGGTGAACCTTGACCTGCCCGCGGGCCAGGTGACCGGCCTGTGCGGGGACAACGGTGCCGGAAAGTCGGTGCTCACCCGCTGCATCGCCGGCGCCCACCATCCGGACCATGGCGAGATCTTCTTCGAGGGGCGGCCGGTACACGTCCGGAGCACCCGGGACGCCTCCGCGCTGGGAATCGAGACCGTCTACCAGGATCTGGCCCTGGCCGACAACCTGGACATCGTCCAGAACATGTTCCTCGGCCGGGAGCAGCTGCGGTACGGCCTGCTCGACGAGGACTCGATGGAGATGCGGGCGGCCGAGACCCTGAGCACTTTGCGGGTGACCACGGTGCGCTCCATCCGGCAGCCAGTCGCCTCGCTCTCGGGAGGACAGCGGCAGTCGGTCGCGGTGGCCAAGGCGGTGATGTGGAACTCCAAGCTGGTGCTGCTGGACGAGCCCACCGCCGCCCTCGGGGTGGTGCAGACCCAGTCAGTGCTTGACCTGATCAGACGACTGCGCGACCGCGGGCTGGCGGTGATGGTGATCAGCCACAACCTGAACGACGTCTTCGAGGTCGCGGACCGGATCGCGGTGCTGTACCTGGGGCGAATGGTGGCCGAGGGGCCGACTGCGAACTTCGACCGGCAGAGCGTGGTGGAGTACATGACGACGGGTACCGCCAACGGGCGGCCGTATGAGTCAGCCGCATCCGCTAGTGGCAAGGGCTGAGGCCGATGGCCAGAATCGAGAAGTGCCCGTGACCGCGGACCCAAGCGAGACCCCGGCTGGGATGGCGGGTGCCGGGACGGCCGACCTGACCCTCGACGCCAAGGTGGCCGCGGCCGATGTCCCGGCCGAGCTCACCGCCCAGTCGCTGGGCCAGTACTTCAGGGCCTCGTGGCTCCGGATCCGCAGCGGCAACAGCGGTGTGCTGCCCGTGGTCCTGGCCATCGTGATAGTCGCCGTCGTCTTCGAGGTCATCACCCCCGAGCACGCCTTCCTGCGGCCGAGCAACCTCGTGTATATCTTCGGGCTGAGCACCGTGTACATGGTGCTGGCGATTGCCGAGACAGTGGTCCTGCTCCTCGCGGAGGTCGACCTGTCGGTCGGCGCGGTCGCGCTTATCGGCGGGGTGATCGCCTTCAAGCTGGTCCAGCAGCCGGGGCCGGACTGGCCGTGGTGGGCAGCGGTGCTCGCCGCGCTCGCTATCTGCGGCGGGATCGGCGCCCTCCAAGGAGCGCTGGTCGCGCTGCTCAGAATCCCGTCCTTCGTCGTGACCCTGGCTGGGTTCCTCCTCTTCTCGGGAATCCTCGTCGTCATCCTCGGCGGGGCCGACTCCACGGTGAGCCTCAAAACCTCGGTGCCCAACCAGAACATCATCTACGACATGGTTCAAGGGCTGATCGCCCCCGTCGTCGGATGGATAATCCTGGCGGTGGTGGTCGTGGCCGCCGGCACGTCCCAGTGGCTGCGCTCGGCCGGGCGGCGGCGCCGGGGCCTGGTGGCTCCGCCGCCGGGCCTGACAGCGATCAGAATCGCGCTGGTGGCGATCGTCGGGACGGCAGTAGTGATCATCTGCTCCGTCAACCGCGGGAGCTCCCTCAAGTCGGTCACGGGAATTCCGTGGGTGATCCCGATCGTCCTCGTTGTGCTCGGCGCCTGGACGCTCGTGCTCCAGCGGACCCGCTACGGCCGCTACATGTATGCCATCGGCGGCAACCCGGAAGCCGCCCGCCGCGCCGGTGTCAGCCTCCCCGTCATCCGCATCTGGGCTTTCGCGTTGTGCTCGGCGACCGCCGCCCTCGGCGGCATCCTGCTCGGTTCCTTTTTCTACGGTGAGTACAGCACCAATACGGCAGACCCCGGCCAGCTGGTCCTGTACACGGTCGCCGCCGCAGTTATCGGCGGGGTCAGCCTCTTCGGCGGCCGGGGCAAGGCAATTCACGGTGTTCTCGGCGGCCTCCTCATCGGCGGTATCGCCTACGGCGTGTCCCTTCTCAGCCTGGGCGCACTGTCCACGCCGTTGCAATACATCCTTCCGGGCGGCGTGCTCCTCGCCGCAGTGCTGATTGACGTGCTGTCACGGCGCGGGGCCGTGAGCGCGACCGGTGTCTGACCACATGCGAAGGACAAGCGATGAGGAAGTGCCCGTGACCGCGGACCCAGGCGAGACCCCGGCAGGGACGGGGGGTGCCGGGACGGCCGACCTGACCCTCGACGCCAAGCTGGCCGCGGCCGATGTCCCGGCCGAGCTCGTCGCCCAGTCGCTGGGCCAGTACTTCCGGGCCTCGTGGCTCCGGGTCCGCGGCGGCAACAGCGGTGTCCTGCCGGTGATCCTGGGCCTCGTGGTGGTCGCCGTCGGCTTCCAGATCGCGAACTCGAAGTTCCTGTCGGCGCAGAACCTGGTCAACCTCTTCGAGCAGAGCACCGTTTACATGCTGCTGGCGATAGCCGAGATCTTCGCCCTGCTCCTCGGAGAGATCGACCTGTCCGTCGGACTGATCATGGGGCTTGGCAGCGTCGTGGTCGCCGAGCTTGTGCAGCCGAGCGGCGCGAACTGGCCGTGGTGGGCGGCGATCATCGTGACGTTGCTCGCCTGCGCCGGGTTCGGCGCCATCCAGGGAACGCTCGTAGCCCGGCTGAAGATGCCGTCGTTCATTGTCACTCTCGGCGGGCTGCTGATCCTGGAGGGCGTGGCGATCATCGTCCTCGGCGGGTCGCTGGTCGGCATCGGCAACTCCGGGTTCGCCAACGAGGTCTACCTCTACAACATCTTCTGGGGGACGTTCAACCCGGTGGTCGGCTGGATCTTGCTCGCCGTGGTGGTCGGAGCCGCTGGCACGGGGTTCTGGATGCAGGACACTCGCAAGCGCCGCCGCCGCCTGGAGACTGCGCCGCGCAGCCTTGCCGCGCTGAAGATCATCCTCATGGCGGTCGCGGGAATCGCGGTCGTTGCCATCTGCAACGTCAACCGAGCCCACGCCGGAACGATCGAAGGGGTTCCCTTCATCATTCCGATCGTGCTCGTCGTGCTCGTCGCCTCGACGTTCCTGCTGCAGCGAACCCGCTTCGGCCGCTACGTGTACGCCATCGGCGGCAATCCCGAGGCGGCGCGGCGAGCCGGTGTCCGCCTGCCCGCGATCCGGACCTGGTGCTTCATCTTGGCCGGCCTGATCTCCGGTATCGCTGGCGTGCTGTTCGCCTCGTGGCAGGTCTCGCTGACCACCAACATCATCAAGGCCGCCAACAGCTACGTGCTGCTAGCGGTCGCCGCGGCGGTCATCGGCGGCACCAGCTTGTTCGGCGGCCGGGGCAAGACCATCCACGGCGTACTTGGCGGCCTTGTCATCGGCGGCATCTACAACGGCCTTTACCTGCTAGGCGTGTCGAGCCAGTGGATTGACGTCGTGGTCGCAGCGGTCCTGCTCGCGGCGGCACTCATCGACGTTCTCTCCCGCCGAGGCGCGCCGGTCCAAAAGTGACCTCGTGCCGTCGCTGGGACCCCGGATAATGGGGTCTGTGGCAGACGGCAGCCTGGCGGGACGGCGCGCGCGGCGGCGCGCCGTCCACCAGTGCGTCGGCGGGGGGCTGGCCGAGCTCGTCCCCGACCTGTCCCGGGAGGGCAGCTGGCTGCTGTTCATCGAGGGCGTCCCGCAAAGCCAGGTGGACCTCGACGACCCGGCCTGCCTGGACTTTGAGTACATCCGGCGGATCGGGCATGTCATCGACGTCGCGTTCCCGCCGGGGGCGCCCGTTCGCGCGCTGCACCTGGGCGGCGGCGCGATGACGCTGCCGCGCTATATCGCGGTCACCCGCCGCGGCTCGGCCCAGGTCGTGGCGGAGACCGATACCGCCCTCACCGAGCTGGTCCGCAGCCACCTGCCGCTGCCCGGCCCCCGTGACGGCGGCGGCCGCATCAGGGTCCGCGCGCAAGATGCCAGGGATGTCCTGCAGGCCGCCCGGCCGCACGGCTACCACCTGGTGATCAGCGACGTGTTCGCCGGCGCGCGGACCCCCTTTCACATGACGACGGCGCAGTGCGCGGGCGGGGTGCTGCGCGCGCTGCGCGAGGACGGGATCTACGCGGTCAACGTGGCCGACGGCCCGCCCCTGGCGCATGCCCGCGCCCAGGTGGCGACCGTCTGCTCGGTGTTCCCCCAGGTCGCCATGATCGCCGAGCCGGGGGTGCTGCGCGGGCGGCGAACCGGGAACCTGGTCCTGGTGGCGGGCAGGCAGCCACTGCCAGCCGGGGAGCTGCGGCGGCTAGCGGCGGCCGACCCCTTTCCGGCCCGCGTCGTGGAGGGTGCGGAACTCGCCAAGTTCGCATCAGGGGCCACGCCAGTAACGGACGCGGACGGCCTGCCAGCACTGATGCCTCAGGCAACAGACTGGTAACACCCCCGGTTCGGGTATTGAGCGCCGCCGTGGTGCGTCTACCCTTGCGGCATGGACACGCCGCCGGCTGGATGGTACCCCGACCCTTACGGGGTACCTGACTTGCTGCGCTGGTGGGACGGGTCGACCTGGACCCAGCACACCCACGAAGGCAGCGCCCCGCAGGCGCCAGACGCCGCGGGCACGTCG
>WNEY01003561.1_pt1 | contig 11709 bp, 9 predicted proteins | sample 5400531 | NCBI WGS metagenome assembly WNEY01 (sample SAMN13153338, study PRJNA577476) | soil metagenome | isolation source: 200 cm saprolite under Douglas fir tree site 1 | place: USA:California | collected 2015-04-18
CCCACCAGACCCATCTGACCTGCTCGGACCCGCATTCTGTCTGCGTTAGACTCCTGGCATGTCATTCAACGGAAAAACCGTCATCGTGACCGGATCGACCAGTGGCATCGGCCGCGCAGCAGCCGAGGCGTTCGGCCGCAAAGGCGCGTCGGTCGTGCTGGTTGGACGTAAGGAAGACGTCTTGACTGAGGTGGCCGGGGCCGTGCGCGGTGCTGGGGGACAGACGGTCTCCTGTCGCGCGGACGTCACGACCGCCGACGCACCTGAGCGAATCGTCAAGACAGCGCTCGACGCGTTCGGCGGCATCGACGTGCTGGTGAACGCAGCGGGGGTCATCGCCAGCGGCACGCTCGAGGCCACGACCGACGAAGTCTGGGACTCGATGATGGCGGTGAATATGCGGGCGCCGTTCCGGTTGATGCGCGCCGCCGCGCCGCACCTCACCGCGCGGAAGGGCGCGGTCGTGAACGTGTCGAGCGTCAACGGCCTGCGATCGTTCCCCGGCGTGCTGGCGTATTGCGTGAGCAAGGCGGGCGTCGATCACCTCACCCGTTGTGCGGCGATCGAGATGGCGCCGCTTGGCGTGCGCGTCAACGCGGTCAATCCGGGCGTGACCGTCACGAACCTGCACCGCCGCTCCGGCATGGCCGAGCCGCAATACGCGGCGTTTCTCGAGCGCTCGAAGGAGACGCACCCGCTCGGCCGCCCGGGACAACCTGACGAGATCGCGGCGCTGATTCTGTTCCTGGCCTCGGACCTCGCGGGCTGGATGACGGGGGAGACGATACCGATTGATGGCGGGCGCCATCTCACCTGCGCACGTTGATCGGCGGGGCGGGTGGGTCGCGTGGGTCAGGTGGGGCGGGTAGGTAAACGCACACTCTGGTTCGACTCTGTACCCGGCCTGCCCTACCAGCCCTACCCGGCCTGTCGCGGCTTGATCGCTTCGACGAACGCGAGGCCCTGACGTTCTGCCAGGACCCGGGCCGAGCGGAAACCGTCCGCCTCGAGCGCTTTGATCGCATCGCCCGACGCTGCGAACGGCGGTCCGCTTTGCATCCGTGAGAGCATGGCGCCGAGGCCGCCGCGCGCCGCTGCGCCGACGATGGTCACGCGGCCTCCGGGGCGCAGCACGCGAAGGAGCTCGCGGATCGCCGCCACGCGATCTTCGGCGCGCATCGTGCCCAGCAGTCCCGCGGTGTCATCCACCACCGCCAGATCGAATCCATCGTTCTCGAGGGGCAGCCGTGTCGGCGGCGCCACTCCGATCTCGACGAGGACGCCGGCGTCGGCGGCGCCTTTGCGCGCGCGCGCCGCGGACGATTCATCCGGCGCCACGACGACCGCGCGTCCCGACAAGCCGACCTTGCCTGCGACGGCGGCGAGCCGCCCGCCATGGGCGCAGCCGACCTGTACGATCTGATCGCCCATCTTCACGCCGGTCATGCTCACGGCGAGCGTGTGTGGATCCTGACGCTTGAGGAACATTCTTGCGCTCTCGGCTTCGGCCCCCAGCTTACCAGCCCGCGACGCAAGTCACACCCGCATTCGGGGCCAGCGCCCGCTGCCGCGGTGGGACCCCGTTCGGCCGGCGCTGCATCGACAAGCACCGAGACGGGCGATGCGCCAGGGGTCCTCCCGGATTACAGGGCGCGACGACCGATGATTATCGGGCAATTGGGGGTATCCATTGCTATATAGTTCAGTGCCATGCCTACTCCCATAGATCCCATAGACATTGCTCCTGCGCGCGGGAAGCTCGGCGTGCTGCTGGTCGGCCTGGGCGCCGTCAGCACTACGACGATTGCCGGCGTGATCGCCGTTCGCAGGGGATTCGCCAGGCCGATCGGCTCGCTGACGCAGATGGGAACCGTTCGTCTCGGCAAGCGCACCGAAAACCGCTCGCCGAAGATCAGCGACGTCGTGCCGCTCTCGTCGCTCGACGATCTCGTTTTCGGCGCATGGGACATCTTCGAGGACGACTGCTACGCCGCAGCGCGGACGGCGGGCGTGATCGAGCCGGCGCTGCTCGAGAAGGTGCGCCCCGAGCTCGAGAAGATCCGGCCCTGGCCGGCCGTGTTCGACAAGCACTACGTCAAGCGGCTCGACGGACCCAACGTCAAGAAGGGCAAGAACAAGAAAGATCTCGCCGAGCAGGTCGTCGCCGATATCCGGACGTTCAAGGCCGACAACAACCTCGACCGGATGGTGATGGTCTGGTGCGGCAGCACGGAGATCTTCGCGACCGAATCGCCCGCACATCAGACGATCGAGAACTTCGAGCGCGCGCTCGAGCAGAACGATGCGGCGATTCCGTCGAGCATGGTGTACGCCTACGCCGCGATCCGCGAGGGGATCCCGTATGCGAACGCGGCGCCGAACCTCACTGCGGACATTCCCGCCCTCGTGGATCTCGCGGCGCAGACCGGGTCGCCGCTGGCCGGCAAGGATTTGAAGACCGGGCAGACGCTGATGAAGACGATCATCGCTCCGGGGCTGAAGGCGAGATTGCTCGGCGTCGAGGGCTGGTACTCGACCAACATCCTCGGCAATCGGGACGGCGAGGTGCTGGACGATCCTGAATCGTTCAAGACAAAGGAAGAGAGCAAGAAGTCGGTCCTCGACTACATCCTGCAACCGCAGCTCTATCCAGGTCTGTACTCCGACCTGTGCCATGTCGTGCGCATCAACTACTACCCGCCACGCGGCGACAACAAGGAAGGCTGGGACAATATCGACCTGGTCGGCTGGCTCGGCTACAAGATGCAGCTCAAGATCAACTTCCTCTGCCGTGACAGCATTCTGGCCGCGCCGATCGTGCTCGACGTCGCGCTGTTCCTCGATCTCGCCAGGCGCGCCGGCATGCGCGGCATCCAGGAATGGCTGTCGTTCTATTTCAAGAGTCCGGTGCACGCGCCGAACCTGTATCCCGAGCACGACCTCTTCATCCAGTTGATGAAGCTGAAGAACACGCTGCGATATCTCAAAGGCGAAGAGCTCATCACCCATCTTGGCCGTGAGTACTACGACTAGAGCGCATTACACCCAGCCGGCGCTCATCGGCGGAATCGTCATGGGCGTGCTCTCCGCTCTGCCCATCGTCTCGGTGGGCAACGGCTGCTGCTGCCTGTGGGTCGTGAGCGGCGGAGCGATCGCCGCCTACCTTGTGCAGCAGAACCAGGCGGCGCCGATCGAGCCGGGCGACGGCGCGCTCGTCGGGCTCCTGGCCGGCCTGACCGGCGCGCTCGTGCAGTTCCTCGTGGCGATTCCTATCGACGCCATGCTGGCGCCGTTTGAGCAGGCGATGATGCGTCGCGTCCTCGACATGGGCAGCCTGCCGCCGGAGATCCGCGACGCCCTGGAGCGCTACGGGCGTAACGACACGATGAGCGGCGTCTACTTCATCGTCAGCCGCGTGGTCGGCTTGATGTTCTGGCTCGTCGTCGGCGCCATCTTCTCGACGCTCGGCGGCCTGCTGGGCGCGATGATGTTCCGCAAGCAGATCCCCCCGGGGACGATCGATGTTCCGCCGGCGGCCTAGTCCTAGTGTCCTGTCCCTCGCCAGGCGGATGCCTGCCTTTACGCAATTCGGTGCGGGAAAGCGCTCTCCCCGTCCGCTACCTGACCTCCTGACCTACCACCTACGTGACCTACCCGACCTACCCGACCTACCTGACCTCTTAGTGACCTCTGTGTCCTGTGCTTGCACGGGGCTGCACAAAGCTGCGCCGCAGTAACGTGAAACCTTCGTCGAGCCGAGATTCTGGGACGTGAAGTGGATGTTCATTCGGATCCTGAGTACGGGCAGCATGATGCTGGCCTCGACGAGCGTGCTGCAGGCGCGCGCGCCTCAACAACGGCCTGCGCAAATGCCGACGCTGCCGCTGACGCAGCTTGACGAGCGTGCGCACGCGGCGGATCTGGACAATCGCACGTTCACCCTGACCTTCGGGCAGCCGGTGCCGATCAAGGACCTGCTGCTGCTGCTCGTCCGCGGCACCAGCCTGAGCGTCGTCCCCGATCCGGCGATTGCCGGATCGTTCATTGGCGAGCTCAAGAACGTGACCGTGCGGCAGGCGCTCGGATTGATTCTGCGTCCGCTCGGCCTCGACTACACGCTCGACGGCAGCATCGTGCGGGTGTTCAAGCGAGAGCCCGAGACGCGCATCTTCGACCTCAATTACATCGCCACGGAACGCGTCGGGTCGTCGACGATCGGTGGAGACGGCGGTCCGCGGAGCGCGGCGACGGTCACGAGTTCGACCAAGACGGACGTGTTCGACGACCTGACGAAAGGGATGCACACGCTGCTGACCGAGCATGCCTCGTTCAACGTCGATCGAACGGCCGGTCTGCTGCAGGTGACCGATTTCCCCGAGCGGCTCGATCGCGTCTCGCTGTATCTCGACGCCGTGCAGGACCGCGTGCACCGGCAGGTACGGATCGACGCGCGTGTCATCGAAGTCGAGCCGACCGACGAGAAGGCGGTGGGCGTCGACTGGGCGGCGGTCGCGACGGAAATGGCCGGCGTGGACTCGCCCGTTCAGCGGGCTGCGGCGCACTCGATGCCGGCAGGCCTGCGTGTGACCGACCTGACGAAGCTCATGACGGCGCTCGAGGCGCAGGGCAAGGTGACGATTGTCGCCACTCCGCGGCTGCTCACGCTCAACAACGAGCCGTCGATCGTGCGCACCGACACGATCACGTTCGCCGTCACGCCGCAGATTGCCGAGGATTCGGTGGTGACGCTGAGCCTCAGCCCGATCCTGAAGGCGCCGGCCCTGATCGAGTCCGACATGCTGGCGCGAGTCGCCGACGGCGAAACGCTGGTTCTGTCGGGCTTCGTGAACGACCGGGAGATTCGGGAGCGCAGGAACGTCGGGTTGACCGGCGGCTGGTTTGGCCGAGGCACGGTGGTCACGCGCAAGCGCGTGGAGCTCGTCATCCTCCTGACGCCGAGGATCGTGGCCGGCGTCGTGGCCCAATAACATGTACGAGAGCTATTACGGGTTCACGGAGAAGCCGTTCAGCCTGACGCCGGACCCGAAGTATCTGTATCGCAGCCAGTCGCACGCCGACGCGTTCGATCTGCTGCAGTACGCCATTCGACGGCGCGAGGGTTTCGTCGTCGTCACGGGCGACATCGGGACGGGCAAGACCACGCTCTGCCGCGCGCTGCTCGAGCAGATCGACCGGACGACGTTCACGGCGCTGGTGCTGAATCCGTTCCTGACCGAGGAGGATTTGCTGAAGCGGATCCTCCAGGACTTCGGAGTGATTTCACGCGAAGAGGGGAAGGCCGGACGGCTCGCGGGGGTCACCAAGCAGGAGCTCATCGACACGCTGTACGACTTCCTGCTCTCGCTCATCCCCCTCAAGGCGAGCGCGGTGCTGATCATCGACGAGGCACAGAACCTGCCGCTGCAGGTGCTCGAGCAGATTCGCATCCTCTCGAATCTCGAAACCGACAAAGAGAAGCTGCTGCAGATCATTCTCGTCGGCCAGTTGAATCTGCAGACGCTGCTGCGGTCGCCGCAAATGCGCCAGCTCGATCAGCGTGTGTCGATCCGGTGCGAGCTGACACCGCTCGACCGAGAAGCGGTGTCCGCGTACGTCGCGCACCGGCTGACGATTGCCGGAGGGAACGCGTCCGTCAGCTTCACGCCCAAGGCGCTCCGCCAGGTGCACCGGTGGTCGAGCGGCATCCCGCGCGTGATCAACCTGATCTGCGATCGCGCGCTGCTCGCAGGATTCTCCGTCCGCGCCAACCGCATCACGCCCGAGATGGTCAGGCATGCGGCCGGGAGCCTTGACGTGCAGTCGCCGACGGCGTCCTGCATGCGCCTGGCCGCGCTGGCCGACGTCACGCGCCGCGCGCCGCTGCTGGCCGCGGCGGTCGTCGTGCTGCTCTCGTGTGCCCTCGCAGTCGGCGTCACGGCGTACCTTTATCAGCGGTTTGCGTCGAGCGTGGGGCGGGCGGCTGAACGCTCGACTGCCGTTCGACAGGCTCAGGGCATCCCCAACCCGTCGAGGGATGAAGTCCTTGCGCTGCCGGCAGGACGGAGCGAGGCGCCGCGCGTCGACGCCGTTGCGGAACGAGCGGCGCAAGGCGTTCAACCGAGCGTCGTTCGCCAGTTGCCGGCTGATGCCGCGCTGACGATTCTTGTGAGCTCGTATCCAGTTGCCGAGGCGAGGACGGCCGCCGACATCACCGCCGTCACCGACTGGCTCGAAGCCGCCGGCTTCCGAGTGTTTTACTCCGAAGTGGACCTCGGCTCCGGGGGGCGCTGGCAACGCGTCCTCGCTGGGGCGTACACTGATCCGCTGACCGCGCGCCGCGACGTGGACCGGCTGAAGGCGGCCGCTCCGCAGAGCGACGCTCATCTGGTGAGCGCGGGAGTTGCGACCGGCATGGTCTCGGCGGTCTCGCGTGATCCGGATGCCGACGTGCGGCGTTCGGGAACCGAACCGTGAGCCTCATTCTGGATGCGCTTCGCCGCAAGACGGCCGACCGCGGCGAAGACAACGCCGATGAACCAGCCCGAACGACGCGGGCCGCCGCCGTTCTTGCGACGCTGGGGTACGCGCGTCCGGCGGTTCGGACGGGGGCGTCGTTCAAGGCCTTCCTCGCCTACGCCGTCTCGGCGATCGTGATCGGATTCGTCGGCCTCTGGCTGCTGATCGTGCTGCTCGCGCCATCATCGCCGCGGAATTCCCAGACCGCACTGCGTGGGGCCTCCGCGCCGTCCGCACGGCCGTCGACGACGAGTGCGCCGCAGCGTCCACCGGTATCGGGGCCCCAGAGTCCACAGCCCGACAGGCCGTCGCCGTCGCCGCAAATTGCGCCGCGTCTTGCGTCGGCTGCGCCGCCACCCGCTCCGGCGAGTCAGGCGGCGCCCCCCGCTTCGTCGCCGCAGGCAGCGGCCCAGCCGGCCTCCGCGCAACAGCCGGTCGCGCCCCCGATGGCGCCGCGTGCCACGCCCTCGCAGACGCAGCCGACCGCGCCGCCTCTGGCGCAGCCGACCAAGCCACGCGAACAAACGGCTGCGACGGCGCCCGTGACGCCGGTCGCGCCGCGAGTCGCGCCGCCCGCTCCGCGAGTCGTGCCGCCGGCGCCATCCCCGGCCGACCGGTCGGCGGACGCACGCACAACGCCGCGGTCTACCGCGGCCCGCCGTCCGCAGCCTGAGCCGGAGCTGCCGCCCGCGCCGCCGGGACCGCCCGCAGCGCCGCCGGTGGATCACTTCGGGCTCGCGTTGTATTACCAGCGTGTCGGCGACTTCGACAACGCACTGGCGCATTACCGCGCGCTGCTCGAACAGAACGACGCGAGCGCCGAGGTCCACAACAACCTCGGCCTGCTCTATCAGGATCGCGGGCAGCTCGACGACGCGCTGAGGCAGTTTCAGCGAGCGATCGCGACCGACCCGAAGTACGTGAAGGCGCACAACAACCTGGGCGTTGCGCTGATGCGCAGCAGCCGGCCGGACTCGGCGGCGTCGGAGTTCCGCGAGGCTCTTGCCGCCGATCCCCGGAACGTCGAGTCGCTCGTGAACCTCGCGCTCGTCCAGAAAGCGGCGGGGCGCGTGGCCGACGCCCGCGGTCTGCTTCGCCGCGCGCTCGCCATCGATCCGCGCAATCCTGGGTCGCACTACAACCTCGCCGTCGTGGCCGACGAGAGCGGCGACACGGCGACGGCGATCGAGCATTACCGCGCGTTCCTCCGGTTCGGCGCCGTCACGCACGCCGATCTCGCCGGGCCGGTGCGCGCGCGTTTGAGCACGCTCGGAGGATAGCGCCGATCCGGAGGCCTTGCTACACGCTTGTCTCCGGGGCCTGCGGGTTGGCTGATCTCCGCACGCCCGAATAGCCGTCGACGCGCTCGACGCGGTTTCGGCCGTGCTCCTTTGCCCGCTCGACCGCCGCTTCCGCGTCGGCCAGCAGACGCTCGGGGTCGATGACGTCTCCCACGGCCGCCTGCACGTTGATGACAGCCACGCTGAGCGTCACCCTCACGGGACGCTCGGTGCGGTGGTCGGTGAACTCGAGACGTTCCTCGACCGTCGCGCGCACGCGTTCGGCGAGCTCGCTCGCGTGTTCCGCGTCGGTGCTGTTCAACAGGACCGCAATCGAATCTTCGGAGTAGCGCGAGACCCAGTCGTGCTGGCGGAAGTACTGCCGGATGAGGATGCCCAGCCGCTCGAGAATCCTGTCGCCGACGCCGTAGCCGTGTTGCTGATTGATGGCCGACAGCCGATCGACGTCGAACAGAATGAGCGAAATCGTATAGCCGAACCGCCCGGCGCGCTCGACTTCCTTCGCCAGGACGGCGTCGAGCACCGGGCGCGTATGCAGCGTCGTCAGCTTGTCTATGATGGCCGTGTCGCTGGGCTCGAGCTGGGCACGCTCGGCATAAGCCCCCAGCAAATCGAACGACGCGCGGCGGACGAGCTGTGCGACGAGCGGCCATGGCTCGGTGGTCGCCCCGATGGCCTCGCTCAGCGCCAGCTCGTCGAGCGTGGTGCGCTCCGTCAGGTATGCGAAGGTGAACAGCCGCTCCATCGACAGCGCGCGCTCGTGGACCACGCCGTGCAGGTCCGCGACGAAGCCCCCACGCGGGTCGATCCCTCCGTCGCGAATGGCGAATGCGAGGAGCTGGGCGAGAAGGCGCCCCAACTTGTGGCAATATTCGGCGTCGAGCGCTTCCGCGCCGCTGTACGGGAAGATGGCGACCGTGTCCGCCGTGACGACGTCAGCGCGCTCCAGCACGATCGAGGAAACCTGCTGGCGAAGGTCGTCCTGAACGTTCCCGTTGGTGTCATCCGCATAGGCGTTGGTGCCGTCCATGGTCAGAATACAAGCATGGTAGTCCGCGGATGCAGGAGCGGGCAACCGCGTGACCGTTCAGAAGAGACCGCTACTGCACATGTCTTCTCGAACCGACATAAGAGCGAGAGCTTCCTGGCGGAGGCACGGCGCAGGCTTGATTGAGCGCTGATGGCGACCCGACTTGGTATCGACTTGTCGCCGGCTGCGTGCCGCGTCGTTGAGATTGACGCCGGCCCAGCCTGGCGCCGCCCCAATGGCGAGACGCGAGTACGCTCGTTTGCCGTCGTCCCGCCGTCCGGCCCTGAAACCCAGGCCAAACTGGAGTCGCTGCGGAAGCGTCACGCGGCGGTCGTCGTCTGGGACGTACCGAGCGACCATCGGCAGGTGATGGTGACCAGCGGCTCCTACGAGTCGATGCGCGCGGAAGCGCTTGGCGCGCTCGCCGCCGCCGGTCTCCAGACGTACGGCGCCTGGGCGGACATCGCGCCGGCCTCGGGGCGGAGGGACCGTGCGACGCGCCGGCCGGTCGTGGTCGCGCTCGCGCCGGGCTCGGCTCTGACGTCGGCGCTGCAGCCGCTCGTCGACGCGGGAATCCGCCTGCGGACGGTCACGACACCGGCCATGGCGCTCGCTTCGATGGCGCGCCTGCGACGCGCGTTCTCGGTGCCCGATGCGATCGAGGTGTACGTCGCGCTCGAGGAAGAGGTGACGTGCATCGCGGTGGTGCGCGGCGGCGTGCTGGTCGCGGCACGTCCTCTCGCCTGGGGGTACGTCAACGAGCTCGACGCGCTCAGGGGGCGGGACGATATCACGACGTGCCTCGCCGACGCGATCCGCGAGTTCGTCACCAGCGTCGGCGGGTCGTCCGGCGACATCGGTCAGGTGTGCATATGCGGCGGGCTTCCCGAGCTGCGCACCATGACGACCCAGCTCATGGAACGGCTGGACGTCGAGGTTGAACCGCTCGACTCGTTGTTCGGGATCGACGCCGCGCTGCTACCCGAGCCGGCCGACGAGTTTCGCGAACGCGGCGCCGAGCTGCGGCTCGCGTGGGCAGCCGCCGCCGACTGGCCGGCGCCGATCAACCTGCTCCGCGCGCGCAATCGGCACGCGTCGAAGACGATGCTGGCACGCACCGCTGTGGCCGCCGGTGTGGCGGCGGGTCTGGTTGTGGCGTGGCGCGTTGAGCAGAGCCAGTGGTGGCGGTCGACTGCCCCAAAACCGGTCACGCGGACGGCCGCGAATGAGCCGCCACGTTCTCGGGGAGGCGTGCCGGCTCCGACACGGACGCCAGCGATGGCTCCGCCGACGATGGTGAACAGGCCGGCGGCTGCGATGTTGCCGCCACCGGTGAACATGCCGCCGGTCGGGACCTCACCGCCGGCGGCGATGAACAAGCCGCCGCTCGAGCCAGCGGTCGTAAACAAGGCACCGGTGGTCCTGGAGAGGCCGCCGGTGATGACGCTGCCGCCTCGCCGGGAGTCGGCGGCGCTGGCCTCGGAACCGCCCCTGCTGATGGCGCCTTCCGTCACGCCCCGGGCGGACGATCGAAATCGAAAAAGGGGTACAGCCCCTTTTTCAGTGGAACCGCCGACGCCGGTGCGGAGCGCCCAGATCGTCAGACCGTCGGCCGTGACGCCGGTCGCTCCAATTTTGGCGAGGTCGGGAGAGCCGGCGGCACCTCACAGGAGGCCGAACCCACCGCTCGAGGACGCCCTGCCGTTCGACGCGGTGCTCGGAACGATTCTGTATTCGCCGGATCGCATGCTGGCGATTGTCGACGGTCGCATCGTGGGGCCGGCCGACGAGGTGCGGGGCGCGCGAGTCGTCGACATCACGCCGAGCGCCGTGATGTTGCGAGACGCGCAAGGGCGCCTCAGGCGGCTAGCGTTGAGCTCTGGAAGTCGTTAAACGACCACACCGTTGTGGTCGCCGGAAGTGCGCCTACTACAATTAGCGGTTTTCGATGGCGTTTCGAAATTGACAAGTGGTTTCACGTTGATTAGCCACGAACCGCTCCGTACAATCAAAGTTTCGGATCCAAGCGATCATTTATTCCTAAGGGCCCCTGGTGCGCAAGAAAATCGGTGAGTGCCTGATTCAGGCAGGCCTCATCACGGAAGAAGACCTCCGGAACGCGCTGGCGGAACACAAGCGTACTGGAGAACGCGTGGGTGTCGTTCTCGTGCGCATGAACCTCGCGACTGAAAAGCAGATCGCGAAGGCGCTGGCGTTCCAGCTCGGATTCCCTTACGTCAACCTCGCCGAGAACGCTCCCGATCCGACCGCCGTTGTTCTGATTCCCAAGGAGGTTGCGCTCAAGCGCGTCTGCGTCGCCGTCGGGCTGGAAAAGAACCTGCTGACGGTCGCGATGTCCGATCCGCTCCTCTTCAGCCTGGTTCAGGATCTCGAGTTCCAGACAGGCTACCGGATCAAGCAAGTCGTCGCCACGCGCGGCGACATCGTCGACGCCATTCAGACCGGCTATCCCGACAAAGCGCTCATGCGCACGACGCCGCGCAGCGGGAGCGATCTCGCGGTGACCGGTTCGGCCGCCGCGGCGCGGCGGACCGGGCCGCCTGGCGTCGACGTCCCGGCCGGCGAGACGGCGCTGGCGCGGCGTCCCGAAGAGGAAGTGTTCGAGCCAGTCGCCGGCCTGAAGGAGCGCAGCGAAGCCGCGCCGATCATCGACCTGGTCGATCTGGTCGTGAAGAGCGCGATCAAGAGCCGAGCCAGCGACGTCCACGTCGAGCCCATGGAGAAGGGCGTCCTCATCCGGCACCGCCTCGACGGCCTGCTCAAGGAAGTGATGGACCTGCCGAAGTGGGTTCACGAAGGGCTGATCGCGCGGCTCAAGATCATGGCGGGCATGGACATCGC
>WNEY01003562.1_pt1 | contig 11707 bp, 14 predicted proteins | sample 5400531 | NCBI WGS metagenome assembly WNEY01 (sample SAMN13153338, study PRJNA577476) | soil metagenome | isolation source: 200 cm saprolite under Douglas fir tree site 1 | place: USA:California | collected 2015-04-18
GACCTCTGCCGGGCGCCGACGTCCAAGGAATCCGCGCGATATCAAACCGGCCATGGCTTACCCTCCTCGCGTCGCTCTCTGACGGCTTAGCTCAAGGCTATCCCTATTCGCCGTTTTCCCTCCCCCGCTTGCGGGGAGGGCAGGGTGGGGGCCGGATGAGCTAGCGGACGATTCGATACTTGATGTGCGTGACCGTCGGTGAGGCGAGGACGTTGATGGGTTCGAGGGTGGGATCGCCGACGTTCTCCAGCAGGCGCTCACCGGCCCCGAGCACGACCGGCACGATATGAAGGTAGAGCTCGTCGAGCTTTCCGGCCGCAAGGTATTGCTGCACCGTGTGGGAGCCGCCGGCGATCTCCACGTCCTTATCGCCGGCAGCCGACCGGGCTTGCTCGAGCGCTGACTCGATCCCGTCGGTTACGAATGTGAAGGTGGTGCCACCCCGCATCGATAAAGGTTTGCGCGCGTGGTGGGTCAGGACGAAAACCGGCATGTGGTAGGGGGGATCGTCGCCCCACCAGCCGGTCCATGTCGGATCCCACGGACCGTCGCCGCCGCCGAACATCTTCCGCCCCATGATGTAGGCGCCGACATTCTGGACGAGATCGGCGACCACGTCCGAGTCGGCCGTGCGCGCGCCGCCGGTCTGCCCGTGCTGCTCGCGCCAGCTGGCCGTTTCGAACACCCACTGGTGCAGGCGCATCCCGCCTTCGCCGATCGGGTTTTCAAGGCTCTGGTTCGGCCCAGCGACGAAGCCGTCGAGCGAGATGGAAATCTGGCAGGTGACGGAACTCATGCTCTTATGACGTCCTGGAGGCCCCAGAATAATCGGCTAGAGAAATCTGCCTACCATCTCTCTCACTCGGCCGTGCTCTGATGACCAGGCGCTCCAGACGCTGCCGCACCACTCCATCAGTTTCTCGTCGCGGCGTTGCCCTGACTCAACCGCCTGGACGTCCGCCACCGTCAGCGGCCCGACATCCTCCGGTGGATCGAATCGGGGCCACCGCTTCGGTGTCCGGGCCATCAGCATGTGCATCTTCTGGACCTGACGGCCGGTGAAACCGCATTCAACGGCGAGGTAGAGACCGGCGAGCGCAAATGCCGCCCCGATCGTGGATTGCGATTGGCGAACATGCTGGGCCCCATAGGCGTCGACCAGATGCTGGTGGATGAACTTCGGATCGTCGTGGGCGAGCGTGTAGTAGGACAACTCATGCATCAACGCGCGGCACTCGCCGGAGGCGTTGGCCTTTCGATCAGGGTCCAGGCCGAGACTCGGGCGCCGCAGGCCGCATCCGGGGCAAACGGTTAGCACGGATCAGGCCGCGCCGCCATCCACGCACTCTAACCTGACAGCGTGGCGGCGCCGATGAGTTTTGGAACGTCCCGCCGTCTAACCTGGTGATCGTGCCGAAGACAGTAACCCTGAGCGCAGTACGATGAGCCTTATGCAGGCGCCCTCTCGCAGCACCGCGCCGATCGAGCTGGAGGGCCAGCTGGAGCAGTACCGCTCGGAGCTGATCGGCTACTGCTATCGGATGCTCGGCTCGCCCTTCGAAGCGGAGGATGCGGTTCAGGAGACATTGCTCCGAGCCTGGCGAGGCTTCGAGCGCTTCGAGGGCCGGGCCGCGTTCCGCTCGTGGATCTACCGCATCGCGACAAACGTCTGCCTCGACATGCTGGACGGACGCAACCGCCGAGCTCGTCCGATGGACCTCGGACCTGCGCGCGCTCCTGTTGAATCGAACGCACACTGGCTTCCTGAGGTTGCCTGGCTCGAGCCCATCCCGGACAGTCTCCTCGCTGAGGAGGGTGATCCGGCAGAGCTGGCCGTGACGCGGGAAACGATCCGCCTCGCGTTCGTGGCGGCGCTCCAACACCTTCCTCCCCGGCAGCGGGCGGTCCTGATCCTCTGCGAGGTCCTACGCTGGAAAGCGAAGGAGGTCGCCGAGCTCCTCGACACCAGCGTGGCATCGGTGAACAGCGCGCTGCAGCGTGCGCGAGAAACACTCCAGGCGAGCGGCGTCAGCTCGAACGATCCGGTGCCTCCGATGGACGACGCCCGCAAAGCGCTCCTTGCCCGCTACGTCCAGGCCTTCGAGCGCTACGACCTCAGCGCGCTCACTGCACTGATCCAGGAGGACGCGAAGCAGTCGATGCCACCGTACGACCTCTGGCTGCACGGCCGAGATAACATCCTCGCCTGGTGGTTCGGGCCGGGCATCGGCTGCCGCGGCTCGCGGCTCCTGCCCACCAGCGGGGCGAACGGCTCAGTGGCGTACGGACAGTACAAGCCGAGCGCGTCCGGAGGCGGCCGTGACCCGTGGGCGCTTCTCGTCGTCGAGACCGCAAACGACCGCATCATCGAGTTCACGTTTTTCCTCGATACGGGGAAGCTCTTTCCGCTGTTCGGCCTGCCGGCTCACCTCGACTAGTCGCCTCAGTCCGGCAGGACGTCGCGCAACCCCATGAAGGCCACGAGATCACGTAACTCGTCCGATGCCCCCCTCAGCCTGACCTGGCATCGACGGCGGCGGGCAGCGAGCTGCAGCCGCGCCAGGGCATCGACCGTCACCGCGTCGGCCTTGACCCCCTCGACGTCGCAGAAGATGAAGGTGATCGCGCTGCGGTCTGGCGTCGGCATCCTGGTGTCATCTAGTTAGACGGCGACCCCACCGTAAACTCATCGGGCGTACGGACCGATGAGTTTTGGCGGGGAACCCGTCCAAGAAGACATGCCTCGCGTGCAGCGAGGGGCAAAGTCCCAGGAAGGAGAGAATCGATGAAGAAGACAGTCGCAAGAGGCAGCGCCACCATGGCATTCGACCACGGAAAAATTGTGGACGCCCCTCAGAAGCAAGTCCAGGAGTTCATCGACCAGCTGGTCGAGGCCGGCACCGAGCGCGGTATCCAGGTCGCCGTCTATCACGGGCCCGACCTGGTGGTCGACGCCGTGGCGGGCATCGCCGACCCGGCAACCGAACGTCCCGTCACGTCGGACACGCCTTTCTATAACTTCTCGATCGGCAAGGGGGCAGCGTCGACCGTGGCGCACATCCTGGCCGAACGCGGCCTGTTCGGATACGACACGCCGGTCGTGGACCTCTGGCCCGAATTCGGCGCTCATGGCAAGCGGTCCGTCACCGTGCGCCACGTCCTCAACCACTCGGCGGGAGTGCCAGGCATTCCGCTCGATACCACCATTGAGGATCTGTGCAACTGGGACAAGATGTGCGCGGCGATCGCCGATGAAGAGCTCTGGTGGGAACCGGGAACGAAGGTCGGGTACCACGCGTACACCTTTGGGTACATCGTCGGCGAGGTCGTCCGCCGGGTGACCGGCAAACCGATCTCGGAGGTTCTGCGGGAGGATGTGTCCGGGCCGTTGGGGGTGGCCAACGAACTGTACTTCGGCATGCCGGAGTCGGAACACTACCGGCTGGCTCGCCTCGAGGACGCGCCGAGTGCCGGCGGGTCGATGCCGGAGATGCCCCCGGACCTTCCGATGTTCAAGGCTGCGCCCATGTGGACGTTTCCGAATGCCGAGATGGGTAACCGTACGGACGTTCTCAGCGCCGACATCCCGGCCGGTGGAAAGACCTCAGCGAGGGCGGTCGCCCGCATGTACGCCGCACTGCTCACCGAGGTGGATGGCGTCAGACTCGTCTCAGCAGAGCGCCTCCGCGAAGCCACCGCCGTGTCGGCGAGTGGAATCGACCAGGTCTTCGGCAACCCAACGACCTGGGCGCTGGGCTACGCGATCGGCGGTCTCGGTTCTGCGGCGCAGGACTCCCCGACCGTGTTCGGTCTGGGCGGCGTCGGTGGCAGCTTCGCGTGCGGCGACACCGCGACCGGGATCGCGTTTGCGGTGACCAAGAACCGGCTTACCCCCGACTTCAGCGCCGCGACCCAGCTCAGCCAAATGGTGCGCAAGGCGTTCTCTCGCGGGTAATCTCTCGATGATCACGACCGGCCTCTCGACGTCGCTCGATGGGTTCATCGCCGGAGCTGACGACACCCCGGAACTGCCGTTGGGCGTCGGTGGCGATCGGCTCTTCGAGTGGTTCGGCGACGGTGACGCGCCGAGCCGGTATTACCCGTCGTTCAGGATGTCCGCCGTCAGCGCGCAATTCTTCGATGAGTTTGCCGGCCGGCAGGGTGCGGTCATTTCGGGGCGCCGGACCTACGACATCGCGAACGCGTGGGGCGGGAGGGGACCATTGCCGGGACTCCCATTGTTCGTCCTGACGCATCGCGTCCCCAAAACGGTGCCGGCCGGAGACCCGCCCTACACGTGTGTCACCGACGGTATCGAACGCGCTCTTGAGAAAGCACGGACCGCTGCTGCCGGCAAAGACGTGAGCCTTATGGGAGCCACGGTCGTCCAGCAGTGCCTGCGATTGGGCCTACTCGACGTGCTGGCCATCAACCTGGTGCCCGTCGTGCTCGGTCGCGGCGTCCGCCTACTGGACGGTCTCGAGCCGGGGAGCGTCCAGCTGGAGCTCGTCCGGGTCGTCGATGCGCCAGGCGTCACGCACCTTACCTACCGAGTGGTGAAGTAGCCCGCAGAACGCGAAACGGTTTCTAGGATCCCGCCAGCGAGGTTGAGCTGATGGTGACCGCCGTAACGCCCTGACCAGGGCGCGCGGTTCCCGCCACCTGAATTTCAGGCGCGGATAACGCTTTGTAGGCGATCTCCATGGCCCGCGCCAGCCGCTTCGATGCCGTGAATCGACCCTCGGCGAGCACGACGGGATAAAGGCCCATCTCGCGGACCTTATCCATGATCGCGTGGGTACTGATGCTGGTCCGTTCTTGTTCCATATCGAGTACAACTCGTTCCGTGTCACGTCCCTGTGAAACCGGCCACATTTACGTCGAATAGGCTCCCAAGAGCATCAGGCGGGTGCAGTCGACGCAGGCCGCGCAGGCGTAGCCAGCCTCCCGCGCTCGCATTCTCGTCGACTAGGATTCCGCTATGAACGAGCCGGAGCGAGGGGTCGACGTAGACTCAGGGCAGGCAAAGACTCCGGAACGAGCCCCCGGGCACCGCGAGCTCAAGCCGCCGGAATGGTTCGAGGAACGGCTCGCCGTCTGGGTGCAACGGATGGGGCTTAACGCCTGGACCATTCGCACGTCGTATAAGCCGAAGCTGCGGGGAGCCGAAGGCTACGCGGAGGTCAGCCCAACATTCCTCGAAGCGGAACTCCAGTTTCGGCAGGACGTACTCGTGGAACGCGGCGATGTCGTCATCGTTCACGAGCTGACGCACATCCTGACCGACGAGTGGGCCAGGGCCATGGAACAGGTGATTCATGACATGGTGCCCAGGCGACTCCAACGGGAAGCGCGGAACTCGATCCGCCCGCACGAGGAGTCGGTCGTGGAAGCGATCGCCCACGCCCTGGTGCGCACCGCCGAGCAGGCCGCCTCGAAGCCTGCCCCAAAGCCCTGACCGATCGCGTGCCCGGTTCTTGACGGAGTTGCGGACCCGGGGGTACACTCGCGACGCTTGGCGGAGGGGGACCTGACGCAAGGCTCAAGGCACGGGAATCTTTCGATCATGGAGGGAGAAATTGATGGACGACGTCAACTGGTCTGAGCTTGAACGGCTCGTGGCGCATGGGCAGATCACACGCCGGGTGTTGCTGCGACGTCTTCTCGAAGCCGGCGGAATCGCCGCGGTCATTGGACCCGGTGCGGCGCTGCTGGCCGCCTGCGGCGAGCAGAAGGCAGCCGGACCGAGCGGCCCGGTGCCGGCCGGATTCCCGCCCATCAACAACAACATCCTGGGTAAGAAGATCACGTTGACCATCCTCCTGGCTGCCGACTACTACAACCAGCCGCCGTTCACCGACCTCTATGCCAACTTCCAGAAGGCCTATCCGGACATCAAGCTGAACGTCACGAACGCGGTCTGGGAAGACATCCCGACAAAGGTCAAGACGGCCGCACTGGGCGGGACGCCGGTCGACGTGGCACACCAGCACGCCTTCGTCTATGGGCACATTGGCGTCGCCGAGCAGGTCGACGACCTCTGGAACCAGTGGGGCAAGGTCGGCGACTTCCTACCCAACTCGCTGCAGGACGTGACCTGGGCCGGCCATCGGTACGGCATTCCACTCGATGTGAACTGCCTGTTCACTTACTACAACAAGGATCTCTTCGCATCGGTGAACGCCACGCCGCCCACCGCGACGACCAGCTACACCGACCTGGGTAAGGAGCTGCTCAAGTTCCAGGGTAAGGCGGCCAAAGCCATCGGGCTCAGTAACAGCGCCTGGAACAACTCGGGACTGGCGCGCGCGAATGGCGGCGACCTGCTGAAAAGCGACGAGAAGGGCGTCCAGATCAACAGCGACAAGGTGGTGGCGGCCCTCAAGTGGAACAGCGAGCTGGGCTGGAAATACGGCGTGGGCACCAGCCCGGCGCCGACCAAGCGGCAGGACGAGCCCGGGTTCCTGTTTGTGGCCAAACAGGTGGCACTCCTCTTCACTGGCCCATGGGACATGCCCGACATCAAGAAGAGTGGCGTGAACTTCGGCACCACGGAACTACCCAAGGGTCTGGACGGGAACAGCAACGGGTCGGTGCAGGGCGGCGGAAGCCTTTTCGTCGGCAAGGGTTCGAAGAACCGCGAGGCGGCCTTTGAGTTCATGAAGTGGGCCGCCGCCAAGCCGAACCAGATCAGGATGGCCAAAGAGATGGCCCGCTGGCCGGTGATTGCGGACCTCTACACAGACCCGGCGACGATTGGGGCCAACGACCCGGCGCTGGCGCCGTACTTCAGCCAGCTCAAGGCCGCCAAGCCGTACAAGCTGGAAGCTTTCCCCGAGGGGGACAAGGCGTGGTCCGATGCGGTGGCGTCCGCCTACAACGGCAAAGACGCCCAGACGGTGCTCAACGACGCCCAGACGAAAGCGGCCGCGGCGATCGGCGGCTAACGATCCTTACAAGCCGTTGGGATAGGAGGCGCGGGCGGAATCCCGCGCCTCTTCCATGCACGACGGGATCGTGATCCTTCAGCACCGACCTGCCCTTCCGACCGCCATGCGCCGGCACGCGGGCGCGTATCTCTTTATCGGGCCGGCGCTCGTCCTGCTGGCGGTGTTCAACATCTGGCCCGCGCTCTACACGGCGTGGTTGAGCCTGCAGGACTACGGCATCCTGGGATCGAACGGCTTCATCGGACTGAGCAATTACGCCCACGTCCTGCGCGACGGTCTTTTCTGGCACAGCTTGCTCGTTACATCCATCTATACCGTCGGTTCGGCGGCGCTCGGCCTGGCCGGTGCGCTCGCGCTGGCGGCCCTGGTCACCCGCAAGCTGCCATTCATGGGCTGGTTCCGGATCCTGTACTTCATCCCCAGTGTTACCTCGTTGTTCGTGAACGCGACCATCTTCGGCTGGTTGTTCGACTACAACCTTGGCCTCTTCAACTACTGGCTGACCTCGTTGCACCTGCAGCGGGCGCCCTGGCTCCAGGACCCCAACTGGGCCCTCTTCTCGGTGATCCTCGTCGGTGCCTGGGGTGGTGTCTCCTACAACTTGCCCATCTACGCCGCGGGCTTGCAGAGCGTCAACCGGGACCTCTACGAGGCCGCCTCGCTGGATGGCGCGAACGGCTGGCAGAAGTTCCGATCCATTACGCTGCCCGCGATCGCGCCCATCACGCGCTACACCGTGATCCTTGCCATCATCGGCTCCTTCCAGCTCATCGCCTCGATCGACGCGCTGACTGGCGGAGGCCCGGAAAATGCCACGCTGGTGACCATCAAGTACATCCAGATGCAAGGCTTCGACTTCCTGCATTTCGGATACGCGTCCGCCATCACGCTCTTCCTGCTCGGGTTCCTTCTCGTGGTCACTTGGCTGCAACTGCGGTCCGGGCGCGAGTAGCCTCGGCTCGGGCGGGGATGCGGGTAGGCCGGCGCCTCACTCCGTCGACCGTTGCGCTCTACGCGCTGGCGCTGCTCGCGCTCGTGATTCTGCTGGGCCCGTTGGTCTGGATGTTCGGGACCGCCCTCAAGGAACAGTCGGAAGTGTTCACCTGGCCCCCGAGCGCGTTTCCGAAGCAGATGCACTGGGACAACTTCGTCCAAGCGTGGAACGGCGCCCACTTTTCACGCTACTTCATCAACTCCACCATCGTGAGCCTGGTCTCCGTCCTGACCAACGTCTTCCTCGGGGCGATGGCGGGTTACGCGTTCGCCCGGCTGCGTTTCCCCGGTCGGAACCTCCTGTTCGTGGTCGTGATGATCACGCTCATGGTCCCCAACGCCGTGCTGATCATCCCACTCTTCTTGATGATGAAAAATGTTCCCTTTACCGACCCCGGCGGCTGGCTCAACACCTACCAGGGCGTGATCCTGCCGACCGCGGTAACCGGCTTCAGCATCTTCTTGATGCGGCAGTTCCTCCAGGGGATCCCGCGCGAGCTCGACCAGGCGGCCGCGGTCGACGGCGCCAACCTCTTCCAGGTCTTCTGGCACGTCATCCTGCCCTTGACCAAGCCCGCGCTCGCCATCATCGCCGTCTTCACCGCGCTGACCCGCTGGAACGATTACCTGTGGCCGCTGGTCGCGATTCGCGACCCAGATCTCTACACCGTTCAGATCGGCTTGAAGTATTTCGAGGGCACCTACCACACGCAGTGGAACCTGCTGATGGCCGGGGCGGTGATCGCCGCGGTGCCGATGCTGCTCGTCTACGCGCTCTTCCAGCCGTTCTTCGAACAGAGCCTCGGCAACCTGGGGACCGGCCTCAACGAGTAGGCAGGACGATCCGTGCGATGGCGCCTTCGAGCGACGACGGGTCGAGCCCGTGCTCGAGCCAACTGCCGTGGCCATCATTTGCTGCGCCCGCAGGTTGCGTTGGCCCGGAGCCAGCCTGCGTCCGTTCGACCGCTGCGGCAATTTCGGCCAGGTCGGCGGTATCGAGCGTCAGGGTTCCGGCACGGATCCAGCCGTCCACCTGTTTCGGTGAGCGGGCCCCGACGATCGCGCCGCTGACCCCGGGCCAGCTGAGCGCCCAGGCGACCGCGACCGCCGCGATCGAGGCGGCGTGTCGCGATGCGATCGGCCGCAGCGCATCGCGAAGGGCGAGGTTGCGGCTGAGCGCGGGCTCATTGAATTCCGCATCGCGACGGCGCCAGTCATCGGCGGCCATCCGCGCGACGCGCTCGCGGCTGAAATCGTCGGTGAGGATGCCGGATTGCATCGGGCTGTAGACGATGACGCCGGTGCCGTGCGCGGCGCTCCAGGGGATGACGTCCGCACCCGAGTGGCGATGGATCAACGAGAACGGTGGCTGTAGCGAGTCGACGTGCCGAACACGCTCGGCCCGCCAGAGAAGCCCAACGTCGAAGTTCGAGACCCCACCGGCGCGCACTTTCCCTTCGTCGATCAGGCGCGCCATCTCACCCCAGGAGTCTTCGATCGGGGTGCCGATCGCGTCCGGCCAATGGAACTGGTACAGGTCGATACGCTCGACGCCGAGTCGGCGCAATGACGCCTCGACCTCGTTGCGGATCGACTCCGGCCGCAGGTTCCGCTGGGGCTCCGCATACGGCTTGGACGGATCAGGGATCATCCCGCCTTTGGTGAAGACGTAGGGACGCTCGGCGGCCGGGAGCTCACGCACCGCTCGACCGACGACTTCCTCGGAATGACCGAGCCCGTAGATGGCCGCGGTGTCGACCCAGTTGATGCCCGACGCGACCGCGTGCTTGATCGCTGCGATCGAATCGGCGTCGTCCTGGCTTCCCCAGCCGTAGGCCCAACCGCCACCGCCGATGGCCCAGGCGCCGAACCCAACCTGAGTGATCTGAAGACCGGTCCTTCCGAGGGGACGTGTAAGTAAGGTCATGATCCGAGCTCCTCTACCTGCCCTCCGGGGGCAGGTCCGATGAATACGCCGTGACGATCGCGGAGATGTCCTCGTCGGGCTTGCGTGCCGCGACCCCCGCAAAGAGCTCGCGACTCATTGCCGTGAGAGGCACTCTCGAACCTTTCCCTGGAGCGCGCTGGTAGAGAGCGAGCGCGAGGTCGAGGTCCTTGAAAATGTCGCGCACCGCGAACAGAGGCGGCTGGTCGGTGTTCCCGACGAAGCCAGCCTTCCGTACCTTCAGGCCAGGCGCGATCCGACTGAGAACGTTGAAAATCTGCTCCGGGTCCACGCCCTGCGCCCTTCCGGCAGCCATCAGCTCGGCGGCCCCCGCGCTCACGATGCCGAGGAAGCTGTTGGCCAGCAGCTTGAGGGTGGCGGCACTTTCGATATCCCCGACGTACTGCACTTCACCCAGTTGCTGCAGGACCGGCCGCACCGCCTCCACGTCCTCGACGAGCGCCGCACCCGCCAGGATGAGCAGCGTCCCGCTGTTGACGGCCGGAATGCTGCCGATCACCGGCGCCTCGACCAGCCTCGCTCCCTTCAGGGCGGCGGCCTCCGCCAGCTCTTGCGCGGCGGCCGGGCCGACCGTGCTCATGTCGACGATCGCGCTGTCCGCGCCAGCGGCGAAAACACCGGTCGGACCGAAGTACACGTCGCGCAAGGCCTGCGGACCGGTCACCATGCTGACCAGCACGTCCGCCTCTCGCGCGGCATCCGCCGGTGAATCGACGACGGGCCCAACCTGTAGCGCTTCCGCCTTGCTTTTCGTCCGATCCCACACCGAGACGTCAAAGCCGACAGTCTTGAGCCGTTGCGCGATCGCGCCACCCATCTTTCCGGTCCCCAGTACAGCCACTTTTTTCATGAGATCAGGATCTGATACGTGGGGATTCGGAGCATCCCCCTCCGTGCCGAGCGGACCACCCTACTTTTGGGGGAAAGCCGTTACGACGGAATCGAATCCAGGACCTGCTGGGTGTGGCTCATGCCAAGCCGCGTTGCGCCCGCGTCCAGCATCGCCACGGCATCCTCGTAATACAGGATGCCGCCGCTGGCCTTGACCCCGAGGCTCGGCCCGACCGCGGCGCGGAGCAAGGCGACGTCATGCACCGTCGCCCCGTGGCCAAGGTAGCCCGTCGAGGTCTTGACGAACGCCGCCCCGGCCTCGACAGCCAGCGTACAGCCCGTCCGTTTCTCGTCGTCCGTTAGCCGAGCGCATTCGAGGATCACTTTGACGGGACGGCCGGCGGCGGCAGCGATGACGCTGACGATGTCTGCCTTGACCGGCTCGAGCTGGCCGTCCTTCAAGCGTCCGATGTCCAGAACCATGTCGATTTCGGTGGCTCCATCGGCGACGGCAAGCGCCGCCTCGTGCGCCTTTGCATCGACGTGGGACGCCCCGAAGGGGAATCCGACGACCGCGGCGATCCCCACATCACTCCCGCGTAGCACTTCGCTTGCCACGGCGACCCGGTTGGAGTTCAAACAGACCGTGGCGCAATGGTTCCGTCGCGCGATCTCACACGCCATCAATATGTCGTGATGGGTGGCCGCCGGATCGAGCAGGGTGTGATCGATCCGGGCTGCAAGCTCCGAGCGCGTCCATCGCCGGGTCACCGATCCAGCCTACGCCGCCGGATCCCAGGGGATCGTCGACGTCTGTCTAGCCGCGGATTTCGTGCTCCTCGGTGAGAAAGAGAGCGGTCCGTGTCTCGTCGATGAAATTCGCCTCGCCCGCGCTCGACGCCCGCCACTCGGGCGAACGCCGGGCCGCCTCGAGTGCAGCCATGTCATCAAACCAGAGCTCAGCCAT
>WNEY01003563.1_pt1 | contig 11703 bp, 8 predicted proteins | sample 5400531 | NCBI WGS metagenome assembly WNEY01 (sample SAMN13153338, study PRJNA577476) | soil metagenome | isolation source: 200 cm saprolite under Douglas fir tree site 1 | place: USA:California | collected 2015-04-18
GACTCTAACTCATACGACTCTAAAACGCGTGACCTGCCTCGGAATGCGCCCGTGTCCGGCCCCAAGCGTGCCCTTATCGGTGACCCACGCAACGACGAGAACGTGATCGTGTCTCAACTCCACGCTACGTTCCTACGCTTTCACAACCGTATCGCCAACTGGAAGAAGGACCACTGCGAAGACGCTGACTTTCGCACCGTGCAGCGGCTCGTACGCTGGCATTACCAGTGGGTCGTGCTCAATGATTTCCTACCCACCATCATCGGATGGGTCATGCTCAGTAGCATCCTGCCACACCTGGTGAAGCGGACGTCGATCCTGCAGGATAAGCCCAACCTCCAGTTCTACGCCTGGCGCGACGAGCCGTTTATCCCCGTTGAGTTCTCGGTGGCGGCGTACCGCTTTGGCCACTCTATGGTGCGGCCGCTCTACCGGCTCAATACCACGCTGCCGGATCGACAGGTCATCTTCTCACGGGATCCTCATGTTCCCGACCTGAGGGGCCTCCGTGAGTTCCCTGCACAGTGGGCCATCGAGTGGAATCTGTTCTTCCGGATGGGGCCAACACCACGCCAGGGACCACGGCGCGTACAGCCGGCGTATAAGATTGACTCGTCGCTGGTCAACCCATTGGGGCACCTGCCTCCCTCTATCGCCTCGCAAGTGCCATCGCTAGCAGAGCGCAATCTACTCCGCGGCCTGCGCATGGGGCTACCTTCTGGCCAGGTCGTGGCGAAGAAAATGGGCCTGCCTGTCATCCCTGATGCCCAATTGAAGGTTGGTAAGGCGACCCAAAAAGACTCCCCGAGCAACAAACTCTTGGTGGATATATCACCAAAGTTCCGTGGCAAGGCCCCCCTGTGGTACTACATCCTGGCCGAAGCCCAGCAGGTGTTTCGCTCTCATAAGACGCCCATCCGGCTTGGGCCGGTAGGCGGGCGGATCGTCGGCGAAGTGTTCGCCGGCTTGCTGCTGGGCGACCCATACTCATTCCTCAACCAGGACCCGGGCTGGCGGCCTATCGCGGAATTCACCAAGAACGGGAAGTTCGGCATGGCGGAACTGATTGCCCAGGCGATGCAGGCATAACCGCTGTACTATTGGCTGGGCGGGGCCATATCTTGGGTGCGCCCAGCCAACGCCCAAGGATGTTGTTGCATGTAGGATAGGGTAGGATGCAGGACCAACCGACACCACCGCCAGAATCAGGAGGGCAAGGCGCGCAGGAGTACCCTCGGGGCGTATTCACCCGCCGACGCCTGGTACGCCTGGGCTGGATCACTGTCCTTTGCATAGCCGTGGGAGGGCAGCTCTGGCTCCTCCTCAAACTCTTCTTTGCGCCGCTCACGCCAGGGGAGGGACGAGGGCAGTTCACCCTTGGCCCGCTCGAGCAGTTCCCCGTCGGAAGCGTGACGCATGTCCGGCAAGGGCGTTTTTTGCTGGTACGACAGCCGACAGGTGTGCTGGCGCTGTCGGACGAATGCACACACCAGAAGTGTACCGTGGACTATCTCCCGGAACGTCACGTCATTTTTTGCCCCTGTCACGGCGCTCAGTTCAGCGTGACAGGCGCTGTCCTGGCTGGGCCGGCACCGCGACCCCTGGAGCGCTTTGCCACCGCACTGCAGGACGGGCGCGTGATCGTAGACACCGCACACAGGAGCACCCTATGAAGAGCATCACTATTGACCGCAGTAAGCGCCTCAAGGAAGAGCCCCAGACTGGCCACAACCGTTGGCATCCCGATATCCCGCCGATCCTTGAGGTGGATCCTGGTGAGGAGGTAGTGCTCGAAACGCGCGATGCCTCCGACTGCCAGATCAAGCCCGGCATGACGGTGGCAGATTTGGCCGCCTTAGACGCCAAGGTGGCCCATCCGTTGACTGGTCCGGTATACATCAAAGGGGCCGGGCCGGGGGATCTGCTGGAAATCGAATATCTGGACATCGTGCCGCAGCCGTGTGGCTGGACCCGCAACCGCCCTGGCGCTGGCTTCCTGCGGGATCTGTTCACCGAGCCCTACCTGGTACACTGGCAGATCAAAGACGGCTGGGCCACGTCGCCGCAGCTCCCTGGAGTGCGCATTCCCAACGGGTCGTTTATGGGCACGGCGGGCATTGCACCCTCGCGTGCCCAACTGGACGCCTGGGCACGGCGGGAGGCGGATCTCGTGTCTCGCGGCGGCATAGCGTTTCTCCCCGACCCACAAGACGCTGTGCCGGCGCGTGGCCCTGTGGCGCAGGAGGGGCTGCGGACCCTGCCGCCGCGCGAGAATTGTGGCAATGTGGACGCCAAACAGCTCACCAAAGGCTCGCGTCTGTTGATCCCAGTGAATGTCGAGGGGGCCCTCTACTCGGCGGGCGATGGCCACTTTGCCCAGGGCGACTCGGAATGCTGTATCACCGCCATCGAGATGGGCGCCACAGCCGCAGTGCGCTTCCGCCTCCATGCCGGCGAGGCGGCACGCCACAATATCCGCTGGCCGCGCTTTGCGCATCCAGGCTATTTTATGGCGCCGGAATGGGCGGCGCCACGCAACTTCATCGCCACGATGGGTATGCCCATACGTGCTGACGGCACCCAGGAGGGCGAGGATCTGACGCTGGCGGCCCGCAATGCCCTGATCAACATGATCGAGTTGCTACAAGAGCGGGGCTGGAGCCGGGAGCAGGCCTATATCATCTGTAGCGTGGCGGTGGACTTGCGGGTCAGCAATGTGGTGGACCTGCCGAACGTCACTGTCTCGGCCTTCTTGCCCGAGGATATTTTTCAGGGGTAAGACGCCCTGAAGCCCCTCACCCCCCGTTAAAACCTCTCACGGAGGGAGAGGGGGCAGGAGCGTAGTGTGGCACGACTTCTTCGACAAACAGTTCAATGGAGCGCATGGCCTGTGCATGGCTGAGGCCACCCCACTGGAACGAACACACGAAGTAATTCGCCCCGGTGGCGACATACTCGTCCATATACACGCGCACCGAGTCCGGGGTGCCAGCGATGACGCTGAACCCGGCGCCCCGGCCATCGCCCCCAATGCCACCCGGGGCGGCGCGGCGACGCTGCTCTTCCTCGGTGCGTGGCGGCAGGGAGTACAGCTCGCTGGGGGCCTCACGGGATGGCACGCCAGCGGGGCGCCTGAACGTATTCGACCCGAGAAATTGCGTCAGCCCACGGCGTTCAGCTTCCAGGCGGCGCGGCGTCATCAGGTTCCAGACGTATTCGTCCCACGCCGGCCTGGCTGCCGCCACGGCCTCGCGCTCGGTGTCCGCCAGCACGATGTGATGCACCAGCCCGATCTTGGGCGCTGCCCCTTGCGGCGTCAGGGCGCCAGGACCCTGGTGTTTGTCCCACAGATCGTAGTAGCGCTTGACGTTCGCTTCAAAGCCGTCGAGGGAGCCCACGAGCAGAGCGTGCATGCCCTCCTGGGCGGCTATCTCGGCGTTCCGCATGTACCACAGCGGCGGATAGGGCTGTTGCTTAGGGCGTAGGCGCATCGGCAGCGCCTCAAATGTATAGAATTCGCCCTGGTAGGTCAGCTCTGCGTGACTCAGGCCCTGTCTGAGAATATCGAGGGTCTCTTGATACTTGGTGAAATTGCGTTCGACATCCGCTTCACTGCCCCAGAAGTGGGCTTCCAGGACACCACCACGCCCGACGCCCACCTCCAGACGCCCGTCACTGAGGTGATCGAGCATACAGACCTCTTCAATCAAGCGCAGCGGATGGTGCAGGGGCAGCACGTAGACACAGGGGGCGAGCCGTAGGCGCTGGGTGCGCTGTGAGGCCGCCGCCAGAAAGACGTTCTGTGATGGGGCTAAACTGTGCACCGCTGGCGTATGGTGCTCTGCCAGATGATAGGCGTAAAAGCCCGCCGCGTCATACTGCTCTAATTGCAGCAAGCGCTCCCCATAGAGCCGATGTAAGGAGAGCCCTGGTACAGGCTCGATATGATCAAAGATACCAAATTGCAGCCCCATGGTGCTTCCCCAAGGTGATTGCTCTCGTGGGTGTGTGCCGCATCTACTCTCGCACGGTTTCCACTGGGTATGCCGCATTGACCCACGCGCTCGTGCCACCGACGACGTTGAACAGATGCCGGAATCCCAGCCGGGCGAGTATCCCCGTGGCGGCACTCGAACGATAACCGCCGGCGCAGATCACGGCCGTCGGGCGTTCTGGGCGTAACTGCGTGACCCGCTCTGTCAGGCGCGCCAGCGGTATGTGGATGGCCCCTGGGACGTGGCCGCTGGTGTACTCACCCGGCTGGCGCACATCGACCACCTGCACGTCCTGGCCTTCTTCCATCTGCTGCCGCAACTCGTCCACGGGTATCTGGGCGATAGTCGCTACGGCCAGATCGGCCTGATGCCAGGCGTACATGCCACCGTCAAGATAGCCCTGCACGTGCTCGAGGCCCACCCGCGCCAGACGCGTCACGGCTTCCTCGACTTGTGCGTCGTCTTCGGCCACGATCACGATGGGGGTGTCGATGGCGAGCAGACTGCCGGCCCACGACGCGAATTGCCCACCCAGGCCGATGTTCATGGCCCCCGGCACATGGCCAGCCCCGAACGCCGCGGCTGGCCGCACGTCGAGGATCACCGCACCGTGCTGCACGCGTGCGGTGACGTCCTGCGGCGCGAGGGCGGCAGGGCGTGGCAGTTCTGCCAGCGCCGCGGCGCCCGTGCGGTTGATCTCCGCATCGCGCGGGAAGTAGGCTGGTGCTTCTGGCAGATCGGTCGTCATCATGCGGATGAAATCCGCTTTGGGGATCGGCTGCAGCGCATAGTTGAACTGTTTCTGCGCCCCGATGGTCGACGAGGTCTCCTGGGAAATGTTGCGCCCACACATCGAGCCAGCGCCATGCGCCGGATACACTTCGACATGGTCAGCGAGGGTGAGCAGCTTGCCGTGCAGACTGTCGTAGAGCATGCCGGCCATCTGCTCCGCCGTATACCCCTTGGCGCCAACCAGGTCGGGACGCCCGACATCGCCGATAAACAACGTATCCCCGGTCAACACTTTTTGGGGCTGTTCGGACACGGTATGATCAATAACCACTACAGAAATGCTCTCCGGGGTGTGGCCGGGCGTTTCGAGGACGCGCAACGTGACGCTGCCGAGGTGGAGTTCATCGCCATCGGCCACGGCGCGATGCGGGAAGGTCGCACCGGCCCTGTGCCCGAATACAATGTCGGCCCCGGTGCGGGCCGCGAGTTCCCGATGGCCGCTGACAAAATCGGCGTGCAGATGCGTTTCGATGATGTATTTGATCTGCAAACCCTGGGCGGCGGCTTCACTGAGATACTGCTCGACATCGCGTTGTGGATCTACCACCGCGGCTGCGCCGTCCGCCCCAATGAGATACGACGCATGGGCCAGACATCCGAGATAAAACTGTTTGAAATACATGGAATGGCTCCTTGCTGCATCCGCACACACGATAGTTGGAGCACAGCGTAGCACGGCAGCATATACGGCGTCAATACAAGGGCGCAGAGAGCGTCGCCGCGTTTACCGTGTGCTATCCGGGCGCCATACCCCTGGCGGCGAGCTTGACTCCCAGAGCAAAGCGCGCTAGAACTGACAGTGTCGTTATCCACCACCTACACACTGTTACCCTATGGCCATGTCGTGCAGCACGGGGTTAGGCCACGAGCGCACGGGAGAACAGCGATGGCAGAGACAAGTCATCTGGAAAGCCTGAGCCACGTTGAGGATGTTATTACGCCACCGGCAGCCCTCCGACAGGCCGCCGCTTTACAGCACCTGGAACAGACCCAGCAACAGTCCATCGAGCACAACGACGCCTTCTGGGCCAGGGTCGCTGGCGAGTTAGACTGGTTTCGCCCCTGGGACCAGGTCTTTGAGTGGAATTATCCGCGCTTTCGCTGGTTTGTTGGGGCGCAGTGCAACATCACGGCCAATGCCCTCGATCGCCACGTCAACTCGTGGCGCAAGAACAAAGTCGCCTTTGTCTGGATTGGCGAGGACGGCAGCGAGGTGACGGTCTCCTACGGGCAACTCCTGCGCCGCGTCAACCGCGTCGCGAACGCGCTAAAATCCCTGGGGGTGGGGAAAGGCGACCGGGTGGTCATCTACATGCCTCTGACCATGGAAGGCATCACCGCCATGCTGGCCTGCGCGCGCATTGGGGCGATCCACAGCGTGGTGTACGCCGGCTTCAGTGCCGGAGCTCTGCGCAGCCGCATTGAGGACGCCCAGGCCAAGGTGGTGATGACGTCTGACGTGACGTATCGGCGTGGCCGGGCGGTCGATCTCAAAGCGATCACCGACGAAGCAGTAGGTGGCCTGGACTACGTCGAGAAGGTCATTGTGCACCGCCGTCAGACGCCCCGAGTCGAACTGCGCACGGCACGGGAACTTGACTTCCACGAGTTGGTCGAAAGCCAGAGCGTCGAGTGTGCGCCAGAGGTGATGGACGCTGAAGACCCGCTCTATATTCTCTACACCAGCGGCACTACGGGCAAGCCCAAGGGCGTGGTGCACGTGCACGGCGGCTATATGGTGGGCACGTACTATCACCTCAAGGCGTTCTGGGACCTGCGCGATGAGGACGTGTTCTTCTGCACCTCGGACATCGGCTGGGTGGTCGGGCACAGCTACATCGTCTATGCGCCGCTGGTGGCCGGTGCCACGACGGTGTTCCGTGAGGGGGCGCCGGATTATCCCAACCCGGGGGTGATCTGGAGCATCGTCGAGCGGCACGGCGTCTCGGTCATGTTCACTGCCCCGACGGCCATCCGTATGTTCATGCGCTACGGGCCAGAGTATCCCCAGAAGTATAATTTACAGAGTCTGCGCTACCTCACCTGCGCCGGCGAGCCGCTGAACCCCGAAGCCTGGCGCTGGGCGCACCAGTACCTGGTAGGCGCCGGGGCCTGGGGCTACGTGGCCGATAACTGGTGGCAGACCGAGACCGGTGGTCCCTGCCTGGGCACCCCGCTGTGTCTGGATGCGCGGCCCGGCAAGGTCGGCAAGCCACTGCCCGGTGTGGTCGCCGATGTCGTGGACCTGCAGGGCAACCCTGTAGCACCCGGCCAGGGCGGTTTGCTCGTGTTAAAACGTCCCTTCCCGCACTTCTTCCGCACGGTCTACGGTGACCCCGAACGCTACGAGCGCGACTGGGGGAGAATTCCGGGCTGTTACCTCACCGGCGACGTGGCCATCAAGGACGCCGATGGCTACTTCATGGTCGTGGGGCGGGCTGATGACGTGATGAACGTCGCCGGGCATCGCATTGGCACTGCCGAGGTGGAAAGCTCCCTGGTGAGTCACCCGGCGGTCGCTGAGGCCGCGGTGATTGGCAAGCCCGATGCACTCAAGGGTGAGGCCATTAAAGCCTTTGTGACGCTGCGCGTGGGGTATAGCGCCTCACCGGAGATGCTGCAGACGCTGCTGCAGCACGTGCGGCACGACCTGGGGCCTATTGCCCAACCGAGCGAAATCGACTTTGTGGACAGACTGCCCAAGACCCGCAGTGGCAAGATCATGCGCCGCTTATTGAAGGCCAATGAGCTGGGCCTGGAGCCAGGGGATATTACCACCCTGGAGGACTGAAGTGGGCCACGCAACAACACGAGATCCTCAGGCATCTCAGCCTCCCTCACGCCAGCTCGTGGGCTGGCTCTGGGGTCTTGGTGGCGCCCTCTGTGCACTGGCAGGACTGCTGGCGTGGCAGACGTGGACCGCCTTACTGCCGTTCCCGGCCTCCCTGGCCCCGGATGACGCACACCTCCGTAGAGCCCAGGTGCTGGATCGTTCAGGCATACCGCTGTCCGTCACCTTCCAGAATCCGTGGAACGTGCACGATGCTGTGCCTCTCCACGACCTGCCGCTGTTCTTGCAACAGGCCTTCATCGCGGCTGAGGACAAGCGTTTTTACGCGCACAGAGGGGTGGATTGGCCAGCCCGGGTGCAGGCGCTGGTGCAAAACCTGCGCGCCTGGCGCACTGTCCGGGGGGCAAGCACGATCACTGAACAGGTGGTCAGAATGCTGCATCCGCGCCCGCGCACGGTGTGGTCCCGGTGGCTGGAAGGATTTGAGGCCATGCGCCTCGAAGCGCGCTTTCCGAAAGCTGCCATCCTCGAGTTCTATCTCAACCAGGTACCGTATGGCCGACAGCGGCGCGGCGTGGTGCAGGCAGCCCGCACGTACTTCGACCGGGACGTGCACACCCTCAGCCAGCAGGAGATGTTAGCCCTCGCCGTCCTGGTGCGTGCCCCCAGTCGCCTGGATCTGGTGCGCAGCACGGCACGCATCCGCCGCCCACTGACACAGCTCGCGACGCGCCTCTACGCAGCGCAAGTGCTCACGGCGTCGGCATATCAGCAGATACTGCCCCAGGAATTGACGCTTGCCAGTCCCACCCTGTCAGTACAGGCGGGCCATTTCCTACGCTATGTCCGGCGTCTCGATCTCCCGACCACGCTGTTCCAACACGGTCAGCTGCGCACCACCCTCGAAACCTCTTTGCAGCAGCGGGCCCAGGCGCTCCTGGAGGGGAGATTACGGGATTTGCACGCCCTGGGCGTCACAGACGGCGCGCTGCTGGTCGTGGATCATCACACCAGCGCCGTGCTGGCGTGGGTGAGTGCCGGGGGCAGCCAGATCGACGCCGTGACCACGCCCAGGCAGCCCGGCTCGACCCTCAAGCCCCTCCTGTACGCGCTGGCGTTAGAGCACGGCTGGACCGCCGCCACGCTGGTCGAGGATAGTCCGCTGGAGCAACCGATTGGCGTTGGCCTGCATACCTACCGTAACTACAGCGGCCAGCACTATGGCCCCCTGCGGCTCCGAGAGGCGCTGGGGAATTCGCTCAACGTGCCGGCCGTGCGCACCATCAACTTCGTTGGGGTAGAAGCGTTCCTGGAGTGCCTGCACCGCCTCGGTTTCCACAGCCTGACGCAATCGGCAGACTACTATGGTAACGGCCTGGCGCTCGGCAATGGCGAGGTGACCCTGTTTGAACTCGTGCAGGCGTACGCCACCCTGGCCCGTCAGGGCGTCTTTGAGCCCTTGCGGGTCGTCCCGGATGACGCCGCAGCCGCAGCGCCGGGGAGGCGCGTGTATAGCCCTGAGGTCAGCTCACTCATCGCCAATATCCTGGCCGATCCTGAGGCCAGGAGGCGGGAATTTCACCGTGCCAACCTGCTGCGGTTTCCCGTCGAAACCGCGGTCAAGACCGGTACCTCGAGCGATTACCGCGATGCCTGGGCGGTCGGGTTTTCGCAGCACTACACGGCTGGTGTGTGGATGGGGAATCTGCAGCAGCACCCTATGCATGACGTCACCGGCTCCATTGGCCCTGCGTTAGTTCTGCGCGCGCTCTTCGCTGAACTGCACCGCGATATGGATACCCAGCCGCTGGCCCGCAGCCCACGCCTCGTCCCAGCGACTATCTGCCGTCTGAGCGGGCAGCGCGCCGGCCCCCATTGCCCGACCACACGCGAGTGGTTTGTGCCGGGGACAGAGCCCGAGCACGTCTGCCCGCTGCACCAGCCGGCAGCACCCGCCCTACCTCCCGTGGCGCCATCGCCAGCGCCACTGCGCCTGGTGCGCCCTACCCCCGGACTGCAACTGGCCATGGACCCCCGCATTCCCGATGCGCTCGAGGTCTTTCCCCTGGCCCTACCTAAAACGGTGCCGGCCGTGCGGATTGACTGGCTTGTCGATGGTCAGGTAGTCGGCTCCACCGCGCGTCATACACGCCAGTTCCTGTGGCCCCTGGTCCGTGGCACGCACACGGCGCAAGCCCGCGTCTGGCAGGAGGGGCAGGCGGAGCCTGTGACCACACCAGCGGTCGAGTTTGTGGTGAAATGAACTACTCCATCCAACTGCTACGCGATATGGTAGGAGCTTCCGGCTTCAGCGAGCGGGTATACCCACTCTCCACCGGCGTGGATTCCGGCGGTCCCTGCCGTACATTAACCACCCACGCATCTGCTCTTCCAGAGTAATGACCGTCGTCACCACCTCGTGTGGGGGGAAGGCTTCGAGACGAGTTTGGAGGGTAAAGGCTGAGGGAGTCTCTCGTGCCTGTAAGAGAGAAATATGGTCCGTATCGAGCAGGATCATAGACGCGTCTGTCGGCGGTCCTCTTCCCGGAGCCGCCGCCCCTCCGTGATGATCTCCTGCATAATCGGGTCTCCATCAAACATGCCGACAGTACGACGCCAATCTTTGGGATGCTCTGTCGTCGCTGTCGTCCGCATCAATTGGGCCACGAGCTGTTCCAGGGTCGCCACACGCTCTTCTAACGTCGCTTCTGCCATCGGGAGATCTCCTATGGATCAAGTGCATCACTTATCCGGGGATTTTAACGCTTTGTAGTCAATGGAACAATTGGCGGAGGTGTGTCCCACTTTTACACATGTTAAAGCGGGGAAACTGTGCCCGTAGAATGAGCGCGGGCTCTCCTCTGCGTCACGCACTCCAGACTTCCTGCTTTCCTTTGCCGGCGCTTTGCGGTACAAATGGGCGCAGAAGGTACCCCTACTCTCGGACCTGTATCCTGCCGCGCAGCCAGTGGAGGGTCAGCGATGACCTTTGAGGAACTCCTCGATCAAACGATTGCCCTCCTGCAGCGCCGTGGGCGCTTGACGTATCGCGCGCTCAAGCGCCAGTTCAACGTGGATGACGACTATCTGGAGGACTTGAAGGCCGAACTCATTCAGGGCCAACGGCTCGCGGTGGATGAAGATGGGGCCGTGCTGGTCTGGACGGGCGGGACGGACGCGGCCCAGCGCATCACCCTACCTGCTCCCCAGCCAGAGGCACCGCCTGGCACCGCTGACGTGCCACGCACGCAGAGCCTCCCCGCACCGGCCGCGCCGCAGTCCCCGGACGCCGAACGCCGCCAGCTCACCGTCCTGTTCTGTGACCTGGTGGACTCGACGGCGCTCTCGACGCAGCTTGATCCTGAAGACCTGCGGGAGGTGGTGCGCGCGTACCAGGCCGCCTGTACCGAGGTCATCCAGCGCTTTGACGGCCACATTGCCCAGTACCTCGGCGATGGCTTGCTGGTATACTTCGGCTATCCCCAGGCCCATGAAGACACGGTCCAGCGGGCCGTCCGCAGCGGGCTCGGGATGGTCGAGGCCATGGGGGCGTTGAATACGCGCCTGGAGCGGGCGCACGGGGTGCGCCTGGCCGTGCGGCTCGGCATCCACACCGGGCTGGTAGTCGTCGGCGAGGTTGGCAGTGGCGGGCGGCAGGAGCAGCTCGCCCTGGGGGAGACGCCGAACATTGCGGCGCGACTCCAGGGCCTGGCGGCCCCGGATACGGTCGTGATCAGTGAGGCGACCGCCCACCTGATCCATGGCTATTTCGTGTGTCAGCCACTCGGGGCGCAGGCACTCAAAGGCCTGACCCAGCCGCTCCAGGTCTATCGGGTCTTGCAGGAGAGTGGGGCGCGGACCCGGCTCGACGTCATCACGCCGCGCGGCGTGACCCCCCTGGTAGGCCGGGACGAAGAAGTCGCACTCATGCAGCGGCGCTGGGACCAGGCCACAGCAGGGATGGGGCAGGTGGTGCTGGTCAGCGGCGAGGCGGGCATTGGGAAATCCCGCCTGGTGCAGGTACTGAAAGAGCACCTCACCGCCGCGCCACATACCCGGATTGAGTGGCGTGGGTCGCCCTCGCACCAACAGAGCGCCCTCTCCCCCATCATCGACCAGCTGCAG
>WNEY01003564.1_pt1 | contig 11701 bp, 9 predicted proteins | sample 5400531 | NCBI WGS metagenome assembly WNEY01 (sample SAMN13153338, study PRJNA577476) | soil metagenome | isolation source: 200 cm saprolite under Douglas fir tree site 1 | place: USA:California | collected 2015-04-18
TTCCGGCACCTCAGCCCTGACCTTCAGCTACACGGTGGCTGCCGGGCAGAATACCCCTGACCTCGTCGTGTCCTCGCTCAATCTGAACGGCGCGACGATCCAAGACGCGGCGACCAACAACGCCGATCTGTCGGGCGCGACCAACGACAACCCGGCCGGCATCTTGCAGATCGATACCACTGCGCCAACGATCGCCATCAGCACGATCGCCGGCAACAACATTATCAATGCCAAGAAAGCTTCGACGGGGTTCAGCATCAGCGGCACTGCGACCGATGCCGAGAACGGCCAGGTCGTCACCGTCAATATCCTCAATAGCGCAAATAGCGTTGTGGACAGCTACGCCACTACAGACCAGAACAATGCCTGGTCTGTCAGCGTGACGAGCGGACAGGCCACGGCTCTAGCCGATGGCAGCTACACCGTGACCGCCATTGTCGCGGATAAGGCCGGTAATTTATCACCGCAGGCTAGCCACGCCTTGACGGTCGATGAGGAGAAGGTCGCTGAGCCGCCGACGCTGGCGATCGCAAGCACTTCGCTCACGGTGATGGCGGGCGGATCGGTATCGCTAGGATTTACGGCAACGCCCGTCGATCCCGACGACATAGTGTCGGTGAAGATCAATGGCGTGCCGAGCTACGAAAGCATAACGGCTCCTAGTGGGGACACTGTCAGCCGGAAGCTGCAATCGAACGGCACCTATAACTGGACCATTACGGAGAGTGCTTCCACAGCAGGGAAACCTCTCACCGGCCTCACACTGTCCTCGAGCTACACGGGCACGGGTCATCCGGTTGCCTCACTGACGGTGACGGCAAGCAATACGACGTCTGGAGAGACGGCGAACTCCGCTTCCCAGACCCTCACGGTCACGGACCCACCGGCGGCGACAACCAGTGGCTCACTGAGTCCTACAACACCGAGCGACGGCATTGCCGGGCCGGCGATCGCGTCGAGCCAGCCGCAATCGATTTCGCCAGCCAATCCTCCGATCATTGCGATGCCGGACCTCAGACCGTTCGGCGACGCACCGCGAGCCGGTCTGGCGTCGTCGGCGTATACCAAGCTCGCAGGGTTGTTGGATCAGTATATGGCGGCCGGATCCTGCAGGGAGCCATTCGGCGCTTGCCGGATCGCCTCGGTGGATTCGCAGCAAGCGTGGTTCGGCGACAAGGAGTTCCTGACCAAGCCGCAAAGCTGACCGGCGAAGACCGACGCTGCGCGGACAAACGATACGACAAGGCGAGAAGCGATAGATCGCCGATCCCTGGCCTGCTCGCATACCGGAAAACCAGCACATGACGTCGCAAGAGGAAACCGGGCTTTTCGCCCTTGTCTTACTGCTCAGACTGCACGGTGTCGCGGCCGAGGAGGAGCAGCTTTGTCACCGTTTGGGCACGCGGTGCGTCGGCATCACAGAGATGCTGCGATGCGCGAAGGGGTTTGGACTCAAGGCGCGCGCGATCAAGACGAACTGGGCGCGTCTTGCGCGCACGCCCTTGCCGGCGATCGCTGCCCTCAATGACGGCGGCTTCCTCCTGCTCGGCAGGGCGCAGGACGACGAGGTGTTCGTTCAGCGTCCCTCGGAGTCCCGCCCGCGCAAACTGGCGCGCGCTGAATTCGAGACGCTCTGGGACGGTCGTCTGGTCCTGATGGCGCGCCGCGCCTCGCTCTCCGATCTTTCACGCCGGTTCGACATCACCTGGTTCCTGGGCGCCATACGGAAGTATCGCCGTCTGTTGGGCGAGGTGCTGATCGCCTCCTTCTTCCTTCAGGTCTTCGCGCTTGTCAGTCCGCTGTTCTTCCAGGTCATTATCGACAAGGTTCTCGTGCATCGTGGACTGAGCACGCTCGAAGTTCTGGCCATCGGTCTTGTGGTGATCGCTGTCTTCGAAGCAACGCTTGGCGCCTTGCGCACCTACCTTTTTGCCCACACCACCAACCGCATCGACGTCGAGCTTGGCGCACGGCTGTATCGCCATCTGGTAGCGCTGCCGCTGACCTATTTCCAGACAAGGCGTGTCGGCGACTCGGTTGCCCGCGTCCATGAGCTTGAGAACATTCGCAACTTCCTGACCAGTTCGGCGCTGACATTCGTCATCGATTTTCTGTTTACGGCCGTTTTCCTTGCGGTGATGTTCGTCTACTCTCCCTTGCTGACGCTCATCGTTCTCGGCGCGTTCCCCTTCTATTTAGGCATTTCGGCGGTCGCCACCCCGCTTTTCCGCAGACGGCTGGATGAAAAGTTTCGCCGGGGCGCGGAGAACCAGGCGTTTCTGGTAGAGAGCATCACCGGCGTCCAGACGTTGAAGGCGCTGGCCGTCGAGCCGCAGATGAACCGGCGTTGGGAGGAGCAGCTTGCCGGTTACGTTTCCGCAAGCTTCCGCGTCATCAGCCTCGGCAATGTCACGAGTCAAGCCGTGCAACTCGTGAGCCATCTGGTCACCGTCGCCATTCTCTTTCTCGGTGCAAAGCTGGTGATCGAAGGCGGCCTCACCGTCGGTGAGTTGGTGGCCTTCAACATGCTGGCCAACAGAGTGAGTATGCCGGTGCTACGCGTCGCCCAGATCTGGCAGGACTTTCATCAAGCCCGCCTCTCGATCGAGAGACTCGGAGACATCCTCAATACCCGCCCGGAGCCCACGATCGGCGCCGGCCGTGCCGTGCTCCCGCCGATCCGCGGCGCTGTCACGTTTGACCACGTCGGGTTTCGCTATCGCGCCGATGGTCCGGAAATCCTGCACGACGTCAGTTTTCATGTCCCGGCCGGGCAGGTCGTCGGCATCGTCGGTCCGTCGGGCTCGGGCAAGAGCACGCTCGCGAAGCTTCTCGAGCGCCTCTATTTGCCCGAGACCGGCCGCGTCCTCGTCGACGGTGTCGATCTCGCAATGACCGATGCTGCTTGGTTACGGCGACAGGTTGGCATCGTTCTGCAGGAGGACGTGCTTTTCAATCGATCGGTCGCCGAAAATATCGCGCTCGCCGATCCCGCCATGCCCATGCAACGGATTGTCGACGCCGCCACATTGGCCGGCGCGCATGAGTTCATTCTCGAACTTCCCGAGGGCTACGATACGATCGTCGGCGAACGAGGGTGCAGCCTCTCGGGCGGTCAGCGGCAACGTATCGCGATTGCCCGTGCCCTGGTGACCGATCCACGCATTCTGATCTTCGACGAAGCCACCAGCGCGCTCGATTACGAGAGTGAGCGCATCATTCAGGACAACATGCGCCGGATCTGCGAAAGCCGCACCGTGTTCGTTGTTGCCCACCGGCTTTCCACGGTGCGTCGGGCCAACCGCATCATCACGATCGAGCGTGGCCGCATCGTCGAGGACGGTACCCATGACGAATTGATCCGTTCAAACGGGCGCTATGCAAACCTCCATTTGCTGCAGGCGGGCCTCAATGACAGTCGTTAGGAAGATCATCAAGTTTCCGGGCCGCCCACAGCAGTGCCGCGACTACGAGACGGCCTTTCTTCCGGCCGCGCTTGAGGTGGTCGAGACGCCGCCTTCGCCGATCGGCCGCGCCATCGGCGCGACCATCATCTTGCTGTTCTGCACAGCACTGGCGTGGGCGTCGCTGGGCAAGGTCGACGTTGTCGCGATCGCGCCCGGGAAGATTGTCGTGAATGGCCGAACCAAGGTTATCCAGCCGGCCGAGACGGGAGTGGTGCGCGCGATCCACGTTCGCGATGGCGCAACGGTCAAGGCGGGGGACGTGCTGATCGAGCTGGATCCAACAATTAATGCCGCCGAACTTGACCATGTGAAAAGCGATTTGATCGCCTCCGAGCTCGACATTGCGCGCTTGCGCGCGGCGCTTGCGGCGGACGTCGATCCGGTCGCCGACTTCACGCCGCCGGCAGGCGCCAGCCGGCGGCTGGTCGAGATGCATCGCCGGTTCCTGGCGAACCAGACCGCGGAACATGCCGCGAAGCTGGCGGAGATCGGCCGCCAGCTGGCGCAAAAGGACGCGGAGCGCGAGACGATTGCGGCGACGATCGCCAAGCTCGGCGCAACGATCCCGTTGCTGCAGGAGCGAGTGAACATGCGCAAATACCTCTACGACAAAGAGATCGGCTCCAAGATCACCTATCTCACCGAGTATCAGGACCTTGTCGGCCAGCAGTATGACGTTCTTGTTCAGCAGAGCCGGCTGCGCGAGGCCGAGGCCGCGGTGGCCGGACTCACTCAGACCAGGTTCAAAGTCGATGCGGAGTACCGCCGCACGCTCTACGATGATCTCGCGAAAGCCGAACAACGGGCCGCGGGTCTCGCCCAGGACGTGATCAAGGGAGAACAGAAGGCGAAGCTGCAGATTCTCACCGCACCGGTTGACGGCGTCGTGCAACAATTGGCGGTGCACACGATCGGAGGGGTCGTTACGCCGGCTCAGGCGCTGGCAGTTGTGGTATCGCTTGATCCCAATCTCGAGATCGAGGCGATGGTGTCGAACCGCGATATCGGTTTCGTTGTCCCCGGACAGAGCGCCGCGATCAAGATCGATACCTTCAATTTCACCCGCTACGGGCTGCTGCATGGCGATGTGCTGGGCATTTCGCGCGACGCCATCACCCGCGACAGGCATGAGGAAAAGGCGAGGGATCAGCCCGCCGGCGCGGAAAGCGCGTCGAGTGAGCCCAAGGGGCAGGAGCTCGTCTATGCCGCGCGGGTCAGCCTCGACCGGAGCGAGATGGAGATCGAGGGCCGACCCGTCCAGCTCTCGCCGGGAATGGCGGTGACGGTCGAGATCAAGACCGGCTCGCGGCGGATCATCAGCTATCTGCTTTCGCCCCTGATGCGATATAATCAGGAAGTATTGCGAGAGAGATAGCCAGGGAGCGCGGGAAAACCTTGGCCCACCCCAGGGACCAGCCGCATCCTCCGTTACCAGCCGCATCCTCCGTTCAATGCGATGGGCCGCTCAGCTCGGCGCCAGGGGCATCCCGCAAGGCAACCTCGACGACGTCACCAGGCTGAAGTGCGAATTCCTCGTTTGCGATCAGGCTTTCGCTGCCCTTGGCGCCGTTTCTGACAATCGTTATCGTGGGTTTGTTGCCAAACCCGCGTACAAGCTGTGACTTGGCGAGGGAGGTATATTGAAGCTTTTCGCCAGTGCTCTGCAGCTTGAATTGGATCTTGCTGATGGCCAAAGCGGTGTCCTGAAGCTCCTTGAGCATATCGCTCTTGCGCTGGCCGTCTAGTCGCTCGATCTGCCGCGAAAGATCATCCCGTTGCCGCCTGGTCTGCATCAATTGCGCGATGGTCTGCAGCTTCTGGGTGGATGAAAGCAGCATTGCGCGACGTGCGTCGCTGACGCGGAGGCTTGGCAAGGTACCTCGGCTGAAGAGTTCCTTGGTCCGCTCCAGCTCTTCGATATCGGCCTGGTTTCCCTGATCTTCGGTCTTCTGCTGCTCCGAGAGAACCCGGATTTGTTCATCGGCCTGAACGATCCCACGCTGAAGGAACGTTGCTTCAGCCTGCCGGTCCGCCTGACGGGTCTTGAGAAGCTCGGCCTCCACCCTGACGATCGCCAGCACCGCTGACCGGGCCACCGGCACATCGAGCAAGGTCGCTTGATCAACCGTCGTCTCCTGCCCCAGTTCCTGCTTGAGGCGCCACGCATGGGCTTGTTCCTTGGCGTACTCGGTCCATAGCGACTCGTACTCGCCCCGCAGATCCGCTGTTTCCAGGATCGGATTGTTCATTCTCAGGCGCATGACGTCGTAACCGCCCGACAGGGCTATAGCCTGCCGTACGGTCATGAGTGGGCGATAGACCTGCTCGCCCGGCCTTGAGACGTCGCCATTGACGTAGATTGGCCGGTATTCGACGATGCTTGCGGTGACCTCATCCGGCTCGATCGCCACGGAATTTTCGCGTCCGTCCGATGTTCGCTGCCGAAAGACCTTCGCCGCCAGCATGGCCTGCACCTTGGCCTGCATCTCCGCCGGCGACAGGCCCGCGACTGAAAGTGCCCCCAACAGCGGAAACGAAATAGTTCCATCCGGTTGAACGGGAACGCGTTGCTTGAGTTCCGGCAGCCTGGCCACGGAGATCTCGATGGCGTCACCCACATGTAGCCGATACTCGGCCTTTGCGGGCGTGATCGACCACAGGACAGCCACGGCAAGCAGGAATGATCTCGCAGCGCGCACCCTGCCGAGGTGCGACGCGCCCCTGGCGAACAAGGTCGCCTCCCGGAAGACCGATCGGACCTTGAGCATGGCATACCCTCCTGCCGTCACTTTCAGTTACTGCTGCGTTGATGATCCCACCCTCGTTGACTCTGGCCACGACAGGCGCGCGACGTAATCTGCGACTGGACCGCCGGGCTGCCCCCAGTTGCTGGACCAGATGATTTGCGAGCCGTCGGGTGAGGGCGAGGCATGGGTTTCGCTCCAGTAGTCGGATTTCGGGTTACGCGTTTGGATCACCCGCCGCAACTCGCCGCTGCCGTCGATCCGCAACGCGATGACTTCCTGATAGAATGGTGCCCAGCCAGGCTGTCCGGCGACTTCGGGATAAGTGCCGCTGTAAGTCACGAAGACCCAGCCCGGACGATTGATGTTGCGGATCGAAGCGTGCTGGCCGTCGCCATAGGGCGCAAGGTCGGTGACTGCACCGTCATCCAACCGGCGCTTGATGATGTGATACTTGTCCGGGCTTGCCTTGCTGATGCCGATATACACGTCGCTGCCGTCGGTATCGATGGTCATGTCGCCATGGCCTGGCCGATGATGCTCGGTCCAGTGTTGCAGCTGCACACCATCGGTCGTGAAGACGTAGGCGATGTCGGTGCCGTCGAACGTCGCGTTGGCGCAGAACACATAGCGGCCGGACGGCGAGATTGTGCAATATCCGTTGCGGCCAGACAGATTTGTCAGCTTGATATCCGGATATTTCCGCTGAGCCGAGATGTCATAGGCGAAAGCCACCAGCTCACCCTTGCCGTTGGTCGCACGCACCACCAGCTTGGTTCCGTCTTTGGATGGGTTGCCTTTGTACGGGCCGAACTGCAGATGACTGTACTCACCGAAAACAAAGACAGCGGTCTTGATGTCCAATCGTGGATTCCAGGTATAGATTTCATTGCCGGACACGCAGATTATCAGTGCCGGATTGACCGGGTGCCACTCGCATTCATTGGGAACTGTGCGGTGAAAGAGCGGGGCGTAGGTCGACCCATCCAGGAAACAGAAGCCGGAACAGCCGTTGGCGATCAGCAACAGGCTCTGATCCGCGTTCCACGCCTGTGAGCTGGAATAACGATGCGTGCAATAAGCCAGCTTGCAGGAGATCCCTGGCAGCATCTGCCGGCCTGGGTCCGTTACGCGCGTGAACGGCGTTCCAAAGGCTGCGTCAGTGACTGCTTGGAGGTAGCCGGGATAGGGCATTGGCGGCGTCACGGCGGCGCGCGTCGTCGCCAACGCCTCGTAGGCCTGCGCTGCGCCGTGAGCCGGCAAGAGCACGGCTAGAACGTACAGCAATCCGACAACCGTCAATCGTCGTGACTTGCTCACTTTCAAATCCTGCTGCGGCCGGTGAAGTCGCCGGAACGCCGCGACCGTCGGCTATTTGCCGAGCCGTGTCGTGCCGTGAGTCCTTCGATTGACGCTCTTGCGGATCAGGCGGTCGATGCGGGCCACCTCGACGTGATTTGCTTCGTGGTCGATCGCGCTTAGTGGTATCGATGCCTCGATTTGCTTGATTTCGGGAATCATCTCGACGTGACTTGGAAGCTGCCTGCTCATATCGGAGGTTGAGGGCAGGGAGCTGTTTACCGGTCGTGTCAGTGATCCGTTGTTTATCCCCCAAATTGCCGCCTGCGTCCGGTTCTGGACCCGGATTTTGCGAAGGATCGCCTTGACGTGGACCTTCACGGTCGCCTCGGCAATATCAATCTTTCGCGCTATGCATTTGTTGGAGCCGCCTTCGATCAGGCAGCGCAGAATCGATTTCTCCCGCGGGGAAAGCTGCGGCGCGAGCGCGTCCTCTGTTGTGACGAGGATCGCCTGGTTGTTTTTGCCGCCCGGCACCGCCTCGCCGAGGCGGTTGCCTTCGGGATCGAGAACGAATGACAGAAATGCCGGTGGGAAAATTGTTTCACCCATCATCATCAATTCCATGGATTTGATGAACGCATCGCAGGTCATGACGTCGACGAAATAGCCGTTGGCGCCTGCTCGAAATGCTGAAACCAGCTCGCTTAGCCGATAGTGATCGGCCACGATCGCAATGCGCCCACCCGGGTGCTGGTCCCTGAAGATTTCGATTTGTTCGACCGCGGCGTAAAAATCATCGCCGGTATGGACAACGATGAACAGCGGCTGGTGTTGTTGGAGTTTGCTTGCGAGCAAATCATCGGCGCATGATACCGAGGCCAGGATGCGAAAATTTGCTGAGCGTAGTATTCTGGCAAGGCCTTCTCTGAGTAGAATGCTTTTCCCAACGAGTATGGTTGCAAAAGATTGCCGCCGCCTCATGGTGCCCCTCCCAGCCTTCACGCTTATTGACACTCGACAGGCAACACTCCGAACTCTCCCGTTTGGTCATCTGCCAAAAGGGCTTTAAGGAAGTCTTCTTGTTGGAACTCTTGGTGTCGAAATATTCGGGTTTCTTCAGTCCGTGGGGCTCTCCGCTTTCACAGAATAGAAAACGGTTCGTCATCAAATTCGAACGCTCCGCGCCTGTCATCGTGACGCCTTTATGAACATTAGAGCCTAATCCTCAATATCCATATATACCTTTGGTTATAGGTGGTTATAAGTGGTTATAAGTGGTTATGGGTGGTTATGGGCGGGCAGGTGCGGATGGTTGTCGTTCAAAATAGGAAGCGATGGCTGGCGCTGGAGAGCTCGCCACATGGCTTGCTGCGGATAGCCGTCGATCGCGGACGGTCAGATTGTCGCAACCGATCCATCGCTATGCGGGCCAGACCCAAGCTGCATAAAAAAATCGGGAGTTTTGTGCGGGCCTCGTCTTCTGCGCAAGCCCCGGGGCCACAAGCGCGCGCTGTACTTTGCGCTGCGTTGCAACGTTAGCCAACACCGCCGCGTCCTTGAAGAATTGTAGTGACTCTGGGAAAGTTAGAGAGGAAAATATTTGTGGGCGCGCAAGGATGAATGAGGGGAGAGGCTGAGGACCGCACATGCGTTGCACCAGTCTGGTGATTGCAGACCGCCATCCTATCGTTCTGCAAGGCTTGACGAGCGTTCTCGGGGCGCAGAACGGCTTGAAAGTTGTTGCGTGTTGCAGAGATGGTCCTAGCTGCATCGAAGCGATCCGGAGTTTGGTGCCGGACATCGCCATCGTCGACATCTTGATGCCTGGCCTGACCGGGCTGGAAATCCTCACCACCGCTAACTCCGAGAGACTTTCCACGCGACTCGTTTTTTTCACCGCATCTGTTCAAGAGCGCGAATTGGTTATGTCGGCCGCCGCCGGTGCCTACGGTGTCATTCTGAAGGATGTGGCGCTCAAAATTTTGGTGCAGTCCTTGCGGCAGGTCGCGTGCGGCCAGAGGTTGCCGCTGCCCTCCTCCGATCAGGCCGTACCTCGGGAGCCGGAGCAAAGGAACATCGCGATCGCGGAGAATGTGCTGACGGTGCTGACGGACCGCGAGCGCCAGATCATGGCTCTGGTGTCCGAAGGGTTGTCGAACAAGGAAATTGGGCGCCGGCTGAATATTGCCGACGGCACCATCAAGGTCCACTTGCATCACGTCTATCAGAAACTTGAAATCAGCAACCGGACAGTGCTCGCGGCGCTCGCCATATCGCACAATGACGGCGCGGGCGTCCTTCCCGGAAACCATATTCCCTGGTTTCGCTGTGGCTGAGCAACGATCATCGTAAAAGAGCGAGGTTTCCGTTGCTGTTTGGCCGTCTGCGCAGGCAGGCATCCAGCGGATGCTCTGCATGTGAATGACCGCAAATGGGCTTGAGAAGGGCGCAACCTGCGCCGATCAGGGCTGGGGCCAGTTGCACGCTGCCGCGATCTTACGTCGGACGGGATCCAGGCCGACCAGTTGAAACGTACTTTCATACGGCTGACCTTTACCAGCGTACACTTTAACGAGAATCTGGCCGCCATCCGGCATTGAGCGCAGGAAGCGAACGACGTCGCCTGGAAAGGCGAGACTTCTCACCGTTTCCGAGGCTTTCCAGCGCTGCTCAACAGACGGCTCTTCGTTGATCCGGTATACGACCTTCACCTCACGATCCGTGGCCTGTTTCCAGGAGCCAGTCGTGGAAATTATCAGCTCCGTGCGACGGGCGCGACAATGAATGGCAAGCGAGGACGGAGCGTCTTGCGACAACGCGCGCGCCGTCGTCAGCGCAGCGATCTGCGGCCTATAATCCACCGGCGAGGTCGTCTCGCTGATGATCCAGTTCGGCCCTTGAGGCTGCGCGGGGTCAGGTGCCACCTTCTGCAAGAGTTCGTCGACGCACTTCAACCGCTCCATGCCTTCAAATTGTGAGCATGCCTTCAGGCGATCGACGGCATCACCGTTTTGAGCACACACGGCTTGGCTCAGGCTTGAGAGCACAGTCACAGCGAGAGCGTCCACACTCTTCATTGTGACGGCCCCGCTGTTACGGCCTGCGGACGATCAAGCCATTCCTGCGCTGGCCGGAACCGCTCGAGACTCGGCACCTTGGCGCGCAGGTTGACTTCCTTCCACTTCGGATCGAAGCCGGCGGACTGCAATCTGTCGAGGCGACTGAACAGGTGATCTACGAGGCGCGCCACGCGCCGGTATCGGTCGGACTGTTGAGGCCAGTTGTAGGCCACAAGGATGGTGGGGACGGCGATCGTCGCGATCCGCTCACCCTTCGGCACCAAGCTCGGATAATCCGTCGCGTCGATAGATGATGGAGATAATAGTCCTCGAATTTGGTGTCGTATTCAACGTCGAGAAACTTGAAGCCCGGATCCCAGCGTCCCTTGAGAAAGGCGTCAACGGGCTTTGACATCACAAACACAACGGCCGACACTTCTCCGCGCTTCATTTGTTCCAATGCCACCTGGTGCGGAATGAACATCTTTTCCACATTTAGACCCAACCGGCTGAAGATCAGTGGCCCGGAATAGGCGGCCGCCGTGCCTTGCGTGTTAAAGTTGACCTTTTTACCCCCGGAGGTCTTCGAGCGACCGGATCTCAGGACGGACGAAGATGTGCAATTCGGGTGGAAAGAGGTTCAGAATGTAGACAAGGCGCTAATAAGCGGCACCTGAGCCTTGTAGTCGTCAAGAGCATCCGTGTTGGCCGTATCAACACCCCTGAGATATAGCAGCGAGTTGACATTTTCGGTCGCACCGCGCGTCACGATCGGGATGACGTGAAGTTTGTCCTTCTCATTCACAACGCGAGCGATCTCTGCCGCGAGACGAAGCGGGGCACCTTCGATGAGCCCGCCGGCGAGACCGACAGTCCACGCATTGATGCGTTCTTTCGCGGCTATGTCGGCCCTCCTCGCGACCGCCGCGGCCATCGGCGTCTCGCGTGTCGGGAGGGATTGAACGTTGGCGGGCAAATGGAGGCCACCACAGCGAATGCCATCGCTGAAAACTTCATGAACGACATGAGCATCTCCATTCTCCAGCGGACTTCCGTGGGTTGTTAGAGCTACGAGCCGATCTCTACTTCAATGCCTCGATCCGCTCCTTCGCATCCTCAATGCCGCCTG
>WNEY01003567.1_pt1 | contig 11700 bp, 10 predicted proteins | sample 5400531 | NCBI WGS metagenome assembly WNEY01 (sample SAMN13153338, study PRJNA577476) | soil metagenome | isolation source: 200 cm saprolite under Douglas fir tree site 1 | place: USA:California | collected 2015-04-18
TAACCAGAGCTGACCAAGCTTAGCACATCGAATGTGGGGAGCGAGTGACGGCACCTGACGCGGAGATGGTGCAATCCGCACGCAATCTCCATGACCAGATCTGCCATGCCGTCTGTGGGCAGGCGCAAGACATCTTGGACAATCCGACACCGTTTGACCCCCGCAAGCACGTTTTCCACGACCACACGCGCACGGGAGATGAGGTGATTGCGGAACCGATCCCCCACGCGCAAGGCCTGGCCGTGCGGGATTTTTTTGGCTGCCGACTCAGGACCCCCTCTGGCTCATCGCCTTGACAACCCGTGGCCTTGTCGAGCGTGGCATGGACAGGAGACGCGCTCTGGGCCTCGTCGGCTGCTGTCTTGTCGGGTGTTTTGCCGACCACGGTCGGCCCCAGAGAGATCCCTGTGCTGGTGGTTTCGTTCACCACGACGATGGTCTTGTCCGTAGGCGTTGTCTTCTTGCCGCGGTCATGTGCCTTGTGCTGGGTGGCGTCGGTCGGGCGTTGGCGGCGCCGCTCGGTGCCGTCAATGGCCACATCGGGCCTGCCCTCCCCTGCCAGAGGGCGGTGGGCGACCCGGCTCGCGTCGCGCTCCGGTGCCTGTCCCATATCCCGCAAGGCGTGTTGCCGCACCGGCCACAAACGATGCCGCCCGGAGTTGGTTGGCGATTGACGCACGTTGCATTGCCACCCGGGCAGCGTTTGCAAGGGATGCGTCTTCTGAGAGACCAACATGAACAAAAGCGTGTCGGCCACGCGCGGCAGCTTCCCTTGTGCGCCAGCGCCTGCCCGCCGCTGGCAGGCTTGACCATCACGGGTGCGATCAGGTGGATACTTTGTGTCGTAGGCGGCCTGGAACGCGGGCCATAATGTCCCACATTCCGCCAGTGTTCCCCCGGTCGCAGCTCAAAACTCGCGAGGTCTGTTTTGCAACTTGTTATAGTTCAGCATACACTAAGTATACACTATTTCCAATAATGTCTAATGGCGATAGCGCGGAGAGAAGAGTGAAGCAGAAATCGCTGTTTCCAAACGGGAGCAGCCCCAGGAGAAGGAGCAGATTTGCAGAAAGAACAGATCCTCGACGGCAATCTGCGCCGGCTGTTGGGTATCTGATGGAGTCTTCACCCCCCGCCCTCTCCCACTGGAAGGGGGCGCAAAGACTGCTTAGGCGGGCGACACATACCCTTTCTCCATAGCAATCAGATCGAGGTGCAGCAGCGCCAGTTCCTCGACCAGGAGCTGCAGCGGCGTGAACGGCGTGAGCGTCGAGCGCAGCTTCACATAGCTCTGGCAGGCGTCGCAGGTGGCGACGCGTTGCTTCTGCTCTTCGCCTTCCACGTAGAGATAACCGAGCATGGTATGGTCGCGGTTGGCGCAAAAGGGGCACCAGAGGCGGTCGACCTCCCAGGAAGCGGCGCAGAGGCCGCAGCGGAGATAGCGCACCTGCTCCAGGCCGCGCTGCTCGGCAAGCACCGGCCAGGCGCCACAGGTCGGGCAGTAGCCGTGACTCCAGGGCTGGTTGGCACGTAGTGGCGCAAGCGGCGGGGCCACTTGTTCCAGAAACGGGAGGAGCGCCAGGCGCAGGAGGGTCATCACCAGGTCAGTGGGATAGCCCTGGGCTTCGAGCTGCCCTGGGAGGGCCTGGGCTGTGCCAGTGAGCAGCACGTTACCCAGCGTCCACGGGTCAAGGTGACGCTGACTGACCGCTGCGGCCAGGATCTCGTAGAGATGCGTCTCGGTGTCGAGCACAGTACAGGCTGCCTCGCACAGCCGCAGGAACACGGCGCGGAGGTGGTGCGCGTCGCAGGGCAATGGAAGATTGCGCAGGAGCGGCATGCCGCCGGTGAGTCGCGCCGCAGCCTCCTCGGCTGTCAGGGTGGGTGGAGAGATCGGTGCTGGAGCAGCGTACATGGCGCGGATGCAGGCGGCCTGTAAGGCAGCGGCCTGACGCAGATCAGGCTGCGCCTCCGCGAGGTGGGTCAGCTGGGTGACGGCCGCAGTGACCTCAGGCCGTTCCGGGGTCTGGCGACTCAGCAGTCTGGCGATTCTTCCGGCCACGGCGGCCTCCTTCCGTTGGTTCAAGCCCTTCATGGACGGCCTGGGCAAGCAGCCACTCGACAAACGCGGGTGAGGCACATGCTGCTCGCCACTCCTCGAGTACGCTCACGGCAACCGCCCGCGTTGGACCAGTAGGGGGGCCGAGCCGCTCGACGATCTGCTCGAGCGTTGCTTCGAGCTGCTCCAGGTCGGGGTCCAGCACGACTAACTCATTGAGGATGCGGGACTTCAGCGCATTGCCATGGATGTCAGACTGTTGGTCACGGGCACGCTGGCGTGGCAGTAAGTCACCGGAGGCCAGCAGTAAGAGAGCGACATCTTTCGGACGCAGAGAGGATGACTCCATTACATACCTTCAGGGACCACGGCCACCAACCCTTCAGCGGGTGGCGGGAGGCTGAAACACTTTACTGTCGGGTTTGAACTGCGCGGACTTGTTGCCCACGTCCGCTCCGGGACCACCGCCGCGCGCCCGCCTGTCCTCAGGGCTGCTGCACGCCGCCAGTGTGGTGGCGAGGAGTAACGCCAGGGCACCGTGCCGTAACCAGTGGAGAGATATGATATACATGGCCACTCCTCCTCTTCCCCTTCTTTCCCCTCTCCCTTCGGGAGAGGGTTAGGGTGAGGGTCCCCCAGGTCTTGCGTCAGCGTTGAAAGCCCCTCGCCCCCCATTAAAGCCTCTCCCAAAGGGAGAGGGAATCAGCGTCCCGCCAGCCCCAGGTGCTGGGCGGCCATGAGGATACTGTAGCGCATCTCGAAACTACCAATCAGCACCAGGACACACGCCAGCGCTGTCACCCACTTGCTCCAGCCCTGCACCAGGCGCAGGACCAGTGGGATCACCAGCCCGAGCAGACCTGTCACGCCCATGAGCATCCTGCCGTAGGAACTCTGGAGGAGCGGCGTCGCCAGGGCGCCGAGCGACAGGAAAAAACCCACCAGCAGCACCAGCTCCAGCACCAGGGTCCAGGCATTGAGCCGCTGCAAGCGCGCCAGCGACGCCGGAGCCGCACTGCGCAGGCGCAGGAGCAGCATGAGGGCGGTACCGGTGGCCACGGCAGAGGCCAGAAACAGCGCCCCAAGCAGGCGTGTATCACTCCACAACGGCTGATTGCTCGCCACCAGGAGCACGCCGGTGTACGCGGCGACAAAAAAGCCCACCCCGGCACGCAGGACAGCAAAGCCTACGCCAAGAGTGCCATGGCGCCAGGTCGAGGCGACACCACGCCAGCGCCCTAACCCCAGGCGCCCGTCTTCGGCCAGCACGCCGACAAATGACAGGAACGCGACACCACCGAAGACGAACAGGGCCCAGGCGCCCATGGACATTGGCGACCAGTACTTGAACATCAGGCGCCCGGTTTCCGATTGGATGAGCATGTGCCAGAAACGCTCTGGACGACCCAGGTCGAGGATGAGCAGCACAGCACATACCAGGGCGAGTGGCAAAGCCAGGTAATCTGCAACCTTCGCCATCTCCCGGTCGCGCGCGGTCCCCATCAGTTCGATGAGCGCGGCAGTACAATACAGGCCAGCTGCCAGGCCACCGAGAAAGAAGTACCACACCAGCCACCATTCCCATGCCGGGGCAACGGTAATGCGCGCCATCACTCTGTCTCCTCACCGCGGCGGCGGTACGAGAGTAATGCGGCCAGACCCAGCAGTATGGCGCTGCCGATGCTAAACAGCGACGACGCCCGTACTGACCGCGACGGCAACTGTGGGTGCCGCGGCAGGCCATACGTCTCCGGTTCATCCACCAACAGGTAGAACGAGTTCAGTCCACCCAAAATGCGCTCGTCGGCCCCGTACAGCTGGGCTTTGGTCTGCCCAGTGGCCTTGAGGTCCGCGACACGCTGCTGAGCCCGTTTTTTCAGATCCTCGATAGGCCCGAACTGAATCGATGCCGTCGGGCAGACCGTCGCACAGGCGGGTTGCAGGCCGTTCTGCAGCCGGTCATAGCACAGCGTGCACTTCTTCGCCGTGCCCTGTCCGGTGTTCTCCGTGCCCCCCATGTGGATGACACCAAAAGGACACGCCGACACGCAGGCACGGCAGCCGTTGCACGCCGATTGCTGGATGTACACGCTATCGAACTCGGTGCGAATAATCGCCCCAGTCGGGCAGACCTCCAGACAGGGCGCATTGACGCAGTGCTTGCACACATCAGACATCATCAACCAGCGCAAGTCACTGCGGTCAGGACGAGCGCTCTGCTCGATGAACTTAACGTGGCGCCAGTTCACGTCGGAGAACGACCCGGTGTTATCATAGGAATTCCCGGTAATCGGCAGTGATTTCCCGGGCCTGGTCGCGGTCGGCTGCTCGGCCAGTTCCGCCGGGAGACCGTTCCACTGGTGGCACGCCACCTGGCACGCCTTGCAGCCGATACACACCGTGGTATCAGTGTAAAATCCCATTGCCTGAGCCATGGTTATCCCCCCACCCTTGCCCTGTCACACCACGCGGACCTTGCTGACGTTGCAGACGAACACTTTTGCTTCATGGATGCTGACGTTGGGGTCACCGACGAGGGCCGAGAGGTTGTTCACCACCTCGCCCACCGCAATCCCCTTATAGCCCCAGTGCCAGGGCATACCGACATGGTGGATCTTCTGGCCGTTGACGGTGTAAGGCCGCACGCGCTTGGTGACCAGGGCCTTGGCCTGAATCGACCCACGCGGCGTGCTGACCCGCACCACCTCGGTGTTGCGAATGCCCAGTTCCTCGGCGTGCTCCGGGCTGATCTCCACGAACAGTTCCGGCTGCAGCTCAGCCAGCCAGGGGAGCCAGCGGCTCATGCTGCCGCTGAGGTGATGTTCGGTGAGACGGTAGGTCGAGAGAATGTGCGGATACTCCTTCGAGCCCACCGCAGCGAGCATCTCCTTCGGCTCCCAGACTTTCGCCACCGGGTTGCGCTGCTGGGTGTAGACCGGATTCTGCACCGGTGACTCATAGGGCTCGTAGTGCGTCGGCAGCGGTCCATCCACCAGCCCGGCGGGGGCGAAGAGCCAGCCCTTGCCGTCGCTCTTCATGATGAACGGCGAGGTGCCGTCGTGGAAATCTACGCCCACGCCATTGGGCTTGGCTGGCGCAGTGGGTTTCTTGGTCAGTGGGAAGTCGGGGACATCGAGCCCCACCCATTTGCCGAGGATGGGGTTGCCCTGGGCGTCCTTGCCGGCCTCGGCCTGGGCATCGAAGTAGACATAGCCCTTGAACTTGCCAGCGCTCTTCTGCTGCGCCAGCCGTGCCTCTTTGGGCCAGGGATTGCCATCCGGGTCAGCGGCGGCACGGTTATACAAAATGCGGCGGTTAGCCGGCCAGGCAAAGCCCCACCCCAGGGCGACCCAGTCGTCGGGGGTGCGGCTCTCCGCCCTGTTAAGGCCCTCAGGGTGCTCGGGCGTGGGGGCGTAGATGCCAGTATAAATCCAGGCACCGCAGGCCGTCGAGCCGTCGTCCTTGAGCAAGGTAAAACTTGCCAGGGGTTTCTTGTCGGCCCAGGTATAGCCGTTAATCTCCTGCATGCTGCGCCGCGCTGACGGCTCATCTTTAATTTTCCACGCCGCGTTCTCGGCCATGTCGATGTAGTCCCAGGTCAGATTGACAAAGCCCTGGTCGCGCGGGTTGGTGCTCCCGGCGTAGAGCTTTTTAAGTCGCAGCCCCAGGTGCACGGTGAACCAGATGTCGCTGCGCGCCTCACCCGGCGGATCCACGGCCTTATCATGCCACTGCACCAGACGCTGCGTGTTGGTGAAGCTGCCGTCCATCTCCGGGACTGCCGCGGCGGGCAGGAAAAACACTTCGGTCTTGATGTCAGTCGTCTTCAGCTCACCGCGCTGTACCTCCGGGCTGTCCTTCCAGAAGCTCGCGGTCTCGGTCTCAAACAGGTCACGCACCACGAGCCAGTCGAGTTTTGCGAGCGCCTTACGCTGGAAGCTGGCATTCTGGCCGCCGACCGCCGGGTTCTGACCCATGGCGAGCATGCCTTTGACGTTGCCCTTGGACATTTCTACGACCATCGGCATGTGGCTGTGGTCGCCGACGGTCTTGGGCAGCCAGTCGTAGCCGAACTGGTTCTCCGGGGTGGCCGCGTCACCATACCAGGCCTTCAACTGGCTGACGATGTATTTCGGAAAATTGCTCCAGAAGGCGGTGGGCGTGGTTTCCGTGGCGATGTAGTCTGACAGCGTGTCGTGCTTGCGCTGCACACTCGGCGTGTTCAGATAGCCCGGATGCAGGTTATACAGGGTGGCGATGTCCGTGCTGCCCTGAATGGTGGCGTGTCCACGCAAGGCCAGGATACCCCCGCCCGGACGCCCGATATTCCCCAGCAGCAGTTGCACCATCGCCGCGGTGCGGATCAGTTGCACCCCGCTGGTGTGCTGCGTCCAGCCGACTGCGTAGCAGATGGCGCTGGTCTTGTCCGCACCACTGTGTGCCAACAAGGTTTCGGCTACCGTGTTAAAAACGTCGCGCGGCGTGCCACAGACCTGCTCGACCAGTTCCGGGGTGTAGCGCGCATAGTGCCGCTTGAGGAGCTGAAAAACCGTGTGCGGATCTTGCAGGGTGCGGTCCTGCTTGGGCTGTCCGGGGACGCGCGCTGCCACCATATCCGCGAAGGTTTTGGCGTCCTCGAGCGGCACCGGGGGTTCCGCCGCCTCAGTTTGGTAACTCCAGGTCTGCGTGTTATAGCGCCTGGTCGCGGGATCGAAGCCGCTGAACAGGCCGTCGAGTTCCTCGGGCCCCTTGTAGTCGGGGTTGATCAGTGTGGCGGCGTTGGTGTAGTTGACCACGTAGTCGCGGAAGAACGGCTCGCTGTTCCAGCGCGGGCTGTTGATGATGTAATTCACCAGGGCACCGAGGTAGACGATATCGCTGCCAGCCCGGATGGGAGAATAGATATTGGCCATAGCACTAGTGCGCGTAAACCGCGGGTCCACGTGGATGATTTTGGCGCCGTTGGCTTTGGCCTGCATCACCCAGCGGAAGGCAATGGGATGACACTCGGCCATGTTCGACCCCATGATCATCACCGCATCGGCGTGCTGCATGTCCATAGCGAAGGTGGTCGCGCCACCCCGACCCATCGTGATGCCCAAACCGGGCACCGTCGAGGAGTGTCAAATGCGCGCCTGGTTTTCGATCGCGACCACCCCCAGGCCGCGCAGCAGTTTGGCGTGCACGTAGTTCCACTCGTTGTCCATGGTAGCGCCACCCAGGGAGAAGATGGCGGTGGTGTGGTTGACGCGCTTCTGGACGTCTTGTCCTTGCGGGTCTTTCATCGTGACAAACTCGCTAAAAGTCTCGTCGCGCGTTTTCTTGACGCGCTCGGCGATCATGTCCATGGCCTTGTCGAGGGCGAGTTCCTCCCACTGCGTGCCCCCTGGCCGGCGATACAGCGCCTTAGTACTGCGCAGCGGGTTGACCGCTAGCTGGAAACTGGCGGCGCCCTTGGGACAGAGCGTGCCGCGGTTGATCGGACTGTCAGGATTGCCCTCGATGTTGACGATCTTACCGTCCTTCACACCCACGAGCATGCTGCAGCCCACCGCGCAGTAGGGGCAGACGCTCGGAATCTCCTGCACGCCAGCCGTCTTCAGGCTTTGCACTCGCGCCTGCGTGGGGCGCACGTCCACCAGTGACATGACACTCCCTACGGCAAAACCACCCGCCGAGAGTTTGAGGAAATTGCGCCGACTGAGAGAGGTAGGAGCAATCATAGGGCACCCTCCTGGTTATATGGAGAACCCACAACGGCCTATGGAGCGGAGCAACTGAGCACTGTAGACGGACGTGGGGATGGACGCGCACCAAGGCACTCGTGCTGAAATGGCCAACGTCGAGGCATCGTAGGCGAGACGGCGTGTGCTGTCAAGAATTTTCCCCCCCGGCCTTCCACCACCACCCGTCCCGAGGCTGGCGCCCCAGGGCGCCCCTGAGGCGCGACCCTCCCCCATCCTGCGCGGCCTGTCCCGGCCGCTCTGGGCCGCACCTTGCACCGGGGCGTTCCGGCGGGGCTGCTGCGCTGTGCGGGGGGCGCTGTGGGGCGTGCGGCCGGGGTGGCGGCGCACAAGCGCGTTTGAATTTCCTATCCGCTCGATTCTGCGATGACAACGCTCCCTGACTTGCTCTACTTGGGCATCGTCCTCCCAACGGCCGCGTACAACTCCGCCACCGGCACGACCCGTCCATGCAAGGGGAGAATCCGGTCGACCGGGAGTTTAAGTCGCTCGATGTTCTCGACCAGGTTGACGTTATTCGGATTCGGCGGCGAAGGCGGCGGCGAGTTCGGCGGCAGCGGCGTGAACGCGTCGGCCTCGATCAGCAATTTCTCGGCAGGGAGATAGAGCATCAGGAACGTGTCGTTGTGAACACTGCCCTGGATGCGGTGGATCTCTACCGCGCGCGAACCGTCATTGAGCACAAGCTTGTCCTGCACCGTCAAGAACTTGGCCTTCTTGCCTGATCTGGCGAGCTGATCAGGCGCCATCTTGTTTTGCACTGCAAAGGCCCGCTCGAAATATGGCTTGTTGCCGGCCTGCGTAACGACGATCGCACCTTCGGCCACGGCTGCCCGCACTCCGCCCGAATGATCGAAGTGCTGGTGGGAGTTGATCAGATAGCGAATCGGTTTACTGGCGACGAGTTGTTTGACCTGCTCGATCACCGGAATGGCGCGCCCGTCGTTCAGCGGACTTTCCACCAGAATCATATGGTCTTTCATTTCGATGGCCACGCTGTTGTGCGTACCGCCGGCCACGAACCATACACCTTCGGCCACCTTGTCGGCAGTCACTTTTTCCGGGGCGCTGCGCACGGCGTCCGGGACCTGGATAGCAGCTGGGGCATTAGGCTGCACTTCCTTGACCGTGACATCGAGCACCGGATAGCCGCCTTGCGACTGCCGGATTCTCATCGGAAATTTCACGCCCCCGAAGTCGCGGTAGTCCGAGTAGTAGGTGACGGCCGTCGTTTCGCCCAGCACCGGATCGGGGATCCGCGACTCGACCCGCGCGACCAGATTCTCGGCGTTGATGAACGCCGTCGCGCTGAATCTCCCGGGTTCGCTGAAGGAAACGGCGACCAGCTCTTTGCCGCCCTTGCCCGGTTTGCTGGTTGTGGCGTGGTTCCTGATCGCCGCCTTGATCACACCGTGCGGCGTAATCCACAACTGATGCGTCCGATCGTTCACAAACCGCGGACCCGCGACCGGCCCAGCGCCGGTCTGGTTCCAGGCATGCGTGCCACTGAGGAACTGATCGTTCTTCTATTGCGCAACCGGGGGATAGCCGCCGCCACCCTTCGCTTCGGCGCGGCTAAGCGTGATCTCGTCGCGCATCGACCCGGTTTCGTAATTGATAGTCCGGACCTGACTGTGGACCGTGATTTTCGGCCATGGCATCCCCGGCTTGAACGCCTGGCCGAACGTAAAGCCGATACCGTCGTCCACGTACCGGATTGACTTCAGGTCACTCGCACCCATTGCGTCGGATACGCGCTTGAGCACGTCTGCCGCATCCTGTCCAGAAACGAGACCGGCTATAAACACCAACGCAGTAACCGAAAGTATGAGTCTGGTCGTCAACCTGATAGTTTGCATTGCTCCTCCTTTGTTTTTGGCGTGTCCGGACGAACGAAGAAGATTCTATCCCTGAAGCCGAAGTGGGCTCAACAGCAATTCTTCGCTACGGGCAAAGCATCCCGACCCGCAGCGTCTGCCGTGCGCTGTATGCAACAGGCGCTCCTTGCGACCAATCCACATTGCATGGCAATCAGATCCACCGGCAGCAGCGGCGAAACGGTTGTAAGCAATTTCCCCCCCCAGCTTTCCCCGAGCCGCTGCACCCCTGGCGGTCTCCTACCCTACCCCATCCTGCGACGCCTGTCCCGCACCAGCGAAAGTCGTGCGCCGCCGCGCTCCGCCTTGCTGCCGGGCCGCTCGGCCGCGGCGCGCGGGGGGCGCCGCAAGCGCCGGGGGCACGGCGTGGCCGCCGGCGGCGGCGGGCTCCCGAGGCGCCGGTGCAAAAAAGGGCTTTTGGAATGCCTCTCCGCTGCTACGGTCACCTCTTTGGGCAAGATGGCCTTAGCGGCAGGCGGGGAGCAACGGCGCAGGCGGGACGCTCGTGGCGAAGGCGTTCGCCTGCCAGCAGTTGCCCTGGCCCGTGCCGTCCCATAGGAGGTCAGCGCGGAACGCGTCAAGGGGCTGCCCGACAGCGGTACGGTGCCATTCCCCTGGACGACATTCCCCACGATCTGGTTACCGTCTGGATTGGGCTCGATGTCGAGGCCTGTGCAGCTCTGGCCTTGCAACGCGAAGCCCAGACAGAGGCTCACCACGCCGAGCCCGACAAAGCCGTTGTGCTTGACGGTATTCAAGGACACGGTGGTCGTGTCGGCGCCGACAAGGAGGATACCAATACCCGCCGGGAGGACCGCGAGCAGATCGTCGGGGTTGGCCGTGGTCGCACGGTTGTTGTCGTGGACCCGATTGAAGGCGACGAGCGTGTGCTCCTGGGTCGTGCGGAGCTTGTCCGTGAGTATGTCGACGAGGATCCCCACGGTGTTATCGTAGACCTCGTTGCCGAGCACGTCACACTGCCGGCTGTTCTCGACCTCGATGCCGAGCAGGTTGTCGTGCACGCGGTTGCCGCTGATGAGGACGTTGTCGCTCTGGCCGACATCCAGAGCGGCATCCTGTCCCGTGTGCATCGCCTCATTGTGCGCGATGACGCCATGGCGTGACAGGACCGGGAAGAGGCCATAGACCGCAGTGCCGTCGGAGACGTTGCCGGTCAGGGCGAAGCTGTCGACGCAGGCCAGGTGCGCGCCGTGTTGGAGGAAGCCGTGCAGCGTGAAGCCGGAGAGCACGAAGCCGTGGAGGGTCGCGCCGGAGCGTCCACAGGGCGGGCGCTCGGGGTCCGCCGTGGGGTCGGCAGAGTCCACGGGGCTCACCCAGAGGCCATACGACTGGCCCCCAGCGTTCTCGAGGACCACGGGATGGCCCGGCCAGGACACCCCGACAAGCTCGATGCCGTCCAGGGTGACGGTGCGGGCGGTGGGGTCGTCCGCCACCCCTTCGCGGTACACGCCCGGGAGCACCGCGATGCGATCGCCCGGCTTCGCGCGGGCGAGGGCGGCGCGAATGGAGTCGCCAGGCTGGACGACATGCGTCCGCGCACGGGCGGCAAGCGGTACGAGGAGCCCCGTGGCCAAAACGATGAGTACAGCACGAGGGATAAGGTGCAACATGGTCGATCTCCCTTCGGTCTTTTCATTCCTGCTCGGACTCACTGGCGCGGCACGGCGTCCAGGGATAGCACCCGCACCGGTGCAATGCTACCCCCCCCGCCTTCCACAATCGCCCTTCCCGACGCCGTCGCCCCAGGGTACCCCTGGGCTCTACCCCAACCCCTCCTGCGCTGCCTGTCCAGACCGCTCGGCGCCGCGCCCTGCTCATGTCCTGCCAGGCTGACGCTGCACTGGCCGGCCGCCGCGGCCTGGTTTGTCTGCCAAACCCTCCAGTCCATCGTGCAGAAAGCGCGTGGCCCACTTGTAGACAAAACGCCGGGTGATCCCCACCATCGTGGCGACATGGGCGATCGGTACCCCATCGGCTAGGAGCAGGATAATCCGCCCCC
>WNEY01004819.1_pt1 | contig 11700 bp, 11 predicted proteins | sample 5400531 | NCBI WGS metagenome assembly WNEY01 (sample SAMN13153338, study PRJNA577476) | soil metagenome | isolation source: 200 cm saprolite under Douglas fir tree site 1 | place: USA:California | collected 2015-04-18
GAAAATTGGCGGCCGCATTCACTCCAACTTCCGCTCCATCCCGGGCTTGCGACATGAGACGGTAATTCAGGCTCGACCAGGTTTCGGTCTGCGAGAGGAACATGAGTGAGACAGCCATGACCGACAGCACCAAGAGCAAGATCAGGGCCACGCCTCTTTCTTTTGTTCTGTTCATAAAACCTCGATTCTTTGCTCCCTAGGGCAGCAAGCTCGTTACGGTTGCCGGCATCGGCTGGATGCGGTTCGTAACACCACCGCTGGCCAGCTGCCATGCCTCAAACACGTTTCGGGGCGAAACGTTCAACAACGCCTTGGTCTCGGTTTGATACTGGTTCGTCTGGGGGTCCGGGTTCTGCGTCTGGACGGTCAAAGTGACCGACACATCGACGACATAGGTGTTCGCGCCCACCGTTTTCTGCTGGTAACTGAAACATGCCGCGCCACCAGGATTGGGCTGGATGTTGGACAGCAGGATCTGCGCACTGGTGACAGCAGGCTTCGTTGCGGCAGTAAATGGCATCACATTGCGGTAAAGATTTCCGCCGGTGGTGTCACACGTGTACTCGACATAGACCATATTTCCGTCGCCGTTGATGTCGCCGTATAGTTTCAAGACGCTGCCCGTAGAACCGTTCGGGAAATTCGCTGGAGCACCGGAGGTCGGTACGATCCCGCTGGAAAAGGCTCCAGCAACTGTAACCGGCACACCGCTGGCGTGTATGTTGTAAAATACTGCTGTGATCGTATTCGTCGATGTGATGACGTTGGTTAGTGCAACGGTCTCCTGGTTTGCCCCGGTGTCGATCACCAATTGCTCACCAGTGAACATACCAGCAGCGGAGCTAACCACAACCCCAGTTGCGGTGCCGGTGATGGCCACGGCTCCAGATAGAGTGACCGGCCCGGGTAAAGAGACTCTTCCTGCCTGACCGATTTCCTGCTGCAGTACCTCCGTCGCGCTGCGGACGCTGCTGTGCATCTCGGTTCGGTTTGAGACCGTGCCCTGAGTCAGGAATCCCAAGTGCAACCAGCAGTTCCAGCAACGAGAATCCGGGTTGCCGTCCTCCTACTGCGCATTTCCCTGCTCTCCCCGGATGCAACACGTAGCCTCCTTAGAACGGATTCGTCTTCATTGTGACGAGTGTAGATTGCGGAAGCGCCCCGATCCCTGTCGATCCAACGCCGGATCGCACCTTGGCTGTAACCGTTATCTGCTTCAGATTGGATGTCCCGGAGGGAGTTGAAATCTGCCATACACGAATGTAATACCAGTTGGCTGGCGCCACCCCTCCTGCAGCCGTGAGAGGATTCCCACTTCTATCCAGGTAGTCCACATAGCCGGTCCCCGGACTAGTCACCGGGGCGTTGGGATCGGAACTCCCACCAACGGCCAGCCCTGTTCCACCAGAATCGTTCGCTGGAAATACTGTGGTATCCGTTGTCGAATCGCCGTAGGCAAGGCTGATGAGCTGTTCCATTTTATCTTGGGCGTATTCAGCGGTGCGGGCTGCCAAATGCCCCTGATTTTCTGTGGTCGAGATCGCAACCATCGCCATTGCCATGATCCCGACTGTTGCAATGAGCAGCACAACAAGCGCAATCATTGTCTCCAGCAGGCTCATGCCGGACTGCGATTGAAGAGTGAAGGATCCATGCGACGATCTGCTTTCCATGACTCTCCCTCAGCGCTTCTGCCAGTTTGCGGCGTCTGTACCGCTGCGCCACGTCTGAATCAGACCCGTGGCGGAAACAGTCACGCTGTAAACCGACGAGCCGTCGGTAATGTAGAAGACTCCGTTGGCGGTGGGTGTTCCCGTGGAATCCACGGGGATTCCGCGCGAGTTAAAGACGATACATGCTGTGTTTGTGATTGCGGTCCCCGAGTTATCGAGGCAAGCAGGCGCTTGTCCGATTGTGGTGCCCGAGGGGGGACTGCTCAGGGATCCATAGCCCCAGGTAACGTCTTGGGATAGGGGTTGTGTTCCACCTTCTATTCCCCAGGAGCCACTACCGGACTTGTCCCAAACATCGATATGGAAGGTTTGGCCTGATAGGTCAGCATATACTCGTGCCTTGGTGAAGTCCGATGCCGCCCGCATCTTTGCCAACACGATCTCGCCATTGATATCACGTGCGTCGCCACCGGTCCGCAAGTTACGCTGGATCGTACGAAATGTAGGTATCGCCATCGCGGTGAGGATGATGCCGACGACGACCACAATCATCAATTCGATCATCGAGAATCCACGATGGCCGCGTTCGCGGTAGGACGTGTTTCTCATATGCGTGCACTTGAGCATTTGTTTATTTATTCTGTCGCTTTCACCAGCGGCGAGAGTCTAATAGGCAGTTAAGCATCCACCCTTGCCCCGATCTCATCTCTTTGATAACAAAGAGCTTCAGAGCGACGGCTACAACACCCAGCTAGCGACTTCCAAGTGCGATGTAACTTTTCGTGGCCTTTCTGGAACCGCCTACCCCGCTGAGGTTGCGCCCGTCGTGCCAAATGTAATGGCGAAGAGATAGCTCTCTAACCCAAGCAGGATTGGAACCGAAGGAATCATGGGGACGAGCACGTCCTCAGCCAAGCCACCACGCATGTAAGCCACTGAGGGTAGGCTATTTAATGCATGCTAAGGATGCGGGAGCCGGGAGCGGAAACCGGGGCTGGATAAAAATGAACAAAACCAACCTCGGTCGGCTCAAATGGTTACCAGCAAAATCCTCCGCCGTCTGCAATTCGGAATGGCTCTAAGCACCGAGAGCTATTTTCCCCGTGCCGCCTGCACGGTCTAAGCTAAAGGCGCCCGACAAGTTTGGGTCTGGGGTATGTATTTGTGGCGTTTATTTGCCGGCGGTAGAAAAGGAGAAATGTTTGCCCATCTTTTGGTCAGGCCCCAGGATTATCTAGCCGTTTCGCGGGAGGCCAACACGCGATACGTGGGCAAGGTTGACGCGCTGCCAATACAGCCGCTGCTGTAGTACACGCCGTTGCCACCGCCGGCGGACCAGTTCAGATTGGTCCCGCCCAGCGAGGAGAGTAACTTCCCATTGGTGTCGCGGGTTCTGGCGATCAGGACGGCACCGGTATACTGGTTATTGCCGCCGTCGTTGACGACCATTCTGCCTTGTCCAACCACCAGGACAACGCCCTTCCAGCCAACGTTGCCGCTGGCGTTGTAGGTCCCGGTCACGACCAGGAGGCCGTAACCAGTGATGTTTCCCGACAGAGTTAAGTCGCCGTTCACATAGGCGATAATGGGCAAGCATGGGCTGCCGTACCTGGGCAAACCAAAGGCCGGCCCCTGGACCACCTGGGTGGCATTGCTCTTAATGGTCGCAAGCAGAGCTTCGAGCGAACTTACGGTTTGTAAACTGGCAGCCATGTGCGAGCTGACGTTCTCCACGTCAGGCGCTGGATTGCGACCAACGTAGTGGCTGAGCCGGTTGTTCGGGAGATCAACTATGACGGTATTGATGTCCACGTTATCGGGAACACCGATGGCTGGCTTGGGAGGCTGCACCGCCGCGCCACTGCAACCGGCATGATCGTTGCCGTCCACGTAATAGACATTTGAGTGGGGTGGGTAGAGGGCATCGCCGTAGCCGTCAAATGTCAACGCTGCCGGGAAGCTCAGATTGAGCTGATCTTGCGTCACCTCATATTGCGTCATCCGCCGTGCGCCGCTGGCCGTCAAAGCACGCGCGGTCAGCATGTAAACCGGCTTGTTGGGCGCGACGCATCCCGTCGCGGATGCAAACTCGTTCGTGCCGTTCCAGCACACCTGATAATTGGCGGAGGTCGGACTGTTGCTTCCATTCACATATAGAACGTTGGTGGTGCCGGAAGCCGAGCGATTCGTCTTCAGATTGATTCTTACCCACTTGTAGGGAAGCACAGGGTTGGCGGCGTAGTTGGAATGGGCAGTCAGTGCGGGAGTAATGTACCAGCTCGGTGTAGCCGGCACCTGGGTTCCCACGCAGCCCACCTCAAGGCAAATCTCATCGTCAAAATACTCGTTCGGGCTGTTATTCACTGTGGGCAACCAGGGAGATACAGTCTCGCTGCCCGCCGGATTCGTAATGTAGAGGACTCCGTTGGGGGTCCCCGGAAGGGCCGTGGGAAGATTCGCGCTGATGGTGATGCCCGTGCCGGCGTTGGTTCGCATGCGGTCGCGAGCCTCCTCCAAGCCAGCTTTGGAGGCATAGAAAACGAACTTGTCAGCGCCGTGATTGCCGTTGATTTTGGCCTGAAACACTATCCGCAGAGAGGCCGCGGTAACGATCAACAAGCCAAAGAAGGTGACAAAGAACGCGATGCCACGCGCGCCTGATGAATGCAACTGAGTTGATCCTCTGCTTCCCCGCTGCGAAAACCTTGCCTGCAAATGCAAGCACTACTGGCAGCTCATCAACCAACCGTTCTGCTCGCAGGGGATAGTTCGCCAAGGTGGCGATACTCCCGAGACTTGTCTCCGGCGCATGCTGGTCTAACAAAACCAAGCTCGGTCCCCGACTCAAACGGTTACCATCAAGTAGCTCGCACCCCGTTAATTTGCAGGTTGCTGTCGAGCGGGACCCATATGCTGCTGGGGCTGCGGTTTGGACTTGAGTTCCGCCAAGCTGGCTTCAAGCAATCTCAGGTGAGCCTCAGCCTCTTTGAGGTCTGCGGTGAAGCGATCGATTCTTTTCTTCAGGTCCTGGCGGATCAATTCGTTGGTTTCGTTGAGATACTCCTCGCGCGCGCGCCGAATTGAGTCTTGCTGATTACGGATTTCCTCGCGCTTATCAGCGAGGCGCGACTGGGCCTCCTGGATATTTTTAGGCGCAATGTACAGGTCTCGGTTCGCTGGCTGTTCTGTTTTTGTGGGCGCCACTTTTTCTGAGGAATCCTGCTGCCCTGTTGCAGTTCCCTCGGCCGCTTGCTTACGGGTAGCGTAATTATCTGCGGGCGTGCGGAGCGGTAGGAGGTCATCGCCTGTCCACACCTTCTTAGGTTTGGGCTTTGAACTTTCCTTCTCTGACCCGCCCGATGGCTGTTGGGCCTGGACTGGTAGCAGCAGCACCAGCCCCACGAGGGCGACGATCCATAAGGCAAAATGTTTACGCATCTTCTTGGCCGGCTCCCCTAGATTATTTAGCACTTTCGCGGTAGGCCAACACGCGATATGTGGTTAAGGTTGAGGAGTTGCTAACGCAGCCGCTGCTGTAGTACACCCCGTTGCCACCACCGCCGGACCAATCCAGATAAGTGCTGCCCAGCGAGGAAAGCAGATTCCCGCTCGAGTCGCGGGTCTTGGCAATCAAGACGGCGCCGTCATATTCGTTGCTCCCGCCGCCGCTGACGACCATTCTGCCTTGCCCAACGACCAGGACAATGCCCCTCCAGCCCACGTTGCCACCTGCGGTGTAGGTGCCCGTCACGACCAGGATGCCGTAGCCGGTGGTGTTTCCCGACAGGGTTAAGTCACCGTTCACATAGGTGATGAGGGGGGAGGACGGGCTGCCGTAATCGGGCAAACCGGAGGCCGGCCCCTGGACCACTTGGGTAGCATTGTTCTTAATAGTCGCAAGCAGAGCCTCGAGCGAACTTACCGTCTGTAAGCTGGCAGCCATTTCCGAGCTGATGTTCTCCACGTCTGGCGCTGGGTTGCGACCGGTGTAGTGGTCGAGACGGTTGTTCGGGAGGTCGTGGATAACGGTATTGACATCAACGTTGTCGGGCACGCCGATTGCAGGTTTTGGGGACTGCGCGGCTGCGCCACCGCACCCGGCATGATCGTGGCCGTCCACGTGATAGACGTTAGAGTTAGGTGGGTATAGAGCATCGCCGTAGCCGTCGAAGGTCATAGCAGCCGGGAAGCCCAGATTTAGCTGGTCCTGCGTGACCTCATATTGGGTCATCCGCCGTGAGCCGCTGGCCGTCAAAGAGAGCGCGGTCAGCATGTAAACCGGCTTGTTGGGCGCGACGCATCCCGTCGCGGATGCAAACTCGTTCGTGCCGTTCCAGCACGCCTGATAATTGGCGGAGGTCGGACTGTTGCTTCCATTCACGTATAAAACATTGCTCGTGCCGGAGGCCGAGCGGTTCGTTTTCTGATTGATTCTTATCCATTTGTAGGGAAGCACAGGGTTAGCGGCGTAGTTGGAACTGGCAGTCAGTGCAGGGGTAATGTACCAGCCGGGAGTAGCTGGCACCTGGGTTCCCACACAGCCCACCTCAACGCAAATCTCGTCGTCGAAATACTTGTTCGGACTGCCTTGGGTGGGTGCCGTCCATGGGGCAACAGTCTCGCTGCCCGCCGGATTCGTTATATAGAGGACTCCATTAGGCGTCCCCGGAAGGGCTGTCGGAAGATTGGCGGTGATGGTAATGCCCGCGCCGGCGTTGGCTCGCAAGCGGTCGCGAGCCTCCTCCAGGCCGGCTCTGGCGGCGTAGAAAGCAACCTGGTCATCGCGGTAATTGCCGTTGATGCTGGTTTCGGTGTCGGCCTGAAACATCATCCCCAGGGCGACCGCGGTAACGATCAATAAGGCAAAGAGGGCGACAAGAAGCGCGATGCCACGTTCGCCTGATGAGTTCGACTGCATAGGTCTTCTCCTTACTCCTCTGCGAAAACTTACCTGCGATGCCACACTACTGACAGCTCATAGATTGCCCGGTCGCCGCCATTGAACAATTCCCAAAGGCAACTATGGCTCCCAGACTTGTCTCCGGCGCCTGCTGGGTTTTTGGGTCCACAATACTGGACTTCACCTTCAATGTGATCTGTATAGTCTTGATGTTGGCTAGGGTGGTCAGACCACCGGCGGTGGTGGTATCGGCTGAAGCAACGGCGGTTCCATCGGACTTGTAAGCCACAAAAATCGGGTCCGCGGTCGTGCCCGCGGTCTGCACATTTTGCACTTCGGTGGAGAAGACTGTTCCCCCCGTGGACTTGAGGACCTGGCTTCGCTGCAGGCAGGGACAATTGTTGCCGCCTGAGGCCGGTATCAATTTGTAGTCGAGCACGTCCACCTGCCCATCCCCGTCTACGTCTCCTTCAAAGATGATTTCGTCGGGCGCAATCTTAAGCAGCCCCGCGGCGAGCCGGGAATCATTCATCGGAGTGGCATTGAGAGCCGGAGACCAGCCACTGGTATCAAACATGCGGATGTTCGGATACCCCGTCTGATGCAAGTCGCGCCCGAGCTGGTCCATGAACTCCCGCGACTCCTGAAAAATATCCAACTTGCTCTGCTCCGTTCGTGCCCTCTGCTGTACCAAACTGATTTGAGAGAAGACGGCTCCCGTAATCACCGACAGGATCAACACGACGATCATTAGCTCCAGGAGAGAGAAACCCACTTGCGCGCTGCTTTCTTTTTTCAATCGTTGAGTCATAACTCTCCACCTACTTGGCTACAGCCCCACGATCATTTTCAAGGAAACAGGCTTTGCGAAAAAATTCCCGCCGGGGCTGACGTTGGCTGCTTGCGCGGAAACCGTCACGAGTTTTGCGCTCGGGCTGATCGTTTTTATGTTCCACCGCACGTCATAGATCGCCTGCCTGTCGCCGGTGGAGGCCTGACAGTTGTAGTACTGCATGGAGTAACCTGTAACCGTGGCGGCGCTGAAGTCGATGTCCCCATTGCTTGACAGCGGCGCTCCTGCACCGTTCCCGGTACCTCCCAGGGCATTGACGTCGGAATGAGTCGCAGCGGAAGTGGAAGGATTGCAGTCATTGATCGTCAGGTTCGTACTCGGCGTCGAGCTGCCAGTGGCATTGGCCGGAACGGAAGCGATCTTTTCCAGCGTCATCTGAGACAACAGTGTGGCGGTGCTGTCCCACTTGCTGCGGTTGTTGTTGGCAATCGTCGTCGTGATCAGAACCATCGCGCCCGTCAGCCCGATTACCATCACCAGGCTGGCGAACATCAGCTCCAGCAGGGATAGCCCTCTCTCATCATGCTTGCCGTGAATGTTTCCGAGATGCAAGGAGTGTTTGATGCGCATATTCTTCCTACCCGACTAATTTATCCAGGTGCTTCCGGACCACGTCCACATTTTGATTCTCCCTGCCGACGTAACGGAAACTGCTGCCCATCCGCCGCCCGATGGCCGATTGTCGTTGAGATAGAACACGTAGCCAACGTTGGTGCCACATGGAGTCTGTGTGACATCGCAGGGAAGACCTCGCGGATTGAAAGACAGGTTTCCGCTGGTCGCTGTCCAGCCCAGGGGACCGCTGCCGCCGTCCAGAGCCGAGGGAGAATTACCGGATCCATTGGGCGCCGCGACTTGAGCGACGCTCCCGCCAAACTGAATCATCGGTTCACCGGCGTCAAACGAACCGTTGTTGTTCAAATCGACGTAGGCGCCAAGGAGTGTGCTGGTGGGGTTGAATAGGACTGTATAAGTGGCGTTATTCTTCACCGCCGTTAAACGGGCATTCTGCATCAGACCGGAAAGGTCGGAAGCCGCTCCCCGCAGCCGCACGTTCGCTATCGCCGTGGCAATGTTCGGGATCGCTACCCCGGCCAGGATCAGAACAACGGTAAGAACGATGAGCACTTCGACCATCGAAAAGCCGCGCTGCTGAATCTTGCTCACTTTCATTGAAATTCCTTCTGGTCGCGAGGGGGTCGCTGGCCGGTAGCCAAGGCGCGCAGCCCTGAGGCTAAACTACGTAGTCCAATAGGCAGTTAGGCATCCACCCTGGCGCGGCTCTCATCCCATTGATAACAAGGAGCTTCTGAACGACAGTTGCGACACCCGACTAGCCGCTTCCAAGTGCGATGTAACTTTTCGTGGCTTTTCTGGAACCACCTACCCTGCTGAGGTGAGGCCCCTCGTGCCAAATGTAATGGCGAAGAGATGGTTCTCTGAGGCGAGCCGGATTGGAACCGAGGGAATCGTGGAGGAGCGCGACCGTGGAATGGCGCTTATCCGGTACAGAGACGCCCGATGAGACAGCAAAGCACCTCTGCGCAATCGTGCACCGATTCCAGCTCGACGTATTCGTCGGCGCCATGCAGCCCGCGTCCGCGCGGACCGAAGACCACCCCGGGAATTCCCGCCGCGGCCAACAGCGCCGTGTCGGTCCAGGCGGCCATCCCTGACAACCCGATCGAGCCAGTAACGTCTCGAATTGCGTGGGCCGCCGCGTCGGCAATTGGCGCTTCCGGCGAAATCTCGTACGGTGGCCGGGAGGCGATCATCCGCGCCGTGGCGCGGAAGGCAGGGTCGCGCTTTTCCAGCCCTTCGAGCACTCCGCGGAGTTCAGCTTCGATTTGCGCGTCGGACTCCCCGGGCAGCGTGCGGCGCTCGATCTGCAATCGACATTCAGCCGGGTAGCTCGATAGCTCTTGTCCGCCGCTGATCAGCGAGGCGTGCAGGGAGGCACACCCCAGCCGAGGGTGCGGAGCCTGCTGCGCCAATTTGCGATCGAGCGCATCCAGCAGGCCCAACACCCGGCCCATCATGCGAATGGCGTCGCGGCCCTCCTCGGGCAGGCTGCCGTGAGCTGCGCGGCCATGGGTGATCACCTCGAACCACGCATAACCCTTGTGCGCGATGCAGAGCCGCAGATCGGTGGGCTCAAGCACGATTGCGGCGTCTGCCGCGTATTCGCGCAGCAGCGCCTCGGTGCCGATGCTGTTGCACTCCTCATCCACAACCACAGCGATTAGCAACGGGCGTTTCAGAGCAATCGAGCTGCGCACCACCGCGACCGCTGCGGCGCACATCGCCGCCACGCCGCTCTTGATGTCAAGGGCGCCGCGCCCGTGGAGCCGCCCGTCGCGTTCCTGCGGGGTAAAGGGACTGGGCATGTCGCCCGCGCCGACGGTATCAATGTGGGCGAGGATGGCCAGCGCTGCGTGGCGTCGCTGGACCGCGCCGGATGGCGCAGCGGCCGGCCCGATCTGCGCAACCACATTCGGCCGGCCGGGCGCGGCTTCCTGCAGCTCAGCCGCGATCCCCTGCCGCCGCAAAAAATCGCGCAGAAACCGGGCCGCGGTCGCTTCACCCCGCGCGCCCGGCACCAGTGATGGGTTTACGGAGTCAATCGCCACCAGTTCCCGCAACAGTTGCCGCATCAAGTCGTTGTCGATCATCGATTGAATTGTGCGTCCGCTCCCACTTCAATGGAGGACGCCGCCGCCCCAAAGCGTCGAAGATTCCGGTCCCTCAGGGTCAACCCCACCAGAAGGAATCCGTCAGAGATCCTGCGCTTCACTCGGGATGACAGCCGTGTGGGACAGTTCTGTGCTCGCGATGACAGCGACGACGGCGGCATTGGCGGCATCATTCAAAGCTCCGGCAGTATGTAGGGCGAGGAATCTCGCAGAAGTCCTAGAACAACAGACAGTGCAATCAGGGGTTGGAGCTTCAGCTCCGACCTGTTGCCGATGCCAAGATTATGGGCTTCAGCCCCCCTGAAGCTTCCGTGCTTAAAAGCCCCTCGCTCGACCAGCTTCTGCTGTCCCACGCAGCGTCGGTGGATTTTGTCCGGGAATCTCTAACTCGGGAAACTAGCGCCGTTCCAACCTAATTCGCCTACAGTCCATGCCCCTTCCCATCGAAGTGATGTGCCTTATCATACCTGGGCATAGTTCCAAATTGTGTGAACGGCGCTAGCCACCCTGGCCTGCGAGGCGCTGGAGCTCGGTGACCACGCGGTCGAACTCCTCGACCAGCGCATTCGAGCCTGCGCTGCGAAACGCCTCCACCAAGGCGCGATAATACCAGAGCATTCCATCCTTGCCACCCGTGAACCGGCTCCACACCGCCTCGCCGACCTGGCGGTAATCGGCGAGGATTTCCCGCGCGTTGTGCAGCTTATCGGCGGCGGAGACCAGCCGCACATCCGCCGGGGCGTTCGGTAGGTGCGCCAGATACTTTATCTTGCGTTCGCGCCAAGGCGGCTTGGGATCAGTGTACGAATCGGTGCAACCGTCCACGATGCGGGCAATGCGTGCGCCAAACTTGCGGCGGATCTCGCGCAGGCGCGGCAGGCCGCCCTGGTCTTCCACCGCATCGTGCAACAGCGCGGCAATGACCGCGTCTTCGTCGCCACCGTGTTCGATCACAATCGAGGCCACGCCGAGCAGGTGCCCGATGTACGGCCGCTCGGTGCCCTTGCGTTTCTGTTTGGCGTGCAGACGCGCGGCGTAGCCGACCGCTCGCGTAAAAACTGTGAGGTAAGCTGCCGTTCCTTGGGGCGTGCCAAGCGCATCGCGACCTACGTCGCGTCCTTATCTGCGGCTACACTAGGAATGGGAAACACGAACTGACCAAGTAGGATGGTAGCGCCAGCGGGAATCGAACCCGCATTCGCACCTTGAAAGGGTGGTTCGCTAAGTTTGCAACGCACCGGGGATCAGCAACTTGCATTGAAGGGCGAGGGCCTTTTGTATCCAACATGAATCGCACATCATGGTAGCGCTAACGGGAGTCGAACCCGTATTTCGGCCTTGAAAGGGCCGCGTGCTAACCATTGCACCATAGCGCCACAGTTTCACAGCTACGCCCGGCTTGCCTGCACAATTTTAGCATACTGGCCGAGCTTAATCAGCGCCTTCGCGGACATCGGAAGTGTCGGTGATATTGTAGCGCTTCTCGACAGTGCCGTAATCGTTGGAGCGCTTTTTTACAAGTAACGAATTTTATCCACGAGGTGCCGCTTAACGGAGCGCTGGCAGAGTCTTCTCGGAGCG
>WNEY01003568.1_pt1 | contig 11698 bp, 8 predicted proteins | sample 5400531 | NCBI WGS metagenome assembly WNEY01 (sample SAMN13153338, study PRJNA577476) | soil metagenome | isolation source: 200 cm saprolite under Douglas fir tree site 1 | place: USA:California | collected 2015-04-18
GAGGTCCGATGAGCTCGGTCACGCAGATCGCACCGACGCCGGTCTCGCCGATGGTGCCGCGCAGAATCGGGCGGCGGCGCCGGGTGCGCAAGCTGGGCTGGAACCTGCTCGGCTTGGCGGTGCTGTTCGTGATGGTTTTTCCCGTCTATTGGATGATCGCGACGGCGTTCAAGCCTGGGCAGAAGATTCTCAGCTACACGCCGCAGTGGTTTCCGACCAATCCGACGCTGTCGAATTTCAGGGACGCCGTCGACCAGCCGTTCTTCTGGAACGCGGTGAAGAACAGCCTGATCATCGTCAGCTCGGTGGTCGCGCTCTCGGTCGTGCTCGCGTTTCTCGCGTCGCTTGCACTCGCAAAGTTCCACTTTTACGGACGCAAGGCATTCATCGTCCTCATTCTCGGCGTCCAGATGGTGCCGCTCGCGGCGTTGATCATCCCGCTCTACATCCTGATGTCGCGGCTGGGACAGGTCGACAAGCTGACCGGCGTGATCGCGATGTACCTCACGTTCGTGCTGCCGTTTACGGTCTGGACGATGCGCGGCTTCCTGCTCGGCATCCCAAAGGAGCTCGAGGAGGCGGCCATGGTTGACGGAGCCACGCGCTTCGGTGCCTTCGTGCGCGTCCTCCTGCCACTCGTTGGGCCCGGGTTGGTCGCGACTTCCATCTTCGCCTTCATCCAGGCCTGGAACGAGTTCATCATCGCGTACGTGTTCCTGCACACTCCGGCGAAGCAGACGCTGATGGTGTGGCTTGCGTCGTTCACGACGCTACGCGGAACGGACTGGGGGCCGCTCATGGCCGGCGCGACGCTGTGCGCGCTGCCAGTGGTCGTCTTCTTCCTGCTCGTGCAGCGGCGGATTGCATTCGGCTTGACCGCCGGGGCGGTGCGGGGCTGATGGCCGCCATCGAGCTCGTCCACCTCTCGAAGGTCTACGGCAACGACTTCACCGCGGTCCGTGACCTCAACCTGGACGTCGCCGAGGGCGAGTTCATGGTGCTGGTCGGCCCGTCCGGCTGCGGGAAGACCACGGCGCTGCGGATGATCGCCGGGCTCGAGGAGATCACCTCGGGCGAGATCCGGATCGAGGGGAAGGTCGTCAACGACCTCGCACCCCGCGACCGCGACATTGCGATGGTCTTCCAGAACTACGCGCTCTACCCGCACAAGAACGTCTACGAGAATCTCGCGTTCGGCCTGCGCATGCGGAAGGTGCCGAAGGCCGAGCAGAAGCGGCGGGTCGAGGAGATTGCGCGCATCCTCGGGTTGGGAGACATGCTGCAGCGCCGGCCGGCGCAACTGTCCGGAGGGCAACGCCAGCGCGTCGCGATGGGCCGCGCGATCGTGCGCGAACCGAAGGCGTTCCTGATGGACGAGCCGCTGTCTAACCTCGACGCGAAGCTACGTGTGCAGATGCGGGCGGAGATTGCGCGCATCCAGCAGACGCTCAAGGTGACGACCGTCTACGTGACGCACGATCAAGTCGAGGCGATGACGATGGGCCACCGGGTCGCCGTGATGCGCGACGGCGAGTTGCAGCAGGTGGACACGCCCCAGCGCCTGTACGACGCCCCTGCGAATCTCTTCGTCGCGAGCTTCGTCGGCTCGCCTCCGATGAATCTCTTCGAGGCGGTCGTCGAGGGCGACAACGGCAGACTGGTCTGCCGGATCGGCAACGCCGAGCTCGAGCTCCCTGCCGACGTTTCGTCCGCTCGTCCGCTACTCGCGAACTATGCGGGCCGCCGCGTCGCGATCGGCATCCGCCCCGAGGACGTACGCGAAGCGTCCGGCTGGGACGGCGCGCGCCTGCGCGGCCGCATCCTGCTCGTCGAGTCCCTCGGCTCGGAACAGCTCGTCCACATCGAGATCGCCGCGACACCGCTCGAGCGCTCCGATCTCGTCGACACCACCGCCCAGCCCCCGGGCCCCTCCCTCGGTGTCGACGATCTCGAGCGTGCGGTGACACTCCTCGGCCGCTTCGACCGGCACCTCCTCCTCTCGCCGGGCGAAGCGGTCGAGGTGGCGATCGACCCGCGACTCCTGCACTTCTTCGACCTGGAGACGGGTGTCGCGATCCCGACGGTCGACGTGCCGGTCGTCGCGCCGGTTGCGAGTTAGCCGTGCGACTCGGAGTCGGGGCAGCGCTCGTCGACGGGAACCTGGTTCCCGGCGACGTCGACGTGGTTGACGGTCGCATCGCCGGGGTTGGTTTGAGCTCGCCGAACGGAACGGGGATCGCTTCTCCGGGCTTCGTCGATCTGCAGGTCAACGGGTTCGCAGGTGTCGACTTTTTCTCGGCCGACGCAGAGGGTTACGGGAAAGCGGGCGAGGCGTTGCTCGCGTGCGGCGTGACCGCCTACCAGCCGACGTTCATCACCTCGCCCGAGGACGAGTTGACGGCGGCGCTGCACGAGGTTCCACTGAACGGTTCCTCGCCGCACATCATCGGCGCGCATCTCGAGGGCCCGTTCATCGCGCCCGAGCGGCTCGGGACGCATCCGGCCGAGTCGAGGCGTGACCCCGACTGTGATCTCCTCGAGCGGCTGCTCGCTGCGGGACCGGTGAGCCATGTCACGCTGGCGCCCGAGCTGGAGGGCGCGTACGAGCTCATGGAGCTGCTGAGGCGGCGCGACGTGACGGTCTCCTGCGGCCATTCGAACGCGACCGCCGTGGAAGCGCGCGCAGCGTTCGCGCGCGGAGCGAAGACGGTGACGCACATCTTCAATGCGATGCGTCCGTTCGCCGCGCGCGAGCCCGGCCTTGCAGGTGCGGCGCTCGTGACGGCTGACGTCGTCATCCAGGTCATCCTCGACGGCGTCCATCTCGCCGACGACACGGCGCGGCTTGTCTGGCAGGCCGCCGGCGGGCGGGTCGCGCTCGTCACCGATGCGATCGCCGCGGCCGGCGCCGGCGACGGCAGCTACACGCTCGCCGGGATCGACTTCGAGGTCGAGAACGGCGTCGCGCGCCGAGCGGACAGTGTGCTCGCCGGCAGCACCGTGCCGATGATCGAGGCGGTCCGGAATCTCGTTGCGCTCGGCGCGCCGGTGGGTGCTGCTCTGGCGGCGGCAAGCGAGGTGCCCGCACGGGTCGCCGGCCGTCCTGAGCTTGGGAGTCTGGAGCCCGGGACGGCGGCGGACGTCGTCGTGCTCGACGACAGGCTCGAGATCGTGCGCGTTCTCGCCGCCGGCGAGGACGCAACCGGCTGACGTGAACCCCTCGGGCGGGGGAGGCGGTTCTTCGGCCCCCGCCTACGGTACGACCAGGCCTGCGGCCTGCGCGCCTCGGCGTGCGAGCGAACATGGAACTGCGGCAAGAGACACTCCTCGCGGAACCGACCGTGCCAACGGTCCAGCTCGCGCTGCCGCCGCCGCTTTCGCCGCCCTGGAAGCTCGGCCGCTTTCGCTTCTACCTGCGGGTCCGCACCCGCTTCGCCTTCTCGGTCGTCGCGGGCCTAGTCTGGGCCGGTCTCTCGACCTGGATCGCCCTCGGCTGGATCCACGAACTGGCCCAGGTCGTAACGCTCCCCGTGGCCGTAGCGGTGATCGCCGGAATCGCCATCCTCCCGGGTTACCTCAACGTGCAGCTCGTCTCGTCACTCCTCTTCGACCGCCCTCGCCCGATCGACTTCACGCAGGACTACCCCGACGTCACGCTGCTCGTCGCCGCGTACAACGAGGAAGCCGGCATTCGCGAGACACTGGAGTACGCGCTCCGGCAGGACTACCCTGGTCGGCTCGAGGTCGTGGTCGCCGACGACGGTTCGACCGACGCTACGACGGAGATAGCTGCCGCGGTCGCCGCCGACGACGCCCGAGTTCGGGTCGTGACGACGATGCACGCCGGCAAGTCGGAGGCGTTGAACGCGGCGCTCCTGACGGTTCGCACGGACGTCATGGCGACGATCGACGCGGACACACTGCTGATGCCGTACGCCCTCAAGCGTGCCGTCGGGCGAATGCTCTCCTCGCCTCCCGACACCGTCGCCGTCGCCGGTTCGGTGCTCGTCCGCAACTCCCGCGCGAACCTGCTCGCGCGTGTGCAGGAGTGGGATTACTTTCTCGCGATCGCGTCGGTCAAGCGACAGCAGGCCCTCTTCCAGGGCACGCTTGTGGCCCAGGGCGCGTTCAGCGTGTACCGCACGGAAGCTGTGCGGCGCGCGGGCGGCTGGCCCAACAAGATCGGTGAGGACATCGTCCTCACCTGGGCGCTGATCAGGAACGGCGGCCGCACCATCTTCGAGCCGACTGCGATCGCGTTCACGGACGCACCGGTCCGGTTCCGGCATTTCGTCCGCCAGCGACGGCGCTGGGCGCGCGGGATGATCGAGGGTCTTCGTGAGCATGGGCCGAGCCTGCTCCGCGGGCGCCGGCTGCACGTCCATGCGGTCGCTGCGAATTGCCTCTTCCCGTACCTGGATACGGTCTACACGATTGCGCTGCCGGTCGGTCTCGTCCTCGCGCTCCGCGGCAACTTCCTCATCGTCGGTCCGATGACCGCGGCCGTGCTCCCGATCAGCTTGACGATTGCCTTGACGATGTACCTGCGCCAGCGCGCAGTGTTCCGGGCGCTCGACCTGCGTGTGCGGCGGAATCTTGCGGGCTTTCTCCTGTACGTACTCGCGTACCAGCTGGTGATGTCGCCGATCTCTGTCTCTGGGTACGCAGCCGAGCTCGTGCGCTCACGTCGAGTCTGGTAACCCGCCCGGCCCTTCGTCGACCAGTTTGCGCGGCGCCGGCGCGCGACGGCTTCCTGGATCCGTTCTCGTTGTGAGAACATATGTTCGTGTTGGGCGCTGCGACGATCCTTCACGCCGACCTCGACGCGTTCTACGCGTCCGTCGAGCAACGAGATGATCCGCGTCTGCGCGGCCGGCCTGTCATCGTCGGCGCGGGAGTCGTGCTGGCAGCTAGCTACGAGGCCAAGGCCTTCGGGGTGCGCACCGCGATGGGCGGCAGGCAAGCGCGGCGGCTGTGTCCGAGCGCGATCGTCGTCCCGCCCCGGATGTCGGCCTACGCAGAGGCGAGCAAGGCGGCTTTTCGCGTCTTCGACGACAGCTCGCCGCTCGTCGAAGGGTTGTCGATCGACGAGGCGTTCCTCGATGTTCGCGGGCTCGAGCGGATCTCGGGCACGCCTACCGAGATCGCCGCGCGGCTTCGACGGGACGTGCGCGAACGAGTCGGCCTGCCGATCACGGTGGGCGTCGCGAGGACAAAGTTCCTCGCCAAGGTGGCGAGCGGCGTCGCCAAGCCCGACGGCCTGCTCGTCGTGCCTCCCGACCGCGAGCTGAGCTTTCTCCACCCGCTGCCGGTCGAGCGTCTCTGGGGCGTCGGGCCGGCGACCGCGAGGAAGCTCCACGAGCGGAAGATCTCGACGGTCGGTGAAGTGGCCCGGCTCTCCGAGACCGTGCTCGTGACGATCCTCGGCCGGGCGGCGGGCCGCCATCTGTATGCGCTCGCTCACAACCGTGATCCGCGGCCGGTGATCGTCGGTCGCCGCCGGCGCTCGATCGGTTCGCAGTGCGCGCTCGGCCGTTCCCGGAAGACGCCCGAGGCCGTCGACGCCGTCCTCGTCTCGCTCGTCGATCGTGTCACGCGCCGGATGCGCATCGCCGGACGCGTCGGCCGCACGGTTGTGCTGCGATTGCGCTTCGGCGATTTCTCGCGGGCGACGCGGTCGCACACGTTGCCTCAGCCGATTGCGCACACGCAGACGATTCTGCTCACCGCTCGCTGGCTGCTCGCGGGTGCGATGCCGGAGATAGAACGCCGAGGCCTGACGCTCGTGGGCGTCGCCGTCGCCAATCTCGAAGACGACAGCGCCCTTCAGCTCGTGCTGCCTCTCGACCGCTTCAGCGGCACCGCTCTCGACGTGGCGCTCGACGAAGTGCGTCGGCGATTCGGATCGACGGCCGTGACCCGTGCCGTTCTGCTCGGGCGCGAGCAGGGATTCACGGTGCCGCTCCTCCCGGATTGATCGACGTGGCAGCATCAGGTCGGTGAAGACGCTCGAGATCGACACGCCGTTCGGCACGGCGAACGCGCATCTGGACAGCGCAGACGAGCCGCGGGCCGCGCTCGTCCTCGGTCACGGCGCTGGTGGCGGGGTGCAGGCGAAAGACCTTGTCGCGGCGGCGCACGTCGCACACTCGGTGGGACTGAGCGTCGCGCTCGTCGAGCAGCCCTATCGGGTCGCGGGTAGACGTTCTCCCGCTCCCGCGCATCACCTCGATGCGGCGTGGACGGCGGTGATCGACCATCTGGTTGCAGGCGAGCTGCGCGGTTTGGCGCTCCTCGCCGGCGGGCGGTCTTCGGGCGCGCGCGTCGCTTGCCGCACTGCGGAGGCCGTGGGCGCCATCGGGGTGCTCTGCCTCGCGTTCCCGCTGCAGCCGCCCCGCCGAAAGGGTGCCGCCCTCCCACCGAGCCGCCTGGTCGAACTCGATGCGGTGATGGTTCCGACGCTCATCGTGCAAGGGACGCGAGATCAGTTCGGGATTCCGCCGGCCACGAAGTCGCGCACAGTGGTGCAGGTGGCGGGCGATCACAGCCTGCGCACCGATCTTGGTGCCGTGGGTGAGGCGGTGCGAGCCTGGCTTCTTCGGGTCGTGCCTTAACCGGACTATTCACAGGCGGATCCGGTATCGGCGCTCGACGATGCTAATGCCGGAACCGAGCCGGATCTGCACAATTGCAGTGACAAGACCGCGCACGCGGCCGAGGTAGTGCAGCGCCAGGACGGCGCGGCCTCCGGGGAGGAGCGCGCGTCGGGCAAGCGGGCTTAGGCGCGCCACTTGTTGGCCGCGCCGAACCAGCAACGCAGTGACGCGGCCGCGGAGCTGGACGGTCACGTTGCCGCGGTTCGCGACCGAGACGAACATGAACCGCGCGTCGCGCCGCCGGTGGACGCGAAGACCGCCGAGTGTGAGCTGGCGCACGATGCGCCCGGGCACGACCATCCTGACGCGGACCCCGAGGCGCACCTGCACATTGAGGCGACCACCGCGCAACGGGCGTGTCGTCAGGAGGACGAGGACCTGATGGTCACCGGGTTCCGCGCGGCGGGGTAGCTTCACTCGGAGTGTCAACATCGCGCTCTCGCCGGAGCGGAGCACCAACCGTGCGGGCACGATCTGGAGCCACGTCTTCGCCGCCGTCGGCCGGCCGAGAGTTCGCCGCGTAGCGTCGACCACGACCCGCTCGGCACCATCGTTCCGCACCTTGATTGTTCTCGAGCCCGGCGCCGCGAGTGCGAGCTGTGCGGGTGAGACGGAGAGCGCGACGCGAGGCCGGTCGGCGCCCGCCCCCTCTGCGGAAGGGGCGGACGCCAGCACAAGCGCGGTCAAGCCCGCGAGCGCGAGGGCCGGTCTCACCGGGCGACGGCGGTGAATGTCACCGTTGCCGTGTAGCGGCCGGTAGCGACGAGCGGCAATGCGGAGGAGAAGCCGATGTTGGTCGCCCAAACATCTCCGCCCGCTGCGCTCGACGTGGCCTTCGTGCCGACAGTCAGCCCTGTCGCCGGAGTGATTGGAATCGGAACAAGAGCGCCGCCGGTCAATGCGCCTCCGAGCGCTCCGCCTGCGGGTGCGGTGGCCGAGAGCGCCAGCGGAAGGTCTGCTGGAGCAAAAGCGGTCCGAGCGACGACGAGCGAGTAGCCGGCCGTGTTGTTGCTCGACACGGTGACCCGCTCGGGAAGCGGCCCCGGCCTGTCGCCGGACGTGAACGTGCCGAAGCTGAGCGCCGGACGGTCGAGCGAAACGGAGAGGACGGAAGCCACGTCGAGATCGACGCTTACGGAGCCGCTCGGCCCGGGGGAAGCGCCCGTGCACAAGTTCTGCGGGGAGGCAGAGTTCCGGGGCGCGGGGGTCCCCGCCGCGAAGTCCGTCGCGTTGTCGCCCGTATCAGTGCAGCCGTCGTCCGCGCGAAGCGCGGCCGAAGTGTTGGAAAGACCCGCCGCCGAGCCCGCACCCTCGAAGTCGCTCGCGCTGCCGTAACCGACGAAATCCTCCACGAGCGGGTCGGCGGAGCAACTCCCCGCCGAAGCGCCGCACGTGAGTGCTGCAGCACCCCGAACGAGCGCGATCTTCCCGCTGGTGCTGCCGAGGTTGCTCGTGCCGGTGGCGTCCGCGGCCGGAAGGGCGGCGCCGACGTCCGCGTTCGATGCGAGCTGGACCAGGTAGTAGCGGCCGGGCGCGATCGTCCCCGTAAGTGCGGTCGTCTGCCAGGTCGTTCCCGCTGCGGTGGCGTACTGCACCGTCCAGCCTGACAAGTCGACGGACCCGGATCCGGCGTTGAAGAGCTCGACGTAGTCGTTCCGGAAGGTGGCGCCGGCATTTCCGCCGCCGCCGTAGATCTGGCTCACCACTACACCCGACGCGCCGGCGCCGGCGGCCGTAGGGAAGAGGAGCAATGCGGCGACGAATGCGAGCAGCAGGACTCTTGACATGTGCGCTCCGATCGTTGAGGAAGGAATCTCTCCGTGATAGATCGGAGCGGAAGCGAGCGAAAGGGTCCGTCCACATTCCGGCGCTATTTCTGTGCGCTTCGGTTACGCGTGATAGACGCGCCGGACGCCGACGAGACGCGCCCCGTAAGACGAGCGCGCCAAGCTCACCACCTGGACTCGAGTGCCGGAGTGTGGCGCGTGCACCATGCGGCCCCGGCCGATGTAGATGCCGACGTGTCCGCGCCCTGAAAAGAAGAGCAAGTCGCCGGCCTTCATTCTTGATCGCGCTATGCGCCGGCCTTGGTCGTAGAGCGCGTACGAGCTGTGCGGAAGTTCAATGCCCAGTCGCCCGTACGCCCAATCGACGAGCCCGGAGCAGTCGAAGCCGTCGGCGGGGGAGGTGCCTCCCCATCGATAGGGCACGCCGACCGCTCCGACGGCGATCGCCGCGGCGCGCTCGCCAGTGGTTAGCTTCGGAACCGCGGGGATCGGATCGTGCCGAGTCGGCGCCGCCGCTGCAACTGCCGCACCGTTCGGCGGGCGAGCGCAAGCACAGGCGAAGACGATCGCGGCAAGTGCGAACGCAGGCAGGAGGCTGCGGAGGGAGGTCGGCATGGAGGAGAGAGAACGACGGGCCGCAAATCACGTGATTTCGCAGCCCTGGCCTGTTCTTAAGCGTCGGAGCGTAGTCAGAAAACCACGGCTGTCTACCCCCAATTTGTTTTCGTGGCATCGGCCACACACCCATGAAGGCACCGGAAAGCAGGGAAGGAGCAGGAGAAAGCGGGAGCGACGGGACTCGAACCCGCGCTTTACCCTCACGATCCGCTTACGAAAGGGGCCGTCGAGGTGCTGACCGCGGGGCGGTTGACGAGTCCGTCGCCGAATTGAGAGTTCTGGCGATTGGCGCGACAATCCTGACGTGACCAGTTGCGCCCACTGCGGGGCTACGCTTCCCGCGGACGCGCGCTTTTGCCCGGGTTGCGCCGCTCCCGTGGAGCGGAGGCCGGTGCAGTCCGAGGAGCGCAAGCTTGCGACGGTGCTCTTCGCTGACCTCGTCGGCTCGACCGCGCTGGGTGGCTCGCAGGACCCCGAGCGCACACGCGCGCTTCTCGACCGCTTTTACGACGCGATGGCCGCGGAGATCGAGAGCGCGGGCGGGACGGTGGAGAAGTTCATCGGCGATGCGGTAATGGCTGCGTTCGGGGCGCCGACGGCGCTAGAGGATCACGCCGAACGGGCACTGCACGCCGCGCTCGCGATGCAGCGGCGGCTCGCCGAGCTCTTCGGCGACGAGCTTGCGCTGCGTATCGGTGTGAACACCGGCGAAGTAGTCGTCGGTCAGGCGCGTGAAGGCAGCTCTTTCGTCACGGGCGACGCTGTCAACGTGGGCGCTCGGCTCGAGCAGGCGGCATCGGCGGGCGAAATCCTCGTCGGCGAGCGAACCGCCGCTGCCGTTCGGGGCGCGTTCGAGCTGGAGGAGCCTGTCACGATTGAGGCGAAAGGCAAACCGGACGGCGTCGTCTCGCGGCGGCTCGTCCGCGCGCTCTCGCTGATGCGCCCGCGCGGCGTTGGCGGCCTGCACCAGGCGTTCGTCGGCCGCGAGGAGGAGTTCGACGAGCTTCGCACCGCCTACGAGCGGGTCGCGCGCGACGAGCAGCCACGGCTTGTGACCATCGTCGGCGACGCCGGCGTCGGCAAGTCGCGGCTCGCGCGAGAGGTGTGGGCGTGGCTCGCCGCGCAGGAGCGGCAGCCCATCCAGCGCACCGGACGCTGCCTCTCGTACGGGCACGGCACCGCATACTGGCCCCTAGCCGAGATCCTGCGCGAGCACTTCCGCATTCTCGACAATGATCCGCCGGCAGTTGTGGCCGAGCGGCTCGGCGACCGTCGCTATCTGGGCTTGACGCTCGGCCTCGACCCGGGTGAGGAATTGCACCCGCTCAGGGCGCGCGAGCGTCTCCACGACGCCTGGGCGGAGTTTCTCGGCGAGCTCGTTCGGGAGCGTCCCGCGGTCGTGCTTGTCGAGGATCTGCACTGGGCCGATGAGGAGCTCCTTCTGCTGCTCGACTCGCTCGTGGCGCAGGCGGTGGGACCGTTGCTCTTGCTCGGGACGGGGCGGCCGGAGCTGCTCGAGCGCCGGCCCGCCTGGTCGAGCCGTGCGGTCGTCCTCGATGCGTTACCAGCCACGGTCGCGGGCGAGTTGCTCGATGAGCTACTCGGCGTCGAGCTGCCGCCGTCGGTGCGGAACGCTGTGGTCGAGCGGGCGGAGGGCAACCCACTCTTCGTCGAGGAGTTGTTGGCGACGCTGATCGACCGCGGCGTGCTCGCGCGCCACGGCGGCGCTTGGTCCTGCGTAGAGCTGCCCCCGGGATTCGAGGTCCCGGACACAGTGCAGGCGGTACTCGCCGCCCGCATCGACCTGCTGCCGCCGACAGAGAAGGCTGCACTGCAGGCGGCGGCGGTAATCGGCCGCGTCTTCTGGACAGGCCCGGTCTATGAGCTCGTCGGCGGCATGCCCGACTTCGACTTGCTCACCGATCGGGACTTCGTTCGCAGGCGCGCCGGATCGTCGCTGCCGGGCGAGCGTGAGTATTCGATCAAGCATGCACTTACGCGCGAGGTCGCGTATGGCGGTCTGCCGAAGGCGAAGCGCGCGCAGCTGCACGCGGGTTTCGCCCGCTGGCTAGAAGGGGGCGACGCGAGGAGCGACGAGCATGCCGCGCTCCTCGCGCACCACTACGCCGAAGCGGTGCGGCCGGAAGACGTCGACCTCGCCTGGAGTGGAAACGAGCGGGAGCTAGCAGCGCTACGCGCCAAGGCCGTCGAATGGTCGAAACGCGCCGCGACGCTTTCGATCGGACGCTACGAGATCGAAGATGGAATCGCACTGCTGCAGCGAGCTGCAGCCCTCGAATCCGACCCTCGAAAGCAGGCCGATCTTTGGGTGGAGATCGGACGCGCGAATGCACTCAGATTCGACGGCGAGGCGTTCCGTGCGGCGATCGAGCAGGCAATAGACCTTATCGGCCCCTCGGGGGAGCTCTACACGGAGCTTGCGCTGCAGACAGCGCGCAGGTCCGGCATGTGGAAGCGACCACCCGATCGGGAGATCGTCGATGAATGGATCGATCGTGCCGTCGAGCTTGCGGATGAAGGCTCGCCAACGCATGCGAGGGCGCTCGCTGCAGTTGCTCTCTGGCGGAAAGACGAGACAGCCGCGCGCCGTGTGCACTCGATCGCACAAAGGCTCGG
>WNEY01015561.1_pt1 | contig 11698 bp, 12 predicted proteins | sample 5400531 | NCBI WGS metagenome assembly WNEY01 (sample SAMN13153338, study PRJNA577476) | soil metagenome | isolation source: 200 cm saprolite under Douglas fir tree site 1 | place: USA:California | collected 2015-04-18
AAACCTATAATCGAGAACATCGATCTTCCGAGGGTCCTCCAGAGCACGCGCCGCAGCCGTAAAGCTGATGCCATGCTTCGCAAGATTGGCAGCGGCTTTGGCTTCGTCCCATTCATATTCCACGTAACGCGATACTACCGAATACCGGTAGTTCGGTCAACGGGCTACGACCCGAACTCGATACTCCGAGAAACTATGCCGGAGTCGCCCTCGGCACCGGCAGGCAGCGTTCGTAGGCGTGATGTCGTCAGCAGATTCGAGGGACGAAACGCGCCCGGCTACTCCGCCGCCACCTGCGCCGCCGCGATGAACTGCGACACCCACTTGTTGCGGCGCTTGAGATTGTCGCGGTACATCGCCTCGAACTCGGCCTCCGGGAACGAGTGCGTCGAGGGACGCGCGAGCAGCGCGTCGCTCCAGGCCCGAAGCCGCCGGAACTTCTCGATATGGCCGAGCCGCTTCACCCGGTCGAGGAAGACGTAGCGCTGCAGGAACGGCGCATAGGCGGCGTCCAGCAACGAGTAGCGGGCACCGTTGAAGAACGGGCCGCTGCCCTGCTTCTCCAGCGCCTTCTCGAGCCGCTCGAACGGCACCGGGATCTGCGCCGCCGCCTTGGCGTAATCGGCCTCGCCGTCGGCGTAGGCGGTCGCGGTCACCATCTCGGCGAAGGTCGGCACGTAGTCGGTCCAGGCGCGGTTCACGGCGCGCTCGATGGTGTCCTGCGGATGCAGCCGCGGCGCGATCGTCTCGTCCAGGTACTCGGCGATCGCGTTCGATTCGAACAGCGACACCCGATCGTCGATGCGCAGCACCGGCACCTTCTTGTGCGGCGAGATGGCGAGGAACCAATCGGGCCGGTTGTCGCGCTCGATGTGGCGGAACTCGAACTCGATCTTCTTCTCGCGCAGCACGATCGCCGCCCGCTGCACCCAGGGGCAGGTCTTGAAGCTGACCAGCAGATATTTCGCCATGGCGGCCTCGCATGAATTGCTCGAAGGCGCCATGGTCGCATGCCCGGCGGACGCGTTCAATCGTCACCCGCCCGGGGCGGCGCAATGGGAGTCCGCTCAGGCATTGACGCCGAGCATCCGGCGCGATCTAAACACACGCCGGATGAAATCGTCCTCGACCCTCCACGCACCCACCGCAAAAACTTCGCTCGCGGGCATCGGACTGATGCTGGCCGGCATCGGCCTGTTCTCGCTCAACGACGCGCTCGGCAAATGGCTGCTCGCGACCTATTCGGTGGGCGAGCTTCTGCTCATCCGCAGCGCCGCCGCGCTCATCCTGCTCGCACCGTTCGCGCGGCAGGCCGGGCTCGCGGCGTTCCGCGCCGCGCCACGGCCGGGACTGCAGATCATGCGGATCGTGCTGTCGACGCTCGAAGTGGCGATGTTCTTCTGGGCGGTGTCGTATTTGCCGCTCGCCGATACCGTGACCTTCTATCTCGCCGGTCCGATCTACGTGACCGCGCTGTCGGTCGTCCTGCTCGGTGAAAGCGTCGGCTGGCGGCGCTGGACCGCCGTGCTGGTCGGCTTCGCCGGCGTGATGCTGGCGATGCGCCCAACCGCCGCGAGCCTCACCCTGCCGGCGCTGATCGCGCTCGTCGGCAGCGTTTTCTTTTCGCTGCTCATGATCACCACGCGCCTGCTGCGCGAGACATCGAATACGGTGCTGATCGCGGGACAGATCGGCGGCACGCTGCTGTTCGGCGCCGTGCTCGCGCCGTTGCGCTGGGTCACGCCGTCGCCGCGCGACTTCGCGCTGCTGTCGCTGTTCGGCGTGCTCTCGATCATCGCGCTCGCCTGCGTCAACCGCTCGCTCAAGCTGGCGCCGGCCAGCGTCGTCGTGCCCTATCAATACACCATCATCGTGTGGGCGATCGTGCTGGGCTACGGCGTGTTCGGCGACGTCCCCGATCCCTTCACGCTCTCGGGCGCCGCCATCATCATCGCCACCGGGCTCTACATCTTCTGGCGCGAGCAGACGCCGGGCGAGCGGGCATCGACGCCTCCGCTCCATCCGTGAGGACGCGAGCGTGGCCTCGCATCGGGACATCGCCCGCATGCGTGGCAGTGATTTCAGGCGAGTCCGAGCGTGCGAACCCTGGAGTTCGGCTTGCTGTGCTCGACCGCGAAGCGGAAACCGGCAAGCGCCTCATGCGCGGCGTGCAGGCGGTCGGCATCCTCTCTGACGTCCCCATCACTCATCTTCGAGGAGATCAGATCGTGGCGTGTGATATAGCTGGAGGCTCTGCGCGAGAGTTGATCGGCTTTTTCAACAACGTCATTGTTATATTCGAGCAGCGACAAAATGTTTTCAATTCCACATCGCACGTTGTGGAAGTGATGAGTGCTGGTCACCCCGCGAGATGCCTCGTCGAGCTGGGCACCGATGAGCCTCAGGAAACTTGCAAGGTGTGCAGAGAGCATAGGGACGCTCCAATCATCACTGGCGGCTCGATCCGTCAAAGCCTGGCCCGTTGGCCAATCGATATCTGCATGGAATCGAGCATTTGTCGAATAGAGGCGGCATGTGTCGTTGCGCCGACATCAAAAAAATATCGCCAGTGCGCCGAAGAGTGTTTGGCTGTTGTCAATTCGCGTTGCGACAAGATGGAAGCCCCGGCGACGACACACAGACCGGGGCTTCCTTCATGCCTACGCGAGTCGGGGGACGAGCGCGCGGCATTTATCAACGAGATAGGCATGAAGCTGAGAGAAACAAGACAGTGCTCATGACATTCTGGCCAATCCCGGCTCTGGGCAATGCGTTCATGGTCAAGGCAATTGACTCGATATAAAACTTCAGAACCTTGCCAAGGCAGCTACACCGCCTTTCCCCCTGCGTGGGCGTGACGACTATGGACAAGCCGCATTTTGACCGCACCGACTATTCAGTTGTCGTGAAGAACAGGGCACCGGCTCCGAGCTCCTGGAGGTGGGAGATTTATCGCGCCGGGAGATCAAGCCCGGTCAAGCAATCATCGGTCTATTTTCGCACGATGGTGAGCGCCAATCGGGCAGGAAAAGAGGCGCTCAAGCAGCTATTGGACAAGCTCCTGTAAGGGAAACAGACTGAGCGGTCTCATGCACGTCGAGGACGACGTGCGCCGCGTGTCAGCCGACGCGGATCACCACCTTGCCGAAATGCCTCGCCGACTGCAGGTGGCGATAGGCGGCCGGCGCCTCGTCGAACGCAAAGACCTTGTCGATGATCGGCCTGAGCCCGCCCGCCGCAATGGCGCGGTTCATGGCCTCGAACATCTGCGTGGAGCCGACCGAGATGCCCTGCAGGTTGGCGCGGCGGGCAAAGACCAGCATCGGATTGATCTCGGCGGCGCCGGAGAGGACGCCGATCATCGTGATCTTGCCGCCGACCCGAATGGCGCGCAGCGATTGCGCCAGGGTGCCGGGCCCGCCGACCTCGACCACGTGGTCGACGCCGCCGCCGCTGACTTCGACGACGGCCTTTTCCCATTCGGGCGTCACCTTGTAGTTCACGAGGTGCGCGGCGCCGAGCTCCTTGGCGCGCGCGAGCTTCTGGTCGCTCGACGAGGTGACGATCACCTGCGCGCCCATGAGCCGCGCCAGTTGCAGCGCGAAGATCGAGACGCCGCCGGTTCCCTGCACCAGCACCGTCTGGCCCACGACGATGCGGGCATGCTCGGCGAGCGCATGCCACGCCGTCACCGCCGCGCACGGCAAGGTCGCGCCTTGCTCGAACGACAGGTGGGCCGGCAGCTTGACCACGCCGTCCTCCTCCAGCACCGCGTAGTCCCGCAGCATGCCGTCGAGGCCGCCGCCGAGCGAGCTGGTGTGGGTGTCGGCGGCCGGCGCGCCGCCGACCCAGCGCTGGAAGAAGCAGCCGGCGACGCGGTCGCCGGCCTTGACGCGCGTCACGTCGCTGCCGACCTCGACCACCTCGCCGGCGCCGTCCGAGAGCGGAATGAGGCTCGGCTTGGTCGGCATCCGGTAGGTGCCCAACGCGATCGCCAGGTCGCGGAAGTTCAACGAGCAGGCCGCGACCTTGACCAGCACCTGCCGGCGCTCCGGTTTCGGCGTCGGCAGCTCGACCTTGACCAGGGCGTCGATGCCGGTGCCTTGCAGTCGGTAGGCGTGCATCCTGTTCCTCACGCGTCCATGTCTGGAGACGCTCGTTGGCCGGTTCCTCACGGATAAATCAAATCGGCAAAGTGCGCCCCGGGCGCGCGAGCGACCGCGCGCGGCTGCTCGCGATGTGCAAGCGGATCGGCTGGCGAGTGGTCGACGAATGACCGTGGTCTTGCGGACACTGCTTACTCGCCGCGCTACTCGCCGGTACGCGGTCCGAGAGCAAGGACCCGGGGTACCCCTTCAGAGGCGATGAAATCAATCTCGATTATCTCACAGAAATTTCCAACCGAATAGTGATGCTTGATCCCTGGCGACTGGTCGCCCGCGATGGCGACGGCAATGGTCGTGCCGAGGGTGGCGTTGCGTAAAGCGTGCGGCGGCCGATCAGCCGCGCTTCGCCCTGGGGAAGAAGCGCGGGGTCCATTCGCCTGCCGCTGTTCCGCTTCGGCTCATGGCAAGGTAACGGAAACAGCAAAAACGTTACCGCCCCACGCTGAACCCATAACGCTGGCAAGGAATGGAGTGTTCCCGGGCCTGCTTCGTGCCGAATATGTGATGCACCTGACCTTGAGCAACCGCTCTGCCGCCGAGGCCGCACGGCGTTTTGTTCGAGGGGCCTTACGGACTGTTGCCGCTGTAGGAACCCCCCTTCAGATTGATTGCAGACAGAAACTCCTGCCGGGTTTCCGGCCGCGTCCTGAAGGTTCCCAACATACAGCTGGTCACCATCGTCACGTCCGATTTGTGCACGCCTCTTGTCGTCATGCACTCATGGCCGCCCTCGACGACAACGCCGACTCCGAAGGGCTTTAAGACGCCATTCAGGCATCCGGCGATTTCGGCGGTCATTTTTTCCTGAACCTGAAGCCGTTTCGCGTAAACATCGACGAGACGAGCCAACTTCGAAATTCCGATAACCCGATGGCGCGGAAGATAGCCGATGTGAACCCGGCCGATGATCGGCGCGATATGGTGCTCGCAATGAGATTCGAAGCGGATGTCGCGCAACACCACGATCTCGTCGTAACCGCCCACTTCTTCGAAGGTCCGTTTCAAATATTCGCGCGGATCTTCGAAATAGCCCGAGAACCATTCTTCGTAGGCACGGACGACGCGCGCGGGAGTACCTAATAGTCCTTCGCGGTCAGGGTCGTCGCCGGACCAGCGAATGAGTGTGCGCACGGCCTCTTCCGCAACCGAGCGGGAGGGCCGACCGACCGATTCGACCGCATGAACAGCCGATCGTCCATTCGTGGGCTTCTTGAGCTTCGCGACTTTATCCATCACTCCATCCTGCGGTGCGCCGCTTTCACCGCATCTTGCCGAGCGGATGTCGCCGACGATGTGCTAGTGCGGTGAATTTGAAGTTCCTATCAGTTCGCGGCGAATTCGTTTAGGAACTTCAAATTCAAAACCGCACTAGAATCATAGAGTTGCTAGTGCTCCTTTGATTCCGAAGTTCGCAATCGAACTCGCCGCGATATGTCGAGACCTTCTTCCGGTCCCGGCATGCCTTCATTGCTCGCGGTGAGAAGCTGACGGGCATCCTGCTCCCACGTATTCAGCGCCTTCTTTTTCTCCTCGGGGGTGAGCTCGGGAGCTTTGACCACATCGCTCGGCTTATCGAACGCACTCGAAGGATTCTCCACCTTCTGGTCCTTCGCAGGAGTCTTCCGTGTCATGTCGGCCTCGCGCGATATTGTGATCGGGATAACGGTGACATCGAATGCAAAGTTCCTTCCGACTGAGGCGGTCACGGATCGGGTCCGTTTGCCAAGGGAAGCGGACTCGACGCGAACATTGCAGGAACCCGCAGGTTTTGCCGAGCAGGCCGGGAATTTCACGCAAGCCGCATCCAAGGCGTGGTCGCGCTTGCGGCCTGTCTCCTGCGCCCGCGTTCCAGCCGCTCTTATCGTGCGGCCTACTCGCTGATCGTTCGCACGACGCTCGAGGTCGGGCGGCTGTCGAGAGTCGGCAGCTTGGCGTCCTTGAACACCTGCTCGTCATACGACGCGATGGTGGCCAGCGTGCCCTTCGGCTTCATGAACACGATCCGGTAGCCGCCCGCCTTGAGATCGTCGAGCAGATCGGCGGTGGCGCTGGCGGTGACGCTTTGGAAGTCGTGCATGAGGGCGATGCCCTTGCCGTGCTTCTTCAGCTTCGCCATCACGGCCTTGCGCAGCTCCTCCGGCTTGCGCAGCCTGAAGTCGAACGAATCGAAGTCGGTGGAGAAAATCGCGACGTTGCGTTGACCGAGATACGTCACCAGCTCCGGCGGGTGCCGCAGCCCCGGGAAGCGGAAATAGGGCGCCGTCGGCACGCCGGCTGCCCAGCGCACCGCGCTCATGCCCTTCTCGATCTCGTCCTTGCCCTCCTGCACGGACTTCTTCGACAGGTCCTGATGCGACCAGGTGTGGCTGCCGATGGCGTGGCCGGCGGCCGCGACCTGCTTGAGGATGCCCGGCTCATAGGTGGCGTGCTTGCCGATCGGGAAGAAGATCGCCTTGGTGCAATGAGCCGCCAGCGCCGCCAGCACCGCCGGGGTGTTCCTCGGCCACGGGCCGTCGTCGAAGGTCAGCACGACCTCGCTCTCGCGCAGGAAGTCGTGGCTCTTGAAATGCTCGAAGCCGAAGCCCGGCCCGCCGGTGGTGTCGATTTCGACCACGCGCGCAACGCCGAGGGTATTCGGTCGATTGGCGCAACTGCCCTGCGCAGCCGAAGCGGCGGCAGCAGGCCCTGCCCCGACCGTGCCGGTTGTCAGCGGGATGGCTCGCTGCGCCTGTACCGGCTCGATCAGGCTTGTGCCGAACAATAGCGTCGTCACGAAAATCGCTGTAATTCGCATCACGAATCTCTACCGCCAGTCGTCTGTTGAAGGCGCGACCGCGGGTCGCAGCCGTTACGCGACAATTGCCCCAAGCAGTAAAATTTTGATTAAGTCGTCGATATCCTTTCCTTTCCCGCGTGCAGTCCTGTCAACGCCGTGACGGTGCGGTGGCGCGCCGCCTCCCCAACTTTGATTCGTCAACGTGGATGAACAGCCGCCATTAGGGGAGAAACCGATGCCGTCGAAGCGCGCCTGCGCACCGGATCGCGGCGCGAGCCGAGCAGGCGGCCGTGCGTGCCTCGGCCGCCTGTCTACGTCCACCGTGCATCGAGCGATTCGAGAACGCGCGGCATGGGATGGGCGAGCGCATACTCCGCAAGTGGGCCCAATCCATCTTCGCCGGCAAAATGCAGCGCCACCGCCAAGTTTGTTGCCGTTTCGATCCAAACGGCACCCGAGTCGCCACTCAGGCTTATTTCGTCAACCCTCTCCGCCGGATCAATCACCAAGCGGATGCCATCCATCCATCGCTGAGTGTCCCCGAATGCGCCGTAGTTCATTGGGTATGAACCTTCGATTCCGTCCACGATGGCATGGGTCACCCCGGTAATTACCCCACTTTTCACGACGCGCATTCCAACGGAAGGCTCTGCAATTCCCGCGGCGCCGCTGGTCAATCCGAGCGGCAGATCATTCGTTGCTACATTTTGATCAATGGCCGCTAGCGCGGCATCGAGACCGTGCGCCAGGTCCGCCCACCGTAACACCCGTGCCACCGGACGCGCGGGATTAGCCCCCAAATGACGGGGTCCCGGCTGTGATATCGGGTCACCAATTGCGGCTGCCGTTGACCCGCAAAGTACGTGCCAGTTGCTGAGCATGCAAACACGACCGCTTTGGGCATCGCGCACAAATGCGCCGAGCGAGCCGGTTGATTGTCTGATTAGATTTCCGATGCTGATCCCGGGCTGCAGCGGGTCAAAGGACTCGCTGGGACGGACACCGTGCGGCTCATAGGCAGCCTCAATCACGTCGCAAATATAGCCGCCGATCCTCTTCGGCAGCAGATTGTTGCCTGAAAGCTCATTGAGCGGCAGCTTGCGTGCGACGTGAAAACGAATCCCTACGCGCCGCGGGCGCGCGCGTCCGTCCCGATACACGATGCCGAAATCGACCCCACGGATGCCCGGAAGATTGGCAGCGACGCGCTTTGCCCGATTTAGCGCGCTGCGTTGTTGAGGTGTCATGGCAAATGACCGGGACTAATCGGCCCGATCCGGAATCGACCAAAGAAAGTCCGTCTTCAGCGCGTCACGAAATATTGGATCATCCGGCGGCAACGTACCTCTTGTGACCGTGAAGCCCGGGTTGCCATCCCGCGTCCAGCGCGCCTGTCGGTGGCAAGTCATGCAATTCGATCCTGTGCCGCGAGGAAAGTTCTCGAGATACGGATTGAAAACCGAATTCGGTGATCCATCATATTCTCTCGGAAGGTCCATGCTGTAGGACGTGTCCATCAGATAATTGCGCCATACGCCTTGCACCACAGTCGGTCGATCGCTGCCGAAGGGACCTCCGTCAGGCTGATCATGCCACCAGTATGTCGACCACACCCAATCCGAGATTTCCTTCGTGGTGTAGTGCATCGCCATGAGAACCGCATAGTCGCCAATATCCGCAGCTTCAGCTCCCCGGATTGCTCTGATCGCTCCGATTTCCGCCGCGGTGATCTTGAAATGATAAAATCGTTTCAACGAGACGACGCGGGCAGGAAAAGCGGGATTGCCTTGCCAAAACACAGAGCGGGTTTCGTCGAGCGGGATGTCATCCCGCGACGGATCAACTGCCACGACGCGGGGCCACGAAGAAGGAGGAATTCCCTGAGTGTCCGGGTTGGTCAGGGTTGCTCGGCCATCCCAAACGGGAACAAGCGTTATCCCGTTTGCTTTGACGACGTTCCATATCAACTTCAGCGACATCGCTGTTCGCGGAAACGAGGTCACCTCGCGTTTTTCGATCGGGGCGCCCGGTGGAAAGCCATTATTGAGTTCATTCAGGCGGCTTTGAAGATTAAATCGGTTGCTGCGAATGAAGTCATGGGTGTCCTTGTTGAACAAGACGAATGATAAGCCGGATTCGCCGATCGCCTGCGGCTCCGCACCTCTCGGTCGAAGCTGTCGGGGCCGCTCGAAGGGTCGCGCGGGTCCGGCGCCCGTCAACCCCTGGGGTTGCGGGCCGGCCGCGAATGTTACCTGCAACGGAAACCACGTTTCCCAAATTGCTTCCCCATTCTTGGCGCGCTGCGTCAACCCGGCGAATACATACCATGCGTGGCGGCGCATCTCGGGTGCATTTTGGGTATCGCGAAATCGCAGTAGTGTCGCCTCATCGGCGGGAAAATCAAATCCAGGCGGAATGGGTTCATAATTTTGTTGTGCGGCAGCGATGCCGCCACCTGACAGCAGGACCGAAAGCGCGACGAGCCTAGCCGATACAAGCCGAATTAAATACATGCCTGCCTCCCATCATATTATTCAGGACATCCTTCGTTGATCCAATTGACAATGCAGGTAATGTCCTCGGGCGCCATCGGATTCATGCGTGCAGGCATCCGCGCGATGGTGGCACCTGGCGTGCCGATATCAAGCCCGAACGGAGCTTCCCCGCGTAGCGCCTTCACCAGATTGGAATCATCTGCGTTGCCGGGATTTACAACTGCCCGACCAAAGACCTTCTTGATGACGAACTGATCCCGAGTGATGCCGCGCCAGAACGCGTGATGTGCGCCTATCTCGACACCGCCGATGGCGGCATCCAGCAATTGCTGAATCTCTGCAAATCTCACGTCGTCCCCCCGCGAGTATCAGAGCATTAAAACAACTTATGCGAGCCTTGGCAAGTGCAAGATCGAGGAGCCCGGGTGGCGCGAGATTATCCCGTCACCGCCGCATGAATCGAATTGCAATGGCGCACGAGATTCGGGTGCGACGCCACGAATGCCCGCAGCGGTGTGTCGATCTCGTAGAAATGAATGTTGGCGACAAACCCATAGATCCCGGCATCGATGCTGCTCGGTTCCGCGCCGAACACGAATCCGCCATCGGGGATGAGGGTCGCCAGGGCCTGCAGGTCCGACAGTCCTCGCTCGAATACGGCCGCGGGCTCGTAACGCCCGATGCCCTGATAACGGTACCGTTCGAAATTGTAGGTCCTGGCCTGCTCCATGCTGCTCGCCGTCACGCTGGGATGGGTCTTTAGGATTTCGTCTCGGAACAGCGGCCAGAATTGCGGGTCGCGCCATCGCGAATACGACATGACCCAGTAGAGATCATCGAGCATTCGCGTGATCAGATGACGCATCGTGCGCTGCGACGGCGTCAACGCGCTGTCGATCGTCAGCTGATATTTCTTGATCAGATGCGCGATGATCGCGTCGCTGTCGCCCACGTGCTCGCCGTCGTCGACGATATAGGGCAGCTGGCCGCGCGGAGCCGATGACGCGTCGAATATATGCTCATGCCGAAAAGGGAGACCGGACAGCTTCAGGAAGGCGAACACCTTCAGCCCATACGGATTGTTGTCGGCGACGCCGAACAGCTCCGGGTAGGAATACAGGGTGATCATCCGGCCTTCTCCAGGTCAGCGGGGCGAGGGAGCTCCCCGGGCAGACATTGGAGGGGTTTTGCACACACGGTGCCGGCACAGCAAAGGTATTTCATGATCGCCTCCGCAACGGCGGTATTAGACCTCTGCTGCTAAGCGTGTCGATGACTCGGCTGGACTTGCGGCCTTGCGTGAGCGAGGATTTTGCTTGGTGCTCCGATCTTGCTGAGAGACTCTTCGATGAGGTGCAAGCATGAGTAGCAGCGACCCGCCGCCCTCGATGGCGGGCACGCAAGGCTTTCCGCGCACGGCCGCCCTGACGGCGTCGGCTTCGCGGGCTGCGCAGCGGCCCGAGCTGCGGCGTCTGATCGACAGCTTTGTCATTCCGGCGCGGCGGGGCAGGGCGTTCAAGCTCGCGGCGGGAGAGATCGTGCGGGTGTCGTGTCCGGAGGGACCCCAGGTCGCCGACATGATCGTGTTCAATGCCGACGATCCCGCCGAAAAGTTCTGGTCCGGACGCACACGCGTGATCCACGGCGGTCACCTCAAGGTCGGCGATCATCTTTGGAGCGTCCCGCCGCGCGTGCGCCCGATGCTGACGCTCATCGCCGATACGCTGGAGCATCCGCCACACCCGTTCGGCGCGCGCTCGCACGATCTTCTGTATTGCCGATGCGACAGCAGGATGTATTCGATCGTCTATGGCCTCGCCGGCGCCCCGAACTGCAACGACAATCTGGCGCAAGCCATTTCCGAATTCGGGCTCGCGCCCGAGCACGTGCACGATCCGTTCAACATCTTCATGACGACGGGCATCAACGACGCCGGCAAGCCGTTTTATCTTCCTTCGGACGCCAAGCAGGGCGATAGCGTCGAGCTCCTGGCCGAGATCGGTTGCCTGGTGGCTGTCTCGGCATGCCCCGGCGGCTCGAGCGGCTCGCGCAGCCTGTCCCTCATGATAGAAATCTTCGGAGCAGCTCCATGTTGAGAACCGTCGCAAGGATCATTCTCGCCTCGTCCCTGGCGGCGAGCTGGCTTGCCGGCGACGCCCATGCGCAATCGCCGCAAAAGCTCAAGATTGCCGAAGTGGTCCGCTCCCAGCTGTTCGCTCCGATGTATGTGGCGATGAGCGAAGGCTTTATGAAAGAGCAAG
>WNEY01003569.1_pt1 | contig 11696 bp, 8 predicted proteins | sample 5400531 | NCBI WGS metagenome assembly WNEY01 (sample SAMN13153338, study PRJNA577476) | soil metagenome | isolation source: 200 cm saprolite under Douglas fir tree site 1 | place: USA:California | collected 2015-04-18
GCCGCCGGCACGGCCCGGGTCGTCCAAGTGCTCGGGGAAGCGAAGCGGACCGGGCGCGCCGACCCGGTGGTGCTCGTCGTCTCGACGAGTGAGGTGTACGGCGCCTCGCACGAGCCGCGGCCGCGCCGCGAGACCGATCCCGTCGCCCCGTGCTCACCCTACGCGGCGAGCAAAGCGGGCGCGGAGCTCGCCGGGCTCGAGGCGTGGCGCCGGACCGGCCTGCGGGTCATCGTGGCGCGCGCCTTCGCGCACACCGGGCCCGGCCAGGACACCCGCTTCGTCGTGCCGGCCTTCGCGGAGCGGCTGCGGTTCGCGAAGCGGGTGCAGGCCCCGGTGGTGAAGGTCGGCAACTTGGAGCCCGTCCGGGAGTTTCTGCACGTGCGGGACGTGGTGGACGCGTACGCGCGGCTCTTGGTGAAGGGCCAGCCGGGCGAGACCTACAACGTGGCGTCGGGGCAGGCGGTCTCGCTCGAGGAGGTATTCTTCCGGTTGGCCGACCTGATCGGCGCGCGGCCGATTCCCGAAGCCGACCCGGAGCTGGTGCGCGGCGGGGACATCTTCCACCTCGTGGGCGACGCGGCCAAGCTCCGCGCGGCCACCGGCTGGGTGCCGCGTTACACGCTCGAAGACACGTTACGGGATGTGCTCGATGCCCAAGCGGACTGACCTGCAGCGGATCCTGCTCATCGGCTCCGGGCCGATCGTGATCGGCCAGGCCGCGGAGTTCGACTACTCGGGCACCCAGGCCGCGAAGGCCCTAAGGGAAGAGGGCTACATCGTCGTGCTCGTAAACTCGAATCCCGCGACGATCATGACGGACCCGGAGGTCGCCGACCGCACCTACATCGAGCCGGTCACGCCGGAGTGGGTGCGCAAGGTGATCGAGCGCGAGCGGCCCGACGCCCTGCTGCCGACGATGGGCGGCCAGACCGCGCTCAACGTGGCGATGGCGCTGGTCAAGGACGGCACGCTCCAGCGCTTCGGCGTCGAGCTGATCGGCGCGAACGCCCGGGCCATCCAGATGGCGGAGGACCGGGCGGAGTTCGGCGCCGCGATGCGGCGCATCGGGCTCGCGACGCCGGTGGGCCGCACCGTGGCGTCCGTGGCGGACGCGCTCGCCGCCGCGGGCGAGACCGGGTTCCCCGCGATCATTCGGCCGTCGTACACGCTGGGCGGGACGGGCGGCGGCATCGCCTACAATCGCGCCGAGTTCGAGGAGCTGGTCGAGCGGGCGCTCGAGCTGTCACCGCTGCACACGACGCTGATCGAGCGCAGCGTGCTCGGATGGAAGGAGTTCGAGCTCGAGGTCATGCGCGACCGTCGGGATAACGTGGTCATCGTGTGCTCGATCGAGAACCTCGATCCCATGGGCGTGCACACCGGCGACTCGATCACGGTGGCGCCGGCCATGACCCTCAGCGACCGCGAATACCAGCGCATGCGTGACGCGGCGATCGCCATCATCCGGGAAATCGGCGTCGAGGCGGGCGGCTGCAACATCCAGTTCGCCGTCAACCCCGCCGACGGCGAGATGCTCGTGATCGAGATGAACCCGCGCGTGTCGCGCTCGTCCGCGCTCGCGTCCAAAGCCACGGGCTTCCCGATCGCCCGCATCGGCACCAAGCTGGCCGTCGGCTACACGCTGGACGAGCTGCCGAACGACATCACGAAAACCACGCCCGCGTCGTTCGAGCCGGTGCTCGACTACGTGGTGGTCAAGGTGCCACGGTTCGCCTTCGAGAAGTTTCCCACGGCGGACTTCCGCCTCACGACGCAGATGAAGTCGGTGGGCGAGGCGATGGCCATCGGACGCACCTTCAAGGAGGCGTTTCAAAAGGGGCTCCGGGCGCTGGAGATCGGCCGGCCGGGCTGGGTGGTCGGTGCGTCTCTCGCGGACGATCGCCTGACCAGCGACAGCCCGGAGGACCTGCGCGTGGCCCTGCGGACGCCGACGCCCGAGCGCGTCTTCCAGATCAAGCGGGCCCTGCTCGCGGGGGTCTCGGTGGACGAGGTCGCGCAGGCGTCGGGGGTCGATCCCTGGTTCCTGTTTCAGATGGAAGAGCTGCTCGAAGCGGAGCGCTGGTTCGCCGCGCTCCCCGCGGGCGAGACCGGCGCCGCCGACCTGCGCCGCATGAAGCGCATGGGCTTCTCGGACGCGCAGCTCGGGGCGCTGCGCGGGATCCCCGAGCAGGCGGTCCGCGAGACGCGGTGGCGGCTCGGCGTGCACCCCGCCTACAAGACCGTGGACACCTGCGCCGGCGAGTTTCCGTCCGCGACGCCATACCTGTACAGCTCGTACGATGCCGAGAACGAATCGGAGCCCCTCGGCGCTGAGGGGATCGTGATCCTCGGAAGCGGGCCGAACCGGATCGGACAGGGAGTGGAGTTCGATTATTGCTGCGTGCGCGCGGGGCTCGCGTTCCGCGAGCTCGGCTTCAAGACGGTGATGATCAATTCGAACCCGGAGACGGTATCGACCGACTTCGACATCTCCGACAAGCTGTACTTCGAGCCGCTCACCCTCGAGGACGTGCTCGAGATCGTGCGCTGGGAGCGGCCCAAGGGCGTCGTGGTCCAGCTCGGCGGTCAGACGCCGCTGCGCCTCACCAAACCGCTCGAGGCGGCGGGGGTCCCGATCCTCGGCACCCCGCCCGACTCGATCGACATCGCGGAGGACCGCGGGCGCTTCGAAGCGCTGGCGGACCGCCTCGGGGTGACCCAGCCGGCGAACGGCGCGGCGCGCTCCGTCGAGGAGGCCGTGAAGGTGGCCGAGCGGATTGGCTTCCCGGTGGTGGTGCGGCCCTCGTACGTGCTGGGCGGGCGGGCCATGGAGATCGTGTACGACGAGGGCTCCCTGCGGGGCTACTTCGAGAAGGCGGCACGCGTCGCACCCGAGCATCCCGTGCTGATCGACCGCTTCCTCGAGGACGCGTTCGAGGGCGACGTGGACGCCCTGGCCGACGGATCGCGGTGCGTCATCGGCGGCGTGATGCAGCATATCGAGGACGCCGGGGTCCATTCGGGGGACTCCGCCTGCGTGTTGCCGCCCTACCTCATCGGCGATCGCCAGGTGGACGAGATGCGCCGCTACACCAAGGCGTTCGCCGAGGCGCTCGGCGTGGTGGGCCTGATCAACGTGCAGTACGCCATTAAGGACGGCGTCGTCTACGTGCTGGAGGTCAACCCGCGGGGGTCCCGGACGGTCCCGTTCGTGAGCAAGGCGACCGGAGTGTCCCTGGCCAAGCTTGCCGCGGCGGTCATGGTCGGACACACCCTGGACGAATTGGGCGTTCCCGATGACCTTCCGCTCCCCGGGGTGGCGGTCAAGGAAGCGGTCTTCCCCTTCACGAAGCTGCCCGGGGTCGATACCATCCTGGGCCCGGAGATGCGCTCCACCGGCGAGGTAATGGGGCTGGCGGACAGCTTCGGGATGGCTTTTGCCAAGGCGCAGATCGCCGCCGACGGCAGCCTGCCGCTCGCGGGCGGGATCTTCGTGACGGTGAACGACTCGGACAAGCCGACCGTACTGCCGATCGCGCGGCGGTTCCACGAGCTGGGGTTTCGTCTCACGGCCACCGAGGGCACGGCGCGGTACCTGCGGACCCGCGGCGTGCCGGCCGAGCGAGTGGCCAAGGTTCACGAAGGGCGGCCGAACGCGATCGATCTGATCGTGTCTGGCGAGGTGCAGCTGCTGATCAACACGCCCCTCGGGAAGTTCACGCAGGCGGACGACTACGCGATCCGGCGCGCGGCGTTGATGCACCGCGTGCCGTACACGACGACAATGTCGGCCGCGAGCGCCGCCTGCGATGCGATCATCGCTCTGCGCAGCCGAACGGGCAGCGTGAGGAGTCTCCAAGAATGGCACGAAAGAACGACCGTCGAAAACCGGCCGCCGGGAGCCGCAAGGGAAGCCGTCCGGGCGTAGCGAAGGCGCCGGCCAAGCCAGCGGGGAAGGTGGGCAAAGCCGCCGCCAAGCCATCGGCCGCCGCCGCGCCGCCCGCTCCCAAGGTCAAGTTCCGTGGGCGGGTGCTCGAGAACGAGCCCCTGGCCCGCCACACCACGTACCGGATCGGCGGACCGGCGCGCTACCTCGTCATGCCCGCCGACCCCGATGACGTCGTCAAGGCGCTCGACCTGGCACAGGACCGCGGGCTCCCGTGGGTGGCGCTCGGACTCGGCTCGAACGTGCTCGTGAAGGACGGCGGCTTCCCGGGCGTCGTGATCCGCATCGGGAAGGGTCTCGACCGCTTCGAGATGAAGGGTGCGACGGCGATCGTGGGCGCGGGGTTGCCCACGCCGCTACTCGCCCGCCGCACCGCGGAGGCGGGCTTCGCGGGCGTGGAGCGGTTCATTGGAATCCCGGGCACGGTGGGCGGCGGCGTGTACATGAATGCCGGCGCGCACGGGGCCGAGTTCGCGGAAGTGCTCACCGAAGCCACCGTAATGGATCCCAAGGGGAAGATCCGCCAGGTCCCGCGCAAGCAGATCTCGTTCAAATACCGCTCCTCCAACCTCGGCAACGTGATCGTGCTCGAGGCGAAGCTGGCGCTGATCGAGGAGCCGCCCGCCAAGCTCAAGGAATTGCAGGCGCGGCTGCTGCGCTGGCGGAAGGCCGGGACGCCGTTCGACCAGCCGTGCGCCGGCTCGATCTTCAAGAATCCGGGCGGGCCGCGCACCGCCGGCGCCCTCATCGACGAATGCGGGTTGAAGGGCTTTACCATCGGCGGCGCGCAGGTGTCCTCGTTGCACGCGAACTACATTGTCAACACCGGCACCGCGACGGCGAGTGACGTGCTCAAGGTCATCGAGCACGTACGGAAAGCGGTCGCCAAGAAGACCGGCGTCGAGCTGGAGCTCGAGGTCAAGGTGATTGGGGCTTAGATGGCGGAGTTCTTCGTCCACGAGTCGAGTTATGTCGACGACGGAGCACAGGTCGGCCGAGGCACGAAGATCTGGCACTTCTGCCACGTCATGCCCGGCGCGATCATCGGCGAGCGTTGCAACCTGGGCCAGAACGTGGTGGTGATGCCCGGCACGCGGATCGGCAACAACGTCAAGATCCAGAACAACGTCTCGATCTACGAAGGCGTGACCCTGGAGGACGACGTGTTCTGTGGGCCGTCGTGCGTCTTCACCAACGTGCTGAACCCGCGGAGCCACGTGTCGCGGAAGCACGAGTACCGCCCCACGCGCGTGAAGCGGGGCAGCTCCATCGGGGCCAACGCCACGATCCTGTGTGGGGTCACGCTCGGCGAGTACGCGTTCATCGGCGCCGGGGCGGTCGTGACGTCCGACGTGCCCGCCTATGGGCTGATGGTGGGCGTACCGGCCCGTCGCGTGGGCTGGATGTGCCAGTGCGGCGAACGGTTGTCGATCGCCGCCGGCAAGGCCACCTGCGCCGTCTGCGGCACCGGCTACGAGGAGTCGAACGGCGCCCTCCGGCCGGTGGCCCAGCCCCACCGCGTCGCATGACGTGCTGCGCGTCCTGGTGCTGACACCGTGAATGTCCCGCTCGTGGACCTCGTGGCGCAGTACCGCACGATCAAGGACGAAGTTCTGCCTGCCATCCAGGCCGTGATCGAGTCGCAGCAGTTCGTGATGGGTCCAGCGGTGCCGCGGCTCGAGAGCGCCGTGGCCCAGCTCGCTCATGCGAAGCACGGCATCGCATGTGCCAGCGGCACCGACGCGGTGCTCTTGCCCCTCAAGGCGCTTGACCTCGAGCCCGGGGACGAGGTCATCACCACGCCGTTCACGTTCTTCGCCACCGCCGGGACGATCCACAACGCGGGCGGCACGCCCGTCTTCGTCGACATCGAGCCGGGGACGTTCAACATCGATCCCGCGGCGGTGGAGGCCGCGATCACCCCCCGCACGCGTGCCATTGTGCCGGTCCATCTGTACGGTCAGATGGCCGCCATGGAGCGTTTGCTCGCCATCGCGCGCGCTCGCGGCCTCAAGATCGTCGAGGACGCAGCCCAGGCGATCGGAGCGCGCCGCTCGATTGACGGGGAATGGCGCATGGCGGGCGAGCTCGGGTGGGCGACCGGCTATTCCTTCTTTCCCAGCAAGAACCTCGGTGCCTGGGGTGACGGCGGGATGATGGTCACTTCGGACGACGCCCTCGCCGAGCGGCTCCGGAAGCTCCGGCTCCACGGCGGGGCGAAGCAATACCACCACGATGAGGTGGGCACCAACTCGCGGCTCGACTCGCTCCAGGCGGCCGTCTTGCTCGCGAAGCTGCCGCACCTGGAGGCGTGGTCGGCGAAGCGACGGGAGCATGCGGCGTACTACACGCGCGGGCTTGCCGATCTCCCGGCGGTCCGGCCGCCGGTGGTGGACCCCGCGAACGAGCACATCTTTCATCAGTACACCCTGCGCGCCGAGCGCCGGGACGAGCTGCAGGCGCACCTCAAGCGCCACGGGATCGGGAGCGCGATCTATTATCCCGTGCCGCTGCACCTGCAGCCCTGCTTCAGCCATCTGGGCTACCGGCCGGGCCGGCTGCCCGAGTCGGAACGGGCATCGGCCGACGTGCTGTCGCTCCCGGTCTACCCCGAGCTGACGCAAGGGCAGCTCGACTGCGTGATCGAGACCGTCGGTGGATTCTACCGGTGACCCGCCTCAAGCTCGGCGTCATCGGCGCCGGGGCGTGGGGCCGGAACCATGTCCGCACCGTCGCGGGCCTGGCGGACGCGGAGCTGGCGGCGGTGTGCGACACGGACGCCAAGGTGCGGGAGCGCCTCGTGCGGCAGTACCCGACCGCGCACATCACGGCCGATGTCGCCGACCTGCTGGGCCGGGCGGACGCGGTGGTGATCGCGTCGCCGGCGGCGACGCACACGCGGTTTGCTCTGCAGTGCGTCGAGGCCGGAAAGCCCTGTCTCGTGGAAAAGCCGTTCGCCTTGAGCAGGCGCGACGCGGAGGCCGTGGCGCGGGCGGCCGCCGATGCCCGAGTCCCCGTCCTGGCGGGTCACCTGCTCCTGTTTCACCCCGCCGTGGAGCGGCTGCGGACGCTGGTGCAGGGAGGGGAGCTCGGACGCGTCTACTACTTGTATGGCCTGCGCGTCAACCTGGGGCAGGTGCGCGCCGATGAGAACGCCCTCTGGAGCTTCGGGCCGCATGACGTCTCGGTGGCACTCTACTTGCTCGGGGAGGCCCCCGTGCGGGTGGCGGCGCACGGTAAGAGCTACCTGCAGCCGAAAGTCGAGGACGTCGTGTTCCTGACCATGGAGTTCGGGAGCGGCGTGCTCGCGCACGTGCAGCTATCGTGGCTGGACCCTCATAAGGAACGAAAACTCACCGTGGTAGGGGCGACAAAAATGGTCGTCTTCGACGATATGGAGACGCGTGAGAAGCTCCGTATCTATGACAAAGGCGTGGAACGGCCGCCCGAGTACCGGTCGTACGGCGAAGCGCTGTCGGTCCGGGAGGGCGACATCTTCATCCCCAAGATTCCCAACGTCGAGCCGCTCGCGGCGGAGCTCGGCCACTTCGTTCGCGTGGCCCGGGGAGCGGAGCCTCCCCGCGCCAGCGCGCAGGACGGGGTCCGCGTGGTCACCGTGCTCGAGGCGGCGACACGGTCATTGGCGACCGGCGGGGCGCCGGTGTCGCTATGAAAGCCACCGCCCAGACCGCCGCCGACGTCCTAGTTGCGAAGGCCCAGGACCGCTCCGCGCTGATCGGGATCGTCGGCCTCGGCTACGTGGGCTTGCCGCTCGCGATCGAGTTCGCGCGCGCCGGCTTCCGCGTGCTGGGGTTCGACGTCAGCAAGGCGGTCGCGGACACCCTGACCCAGGGGCGCTCCCACGTCCAGGACGTGCCGAGTGCGGAGGTGGCGCGTTTCATCAAGGAAGGCAAGTTCACCGCGACGACGGACCTGGCGCGGCTGCGCGAGCCCGACGTCGTATCGATCTGCGTTCCCACCCCGCTGTCGAAGACGAAGGACCCCGACGTGAGCTACGTGCTCGCGGCGACGAACGCGGTGAAGCAGACCCTGCGGCGCGGCCAGCTGATCGTGCTCGAGTCCACGACCTATCCCGGCACCACGCGCGAGCTGATGCTGCCCGCGCTGGAAGGAACCGGGCTGACGGTGGGGGAGGACTTTTTCCTCGCGTTCTCCCCGGAGCGGGTGGACCCGGGTAACCCGAAGTGGAACACGCACAACACACCGAAGGTGGTGGGTGGACTCACGGCGGCGTGTCGACGCGTGGCGATGGCGATCTACGAGCCGGCCATCGAGCGCCTCGTGGCCGTGTCCTCCACCGAGGCCGCGGAGCTGGTGAAGATTCTCGAAAACACGTTTCGCAGCGTGAACATCGGGCTCGTCAACGAGATGGCGATCGTGTGCGACAAGCTCGGCGTCGACGTGTGGGAGGTGATCGATGCCGCGGCGACGAAGCCCTTCGGGTTCATGAAGTTCACGCCGGGCCCCGGCGTCGGGGGGCACTGTATCCCGCTCGATCCCCATTACCTCGCGTGGAAGATGCGGACGCTCAACTATCGCACTCGGTTCATTGAGCTGGCGGGCGAGATCAATGCGGAGATGCCCGAATACTGGGTCGGCCGCGTGGTCGATCGCCTGAACGAGCAGGGGCGGGCGGCGCGGGGCAGCAAGGTGCTGGTCGTGGGCGTCGCGTACAAGATGGACGTCGACGATGTGCGTGAGAGCCCGGCCCTCGATGTGATCCGGTTGCTGCAGCGGCGCGGCGCGGCGGTTTCGTATCACGATCCGCACGTCCGCAAGCTCAAGGACGAGGCCATCGATCTCGCGTCGCTCCCCCTCACGTCCGAGACACTCGCGGCCGCCGACTGCGTGATCATCGTGACCGATCATTCGGATGTCGACTACGCGCTGGTGGAGCGGTGTGCGCGTCTGGTCGTCGATACGCGAAACGCCATCGAGATGGCTCGGCGGCGGAGGCAGACGCCGTGAAGATCGCCGTCATCGGTACCGGCTACGTCGGTCTCGTCGCGGGGGCGTGTCTCGCCGAGACTGGCAACGACGTCGTCTGCGCGGATGTGGACTCCGCGAAGATCGAGAGTCTCCGCCAGAACCAGCTGCCGATTCACGAGCCGGGGCTCGAGCCGCTCGTGGTCCGCAACCAGCGCGACGGCCGCCTGGAGTTCACCACCGAGGTCGGCGCGGCGGTCCAGCGCTCGGACGTGATCTTCATCGCGGTCGGGACGCCGCCCGGCGAGGACGGCTCCGCCGATCTGCAGCACGTGCTCGACGTAGCGCGCACCATCGGCCGGCACATGGATCGCCCCAAGCTGGTCGTCACCAAGAGCACGGTGCCCGTCGGCACCGCGGAGCGGGTTCGCGCCGAGATCGCGAAGCACACGGCGACCGCGTTTCACATCTGCGCCAATCCCGAGTTTCTCAAGGAGGGCGCGGCGGTTGAGGACTTCATGAAGCCGGACCGTGTCATCGTGGGTGTGGATTCGGGCGAGGCGACCGACGTGATGGCGCAGCTGTATGCGCCGTTTGTACGGACCGGCAATCCGATCATCTTTATGGACTTGTCATCGGCGGAGATGACCAAGTACGCAGCCAACGCCATGCTGGCCACGCGCATCTCCTTCATGAATCAGATCGCCCTGCTGTGTGACGCCGTGGGCGCCGATGTGACTTTCGTCCGCAAGGGGATCGGGACGGACCGGCGCATCGGACCGGCGTTCCTGTTCCCGGGGCCGGGCTACGGCGGATCGTGCTTCCCCAAGGACGTGAAGGCGTTGATCCGCACGGGCGAGGACCGCGGCGTGCCGCTCCATATCCTGCACGCGGTCGAGGCCGCGAACGAGCGGCAGAAGCGCGTGCTGTTCGAGAAGCTCGCGGCGCGCCTCGGGGACGGGCTCCGCGGGGCCACGGTCGCCGTCTGGGGACTCGCGTTCAAGGCCGAAACCGACGACGTGCGCGAGAGCCCGGCGCTCGTACTGGTGGAGCAGCTGCTCGAGGCGGGCGCGCGGGTGCGCGTGCACGACCCCGCAGCCCTCGCGTCCGCGCGCCGCCACCTGGGGGATCGGGTGACCTACGCCAAGAGCGTGTACGACGCCGTGGACGGCGCGGCCGCGCTCGCGATCGTCACGGAGTGGTTGGAATATCGCAATCCCGACTTCGAGCGGATCAAGCGGGCCCTGACTCGGCCCGTGATCGTCGATGGACGGAACCTGTACGACCCCCAGCGCATGGCACGCCTCGGGTTCATCTATGAGAGCATCGGCCGCCCCGTGGCATGCGCATCCTCGTAACCGGCGCCGCCGGGTTTCTCGGGTCGCATCTCTGCGACCGCCTGCTCGCCCTGGGCCACCGGGTGGTCGGGATGGACAACTTCATCACCGGCAACCGGTCGAATCTCGACCACCTGAAGAGCCACCCGAACTTTCAGCTGATCTTGCACGACGTCGCCAACTTCATCGAGGTAGAGGGCCCACTCGAGGGCGTGCTCCACTTCGCGAGCCCGGCGAGCCCGATCGACTACCTGGAATTGCCCATCCAGACGCTCAAGGTGGGATCGCTCGGCACCCATAAGGCTCTCGGCCTCGCCAAGGCGAAGGGCGCGCGATTCCTGCTCGCGTCGACATCGGAAGTGTACGGCGATCCCCTGGTGCACCCCCAGCCGGAGAGCTATTGGGGGAATGTGAACCCGGTGGGGCCCCGGGGAGTATATGACGAGGCCAAGCGGTTCGCGGAAGCCATCACGATGGCTTATCATCGCTTCCACCAGCTCGACACGCGCATCGTGCGCATCTTCAACACGTATGGCCCCCGCATGCGGCCCCGCGACGGTCGCGTGGTGTCGAATTTCATCGTGCAAGCGCTCCAGGGCGAGCCGCTCACGGTGTACGGTGACGGCTCGCAGACCCGCTCCTTCTGTTATGTGGACGACCTCGTTGAGGGTATCGTGAGGCTGTTCGAGCGCGGAGGGCCTGACCCGACGAACATCGGCAACCCCCATGAATTCACCGTGCGCCGCCTGGGCGAGCTGGTGCTGCGGCTCACCGGGAGCCGCAGCCGCATCGTGGAGCGACCTCTCCCCACCGACGATCCGAAGGTCCGCCAACCCGACATCCAGCGTGCACGCGAGACCCTCGGGTGGGAGCCGAAGGTCTCGCTCGAAGACGGCCTGCGCCGCACCATCGAGTATTTCAGCGGGCTCACGCCGGCGTGAGCGCCCGGTTGCTCGTCACGGGCGCGGCCGGGTTCATCGGCTCGCACGTATGCGAAGCGCTCCTCGCCCGGGGTGACGAGGTCGTGGGCGTCGACAACTTCGATCCCTTCTACCCCCGCGCTGTGAAGGAGCGGAACCTCGACGGGCTGCGCCGGGCCAAGGGCTTCCGCTTCGTCGAGACGGATATCGTCCGCGATGCGCTCCCACTCGACGGCGTATCGGTCGTGCTGCACCTCGCGGCCCGCCCGGGGGTGCGCCCCTCGCTCGAGGACCCCGCTTCCTACGGCGACACCAACGTGACCGGAACGGTGCGCGTGTTCGAGGCGGCGCGCCGCGCTGGCCTCCGGCGGATCGTGTTCGGCTCGTCGTCGTCGGTGTACGGCGACGCCACGCCCGCCCCCTTCGCCGAGGACACGGCGGCCGTCTCGCCGATCTCCCCCTACGCCGCCAGCAAGCGCGCCGGGGAGCTGATGGCGTACGCGTTCGCGCACCTCTACGGCCTGCGGATCGCCTGCCTCCGGTTCT
>WNEY01003570.1_pt1 | contig 11696 bp, 9 predicted proteins | sample 5400531 | NCBI WGS metagenome assembly WNEY01 (sample SAMN13153338, study PRJNA577476) | soil metagenome | isolation source: 200 cm saprolite under Douglas fir tree site 1 | place: USA:California | collected 2015-04-18
CTGGTAGACGCCGCCACAGCGCACGACATCGAACGGCCGATGTTCGATCCATTGCCGGATGCCTCTGTTGACGACAGCAATCCCTTCTTCGTGGTCGATATGAAGCAATGCATCCTGTGCGCGCGCTGTGTGACCGCCTGCGACGAGGTCCAGCACATCGGCGCCATCGCACTGCTGGGCCGCGGCTCGACCATGAAGATCGGCGCGTTCGAGGACTAACCCCTGCGGCAGTCCATCTGCACTTCGTGCGGTTCCTGTTTCGCCGCCTGCCCCACCGGCGCCATCTACCCGAAGACGGTGCGACCGGAGCCGGCGAGGCGCGTAGATACCACGTGTCCATACTGCGGAGTCGGCTGCGGAATCAAGGTCGACGTCAGCGCCGAAAACGTCCTGGTCCGCTCGGACGATGCTCCCCAGAACGAATCCAGCCAGGGCATGCTATGCGTCAAAGGACGCTTCGGCTTCGAGTACGTCAATCACCCCGATCGGCTGACAAAGCCGCTCATCAAGCGCGAAGGCCGCTTCGAGGAGGCGACCTGGGATGCGGCGCTGGACCTGGTGGCCGACAAGTTCGCCCAGTATCGGAGCCAGTTTGGAGCGCTGGCTTCGGCCAAAGCGACCAATGAGGACGGCTACGTCATCCAGAAGTTCGTGCGCTCTGTGATGGACGGCAACAACGTAGATCATTGCACCCGGCTGTGCCATTCACCGTCGGTCCACGCCATGCTCCAGTCGCTGGGCAGCGGCGCTACCTCAAACTCCTACGCCGACTATGAGAACGCCGGCTGCCTGATGGTCGTCGGAGCCGACAGCTCCTCCAATCATCCCGTCATCACCGTCCGCTTCCGGCGTGCGGTCAAGAGGGGCGCGAAGCTCATCGCCATCAATCCCAAGTGGACGGAGTTGAACTACTACGCCGATATCTGGCTGCGCCAGCTGCCCGGCACCGACGTGGCGCTGTTCAACGGCATGTCCTACGTGCTCCTGGATGAGGGTCTGGCCGACATGGACTTCATCCACCAGCGGACTGAGGGTTTCGAAGCCTGGGCGGCGGCAGTAGGCGAGTACCCGCCATCATTGGCTTCCGAAATCACCTCCGTACCAGAGCACGACATTATCCAGGCCGCGCGTACCTTTGCGCGGCCGCCGTTCAGTGGGTCCTGCATGATCTGGGGGATGGGCGTTAGCCAGCATTCCAGCGGCACAGCCAACGCCCATGCCGTGATTAATTTGGCGCTTGCCGCAGGCATGGCCGGCAAGCCAGGCAACGGCATATCGCCATTGCGCGGCCAGAACAACGTGCAGGGTGCTGGGGACGCTGGCTGCGTCCCCGACAATCTACCCGGCTACCAAGCGCTGACCGACGCCAATCGGGCCAAGTTCGCCGCGGCCTGGGGCTGCATGACCAGCAAGCCCGCCGGCCTGACCGTCACTGGCATGGTTCAGGCCGCCGACCGCGGCGAGCTGAAGGCTATGTACATCGTCGGCGAGAACCCGTTCCTCGACGAGGCTAACCTCAGCCACGCCAAGCACGCGCTGGCCAAGCTGGAGTTCCTGGTGGTTCAGGACATCTTCCTGCAAGAGACAGCCCAGGCCGCCGACGTCGTCCTGCCCGCGAGCAGCTTCGCTGAGAAGGAAGGCACATTCACTAATAGCGAGCGTCGCGTCCAACGCGTTCGCGAGCTGATCCCGCCTGTAGGCGACTGCCGGCCGGATTGGGACATCACCTGCGACATCGCCCGCCGGGTGTGCCGCAGGCTGGGGGTGGACGGACGCCAGTTCGTCTATGCGGGCCCGAAGCACATCTTCGAGGAGATGGCCAGCCTGACGCCCATCCTGGCCGGCATCGACTACGACCGGCTGGACGCCGAGGGCGGCATCCAGTGGCCCTGTCCAACAAAGAACCACCCGGGTACACCAAACTTGTACATCGAATCCTTTCCGCTGCCCGGTGGCAAGGCGCGCCTGACGCCGGTTCGTCAGGGCGCTGCCGCGGCGGAGCTCCCGGACGACCAATATCCACTCATCCTCAACACCGGCCGGACGCTCTACACCTGGCACGGCGGCACAATCACCAGCCGAGTTCAGGGCCTCGTCGACCTGGTGCCGGAAGTCGAGGCCACGATCAATCCCGTCGACGCAGAGACGAACGGTCTGCGCCATGGAGACTCGGTGCGCCTAACGACGCGCCGGGGCAGTCTGGTGTGCAAGACGAGAGTCAGTGAGGAGGTCGGGGCTGGCGAAGTTTTCATGCCATTCGTGAGCCTGGGAGGCGCCGCCGCTAACTTCCTGACCAATGACGTGTATGACCCCAACGGCATGCCTGAATACAAAGTCTGCGCCGTGCGGATTGAGGCTGCCTAAAAGACCCATGCCTGGACTGGCACGGGGCCGTGCGCGCGGGTCACCCGGAGGAAGGACCCGTGGCAACGGTCCGGCTCGTTCGAGAACTTTCACGGCCCCGCCGCATGGCTCGTGCCGCGATAGGCTACTTGCGCCGCTTCGGTGGGCGCGACACCCAGGGGTTGCCCTGCAAATAGAACCGCCACGGCTTCAGCGCCCATTCGCCGGCGTAGTCCACGCCGATGCGCGTCGTCTCAACGACCTCCTCGGCGACGGTTGGCCCCGGCTCGATATGGAGCTCCGAGCAGGTTAGGTCCAAGCCGTTCTGGGCGCGGGTCAGGCCTAGCTCGCGGCACAGGACGCCGGGCCCTTTGGCGCCAGGCTCGCCGGCGCGGATCAGCACCGCCGCCGGGACATCCACCTGCTCGGTCACCACGTTCAGGCAGTGATAGATGCCATAGATGAAATAGACGTAGGCGTGGCCGGGCTGGCCGTACATCACCTCGTTGCGCGCCGTCCGGCGGCCCTTGGCGGCGTGGCAGGCCAGGTCCTCGGGCCCGATGTAGGCCTCCGTCTCAACGATGCGCACGCGCTTGTCCCCGTGGACTAGAGTGCAGCCCAGAAGGTCCCGAGCGACCGTTATCGTCGGCCGCTCGTAGAAGCTTCGGGGGAATGGCACCACTACACTTTAGAGCGGTGTCCCAGGACAAGATCGTCGTTCGCGGCGCGCGCGAGCACAACCTCAAGAACATCGATCTGGAGATCCCGCGCGACCAGCTGGTGGTCATCACCGGGCTATCGGGGTCGGGCAAGTCGTCGCTGGCGTTCGACACCATTTTTGCCGAGGGCCAGCGGCGCTACGTCGAGTCGCTCAGCGCCTACGCGCGGCAGTTCCTGGGCCAGCTCGAGAAACCGGACGTCGACGACATCCTGGGCCTGTCGCCGGCCATCTCCATCGACCAGAAGAGCGCCAGCCGAAATCCGCGATCGACCGTCGGCACCATCACCGAGATCTACGACCACCTGCGCCTGCTGTTCGCGCGCATCGGCCAGCCGCACTGCCCCATTTGTGGCCGCAAGATCGAGCGCCAGACCGTACAGCAGATGGTCGACCACATCATGGATCTGCCCCAGGGCACGCGCATCATGGTGCTGGCGCCCCTGGTCAAAGACCGAAAGGGCGAGTACAAGCAGATCTTTGAGGATGTCCGCAAGGCCGGCTACGTGCGGGTGCGCGTCGACGGCGACGTGCGCGACGCCGCCGAGACGCCCAACCTGGACCGCTACAAGATGCACTCCATCGAGGTCGTCATCGATCGCCTCGTGGTGGAGGACGACGTCCGGACGCGGTTGGCTGACTCCCTGGAGACCGCGCTGAAGCTCGGCGGCAGCAGCGCGCTGGTGACCCAGGTGGACGACCCTCACCATAGCCCCCTCCCCAAAGGCGAGGGAACAAAGGAGATGCGCTTCTCGGAACTATTCGCCTGCCCGCTGGGTCACATCTCCCTGGAGGAGTTCGAGCCGCGTACGTTCTCATTCAACAGCCCGCACGGCGCTTGCCCCGAGTGCACCGGGCTCGGGACCAAGCTGGAGTTCGACCCCGACCTGATCATCCCCAACCGTCACCTGAGCCTTGCCGAGGGTGCAGTGGTGCCCTTTACGCAGCATGCCCATCACGATGGCTACCACTGGCAGCTCCTCAGCTCGGCTGCCCGGCACTACGGCATCGAGCTGCGGACGCTGGTGAAGGACGTTCCCCAGGACAAGCTGGAGAAGCTGCTGTACGGCAGCGGCGAAGAGACAATCACGCTGCGCTACGAGAACCGCTATGGGCGTACCCGCGAGTATCAGACGACGTATGAGGGCATCGTTCCCAACCTGGAGCGGCGCTACCGCGAAACCACGTCCGAGTACATGAAGTCGGAGTTCTTCGAGCGCTACATGTCCTCGCGGCCGTGCCCCGAGTGCAAGGGCCAGCGGCTCAAGCCCGAAGTCTTGGCGGTCACGGTCGGCGGCCGCTCGATTGTCGATATCACGCGGCTGTCCGTGGGCGAGGTGCTGGACTTCTTTGACAAGCTCGATCTGACGGACCGGGAGCGCCTGATCGCGGCGCAGATCCTGAAAGAGATCCGGGCCCGTATCAAGTTCCTGGTGGATGTGGGGCTGGAATACCTGACCCTCGACCGCGCCGCCGCGACACTGGCCGGCGGCGAGGCGCAGCGCATCCGGCTGGCCACGCAGATCGGCTCTGGCCTGATGGGCGTGCTCTACATTCTCGACGAGCCCTCGGTCGGCTTGCACCAGCGCGACAACGGGCGGCTGTTGCAGACGCTGACCCGCCTGCGCGATCTTGGCAACACGCTGCTGATCGTCGAGCATGACGAGGAGACGATCCGCACCGCCGACCACATCATCGACATCGGACCTGGCGCCGGCGAGCACGGCGGTGAGGTTGTGGTCGAGGGCACCATCGATGACGTCATCGCCTGCCAGCGTTCGATCACCGGACAGTACCTGGCTGGCCGGCGCGAGATCCGCGTGCCGGGCCGGCGGCGGCGTGGCAACGGCAAGTTCCTGGAGGTTGCCGGCGCGCGGGAGCACAACCTGCGGAACATCGACGTGCGCATCCCGCTGGGTGTGTTTGTAGGCGTCACCGGTGTGTCGGGCAGCGGCAAGAGCACGCTGATCAACGAGATCCTGCATAAGCGGCTGGCGCAGCACTTGTATCGCGCCAAAGACCGGCCGGGCGCGCACGAGGACATCCGCGGCCTCGACCACCTGGACAAGGTGATCGACGTGGATCAATCGCCCATCGGCCGCACCCCGCGCTCCAACCCGGCCACCTACACCGGTATGTTCACCCAGATCCGCGAGATCTTCGCCCAGGTGCCGGAGGCGCGCATCCGCGGTTATCAGGCGGGGCGCTTCTCGTTCAACGTCAAGGGCGGCCGCTGCGAAGCCTGCCGCGGCGAGGGCATCATCCAGATCGAGATGCAGTTCCTGCCCGACGTCTACGTGCCGTGCGAGGTCTGCAAGGGCAAGCGCTACAACCGCGAGGCGCTGGAGATCAAGTACAAGGGCAAGAGCATCGCCGACGTGCTGGAGATGACGGTCGCCGAGGCGGTGGACTGCTTCCAGAACATTCCCGCCATCAAGTCCAAGCTCCAGGTACTGGATGACGTGGGCCTGGGCTACATCCGCCTGGGCCAGCCCGCCACAACGCTGTCCGGCGGCGAGGCTCAGCGCATCAAACTGTCATTGGAACTCTCGAAGCGCTCCACCGGCCGCACGCTCTACATCCTGGATGAGCCGACCACGGGCCTGCACTTTGCCGATATCGAGCGGTTGCTGCACGTGTTGCAGCGGCTAGTGGACGCCGGCAACAGCGTCATCATCATCGAGCACAACCTCGACGTCATCAAGAGCGTGGACTGGATCATCGACCTCGGCCCCGAGGGCGGCGCCGGCGGTGGGACGGTCATCGCCGAAGGCACGCCGGAGCAAATTGCACAGGTCGAGACGTCCTATACCGGCCAGTTCCTCAAGCGCATGCTGGCCCACCACGAAAAGCGCGAAGCAGTAGCGGTTTAGTACCCTACTCCAAATGAAATTTGCCGCTTACGCCATGCCCAGCTATCAGCCCGAGTTTGGGCTGACGCAGGGCGAGTTCATGCGGGCGACGCTGGAGCAGCTCGTGGCGGCGGAGGGGCTGGGGCTCGACTCCGTGTGGGTCAATGAGCACCATTTCCACCGCTATGGCGGCATGATGCCGGCGCTGCCCACCATGCTGGCGGCGCTGGCGCAGCGGACGTCCGGCGTGCGGCTCGGCACGTCGGTGGTGCTGCTGCCGCTGCACCACCCGGTGCAGGTGGCCGAGGAGCTGGCGATGGTGGACCTCCTGTCAAATGGCCGGCTGGAGCTGGGCATCGGGCGCGGCTTCGTGGCCCACGACTACGAGGTTATGGGCGTGGATTACGCGGAGGCGCAGGAGCGGCTGTTCGAGAGCCTGGAGGTCATCCTGAAGGCCTGGTCGGGCGAGCCGTTCACGCATGAGGGCAAGTACTTCCACCTCTCGAACCTGGAGGTCTGGCCGGTGCCCGAGCAGCGGCCGCACCCGCCCATCTGGATGGCCGCCTCGAACTCCCCGGCCAGCTTCGAGCATGCCGGCGCGCACGGCTACAAGCTGCTGACCATCGGCTACATCAAGCCCATCGCCGCGTTGGCCGAGCTCACGTGCATCTACCGCGACGCCTACGCCGCCGCCGGCTGGCCGAAGGCGCCGGCCATTGGCACGCACTATCACACCGTCGTGGCCGAGGACCGAGCCGAGGCCAGGCGCATCGCCGAGGCAGGAATCGCCGAGCACGTCCGGCTCAACCGCGAGTCGCGCTCGCTGGCCAAGTTCGACGCCGCGCCGCCCTCGGAGCCGATCTCGATCGAGCGGCTGGTGGACGAAGGCCGGCTCATCGCCGGCGATCCGGACGATTGCGCCCGTACGCTCAAGCGCTTCGCGGACGAGATCGGCTGCACCGAGACTCACTGCTTGTTCCAGTTCGGGAACATCCCGTTCCCGGTAGCACAGCGCTCGATGGAGCTCTTTGCCGCCGAAGTGATGCCCCGGCTCCAGGCCAGCTTAGTCGCGAGCTAGTTGTCCTCCAGCTCCCAGGTACTGGGCGCGAACAGCTCGCTGGCCGCCAGCCGCCGGGCGGCGATGCCCTGCTGCCAGCAATAGTCGATGAACTTGTCGAGGACGTGCTGGTTGGCCGAGAGGCCGAACTGCCAGGGATCACCGCCGAACAGCTCGGCCTCCTGCTCCAGGTAGCGCTCCTTCCAGGCCATGCTCCAGGTTGGCACCGCCTGCATCATGGCCTGCCCCCGCTTCTTAGCCTCGCAGAACAGCCGGAACAGCTCCGATGGAAGCTGCGGTTGCGACTCCAGCAGGCTGCGTCTAAGCGCCAGCACGTGCATGATGGGGAAGATGCGAGTGCGGCGGTAGTAGGCCGTCTCTTCGGCGCGGGCATCCTCGAACAAGCGGCGCACGCGGCCATCCGCCAGCAGCGACGGGGCAACGTTCTCGGTCACGCCCACCACGTCCACTTCTCCCGTGAGCAGGGCCTGGGCGGTGATCTCCGTCTGCGGATCGGCGGGGATCGCGTAACGGCGGATATTGGAGCCGTCGCGGGGGACGACCTCCTCCTCCGAGCCGTCCTCCCAGTGGTGCATGGTGGCGACGTACCAGTCCGTCGCCGGCGCGACGCCGTAGTCCTCGACCAGCATGCCCCGCATCCACACGCCTGCCGTCTGGACCCAGCGCTGGAAGCCGATCTTGCGGCCGTTCAAGTCACCCGGTCCGTGGATGCTGGACTCGCGCGGGCAGAAGAAGTAGCCGTGCCGAAAGACTCTCGAGGGAAACACCGGGATGCCGATAAAGTCGGCCTTGCCGCGCGACGTGTAGTAGATCAGCTCCGCCAGGGACATCTCACCGGCGTCGACCTGGCCTTTGAAAAGTGAGGCGAACAGGCGCGGCACGTTGTTGTCGAGCTTCGGCACGATGCCGATTCCCTCCAACACGACCTCTCCATGCACGATCGGCATGACGCCGTCGTACGCGCGTGAGCCTAAACGTATGATCGGGCTTTCCATGGGGCTACCATCGTACCCGTCATGAAGCGCAGCACCGATCGCATCCTCACCACCCACACCGGCAGCCTGGCCCGGCCGCGAGATTTGCTGGAGATCATGAAAGCTCGGGCCGAGGGCCAGCCCGTTAACCAGGACGAGTTCGGCAAGCGCGCCCGGGCAGCCGTCGCCGCCGTGGTGCGCAAGCAGGCCGAGAGCGGCATCGACGTCGTGACGGACGGCGAGCAGAGCAAGGCCGGCTTCTTCGTGTACGCCAGCGAACGCCTCACCGGCTTGGAGCCTTCTGAAACCGGGATGGACTACCGGCGCGCGTTCAAGGCCGAGATGGATGCCTTTCCCGAGTACTACGAGCAGTACTTCGGCGCCAATATGCGCAGCGTAGCCGGCGTAAAGCCGCTGGTGTGCACCGGGCCCATCGCCTACAGCGGCCAGGCGGCCGTCCAGGCGGACGTCGAGAACCTCAAGGTGGCCCTCCAGAATGTGAACGTCGAAGAAGCGTTCATGCCCTCGCTCGCGCCGCGCCTGCTCGGCAAGAACGAGCACTACGAATCGGACGAGGAGTACTTGTTCGCGGTCGGCGAAGCGATGCGCGAGGAGTACCAGGCTATCGTCAACGCCGGCTTCGTCGTGCAGATCGACGATCCCTGGCTCGCTGAGTTTTACAACGACGATCCCGGCTCGCGGCCGCTGCCGCCCGAGACCCACGTCGAAGTCATCAACCACGCGCTGCGCGGCATCCCCGCGGAGAAGGTCCGGTTTCACACCTGCTATGGCATCAACGAAGGGCCGCGCGTCCACGATGCCGCGCTCAAGGATTACGTGCAGCTGATGCTGCGCATCAACGCCGGCGCCTATTCCTTCGAAGCCGCCAACCCGCGGCATCAGCACGAGTGGCACGTCTGGGAGGAGGTCAAATTGCCGCGGGACAAGATCATCATCCCAGGCATGGTCAGCCATGCCAGCAACATCGTCGAGCACCCGGAGCTCATCGCCGATCTGCTGGTCACCTATGGCAAGCTGGTCGAGCGGGAGAACGTGATCGCCGGCAGCGACTGCGGCTTTTCGTCCCAGGCCACGTTCAATCCGGAAGTCCACCCGACGGTGGTCTGGGCCAAGTTCCAGGCGATGGCCGAAGGGGCTAAGCTGGCCAGCAAGCGACTATGGCAGTAGCGACGGAGCGCTTCACTGGCTTTCCGCCGGGCGGCTTCGACTTCTTCTTAGAGCTGCAGGCACGCCAGAGCCGGGAGTGGTTCAAGACCAATAAGCAGCGCTACGAGCAGCTCTGGGTGCGGCCGCTGGAGGCGCTGCTGGCGGAGCTGGCCGATCGGTTGAGCGACGTCTTCCCCGAGATGCGTCAGGCGCCGCGGCACATCTTCCGCATCCAGCGCGATACACGCTTCGCCGCGGATAAATCGCCATACAAGACGCACATCGCGGCCCACGTGCCGGTGCGCCGTCACCAGGCGGAGGGCGACTGGTCAGTGCCCAGCGTTTACATCCACTTCGGGCTGGAGGACAGCGTGGCGGCGATGGGCCGCTGGGGCATGGATAAGGACGCGATCCAGGTGTTCCGCCAGGCCGTAGCCGACGATCGCAAGGGCGGGGAGCTGCAGAAGTTAGTCGACAAGCTTCAGACTGCCGGCTTCCACATCTCGTCGCACGAGCATCTCAAGCGCGTGCCGCCGCCCTTTCCGCAGGACCATCCACGAGGCGATCTGCTCAAGCTGAAGGGCCTGGCTGTGTCGGTGGATGACCTGCCCGAAGAACTCATGCCCTCGCACGATCTGGTGGACTGGCTGTCCGATCGCCTGCACCGGCTGGCGCCGGCGGCCCAATGGCTGGAGAAGCACGTCGCGACATAAGTTGACCGCCAGCTACTTTGATCTGGGCATCGCTGGATGCGATACTACAGAAACCAAAGCGATGACCGACGCCACGACCGACGCCATGAACCGCATCAACGAGCTGATTGCCGAGCGGCAGCAGCTGTTCAGCCGCGGGGCTAACGGCCTCCTGCCGGAACCGGAGCGGCTGCGCATGAAGGAGATCTCACAGGAGATCGCGCGGCTGTGGGATGAGCATCGCCGAGCCGGTCACCCGCCCGCCACGCCGCCCGTCGACTACGACTGGGAGCGCCCCCGCCGCGGCCGCAAGCCCAAGCACCTAACCGAACAAGCGGCTTAGGGCTTAGGCCGCCCGCTGCGCCAACACTTGCCTGGTCAAACCTGAAAGCTCGTACACTCGATCGCGCAGCTCGGCAATTTCGGCACGTACTCCAGCGATTTCGCCGCGCAGCTCTGCCTCCATCCGCTCCAGACGAGTTTCAAACCGATCCATGCGAACGTCCAGCCGATCCATGCGCGCGGTCATCCGACTCTCTAGTCGCAACAGGATCGTGCCCAGGAAAGCGGCGAGCGCCACGGAAAAGCCACCGACGGTGGCGATAAGGGTCGCCGTCTGGCCGTCCACGTGCGAACCTTACCATGGGGCTTGACTGCCTGCTTCTTCTCAGGCGTTGGTTGATTCATACTCCCATCTAGCAATGGACCTTCCCAAGGCGCTGCAGGCTCGGCTGAAGAGCTTGCCCGACAAGCCAGGCGTGTACCTGCACAAGGACGCCGAGGGCAACGTGCTGTACGTGGGCAAGGCGAAGAGCCTGCGCAGCCGGGTCCGCTCGTACTTCAACGCCGAGTACTCCAAGACCGCCAAATTGCGGTCGATGGTGAGCCAGGTCGCGGACGTCGACTACTGGCTGGTCGACAATCCCGTCGAAGCTCTGGCGCTCGAATGCAACCTGATCAAGCGCTACCGGCCGAAGTACAACGTGATGCTGCGGGACGACAAGAACTACCCGTACATCAAGATCTCACTGGACGAGGACTTCCCGCGCGTCTACCGCACGCGCAATTACCGTAAAGACGGCGCCCGCTACTTCGGCCCCTACACCAGCTCCAAGAGCCTGGACGAGACACTGAAGCTGCTGAAGCGCATCTTCCCTTACCGATCCTGCAACCGCCCCATGGCCGACACCCCGCTCGATCCGAGCAAGCCGCTGAACGCCCGCACCCGGCCCTGCCTGGACTTCTACATCCACCGCTGTGTCGGCCCCTGCATCCGCGCCTGCACGAAAGAGGAGTACGCGGCCGTCATCGACGACGTCCAGCTGTTCCTGGAGGGCAAGCACGACGACATCCGCAGAGGCATGGAAAAGCGCATGCTGGCCGCGGCCGCCGAGCTGAAGTTCGAGGAAGCCGCCCTCATGCGCGACCGGGTGCGAGCCATCAACCGCGTGCTGGAGAAGCAGCGTGTGGTGTCCACCGGCATGGAGGACCAGGACGTCATCGCCCTGGCCCGAGACAAGGGCGACGCCTGCGTCATGCTGCTGACCATCCGCGGCGGCAAGGTGCTGGGCCAGCAGGACTACGTCATGCAGGGCAGCCAGGACGAGACCGAGGCCGAGATCCTGGAGAAGTTCATCGAGCAGTACTACGACTCAGCCACCAACCTGCCGGCCGAAGTGCTGCTCCAGTTCCCGATCGAGGATCCCGAGACCGTCGCCGAGTGGCTGCGCCAGAAGCGCGGCCGCAAAGTCAGCGTCCTGTCGCCCCAAAAAGGCGAGAAGCGGCGGCTCATCGAGCTGGCTGAGAAGAACGCGCGCGAGACCCTCCAGACGCTCAAGCTCAAGTGGCTGACGGACGACCAGAAGGTCCAGG
>WNEY01003571.1_pt1 | contig 11694 bp, 9 predicted proteins | sample 5400531 | NCBI WGS metagenome assembly WNEY01 (sample SAMN13153338, study PRJNA577476) | soil metagenome | isolation source: 200 cm saprolite under Douglas fir tree site 1 | place: USA:California | collected 2015-04-18
CGGTGGCGACCGCTCGCGCAAGGCGGCCCTCGTCGAGTACGGGTTCCGGCTGCCGAGCGCGTTCGACAACAGGCCGCTGAGCTTCGAAGAGTGGGAGGAGAGGGCGCGCAATGTGGTGTACGTCTCGGCCACGCCGGGCGAGTACGAGATGCGTCGTTCTCAGCGGACGGTGGAGATGGTCGTGCGGCCGACCGGACTGGTTGACCCGACTGTCGAGGTCCGGCCGACGGAGGGGCAGATCGACGACCTGCTGGCCGAGGTCAAGAAGCGCGCGGAGCTCGGGCATCGCTCGCTAGTTACGACGCTCACCAAGCGATTCGCCGAAGACCTGGCCGATTACCTCCGCGAGTACGGAGTCAAGGTCCGCTACCTGCACTCGGAGCTCGACGCCCTGGAGCGCATCGAGGTCCTGCGCGATCTCCGTACGGGCGCGGTGGATGTTGTGGTCGGCATCAACCTTCTGCGCGAAGGCCTTGACCTGCCTGAGGTCGCGTTCATCGGGATCCTCGACGCGGACAAGGAGGGATACCTCCGCGCCTACCGGTCGTTCATCCAGATCATCGGCCGCGCCGCCCGCAACGTGGAAGGCCACGTCGTGATGTACGCGGACAAGATCACCGACTCGATGCGCGCGGCACTCGACGAGACCGACCGCAGGCGTGCGAGGCAGACTGCCTACAACGCCGAGCGGGGCATCACGCCGGAGAGCGTGAAGAAGGCGATCTACGCGCTCGAGATCAACGAGAAGGACCTGCAGGCAGACGCCATCGAGCTCATGGTCGGCGCCGGGGTGCCTCGCGAAGACGTCCTCGCCATCGTGCGCGACCTCGAGAAGGAGATGCGCCGTCTCTCGAAGGAGCTGCAGTTCGAGGACGCCGCGAGGGTGCGCGACCGCATCATCCTGCTGCGCAAGCGCCTGTCCGGCGAGGAGACAGGCGGCGGAGAGGATGACGAAGAGGTGTCGCTGGCGATCGCGGCGGCGCCCAAACAGCGGACGATGGTTCGCAACTGGCGGCGTTCGCGCCGCGGCCCTTGACGGTCCAGAACGCGAATAGAGCCGCCGAGCTCCTCACCGCCGAGCCCGCCGGCTGGATGCAGACCATCGGCGCGCGCATCAGCGAGTCGGAGCCTGGCCGTGTTGTCCTGGAGCTGGTGGCGGGGCCGGAGCACCGGCACGGCGGCGGAGTCGTGCAGGGCGGCGTGATCACGCAGATCGCTGACGCCGCGATGGGCATGTCGCTGGCCACACTCCAGGAGGACGGCGTGTGGAACACGACCATCGAGCTGAAGATCAACTTCCTGCGTCCGGTGCGTGAAGGCCGCTTGCGCGCGATCGGGCGCGTCGTCGAGATCAAGCAGTCGCTCATGTTCAGCGAGGCCGACGTTGTCGACGAGCGAGGTCGTCTCGTGGCCCGCGCCTCGTCCACGAACATGGCGGTGCCCGAGGGACAGGGCCGTGAGTGACGCCACCAAGCTTTCCCCGTCCCGAGCCTGGCGGTGGCTCGGCCTGGCGCTGGTCGACAGCGGCGAGGGTTACGCGACGGTCGAGATGACCGCCACGGAAGACATGGCCAACCACTCCGGTTTCGTGCACGGTGGGATGATCAGCACGCTGGCCGACTCGGCGATGGGCCGATCGCTGCGCACCATCGAGCCGGGCGTCGAGCGGGCGATGAGCTTCGACCTGAAACTGAGCTTCATCACCGCCGCGAAGATTGGAGAGACGCTGCGGGCTACCGGCCGTGTCGTCCACGCCGGGCGGCGGACGATGGTCACGGAATGCCGCGTCGAGGGTAGGGGAGGGCGCCTGATCGCCACAGCGAGCGCGACGTTTGCAGTCACCAGAGAAAAAGGAATAACTCAGAGTCCGGATGCCGACTGACCAGATCACGATTCGCGGCGCGCGCGAGCACAACCTGAAGAACGTGACCCTGTCGATCCCCCGTGATCGGCTGATCGTGTTCACGGGTCTTTCGGGCTCGGGCAAGTCGTCCCTTGCCTTCGACACTATCTACGCCGAGGGGCAGCGGCGGTACGTGGAGTCCCTGTCGGCGTACGCGCGCCAGTTCCTCGGCCAGATGGAGAAGCCTGACGTCGACGTCATCGAAGGCCTTTCGCCGGCGATCTCGATCGACCAGAAAGGCACGTCGAAGAACCCGCGGTCGACCGTCGGCACCGTCACCGAGGTCTACGACTACCTGCGTTTGCTGTATGCGCGCGTCGGGCATCCGCACTGTCCCCTCTGCGGCCGCGAGGTCCGCAGGCAGACGGTCGAGCAGATGGCGGACCAGGTGGAGAAGCTGCCGAAGGGGACTCGGGTGATGGTCCTGGGCCCGGTGGTCAAGGGCAGGAAGGGCGAGTACCGCTCGCTGATCGAGGACGTGCGGAAGTCCGGATTTGTGCGCGTGCGCGTGGACGGGAGCCTTTACGAGATCGGCGAGACGATCCCGATGGACAAGAACAAGAAGCACGACATCCAGGTCGTGGTCGACCGCATCGTCGTCGGACCGGATCAGCGCACGCGTCTGGTCGACTCCATCGAGACCGCGGCGAGGCTCGGCGGCGGCTCGGTGATCATCGCGCCCGTAGATGGAAAGACAAAAGACGAGATCCAGATGTCGCAGGACTACGCCTGCCCATACGACGGCACGAGCGTGCCCGAGCCCGAGCCGCGCAACTTCTCGTTCAACAGCCCGCACGGCGCGTGCCCGACATGCACGGGCATCGGGTCGCAGCTGGTTGTCGACGGCGACCTCGTCGTGCCAGATCCGTCGCTTTCGCTGAGGGAAGGCGCGATCGCGGCGTGGAGCCGCTCGCAGTTCTTCTACCCGGAGCTGCTCGAGACCGTGAGCAAGTACTTCGGCATCGACATGGACAAGCCGTGGTCGAAGCTGACGAAGCCGCAGCAGAACGTGCTCCTCGAAGGCACTGGCGAGAAGAAGATCAGGTTCGGTTACAAGAACCAGTACGGGCACGAGCGCTGGTACGAAGCGCCGTTCGAGGGCGTGGTCGCAAACCTGCAGCGCCGGTACGAAGAGACGCAGTCGGAGTACCTCAAGCAGGAGCTCGAGCGGTACATGTCCGACAAGCCGTGCCCGGCGTGCAAGGGCCGGCGCCTGAAGCCGGAGTCGCTGGCGGTGACAATCGCGGATCGCAGCATCGCCGACGTCTGCATGCTTTCAGTGAGCAACGCGATCGACTTCTTCGCAAATCTCGGCGGCACCGAGCGCGAGCAGATCATCGAGCGCGGCATCCTCAAGGAGATCCGCGAGCGGCTCGAGTTCATGATCGACGTGGGCCTCGAGTACCTCACCATCGACCGCGCGGCCAACACCCTGTCAGGCGGCGAATCGCAGCGCATCCGTCTCGCGACCCAGATCGGCTCCAAGCTGATGGGCGTCCTTTACATCCTCGACGAGCCGTCCATCGGCCTGCACCAGCGAGACAACCGGCGGCTGATCAACACGCTTGTGCGCCTGCGCGACCTGGGCAACACGCTCATCGTTGTCGAGCACGACGAGGAGACCATCCGGTCCGCGGACTACATGGTCGACATCGGGCCCGCTGCCGGCGAGCACGGCGGAGAGATCATCGCCGCGGGCACGGTCGAGGAGGTGCTGCGCAACCCGCATTCGCTGACCGCCGCCTATCTGCGCGGCGACAAGGAGATCCCGCTTCCCCGCAAGCGGCGGGCCGGCAACGGCAAGAAGTTGGCCATCAAGGGCGCGAAGGCGAACAACCTGAAGAACATCGATGTCTCGCTCCCGCTGGGCACGTTCGTCGCGGTGTCAGGGGTCAGCGGCTCGGGCAAGTCGTCCCTGATCACGGACATCCTCAGCCGCAAGGTGGCGCAGTACTTCTACAAGGCGAAGGACAAGCCGGGGCCGCATCGCGCAATCGAGGGCCTCGAACATCTCGACAAGGCGATCGACATCGACCAGTCGCCCATCGGCCGCACGCCGCGGTCGAACCCCGCGACGTACACGGGCATGTTCACGTACATGCGTGAGCTGTTCGCGAGCCTGCCCGAGGCGAAGATGCGCGGATACGGCCCCGGCCGATTCAGCTTCAACGTGCGTGGAGGGCGCTGCGAAGCGTGCCAGGGCGACGGGATCATCCAGATCGAGATGCATTTTTTGCCGGACGTGTACGTGCCGTGCGAGGTTTGCCACGGCACGCGGTACTCGCGCGAGGTGCAGGAGGTGAAGTTCCGCGGCCATTCGATCTCGGACGTGCTCGAGCTCACAGTCGATGAGGCGCTCGAAGTTTTCGAAAACGTGCCGCGCATCCGGGTCAAGCTGCGCACGCTGCACGACGTGGGGCTCGGTTACATCAGGCTCGGCCAGCCGGCGACGCAGCTGTCAGGCGGTGAGGCGCAGAGGGTGAAGCTTTCGGCGGAGCTGTCGCGGCGCGACACGGGCCGCACCCTGTACCTGCTCGACGAGCCGACCACCGGTCTTCACTACGCGGACGTCGAGCGCTTGCTGCAGGTGCTGCACAGGCTGGTGGATCACGGCAACACAGTGGTCGTCATCGAGCACAACCTCGACGTGCTGAAGACCGCCGACTGGCTCATCGACCTCGGCCCCGAGGGCGGCGAGAAGGGCGGATACGTCATCGCGGTCGGAACGCCCGAGGACCTCGCGGTCAACACGAGCTCTTCGACGGGTCAGTTCCTTAAGCCCGTCCTGGCTCGGTCCGGCAAGAAGGCCGCGCGCGGCGCCAGGTCCAACGGCTCGCTGCGCGCGAAGCGCGGGGCGCGTCAGGCAGCTCGTTCTCGCGTGGCCGTCGGCTAGCCGGGCCAGCACGAACCTGGTACAGAAACAACGCGGATACGGCGCCCTGCTGCGCGTGCCGAGCTTCGCGCAGCTTTACGTCAGCCTCCTGCTCGGAAGGTTGGGTGGCGCGATGCTCGGCATCACCCTCATCCTGTTCGTGCTCGCGCGGTATCACTCGCCTCAGCTGGCCGGGTTCACCGCGTTCCTCGCCATCTTTCCGGGCCTGGTGCTGTCGCCGATCGCGGGCGCGCTGCTGGACAGGCGTGGGCGCGTCCGCTTCATCACGCTCGACTACATCGTCGCGACGGCGTCGGTGCTGCTCATCGCCGGGCTCGCGGCGCGGGATGCGCTTCCCGCGCCGCTGCTGCTGGTGATCGTCGGCGTGTCCTCACTGACCAACCCGCTCAGCAACACCGGGCTGCGCTCGCTGTTTCCCATCGTCGCGCCGCGCGAGCTGTGGGAGCGAGCCAACGCGCTGGACAGTTCGGGCTACCTCATCTCCGCGCTCGTGGGGGCGCCGCTCGCCGGCGCTCTGATCGGCTGGGTGGGCCCGGAGTGGACGCTGGCCTTCACCGCGGCGCTCTTCGCGGTCTCGGCCCTGGCGATCTTCGGGCTGCACGATCCAAGTCAGAAAAGCGCGACCGGCCGCTCGATCCTCGGCGACGCCTGGAGCGGCCTCGTTTACGTCGCCAGGAACGCGACCCTTCGCGGCCTGGCGATCACTTTGAGCACCTTCAACGTCGGCTTCGGCATCCTCGAGATCGCGGTCCCGGTGCTCGTGCTGAGCCGGCTCCACCAGGGGCCCGCGGCCGTCGGGTTCGTGTGGGGCCTCATGGGCGTCGGCGGCCTGGCCGCGACGCTGGTTGCCGGACGCATCAAGACGGAGGGCCGCGAGAGGCAGCTGATGCTGGGCGCGATCCTGGTCCAGGCAGTCGCGCTGGTGGCGCTGCCGTTCGCTGAGTCCTACTGGATCGTGGCCGTTGTCATGTTGGTCTCCGGGATGGCCAGCGGACCGTTCGACATAGGAATGTTCACGCTGCGCCAGCGGCGTACCGACCCGGCGTGGTTCGGCCGCGCTTTCGCGGTGTCGATGTCGCTGAACTTCGTCGGCACACCCATCGGCTCGGCGCTCGCCGGTCCGCTCATCGGACATTCATTGAACGTCGCGCTGTGGGCCGCGGTGGCCTTCGCATTGATCGCGGGCGTGTTCCCACTCCTGACGATCCCACAGGGAGAACAGAAGCCGGCCGCTAACGTCCGATCAGGCCGCTCGCAATCAGCGCAACCAGACCAGCCAGCGCGTTGACGACGATGCCGACGATGCCGCCGATCATGCGGCCTCGCTGGATCGCCCGGACCGCGTTGATGAACCCGACGATCGGAAGCAGCGGGAAGTAGAAGGTCGAGACGATCGGCACGATGATGCCGACGATCCCGAGGCCGATGGACCAGGCCGCTGCTCCGCCGAACTGCTGCATGAGGCTGATGCCTCCACCGGCGGCGACGGCCATCGGCATGCCCGGAGGCATCTGCTGCTGGTAGCCCTGCGGAGGCGGCGCGTACCCCTGCGGGGGAGGCGCATAGCCTGGGGGCGGCGGCTGGGCGGGAGGAGGAGCGGGCGGCGGCGCTGACGGCGGTGGCGGCGGCAGATTGCTCGGGGGGATGTCAGACATTGCGCCCAATCCTAATCGGCGTGCCCGGAATTCGGGCCGGGAACTACCCTAGGCGCCTATGGTGAGGCTGGTCACCGGGGGCACGGGCTTCATCGGCAGGCATTTACTTCGCGCCCTGGCCAGGCGCGACGGCGAGACATACGTGCTGGTCCGGCCGGCTTCGCGGGCGGCGCTGGAGGCCCATATCGCCTCGCTAGGCGCGCGCTCTATGAAGGCGGTCGCCGGCGACATCACGCAGCCCATGCTCGGCCTCAGCGCTGGGGACCGCGCGCGGCTGAAAGGCGCCGAGGTCTTTCACCTCGCGGCGGTCTACGACCTCGAAGCGCCGGCCGAGGCCGACGAGCGCGCCAACGTCGAGGGCACGCGCAACGTCGTCGACCTTGCGCAAAGCCTCGGCGGGCGGCTGCATCACATGAGCTCCATTGCGGTCGCCGGCGGCACGTGGAAGGGCAAGTTCACCGAGGAGATGTTTGCCGAGCGACAGAAGCTCGACCACCCGTACTACCGCACGAAGTACGAAGCGGAGCGCCTGGTGCGCGAGTCGAGCGTCCGCTACCGCATCTACCGGCCAGGGCTCGTGATCGGGTCGTCTGAGACCGGCGAGGCCGTGCGCGCCGATGGTCCTTACTACGCGTTCAAGCTCATCCAGCGCCTGCGCCAGGCGCTCCCTTCATGGGTGCCGCTCATCGGCTTCGAGGGCGGCCAGCTCAACCTGGTGCCTGTCGACTTTGTCGCGCGGGCGATGGACGCCATCGCGCACAAGCCGGACCTCGACGGGCAGACATTCCACCTGACCGACCCGAACGCAGAGAGCTTCGGCGATGTCACGAACGAGTTCTGCCGCGCGGCGCACGCGCCGCAGTTCACGCTGCGGGTCGACAGCCGGGCCGCGGGCATGCTGCCGAAGGACGCGAAGGACATGCTGCAGCACTGGCGCGTGGCCCAGACGCTCAAGCGCCGGCTGCTGGAGGGCGTGCGCATTCCCGAAGCCGCCATGCAGTACGTGCTGAGCCGAGCCAAGTTCACATCGGACAACGCCCATGCGGCGCTTGCCGGCACCGGCGTCGAGTGCCCGCCGCTGCATACGTATGCATGGAAGATCTGGGACTACTGGGAGCGCCACCTCGACCCCGAGGCGCTGACCGAGCGCAACCTGCGGGTGGCGCTCCAGGACCGCGTCGTGGTCGTGACGGGCGCGTCGAGCGGCATCGGGCGCGCGACGGCCTCGCTGGTGGCGCGCCACGGCGCGCGGGTGGTGCTCGTGTCACGCACGAAAGAGAAGCTCGACGAGCTCAAACGAGAGATCGAATCCGGAGGCGGAAGCGCGTTCGTCCATGCCACCGACCTGTCGGACACCGACGCGTGCGAGAGGATGATCCGCGACGTTCTCGCCGAGCACGGGCGCGTGGACATCCTGGTGAATAACGCGGGGCGATCGATCCGGCGCTCGATCGAGGCCTCCTACGACCGCTTCCACGACTTCCAGCGCACGATGCAGCTGAACTACTTCGGACCGGTGAAGCTCATCCTCGCGGTCCTGCCCGGGATGAGGGAGAGCCGGCGCGGGCACATCATCAACATCTCGAGCATCGGCACGCAGGCGTTCCCCCCGCGGTTCAGCGCGTACGTCGCATCCAAGTCGGCCCTGGCGGCGTTCAGCCGCTGCATCGGCCCCGAGGTCGTCGACGACGGCGTCGCCGTCACCAACATCCACATGCCTCTGGTGCGCACGCCGATGATCGCGCCGACCGGGATCTACAAGAACTTCCCGACCAGCTCACCCGAGGAGGCCGCTGAGCTGGTAGCCTCGGCGATCCTGACGCGCGCGCCCGAGGTATCGACTCGGCTGGGCAAGCTGGGCGAGACGGTGAACGCGGTGGCGCCTGGGCTGCTCCAGTTCGTCATGACCGGCGCGTACCACGTGTTCCCGGAGACCGCCGGCAAGGACGGCGAGCGGCCCAAACCGGCGGAAGAGGAGATCTCGGTCGAGGCGGCCGCAATGGCGTACCTGATGAAAGGCATCCACTTCTAAAGCCCCCACCTAACCTCCCCCCACGGTGGGGAGGGATCAGTTAGCCGGAGGAGTGGCTCGCGGCGATCCCGAACAGGGCGATGCCGAAGATGAAGATCATGACCAGCACGATCACGCCCAGGACGATGATGATCATGTGGACGATCCCGATGATCATGCCCGCGGTGGCCATGCCCCACCCTGACTCGCCCGTCTGCTTGATCTGGTTGCGGGCCATATAGCCGGTGATGGCGGCGACCAGGGCCACCGTGAAGCCGCCCAGCCCGGGGATGATGTGCGCGAAGAACGACCCGATAGCGGCCCCCAGGCTGACCATCGCGAGCGTGTTGGTCTGACCGGCCATCCCCACGCCTTGGGGCTGCAGGCCAGGCGTGTGCGGGACTGCGGTTGACGGCGCCGACTGCTGGCCGACGATCTGTGTTGGCGGCGTGGCCGGAGGCGGCGGCGGCGAAGAGGGCCGCGGCGGGATGTCGCTCGGAGGCGTGCTCACGAGGGCAGTCTAATCCGCCTTCCTACAATCCTTCACGGTGGCGACACAGCAGGAAGAGGCGATCAGACAGCGTCTGCGCGCGGTGCCGGACGATCCCGGCGTGTACCTGTTCCGCGACGCCAAAGCGCAGGTCATCTACGTCGGCAAGGCGCTGCGCCTGCGCGACCGCCTGCGCCAGTACTTCACCCCCGGGTACGCGCAGACCGCGCGCGTCGACGAGATGGTGCGGCGCATCTACGACTTCGAGTTCGTGCAGTGCGCAAACGAGGTCGAGGCGCTGGTCCTCGAGTGCAACCTCATCAAGAACTACCGGCCGAGATTCAACATCCGGCTCAAGGACGACAAGAACTACCTCTACCTGAAGCTGCCCGTCACCGAGCAGTACCCGCGCGTGCACTACTCGCGCCGGGTGCAGAACGACGGCGCGCTCTACTTCGGCCCTTACACGTCCGCTCAGTCGCTGCGCGGAACCGTGAAATCGATCCGCCAGCTGCTGCCGTTTCGAACCTGCTCCGACGAGATCTTCAAGCAGGGAAAGGTGTGTCTCGACTTCCACATCCGGCGCTGTCCTGGGCCATGCGAGAAGCGCATCAGCCCCGAGGATTACCAGGCGCGCATCCACGAGGTGGCGCTCTTCATGGAGGGTCGCTCCGACATGCTCGTGCGCCAACTGGAGGGCCGGATGGGCGACGCGGCCGACCGCCTCGATTTCGAGAACGCCGCGCGATATCGCGATCAGCTGCAATCCATCGAACGCATCGCAGACCGCCAGAAGGTGCTCGTGCATGGCCGCGATGACCAGGACCTGATCGCGTACGCGCGCAGGGGCAACGACGTGTTCGTCGAGGTCGCCTACGTGCGCCAGGGCAAGATGGTCGGCCACGACGGCCATCCGCTGGACGGGGCCGGCGACGCCGGCGAATCGGAGCTGCTGCGAAGCTTCCTGCTGCAGTACTACACGAGCGCAACCCACGTGCCGCGCAGCGTGATCGTGCCAGGGCCGGTCGAGGACCCGGACCTCATGCGCGACTGGTTGACGCAGCGGCGCGGCGGGCCGGTGAGCATCGACGTCCCGCAGCGTGGTCGCAAGCGCGCGCTGGTGATGCAGCTCGCCGAGACGGCGGCGCAGGAGCTCGAGCAGCTGCGCATCCAGGCCGACTACGACCGCAGCCGCACCGAACCGATGATGGCCGCGCTTGCGGAGGCCCTCGACCTCGAGGAGCCGCCGAAGCGAATCGAGTGCTACGACATCTCCAACATCCAGGGCGACTCAGCGGTCGGCGCGATGGTCGTGTTCGAGGACGGCCGGCCGCGCAACGACCATTACCGGCACTTCCGGATCAAGTACGTGCCTGGACCCAATGACTTCGCGATGTTGCAGGAGGTGCTGAAGCGCCGGCTGGAGCGACTCGAGTCATCGCTCCGCCGCGAGGACGCGGACGCCGCCGGCGATCGATCGTTCACGAGCCGTCCTGACCTCATCCTCATCGACGGAGGCAAGGGCCAGCTGGGCGCGGCGCTGGAGGTGCTCGAGGAGGCAGGCTTCGCGGACATCCCGACGTTCGCGCTGGCCAAGGAGCGCGAGGAGATCTTCGCGCCGGGCCGGGCGGAGCCGATCGTGCAGGAGCACAACTCCCCCGGCATGTTCCTGGTCCAGCGCATCCGCGATGAGGCGCATCGGTTCGCGATCACCCACCACCGCAAGGTGCGGTCGCGCAAGGCGCTGTCATCGCCGCTCGACTCGATCGAAGGCATCGGACCGGCGCGGAAGCGCGCGCTGCTGCGTCAGTTCGGGTCGGTGCAGGCGATCCGCGAAGCGCCGGTGGAGGAGATCGTTGCCGTCGGCGTCCCTGAGAAACTGGCGCGCAGACTGAAGGAGACCCTATGACCCTAGTCGTGCTGGGTGTCTCGACACCCGACAGCCTGGACCACGATCTCGAGGTCTTCGAGGCCGCCGGCTTCCGACGCCTGCGCGACATGGCGACGATTCCGGAGGGCGACGCTGTGCTCGGTGTGGCCGGTGGCGGCGCCGAGCTCTTGCGCGACGCCGACCAGATCGGTCTCAAGTACGTGCTGGTCCACGAGGGCCAGAGCGACGGCCACTCGGGAGGCACGTACGAGCGCGCACACCACCGGGTCGAAGCCGGCGAGCTCTCAGAGCTCGCGAACCATCTGCGCAGCCGCAAGCGCCCGCTGATCACCTGCCTTGCCTTCGGTTACAAGAACGGCGCGCCCGCCGACGCCGCCCTGCTCATCGACGCTCGCTTCCTGGACAACCCGTACTGGGTTCCCGAGCTGCGCGAGCGGACCGGCCACGACCCTGCCGTCGCGGAGTTCGTGCTGAGCCAGCCGGCCGCCGCCAGGCTCCTCGACGATCTGCACCGGATGGTGACCGACCTCATGCCGCTGTACCACGAGAAGGGCCGGATGCACCTTGTGATCGCTTTCGGATGCACGGGTGGGAAGCACCGCTCCGTCGTGCTCGCGGCCGAGATGGCGAAACGCCTCCGCGACGTCGATGGCGTCGACGTCGACTTCGTAACGCGCGACATTAATTAATGACGCGCGCGATGGTGCTTGGAGGCGCGGGCTTTATCGGCGCGGCCGCCTGCAAGGAGCTGATGCGGCGCGGGGTCGAGACAATCGCCGCCGGGCGGAAGGACCGGCCCTACGGAACCTTCACGAGCTACGTGGCCTTCGACCGCGACGACGAAGCGCAGC
>WNEY01003572.1_pt1 | contig 11692 bp, 9 predicted proteins | sample 5400531 | NCBI WGS metagenome assembly WNEY01 (sample SAMN13153338, study PRJNA577476) | soil metagenome | isolation source: 200 cm saprolite under Douglas fir tree site 1 | place: USA:California | collected 2015-04-18
GACGTGCTTGCACAGATATCTGGTTCAATCTGAAGCAAATACTCGTGGTCGGATCGACAGGATTTGTGGTTCCAGGCCTGCGGTTTAGACCGTAAATAGCATTACCAAATGCGATCTCTGGAGTGGTGAACTCTAAGTGGCGCGTCTGCGCCGACGTTGCACCACAAAAACTTACGATGAGTACCAGGGCGCATACCCAGGCCAAAACGTAGTGCGACAGTCCTCCTGCCCCCCACAAGCGTTGTGCCCTGGGGCACTCACGCCGCGCTCGTAGCCTCAAGGTCAGACTTCTCGGTGCAAATCGTAATGAGTGTAAAGCCATTTTCTCCCCCCCAAATCGGTTCAGTCACCGTGAATGGTCACCCTGTCTGTGCACAAGAACGCCAGTTGTCACGCAACGGGGCCTCTTGCGCTGCCGCCCTCATACCACGTTTTGCCTCCTGCACTGCGAATGATCATTAACCGCAGCAGGCTATCTCACATAACTCAGGAGTATGCCGACACCGCCCCCAGGGCATCGTGCAAGGCTTGACTATGATACGGCATATTATGTCCTCTACATCGGTTCGCATACAAGGAGTACAATTTGGCTCTCTCCTTGCCCTGGCCAGCATAGCAGATCGTAGTGGAGTTAGCCAGTCACCCAGGTAAGATCCGGAGTCCAACGGTGCCAGTCGGTCGCCTGCTCAAAGGCGTACCCCACCCGCAGGACCACGTCCTCGTTATAAGGCTTGCCATAGATCATCAGGCCAATAGGGAGGCCCTGGCTCGTAAAGCCGCACGGTACCGACAGGCCGCACAAGTTCAGCACATTGCCAATGGCGGTGTTGCGGAGATACTGCTGATTCCGGGCGCTGTACGCCTCCAGCGAGGCATCAATCTCGACCACAGGCAGAGCGGGAATCATCGTCGTTGGTACCAGCAGCACATCGACATGGCGCAGGGCCTGCAGGACCTGGGCGCGTAGCTGCGCCCAGGCCCGTGTGGTGTTGAGATACTCCGTGGCGCTCACGTGCTTACCCTGGATCAGCCGCTGGCGCACGATGGGATCGTACTGCTCGAGGTGCGCCTCGAGGCGCGCCTGATGTATGGTATAGGCCTCTGCAGCCACCACCAGCCCACGGGGATTGAGTTCCTGGGCTGCAGCGGCTTCTGGAAACGCGATACTGTCCACCGCTGCCCCCAGCCTGGCCAACACCTCACCGCAGGCGCGTACCGCCTGAACCACCTCAGGGTCAGCCTGATCCCAGAAGACAGTTTCGGCAAAGGCGAGGCGCAGGCCGCGCACCCCGTCTTGCAGTCCTGTCAGGACGTCCTGTGGTGGCAGGCCCTGGGTGGAAGGGTCTTGCGGATCAGCCCCACGCAGGCAGTGATACACCAGGGCCGCATCGGCCACCGAGCGCGTCAAAGGCCCAACCGAGTCCAGGCTCCAACTGAGGGGGAACACGCCAGCCCGACTGATTTGGCCCACCGTGGTCTTTAACCCTACCGTGCCGCACAGGGCGGCGGGGATGCGCACGGAGCCCCCCGTATCGCTCCCCAGCGCCATCGGCACCATGCCAGCAGCCACCGCTACCCCAGAGCCGCTACTCGAACCGCCTGGGGCATGCGGCACGGCATGCCAGGGGTTGTGCGGCGTGCCATGATGATGATTGATCCCAACGCCGCCATAGGCAAACTGGACCGTATGGGTCTTCCCCAGCAGGATCATGCCGGCCTGCGCCAGGCGCCGGACCACGGCGGCATCTGCGGTGGCAATGTTGTCCTCTAGCAGGTTCGAGCCAGCTGTCGTTGGTAAGCCTTTGACGTCGAAGAGATCCTTGGCAGCATAGGGAATGCCGTGCAGGGGGCTGACATCCTGGCCAGTTCGTAGGGCCAACTCCGCCGCCTGCGCCTGGGCCAGAGCGCGCTGGCGCGTCACCAGCTTGAAAGCGTGCAAGGTGCCGTCCATGGCCTCGAGACGGGACAGGCAATGTTCCGTCAGTGCAACTGGAGACAGCACACCGCTCTGGATGCGCTGCGATAACTCGCTGATCGTCAGCCAGTGTAGGGGACTCTCGGTCATGAGGGGCATCTCCACAATGTGCGCTGTGATGAGGTTGCGTCGCCAGTGACGGGCGACCCGGGCTGCCCGTGCCTGAGCGGCGACGTCTACGCTGCTCTATCCTAGCCCTTACGGAGCCTACCCGCAAGCCAGTCGCAGGCCCTGTCACTACCGGACGACACGGGGCGCTGGCGCCTCTACGGAAAGATGTCGTTAGGGAGCGACAAGCGCCCCTGAGCTAACTTTGCCCAGCAGCTAGGCCGCGGCATGCCATCACGCCATACTGGCGCCAGATCGGGTGGGCGACAGGCGTTGTCGAGGGCCGACAGATCTCGCCGCCGTCCCAGGGTGCGCAGTCGTACATTCTGGACAGAGCTGCAGGTACACGAGCCTCGAGGGAGCCCTTGTCTTGCCCCTAAGTGGCGCAAAAACATTCTGTTAGAGAGCTATGATGGGACACGACAAAAAAAAAGCGCTAACGCCTCGAGTGCGTGGCATGGGGTTTGCTTAATGCTATAGGCGTAGACAGCGCACCTGAGACACACCAACGGACGCTGTCACACCCCGCCAGACGCGGGGAGACACTCACGACAGCATTGTGGAGGAAACACACATGTACCGGAATCTCCTTAGAACGACGACGATGGCTCTTGGCACGTTGCTGGTTGGTTCGACCCTGGTCCTGGCTGCTGGTGTATCCGGCAACGTGACGGCGCTGGATGGCAAGGGCATGGCCACCGTGCGCACCAGCGATGGTAAGGATCATCAAATGAAAGTTGGGGAAGGCTTGAAGCTTGTAGGCCTGAAAGTCGAGTGCGAGACGAAGAATAATGCGCTCGATTGTCACCCAGCAGCAGTGCAGACGGCTGCAAACCCAATGCCGAGCACCTCGACGCCAGCGCCTGCCAAACCCGCACCGGCTCCGGCCCCGGCGGCGTCAGCTCCGGCTCCTAGCACTTCTAGCCCCTCGACCTCAGCGCCCAGCACGTCCACTCCGGCCCCGGCCTCGAAGTAAGGTAGAGGCGGTCCTCCGCAGGCCGCTTGCTGGGGCGAGGCATGCCCTCGCGAGGCCCAGTGAGCGGGCCTGCGGCCTGCAGTCCTGCGGTCCGCAGGCCCCGTCCTGGGATGCCTCCAGCACTGGCTCAGGACTGTTTTCATGGTACAGACTGTTCCTTCACTTCCACACACGACCCCGGATGCGGATGGATGGGGTCGACCCAATAGACCTCTTCCGGTGCTTCGACAGGCACGATGTCCAGATTCACGACGATCGGCTCCTGCCCGCTGCGCACTAGCACACAGACCAGTTCATCGTCCTGACTGGCATTGATCTCCTGGTGCGGCACGAACGGCGGCACATAGATAAAATCGCCCGGCCCGGCCTCGGCGACATACTCCAGATGGTCGCCCCAGCGCATACGGGCGCGGCCACGCACCACGTAAATCACGCTCTCCAAGTCCCCATGATGGTGCGCCCCAGTCCTGGCATGGGGATGAATGGTGACAGTACCGGCCCAGAGTTTGCTGGCTCCCGTTCTGGCATGGGTGATGGCGGCGGCGCGGGTCATGCCGGCCGTCTGCGGGGTGTTCAAATCGAGCGTACTGCTGGGAACAACCTGGACGCCGTGTTCCCGCCAGTCGCTGCCGGCCTGCTGCGTCATCGTGTCACTCCTCTTATGGCTATGCAGCGCACACCAGAAAAGTCATCATGGGGTATAATTATTTCTCCAAAAGCGATCCTGACGCCGCAAGCGGCACCTCTCGGGCACAGAGTGTACCTCATCCACGCGGCCAGCCGCTATGTGCCCCGCGCCCGGCTGGCGCTTCGTCTCCAGTGCGACAGAGGAGGAGGCCATGGCAGAAGCACGACACCAGTACGAGACCTTTGAAGCGTCAGAACTCTTTTGTCCACGCTGTCGGCAAGCCCGCCCGGTACGCAAGCATCTGCTCCTGGTGCTATCGACGGGCAATAAGTATGATTACCGCTGCGCCGTGTGTGCCACCTCTGTCGGCTCAAAAATGGATGCCGACAGCAAGGATTTCCACGTCCTCCTCTCCGGGCAGCCCCGTCGCTGACGCCTGCCTGTGGCCCTGGCGACTGGCGGCTTGACATGGTGCGGGTCATGGCATACGGGGGAGCGTTATTCTGGTATACGAGAGGTAGGCGCGGGGCCGAGGGTCGAGACGGCCTTGCAGGTCAGGGCTGCTCGCCTTCAGCCATCGGCACGCATGTGCAAGCGCTGCAGTTGCCTTTGCGCCTGCACATGCGACGGATCTGAGGCGGCGGTCTGCTGGATCACGCGTTCATAGGCGGCACGCGCAGCGTCGCGGCGGCCAAGCTGCTCAAGCGTTTCGGCCTGGCGTACCCAGGCGAGCATGCACTGCGGGTTCGCCGTGGTGGCAGCGATCAGCGCTTCCAGGGCTTCCTCGCTACGTTCTGCCTGCAACAGTGCTAAGCCTTTACCGTACCACGCCAGATCAAAATCGGCCTGCAGCTCGACGCTACTCTCGAAGGCAGAGAGAGCCTCCGCGGCACGGTTGGCGTGCAAATGCGCTACCCCTAAGCCATACCATGCCTGCGCTGATTCAGGGTGGCGATCAAGCGTGTCCTGGAGCACAGACAACGCCTCATCCCAGCGTTGCTGATCAACCAACGACATGCCCTTAGCGAGCCAGGCCAGATGCGAGTCAGGTTGCAGTGCAATGGCCCGCTCAAAGGCCTCCAGCGCTTCATCCGTGCGCCCCATCTCCGCCAACGTGACCCCGCAACCATACCAGGCCAGATGAGACTGCGGTTGATACTGGCTGGCACGTGTGAACGACTCCAGGGCCGCGGTGTCATCTCCCAGATGATAGAAGGCCATACCACGGCTGTACCAGGCAGCATGCGAGGTGGGAGACAGGGCCACCACTTGGTCGAAGCACATCAAGGCGCGTTCGTAGTCGAGCGCGCGCATGGCCTCGAGGCCATGCGCCAGCCAGTCCTCTTCACCAGACCTGACTGGCGCCGCGTCAGGGCGCCGGCCCATCGCACGTTGGAAATACTGGTACAGTTTCAAAGGGCAGTTCCCATTACCAACAGCGTTGGGACATGTGCACAGCAGCCGTCTCGGGCAGCACGCCAGAGACGACGGTCTCCACACCGCATATGGGCCTTACACCGCCACAGCGCCTCCCAGATACTGCATGGTCTGGTGTTGGATAAACTGGCTCAACGCCGTATCACTGAGACGTCCGAAGGCGCGTTCGAGGACGTCTAAAGGCATGACCGCTTTGGCCATCGAACGATGGCCCCCGGCACTGCCATAAGGCCCAAAAGCAGTACGTACCAGTTCACCGGCACTGCGGGTCTGGGCGGCACGCCGTACCGACACGATCAGATTGCCGCCGAAGATGCCGGACACCACGGACCACTCCATACCCTCCACCTGGAGGCAAAATTCCGCAAACTGGGGTAGCACGTCCTCCCGCTCCACGATGCCCAGATGGGTGAAGAACGTCGTGCCAATGATCGTGCGGCAGCGCAGCGCATAGCCAAAGGCATCGAGGTCGCGCAACGGCAGTTTCGGACGTTCCATGCGCCGGATGAGACTATGGTTGGCCAACGGATAGAGATACGAGAACGCTTCGACGTCGGCTTCCGTCGTCTCGCGTTCGAGTGACAGGGTATCGGTCTTTAAGCCGTAGTAGAGAGCCGTGGCCAGCCGTTGGGTAATTTTCACCTCGGCGGCCTGTAAGTACTGCACGAAGATCGTGGCGGTGGAACCGAAGGCCCACCGCACATCCCGATAACGGGCCTCATACTCCGCCACCAACGGATGATGATCCACCACCGCGTCCACCCGCGGCAAGACATCCCCAAAATACGGCGGTTGCACGTCCACCAGCGCAATGCCGTCATAGTGCCGCAGCCTCTCGGCCGTGACTTGCTCGATCTCGACGCCCAGGAGTTGCACCATGGCCACATTTTCTGGGCGCTTGACCTGGCCGAACGACCCGATACGGGCGGTCGTCTTGTTACGCCCCAGCAGCGCGCGCAAGGCGAGCCCACTGGCAATAGCATCCGGGTCAGGGTCGTGCTGGATCAGAATGAGCAGATTTTCGCAGCCCTCCAACACGGCGCGGATCTGCCGCACCCGCTGATGGTCACGCGCCTGCCGCAGTTTCGTGCGCGCCGCCTGCGACATGAGCTTGGCGACGGAGATGTGTTTCACGGTGGGGGGAAGGAGAGGTTGATGACCATTTTCGAGGATCACTGCCATGGAGGGAGGGTTGGGAATATGCCAGAGATACTGGACAATGTCTTGGGTCAATTGCGGGCTATTCACCTGAATGAGGACTTCGTCCTCCTGGGTGATCTGCGCCCGCTGATATATCCTCCCGTCACGCAGGTCGCCGCACAGCGCCAGGCACCCCTCTTTGGCCAGTTTGCGCTGCAATGACCGATCGTCTACCAAATATACCACCGCCTCGTTATCGTCGAAGGTAGTACGGCCGTGGGCGAGATACGCCTGCTCCTGACAAATATATACATGCCGCATGCATGAGCTTCCTAATTGCAATATCAGTAGGGCTCTTGTACCTATACAACCCTCTATCTATGCAGGGCACACTCCGCTGTATACCGTTGCACTCTACCATACCATCCTGTGCTTTACCACCTCCCGACCGGCTGCCTCGCGCGTGTCAGAACACCGCCAGGCTAGTACAAGAAGTAGTACTGCAGATAACCACTATCGGTATGGCTGGCACTTGGCCGGGGGACATCATAGCAGAAGTGCGGAGACTCGTCGAGAATATCTGCATCGAGTAAAATTGACAAGGCCAGTCTCGTTTGCGACAATCGGTAGCCGGCTGCCTGTGTCTGCGCTGGAGTCTGGTGCATCACCGTGCTGCCAGGGCATATGGGAAGGAGGTATGGGACATGGATGCGATCTTGCAACAGGTAGCCCAGGGCTTTCGCGGCTTGCCAGTGACAGACGACGCCAGGCAGACTGCTGCACGCCATATAGCGCAGTGGCTCACAGAGACGCCTGTGCTGCCCTATCGTCCCCAACTCGAGTGGCTCATCGCGCAGCAGCAGTGGTCCCTGCTGCTCGACAGTTTTTACCGGGTGCTACCGTTTGGCACGGGGGGACGGCGCGGACCTGTGGGGATTGGGACGAATCGGTTTAATGCCTGGACCCTGGCCTCCTCGGTGCAAGGCCATGTCATGTACTTGCGGGAGCGCTACCCGCACCAGGATATCGCAGTGGTCATTGCCTATGATGTGCGCGTCTTCAACGATCTGCGCGGCCTGTATGCCCGCGATCTGCCCAATCCTCTGCTCGGCATGACGTCACGCGCTTTTGCCGAGGTGGCGGCGGGGGTGTACACCGCCAATGGGGTGCGGGTCTCGATGTTGCCCGAGGAGGCGACCACCTACATCTCCACCCCGGAATTATCCTTTGCCATCCGTTATCTCCGCGCCACGGCCGGGCTGAACATCTCGGCCTCCCATAACCATCCGGATGACAATGGCGGCAAGTTTTACCATGACCGTGGCGGTCAGGAAGTGCCGCCTCACGATGAGGCGATGGCGGCGCAGGTCGAGCGTGTCTCACACGTCGAGGGACTGGATTTTGCGGCGGCCAAGGCCACGGGCCTGATCTCCTGGATCACACCCGACGTGCACGAAGCGTACGTGGCGCTGAATGTGGCGCAGTCGCTGCGCCCTACGGCGCGCCGGGCGCATCTGGTGTTTACGCCGCTGCATGGGACGGCCAATACCACCGTAGGGGCGGTGTTGCGGCAGGCCGGGTTTCAGGTCGATCTCGTGGCCGCGCAAGCAACCCCGGACGGCACGTTTCCGGCGGTGCCGTATCGGGCTCCTAATCCTGAAGTGCCCGAATCGATGCAGCAGGGCATTGACCTGGCGCGTGAGGTGGGCGCGGACGCCGTGTTCGCGTGTGATCCTGACGCGGATCGCCTCGGTGTCTGTTCCCGCACGACCGATGGGACGTACCGGTTCCTCACCGGCAATGAGATTGCCGTCTTGACGACCCACTACAAGTTAGAACAGTTAAAAAATCTCGGGCGCTTACCGCGGCGACCGCTGGTAATCAAGACCGAGGTCACCACCGACCTGCTGCGCCCCATTACGGAGGCGTTCGACGGGGTGCTGGTGGGAGATTTGCTGGTCGGCTTTAAATACCACGCCAACGTGCTGGACCAGCTGGAGCAGCACGGTCATTTTGGCGCGCTGCAGGGGACCCTGGAAGATTTTGTCATCGCTGTGGAGGAGAGCCATGGGCTCCTGGTGACGCCAGAGATCCGCGATAAGGATGCCGCTGGAGCGGCCCTCTTACTGGCAGAGCTGGCAGCGTTGCAGCGCTACAAGGGCGAGACCCTACTGGATTATCTGGACGCGATCTACCTACGCTACGGGTACTACGCCAATCTGGGCACCTCGATGGTGATGACGGGGGCTGAAGGCAGCGTGCAGATCCAGGCCATCCAGCAAGGTTTGCGCCAGCAGCCGCCCACCGCGGTGGCTGGCTGGGCCGTGACGCAGCGGGTCGACCATTGGGACGAAGCCGGGATGCATGGCCGCTTTGTCTCCGAGACTGACCGGGCGTCGCGCAATATGCTGGTCTTCAGGCTCGCCAATGGCGCGCGCGTGATCGTGCGGCCATCGGGCACTGAGCCCAAAAACAAGGTGTACATCGAAGTACCGACTGCCCCCGTAGGCCAGCAGGCCGGGCGCGAGGGCCTGGCACGCTGTCAAGCCGAGACGGATGCCGTGGCGCAGCGCATTGCCGATGACTTTACGCGGCAGATGCTGGCGCTCATTAACGTGCGTCTGCCGGATTACGCGCTGCGTATCTCGGGCCTGGTGTCCTTGGACAAGCGCCTCGATTTTGTCGAGCGCTTCATGCCAGGCTTGGAGGAACGTGCCACGACTCTAGCTCAAGGGCACCTCACCCAGGCGGAGCTGTCGCGCTGGATCGATACCCAGTTGGCCTCGTATGGCAAGGACGCCCGCGGGTTAGTCCGCGACGCGGTAGCGACGCATGTGCGCACCGAGCAGGAGAAGGCCGAGCGCCGCGGCGGCGCCGATGCCGTGCAGCGCCAGCAACACCTCAAGGTGCTGGAGAGCGCGTTCTTTGCGCCCGCAACTGTATAGTATGCCACGCACCATACCACAACTCCGTGAGGATAGCCGACGCATCTTTATGGCCGGCGTGGCAGCGGTGGACCCGGTTGCCGCAGTGCAACGTGCGGTGGTGCGTCGGGGTGACACGCTGGACGTTGATGGGGTATCCTACGATCTCCAGCGCTATGCGCACGTGTATGTCGTTGGGGCTGGGAAAGCTGGGGCGACCATGACCCAGGGCCTCGAAGGCGTCCTGGAGGAGCGGCTCACCGGCGGTGTCGTCACCGTCAAGTATGGACACCTCGCTCCCGTCTCACGTGTGACTATCCATGAGGCAGCGCATCCTGTGCCCGATGAGGCTGGCGTGCGTGGCGCAGAGGCACTCAGACGCCTGGCGCAGCAGGCTGGCGCAGACGATGTAATTTTTTGTCTCCTGTCTGGAGGAGGATCAGCGCTCTTACCAGCCCCGAGCCCTGGTATCACCCTGGAGGAAAAGCAACGGGTGACCGGCCTGTTCCTGGAGTGTGGCGCCAGCATTGACGAGCTCAATGCCATGCGCAAACATATTTCCCGGCTGAAGGGTGGACAACTGGCGCGCCTGGTGGCACCAGCAACGCTGATCACGCTGGTACTCTCGGACGTCGTGGGGGACCGGCTCGACGTTATCGCCTCGGGGCCCACGGTGCCTGACCCGACGACGTATCAGGACTGTCTAGCAATCGTGCAGCGCTACGGTCTCCTGGCGCAGCTGCCGGCGAGCGTCCGCACCCATCTGCAGCGCGGGCAGGCTGGGGAACTCCCGGAAACGCCCAAAGCGACCGATCCGGCCTTCACACGCTCTCAGACGGTGATCATTGGCAGCAATCGCATCGCCTTGCAGGCGGCGCGTGAGGCAGCGCGGGCACGCGGCTACACGACGTTGATCCTATCGTCCTCTGTCGAGGGCGAAACGCGGCAGATTGCCCGCATGCATGCCGCGATTGCCCGGGAGATACGGCAGAGTGGGGAGCCAGTGCCCCCCCCGGCGTGCGTGATTGCGGGGGGCGAAACGACCGTGACTATTCATGGCGATGGCCTCGGAGGGCGCAATCAGGAATTTGCCCTGGCCGTAGCACTTGGTATCGCTGGGCTGGACGGTGTAGTGATGTTGAGTGGTGGGACAGACGGCACGGATGGGCCGACGCCCGCGGCCGGAGCGTTCGCGGATGGCCATACCGTGGCACGGGCGCAGGCGCTGGGCCTGGCGCCTGACGCCTGTTTACGCCGTAATGATGCCTACCACTTTTTTCACGCTCTGGACGATCTGCTGATCACAGGACCGACCGGCACGAATGTCATGGATATGCATATCCTGCTCGTCGGCTGAACTGATGCATGTGGTACATGGCGCGAAAGGAGCACACGTGGATCTAGAACTACATGGCAAAGTAGCGCTCGTGACTGGAGGCAGTAGGGGTATTGGCAGGGCTATTGTACATGATCTTGCTAAGGAGGGCTGTCACGTGGCCTTCTCGGCGCGTGGACCGGAGGCTCTGCGGGCGACAGAGCGAGAGGTAGCAGAACTCGGTGCCAAAGTCCTGGCAGTGCAGGCCGATATGACGAACACTGCAGACATCGAGCAGCTCGTCAACCACACCGTCGAGCGCTTTGGTAGCGTCGATGTCCTGGTGAACAACGTCGGCGGCTCGCGCGGCGGGCAGAACTGGGATACTTCCGACGAGGACTGGGCTGAGGTGCTGTACCTCAACCTGTTTGCCGCGGTGCGCACCACCCGCCTGGTCATCCCACTGATGCGCAAGCGCGGCTGGGGCCGTGTCATCAACATCACGTCGATTTATGGACGTGAGGCGGGTGGGGCGATGACCTACAATGCCGTGAAAGCGAGCATGAATAGCTGGTCCAAATCACTTGCCAAGCAACTGGCCAAGGACGGTATACTGGTAAATGTGGTGGCGCCCGGTTCGGTACTGTTCCCAGGCGGCTCGTGGGAGCGGCGCCAGAAAGAAAATCCGGTGTTCATCGAGAATTTTGTGCGCAACGATATGCCGTTAGGGCGCTTTGGCCGACCCGAAGAGATATCGGCCATGGTGACGTTCCTGGCCTCCGAACGCGCCTCACTGATGGCGGGAGCTTGTGTCAATGTGGACGGCTGCCAATCGCGCTCTACCATTTAGCGACAGCAGCTCGTAGGAGAGTAGCACAGCATGACAAACGAAGTAGTAGCGGTCTTCGGGGCCCATCCTGACGACCTGGACTGGGCCTGTGGCGGCACGGCAGCGGCGTGGGCGCGTGAGGGCAAAGAGATCTATTTTGTGCTCACGACCAGCGGTGAAAGTGGCGAGGATCACCAGCGGGGACTAGTATTGCCCCCGGCTGAGATGGCGGAAATACGCGAAGCCGAACAACGACTCGCCGCAAATATTTTGGGCGTCAAGGAGGTGCTCTTTCTTGGGCAGCCGGATGGGCGGGTGGAGCCCACGCTGGCGTTTCGTGATCAGCTCGTCAATGTGTTG
>WNEY01004103.1_pt1 | contig 11690 bp, 12 predicted proteins | sample 5400531 | NCBI WGS metagenome assembly WNEY01 (sample SAMN13153338, study PRJNA577476) | soil metagenome | isolation source: 200 cm saprolite under Douglas fir tree site 1 | place: USA:California | collected 2015-04-18
GCCCAACACGTCCATCAAAAAATCTCAGGCGTAAGAGAAGTTTACGTCTGGCTCCTCAGCCAAATCGGAAAGCCCATCAACGAACCCAAAGTCGCCGGAGTGGAACTCATCCTTGACAAGGGAGTGGAGCTCAAACAGATCTCCAAAGCCGCCTCGGAAATTGCAAGATCTGACCTCAACAACATTAACGACTTCACCAAGCGCTTGACCGAAGGAAAGATACCAGTCTGCTAGGCCAACAAAGCGCATGAGTCAAGCCCCCCAGGGACTCCTTGGAAGAATCGCTGCAGGAGCAGTTTCTTTCACCGTCTTAACATATATCCTGGCTATTGGAGTAGCGCTCAGTCTAGTCACTTCCGGCCAATTCGCAGGACAACTAGCGGACATTAGGGTACATTTTTTCACTGGCGCCTTCTTCATTTACCCGATAATTACACCCATACCCGTCGACCTGCTTCTCCTTACCGACACCTGCATAATCATCTATGTCGCCTGCTTCATCGCCGCGTTCAAGTCCAGAGACGGTTTTCTGACCGGATTACAACGCCTCAAACAAATGGGCCGAGTCAGTACAAAATCCAACTGGCTCGTCGCTATGCCGCTGATCTCATGCGCTCTACTCCTCATCGTCCTAGTCGTCACAATTGCCCTAGCAAAGTCTGGTATTTCTTCGGGAACGCTGTGCAATCCTTGTCCCCCTGAAGCCGAACTCTATGCGGCCCTCACATACTCACCAATCAGTGAAGAAATCGCTTTCAGGATCACCACGCTTGGCCTATTGGTTTCCATCATGACCTTTTGGAAGGCCCGCTCAATCGAACAAGGATCCCCAAAGCCAAGAATTCTTTCCCTAGTAGTTGCATCATATCCATTGGAGTGAATGGATTCTGTTATTCCTAACATCGTCTCTCTTCGGGATTGCCCACATAATCTCAGGCGGGACTGACTGGGGAGTCGGCAAAGCGTTTACTGCCGCAATCTCAGGGCTCGCATTGGGCTTTGCATACCTAGGTTATGGAGCCTATGCTGCGATTCTGCTTCACTGGTTCTTTGATTTCTACTTTGAAACCTTTAGCGTAGGGTCAGATGTGTTCGGCGGTGCTTTTGCAACACTTCCAGGCCTCGTCTCTCTCGCCGCATTAATCGTTGGAATAGTGTCGATTTTGGTCGCGCTAACGTGGCTAGTAAGAAGAGTGACCCGCGCTGAACTTCCAACGACTTATAAGCCACCTGAATCCGTCCCTTATTTTACTCAGTGAGGAGCTTGCATCACCGCCAAGTTCAAAAGAACCGAATTTGAGCCGTTTAGAGAACAAAGGATCTGAAGATTCTTCCGAGAATCACTCAAGGTCTAGCCGCAATTACGCTCTAAACAAAAACTACGAGCCCGCTGCCCAGGAGGCCATTTCGCGGGAGTATTGGCGACAGCACGACACCTACCACTTTGATCCGCACGACAAATCGCGCAAGACGTACAGTATCGACACGCCACCACCATATCCTAGCGGTGACTTTCACGTTGGAAACGCACTGAATTGGTGCTACATCGATTTCGTAGCCCGTTACAAACGGATGAAGGGGTTCAATGTGCATTTTCCCCAGGGCTGGGACTGCCACGGACTTCCAACAGAGGTGAGGGTCGAACAGACGTTCAAGGTCAGAAAGAACGACCTGCCCCCCGAAAAGTTCGTCGAGATGTGCCGAGAACTCACCACGGAATACATCGCGAAAATGAAGAAATCGATGAATCTGCTTGGAATATCCTCCGACTGGTCCCTAGAATACAAGACTATGGACCCATCGTACTACAAACTCACACAACTCTCTTTCCTCCAGCTATACAATGCTGGCCATCTCTACCGCGGAGAGCATCCAGTGAACTGGTGTCCCCGCGACGAGACAGCGATAGCAGAAGCTGAAGTGGTGTACCAAGAACGGAAAGGGACGCTGTACTACATGAGGTTCGGAAGCTCCAACGAGGGCATCGAGATTGCTTCGACGCGGCCCGAGCTTCTCGCCGCCTGCGTCGGAATTGCAGTCCATCCAAAAGATGACAAGTACAAAGTGCTAGTAGGAAAGACCATTACAGTGCCCATCTTCGGCCAGAAAGCGCGTGTAATATCCGACGACGAAGTGGATCCCCGCTACGGCACAGGGGCCGTAATGGTATGCACCTTCGGGGACAAGACGGATGTGCGATGGCAGAAGAAATACCATCTCCCCGTCATCAAGGCGCTATCAGAAAGCGGCAGACTGTCAGTTGATGACTCACGGTTCAAAGGCCTCAAGGCCGAGGAAGCAAGAAAGAAAATAGTTGCCGAACTTCAAGCTACCGGACTAATCGCTAGGACGGAAACGACGCAGCAGAATATTGGAACATGTTGGCGATGTCAGACCCCTGTCGAGATCATCTCAAGGCCTCAGTGGTTCATGAAGACCCGGGACCTCACACAGAAGGTTGTGGAATGGGCTGGAAAGCTAGACTGGGTCCCAACCTTCGCTAGACAACGACTCGTCGATTGGGCCGAGTCTCTAGACTGGGACTGGGTAATCTCCAGACAGAGAATATTCGCCACCCCCATACCGGTATGGTATTGTGCCAAATGCGAGGCGGTGATCATCCCAGATGAAGAAGACCTGCCTGTTGACCCTAGAAAAGACAAACCACCTGAGGACACCTGTCCCAAATGCGGGAGGCGAGAGTTTCGAGGTGAAAAAGATGTGCTCGATACTTGGATGGACTCATCCATAACCGCAGCGATCCACGCAGGTTGGCCGAATAAAACAGACCTATTCAAGCAACTCTTTCCGGCGGACTTACAGCCGAACGGACTCGACATAGTCCGAACATGGGACTACTACCTCCTAGTTAGAAGTCTAGCATTGTTCGGAGCCGCGCCCTACAAAACCCTCCTGATCAACGGGATGGTAAAAGGAACCGACGGGCGGATGATGCACAAATCCTATAGAAACTATGTGGAGGCAGACGAGGCGATCAAAAAGGTCGGAGCAGACGCGCTTCGTCAATGGGCAGCCGCAGGGGGATCAACCGGCTATGACATCCCGTTCCGCTGGAACGACCTCGAATACGGAAAAAAGTTCATCACAAAGCTCTGGAATATAGCCAGATTCATTCTCGCAAACACTATCGAAGCCCCATCCTCGAAGAAGCCCGCCGACCTCCCACTTATTGACCGTTGGCTACTAGGTTCCCTTCAGAAGTTGACACTCGAAGTATCCGAGGCTTTCGAAACTTTCCAGTTCAATAAGGCAATAGAAGCAATAAGGAATTTCACTTGGCACGCACTTGCCGACGACTACCTAGAAGCAGTCAAACATAGGCTGCAGCCCGGAAGGAATCCAGCCGACCAGAGGGCGGCCCAATATTGCCTCAAAGAAGCTCTGTTAACAGTATGCAAACTCCTCGCACCGATCTGCCCTCACGTGTCCGAGGCAATCTATCATCAATTCCCCTCTGGGAAGACGAAAAGCGTTCATCAGGAGGGCTGGCCTGAGCCCTCTAAAACCTTCGACGATGCTTCGATTCGTGACGGTAGGCTTCTCTTAGACCTCATCGCTGATGCTCGTCGGGAAAAATCCTCAAAGGGGCTCTCGCTAGGCGAGAATATCAAGAAGATCGTGGTAACAGCTGGGGTCGAGCACCTCCACCTTCTCAAGGAGAACGAGGAAACCATTCTCAAAACCCTCAAAGCAGATGCCATAGACCTGGAACGCTCCCCCTCGAGTCCCAATCAAGGAAAAGAGCCCAGCACCGGATTCAAGGTCCAAATCCTCGCCTAAGTCAAATCTTTAATATCATGACCAAAGGAAAAGCCCCTCCAGAAGGCGTCTTTGGGCCCGCCGGTCATGAATGAGAATGGTTTCCTTGCAAGTTCTCTCTTGCAGCAATCTTTTTCATGTTGACCCCGGAGTCGTTCAGAGCCTTTAACAAACACAAAGGATTGTAAGGAAAATGGGTGAAGAGAGACCGAGAAGAAGTTACGGTAGAAAAGGAGGCTACTCTAGGAGCGGCGGAGGAAGCGGTGGAGGAGGTTATGGCAGAGGCGGAGGAGGGGGAAGCTACGGCCGCGGAGGAGGCGGCGGTGGGGGTAGAGGGTATGATCGAGGATCCGACCGCGGACAGGATAGGAATCGCGGACCGGCACCAGTCGAAGAAGGTCAAGAAGTCGACGTCACAATAGACTCTGTTGGGAAGCGAGGGGACGGAATAGCGCGAATCAACAACTTTGTCGTCTTCGTACCCGGCACGAACCAAGGCGACCAGGTGAAAGTTAGAATAACCTCGGTGAGAGGCAACTTCGCGACCGGAGAAGTTGTAACAGGAGAATGACCATGAAAATAGCAGAACTCAAGCCAGGAATGAGGAGGGTGGATGTCGCGGGAAAGATCGTCGACATGGAGACCCCGAGAGATGTCCAAACAAAGTTCGGGCCCGGACAAGTTGCCAGCGCAACACTTCAAGACGAATCCGGAACAGTCAAGGTCACTTTGTGGAACGAAAACATAACAAAAGTGGCGGTCAACGATACTGTCCAGATCGAAAACGGATATGTTGACTCGTTTAGGGGAGAGCTTCAACTAAACGTCGGAAGATACGGCAAGCTCGCAAAGGTAGAGTCAGCTTAGACGCGAATTCCGAGACGGTCCATTTCCTCAGATCAACAGCTCACAGTCCCTTCGGATCATTCGATAGTCACCTTTGGAGTTGACGTATCAGTTGCGCCGAGCGTGTACCTCGTGAGTACAGTTTTCCTTTGCTGGTTTTCGACTTGAGCAACGACTTCAATGAAGCCCTCGATCTTCGTTCCGAGTATCTTCTTCTTCAGTAACTGGTCGACCTGAAAGATCCCTGACTCATTGTACATACTTATCTCAACGATGACAGGTTTCTGCTTGCTCTTTCGGATTTTCACATCTCTGATCGACATTGCCGAAAGAGCATGGATGTCTTTCTTCCCGGCTGTAAACGGAATCCTGGCCCTGCCCTCCTTCATGTCCAATGCGTCCGCGACTCTCACAACTCCGGCCTCGATTGTGAATTGCGGAATCTCAGATTCGTGAGCGTAAATTGTGTGAAGAGCTTCTGCTGTTACGATAGCCCTCTCCTTTTCCCCGTACACACCCGTCAATAGCCCAGGTATGATCTGAGCCGCGAGAGAGACGCTGAAGATCTGATGGTTCTCCCTATGGGCGACCATTCCTAAGTCGTGCAACACCGACCCAAGAAAAACAACAACCTCAGCATCATCATTGGTGAGCTTATGATCAGTGACGATACTAGGTTCCACGCCTGCCTCGATCAAGTTTCGGAGAATCTTCAAGCCAATGTTCGAGACTATGGCGAAATGGACTCTCCCGTGATCTGAAAGTCCAAGCCTCCGGACTGCATTGGTGTTTATGCAATCCCAGAGACTCTGAAGATACTCGTCACCGTTTACGCGGTCAAGAATTGTCTTGAGTTTCTGGTTCGAATTGTAAGGCAGATTAATCGTAATAATACGCACCGATAATTGGGCATCTTCCCGCAGCGCTTCAAAAAGGTTCTCGAACCAGCGACACAAAGCCAAATTACTTGCCAATTGTCAACATCGTCTTGTACGCGAGTTGTCGGCATGAAGCTCGAAAACGTCGAATACGCGGTCACGAATCACCTCGCTCGTATTGAAATGAACCGTCCGCAAGTCCTCAACGCACTTTCCAAGGGAATGTTTCGCGACCTGAGGAAGGCGTTAGCGCTAGCCACTAAAGCGGGCGATGCACAGGTTGTCGAGGTAACTGGCGCTGGAAAAGCGTTCTCCGCGGGCCTCGACATCAGAGAAGTCGGAGGGTTCAAGTCAAGAGCCGAGGCGAAAGAATTCGTTTACGGACTCGTTAAGCCGTTCTGGGACCAACTCTTCAAATGCGAAAAACCAGTCATATCGTTAGTCGACGGGCCGGCCTACGGGGCAGGCGCCGAAATTGTTCTTGCTTCCGACATAGTCATTGCCTCGGCCGAATCAACGTTCGCTTTCTCAGGCGGACGAGTCGGGGCACTCTGCTGCATGTCTGGAATAATCGGACCGTCCCTGATGAATGGAAGAAAGCTTGTCGAGATGAACTTAGCCGGGACTCCTCTCAGTGCAAATGAAGCGGCAAACTATGGGCTTGTCAACTATTCAGTTCCAAGGCAGGAACTCATTCCTACATTGGAGAAAGTTATTCGGGAGATAATGCACGTATCCCCCATTTCGAACTCAAGCTTCAAACGAATCAGAAAGACGGATCTCTCAAAGACAAAACTAGAGACTGCGTACCGGGAACTTCTTAGAACGATAACTAGTAAGGACTTTCGAGAAGGGTCCAGTGCTTTCGTAGCCAAGCGCCCCCCCGAATACTATCGATAACAGGATTTCTTTGCCGAGTGTCCAGAATGGAAGATTCGATATCACTTCTAGATCAGACTCTTGGTGAAAGAGTCCTTATATCGGGTCCAGCGACCTGTTCATGTAGGCTGGACGATGCAGGCTCCGGTTGGAGTCGGCAAGCCAGTACAATAGCAAAATAGAGGTGTAAGAATAACAAATGCGAGGAGGAAATTGGAAGGGCAGAAACGTTCGAACCGAAATGAAGACCTTAGAATGCCCTAGATGTCACGACCACGTACGACTGGACAAGTACACTGTTCATATCGCGTCTTGTCCCCAGCCAGCCGTCGCTAATACGGCGGCCTAACTGTATTATTTGGCGCCGGGAGTGGGATTCGAACCCACGCGGCCCTAACGGGCCACAGGCTCTCAAGGCCTGCGCTCTCACATCGCTGGAAGATCTGCGCCTTTGGACCCACATCAGCAGGTTAATCCACTCGGCCAACGGGATGCAAAGAACCGCTTAGATACTTGCATTATCCCGGCGCGTCAACCCGCCTTCAGGTCAATAGAAGACGCAGAAAGAAGTCACCTAATAAGCAGTTCTAACGGAATGACGAAACGATTGAGTCGAAAAATCCTTGGGAGCGCGAGGATACAGGTTTCTCGAACATGTGACAGACGCGTTGGTGGAGGCTTGGGGAGAGACAATGGAGGAAGCTTTCTCGCAAGCAGGTCTAGCTTTATTCGAGACAATGTTGGACACAAAGAACGTGCACCTAAAGACCAGCGAGGAAATCCAAACTGCTGGCCATGATGAAAAGGAACTCCTATACAATTATCTTGAGGAGCTCTTGCTTTTGTTTGAAGTCAAGCAGCTAGCCCTAGGAGACTTCACCGTAAGTTCGATTACCCCGACTCAGGGTGAAATCAGACTCAAGGGCAAGGCAGGCGGAGAGCCTTACGATCGCGCGAGGCATAATGGGAAAGTGGAGGTCAAAGGAATAACATACCACTTGATGGAAATAGAAAGACATCCCGCAAAAGTGATTGTCAGATTTCTACTGGACCTATAGGAATCACAATCATCCGATTTGAGCTGCGGACGACGTCCCGCGACCCCATTTCGTCTATTTTCGTGGTTTGTACCAGCCATGCTTATAGGTAGCTGTCAGGATTCAACACGAGCGAAGAGAAGCAATGAGCCACCAAGGGTCTGGACTCGTTAACCGTTCAAGCACACAGATTCCTCTGACCCAAATTGAGCCTAACATATGGGAGGTTCCGAAAGACTTTCAGTCGGGAATGAAAGTCCCCGCGAGAATCTATGCTGACGAAGACCTCCTGTCCAAGATGAGAACCGACCGGACAATCCAACAATGCGTAAACGTCGCGCACCTAGACGGGATTTGCAAGTATGCAATCACCATGCCAGATGGTCACGAAGGGTACGGCTTTCCGATAGGCGGCGTAGCTGCAACTGACTATGACGAAGGATTGATCAGCCCCGGCGGAGTGGGTTACGACATAAACTGCGGAGTCAGATTGATCCGAACGAACCTTACCGAGGAGGAGGTTCGTCCAGTTCTCCCGAAGCTCGTGGATACCATCTTCAATTTTATACCTTCGGGCTTGGGAAGCCGCGGCCAGGTCAAACTCAGCGTCACAGAGCTAGATCACGCTGTTACGGATGGACTTGATTGGGCTGTGGACCATGGTTATGCTTGGCCAGAGGACCCGAAGACGATTGAGGAAGAGGGATGTATGGAGGCTGCTGACCCTTCCAAGGTTTCGAACAGTGCAAAGTCCCGTGGGGCTCCGCAACTCGGCAGCCTAGGGAGTGGAAACCATTTCATCGAGATCGATCGAGCGGACAAGATCTTCGATAGGCGCGTCGCAGAACGTCTCGGCATCCATAAGGAGGGCCAGATTCTTGTTCTGATTCATACAGGGAGCAGAGGGTATGGTCACCAGATTTGCAGTGATTACCTGCGGGTGATGGAGAGAGCGATCAACAAGTACGACATCAATCTCCCCGACCGGGAACTGGCAGCATGTCCGAGCAAGAGTCCGGAAGCTGAGGACTACATCCCTGCCATGTCGGCCGCATGCAACTTCGCCTTTGTCAACCGACAAATGATAACCCACTGGTCCAGAGAAGCGTTCTCGAAAGTATTCCAACGCCCCGCCGATTCTCTCGACATGAAGATCGTCTATGACGTCGCCCACAACGTAGCAAAGGTCGAATCCCACAAGATCGACGGGGAAACAAGAAAGGTGACTGTTCACCGGAAAGGTGCAACCCGCTCTTTTCCGCCCGGGCATCACGATATTCCGGCGGAGTACAGAGATGTGGGACAGCCAGTTCTGATTCCGGGAAGCATGGGTACGAGCAGCTGGGTCCTAATCGGAACTCCCAGAGCAATGGAACTTAGCTTCGGAACAACTGCGCACGGAGCAGGCCGATTCATGAGTCGATCCGGTGCAAAGCGCAAATGGTCGGGGGGAGACCTCAAGAAAAGTTTGGAAAGCCAAGGCATCGTCATCAGAGCTGCCAGCATGGAGGTTTTAGCAGAAGAGGCTCCGGGCGCATACAAGGATGTCGACAGAGTGGTCGAAGTCAGTCATCAGCTGGGAATCGGCCAGAAGGTTGTTCGCATGACTCCAATTGGGGTCGCAAAAGGCTAACGGACCTAGAAACCCCCGTGACCCCCGACCCTACTCTTCAATGGAATATTATTGGAAAGAATGCACCTATCCTCTTCTATAAAGCCGAATCCAAGGAGTATCGGTAGGATCAAGACCTTTCAGAAAGGCAAGATACACAGAGACGAAGTCTAGGTAGAGCACTGGCAATAATAATCCGCCTAAACGAGTGCGCGCCTTCAAACGCACTTGCGCTGGCGTGATTCGGCTCGCCTTAGTTATCGTGGATCTGAAGGACTCGAGCATGATTCGTTCGAACTTAGATTCCGAATAGTCCCGAATGAAAATTGGTATCAAAGGAAATCGTCGATTGGACCATGCTTCCACCTCGTTATGCCCGGCCTCAGGCAATAGGGCATACTTTGCAACCATCTTGCTATTCTCGGCAAGCTGATTCTTGAACCGCCTGGCCACACTCGCCATTCTTCGAAATGCGTAGATTGCGGGGAGATGACCTTTCAATAATTCAGCAAGGCGTTTCGCCGGGTTTTCAGAAAAAGGAACTTGTCTCTGGAGCCGATTCTTCAGCCGACCGAGCTCTTTAGTGGCCAACTCGATCTCGGACCTAGGGTCCTGAATGATTCCACAACTGTGCAGTGCCATGGCGGATGCGACAACCATCTGACCCAGTGCGGCTCGAGGGGCCAGGGCTGGCTGAACTGCTAGAAAGGGTATGCCTAGACCTTCGGATAAATTTTGCAATTTCCCGCCAGTTCCGATTGCGACTAGAGTGGAGCCACGTTTTCTTGCCTCTCGGAACGCAGCAAGGGTCTCAAGCGTCTCCCCTGAATAGCTAAGAGTAACAAAGAGAGTGTTGGATCCGACGAACCTGGGAAGTGCTGGATCCCGGTGAACAATCGCGGGGACGGAGATCTTGTTCTCGACCCAGTCCAGAGTCAAGTCTCCTGCTGATGCAGACCCGCCCATGCCCATGAATACGATGTTGCGAAAGACAGAACGCTGGGGACTTTTTCCGGTGGGAGGCCCTACCAGTAACTGGCTGCTCATGAATTCTGGGAATCTCTCAACCGCACCCAGCATGTCCTTCGTATCGCGGACGGAGATCGCTTTCTGATTGTCGAGGACAGTTGGCACGCCCCATAGTTAGATGTTCGATTACTAAATGTTCGCAGTGTTGTCGAAAATATCCGACCAACTTATCTTCCGCGCTACCCGTGGGCAAGTATGACTCAACCGGCACGACGATCACAAATTGTCTCCGTTGCTCTGCCAGCCAGCTTGACATTAGACATACCTCATCTACGAGAAAAGACAGCCCGTCTAGGGTTTGTCTCGAGGGCATTAGCAACTTTTCGGGTGGAAGAGGTGATCATCTACCGCGACAGAGCTACGGCAGAGATAGATCGAGAAGCAAATCTGATCGAGAAGATGCTGACTTACATTGAGACGCCTCAGTACCTTCGGAGACTGCTCTTCAAGATGGACCCTGATCTACAGTACGCCGGCACCTTGCCACCCCTGCGGACGCCTAACCACCCTGACAAGCAGAGCCCAAGCCCAGGTCTAGTGCGAGAGGGAGTAGTCGTTCAATCAGGACCATCCTCGCTGATCGAGGCTGGATTCCGGAGCTTGGTTGGTGTAAAGTCAAAGTTACCAAACTCGAAGAGAGTGACGATTCGATTGACGAGGGACTCTTCTGAACTTGAGGGGGAAATCGTGGACCCAAGCGGGTTAACCATATATTGGGGGTTCAGGGTGGCTCGTGGGAACGTTTCACTATCAGAAATAGTACGGAGCAGGAACTTCGACTTGACCATCTCCACTTCCCGGAAGGGCACGGATGTACGCGAGATCACGCCGGAGCTAATTGACAAGTGGAAGTCATCTACGCGCCCGCTAGTAGTGTTTGGCTCACCAAACGACGGGGTCCCAGAAATTCTCGGCCGGTCGGGCGTGAGTGTCTCGGACGCGATGGACTTTAACATTAACACCATTCCGGAACAGGGGGTTGAGACTGTCAGAACCGAGGAAGCACTGTGGGCTTCCCTGGCCGTCCTCAACGTTTTGGAGGAGAAATAGTTGGGTCACAGGAAGTATAGCGCGCCAAGAAGAGGATCACTCGCTTACCTGCCTCGCGGGAGATCTACCCACTGGGCTCCTCGAATCCGTTTCTGGCCCGAATACGAGGGAGCACCGAAACTCCTAGCTTTCGCAGGCTTCAAGGCCGGAACAAGTCACGTTACCATTGTCGACAATCGACAAGGATCGCTAAACTACGGAAAGGAAGTCACTCTTCCGGTCACCGTGGTAGAGACCCCTCCTTTATTGGTGACAGGGTTAAGGTTCTACGAGAGATTCAACGGCAGCCTCAGGACATCGGGCGAAGTGTGGGCCCCAGAACCGTCAAAGGACCTCGGACGCAGAATTAAAGTTCCTGAGAAATTCGACGACAACAAAGGCTGGGAAAAACTCGAATCCACAAAAGAAAGAGTTGTGGAAGTGCGGGCCATCGCCGCGAGCCAACCTCGCTTGGCTAGGATCGGAAAAAAGAAACCCGATCTTATGGAAGTGAAGATCGACGGAGGAACTGTGAAGGATCAGTTAGAGTTCGCGAAGAAGTTGCTGGGGAATGAGGTGAAGGTTGCCGATGTCTTCAAG
>WNEY01003573.1_pt1 | contig 11689 bp, 9 predicted proteins | sample 5400531 | NCBI WGS metagenome assembly WNEY01 (sample SAMN13153338, study PRJNA577476) | soil metagenome | isolation source: 200 cm saprolite under Douglas fir tree site 1 | place: USA:California | collected 2015-04-18
TCGCTGCGCGTCACCGCCGGCGAAGAGCTCCTTCGCTCCTACGATCCGCCGGACGGCTGGCGCCTGAAAGGTTCAGCGCAGGAACGCCGCGAGACGTCGAGCTTCTTCGTCGAGTTCGCGCCGGGCCGTGAGCGGGAGGGGCGGGAACGGCTCGAGCCGCACGCGCGCGGCGGCGACCGACCACGTGCCGGCGAACGGGGACGACGGGTGGCATCCGGCCAGAACGAGCGGTGGACTGGTCGTGGCGTTAGTGAGCCTTGACGAAGAGCGGTCGAGGTAGTTAAATGCACCACTAAGTTTATGTATTGAACTAAGTCCTGAACTATTAGCGCTACAACGAAAGGCCCTGGTCACGTGCCGCCCCTCGCTTCCACCGCTTCGATCCGCGACCTCAACCGAGCCGCGATCCTGCGCCTGATTGCGCGCCACGCACCGATCGCACGCGCCGAGATCGCGCGCAGACTCGGTCTCAGTCCGGCGACGGTAACCGCGGTCACGCGTGACCTGATCGAGCGGGGCCTGGTCGAGATCGTCGATCGCGCCCCCTCCCGTGGAGGGCGGCCCGCTCTCCTCCTCGATATCGTCGGCTCGGCGGCGCATGCCCTCGGGATCAAGATCGCCGCCGATCACATCGTCGGCGTGCGCGTCAACCTCGACGCCGACGTCGTCGACCGCTTCGAGCACGTCTTCGATGCGACCGCGCCGGACGCGATAGAGCGGCTCGTCGCCTTGCTCCGGCCCCACGCCGAGAGCACCGACGAGAGCCTGCCGCCGCTGCTCGGCATCGGTCTCGGCGTGCCGGGAATCGTCCGCTACGACCCCGCCGCGACGGTGACCTCACCCATGCTCGGCTGGAACGAGCTTGCGGCCGGCCAGGTGCTCCAGGAGAGCTTCCGCGTCCCGGTTCTGGTCGACAACGACGTGAACACGCTCGCCATCGCCGAGCGGCTCTACGGCCGGGGACGCGACTTCGAGAACTTCATCACCGTGACCATCGGTCGCGGTGTCGGGCTCGGGATCGTCCTCAACGGAGACGTCCACCGCGGACGGCTCGGCGGCGCCGGCGAGTTCGGGCATGTGACCGTGGACGAAACCGGGCCGCGCTGCGACTGCGGCAAGCGGGGCTGTCTCGAGGTCTTCGTGGCCGATCCGGCGCTCTGCGCACAGGGACGGAAGCTAGGTCTTCTGCGCAGGGGCGACGGGATCGAGGCCCTGCGGACGCTCGCCGACCGAGGCGATCCCGGCGCACGCAACCTCTACGCACGGGCGGCGGAGACGCTTGGTCGAGCCCTTGCCGGAATCGTGAACGTGCTCAGCCCCGAGCTCGTCCTCGTCAGCGGCGAGGGCACGCAGGCGTGGCGGCACCTTTCCACCGCGTTCGACCGGAGCCTGCGAGAGGCGATCTTCCCGCCCCTGCGAGGCGTGCCCGTCGAGGTGGATCCGTGGGACGACGCGAAGTGGGCGCGCGGTGCCGCCGCGCTCGTGCTCCGCGGGACGTTCGTGTCGGATCTCGGGGACTCCGATCCCGACCAGGCAGCCTGGTCGCGGCTGACGCCGCCGGTCGCGCTCGCCGGCTCGAGGGAGGTGGTCGCATAGCGGTCAGGCCTTGCCGGGCGGACGCCCGGATCTCGCTCCCAGCTCCACAGCGTCGCTATCCCAGGAGGTACGACAGAAATGCGGTTCGCCAGACTCATTCTTCTCACGGTTCTCGCGGCTTCGCTCCTCGCTCTCGCGAGCTCGGCCGCGAGCGCGCGTTCAGGCTCGGCAAGCGGCAAGGTGACGACGATCACCTTCTGGCACGCCTACGCCACGAACGCTTCCTCGCCCGAGCTGCAGCGGCTGACGAAGATCGTCATCCCGCAGTTCGAGAAGCTTCATCCGGACATCAAGGTGAACCAGGTCCCCTTCGACTACAACGACCTGCAACAGAAGCTCACCACGAGCGTGGCAGGCGGCTCGCTACCCGATGTGATCCGCTCCGACATCGCCTGGGTGCCCCAGTATGCGCAGCTGGGCGTCTTCGCTCCGCTCGACAAGCTGATGCCGGACTTCAAGAGCCTCTCCAAGGTCGTCTATCCGGGCTCGCTAGCCACCAACTACTACAAGGGCCACTACTACGGCCTGCCGCTGGACACCAACACCCGCGTGCTGATGTACAACCAGGAGGCGCTCGCCTCGGCGGGGATCAGCTCTCCGCCGAAGACCTTTACGGCCCTGCGCGACGATGCAGCGAAGCTGAAGGCGAAGGGCATCTACCTGTTCGCCGACGGAGGCACGGGCGGCTGGAACATCCTGCCCTGGATCTGGTCGGGCGGGGGGAGCCTCACCAACAGCACATACACGAAGGCGTCCGGCTACCTGAACAGCCCCAAGACGGTCGCCGCCGTCCAACTGCTCGTCGACCTCTACAAGCAGGGGGCAATCCCGAGCCTGATCACCGGTGACAAGGGCGCGCTCGGGACATCCGACGGTCTGCCGCAGGGGAAATACGCCACGATCCTCGACGGGCCGTGGATGTTCCCGATCTTCCAGAAGTCGTACCCGAGCTTCCACCTGCAAACGGGGCTCGTCCCTGCAGGGCCCGGCGGAAGTGTCAGCGTCGTCGGCGGGGAGGACATCGTCGTCACCCAGCCCTCGAAGCACAAGGCGGCGGCTGAGGAGTTCGTCCGCTACATGCTCTCGCCCTACGCCCAGACGCAGATGGCCCACGCCGGCCAGATGCCCATCCGGGCGGACGTCTCGACCCGGCTGCTGAAGATCAACTCCTACTACTCGATCTTCGTCAAGCAGCTCAAGACCGCCCGCCCACGCACGCCGAGTCCGAACTGGCCGAAGATCGACACAGTGCTCGGGAACGCGGTCGCGAGCGCGCTCAAGGGAAGCGAATCGACGCAGCAGGCCCTGACCGACGCAGCCAAGCAGATCGATGGGCTCCTCGCGGGCTAGTGTCAGCGGTTACGGCCCCTGAGCGGGAGAACCTCAGCGGGCGCGGCGCGGTTGCGTCGCGCCCGCGCCTGAAGCTCGCTCCGCGCAGACGGCCGCTGACTCCGTACCTTTTTCTTGCGCCCGGCTATGTGATCTTCGCCCTCGTCGTCCTCTACCCGGTCGCCCGCGCTTTCCAGATCAGTCTGTACGAGTGGAAGATCGTGCCCGGCGTCGCGAGTCCATTCCTGGGCCTCCACAATTACGGACGCGCGTTCCACGACCCGCTGTTCTGGCGCTCGCTCGAGAACAGCAGCGTCTACATGGCGGCGACCGTGCCAGCGCAGCTCGCGCTCGGGCTCGCGGTCGCCGTCCTGCTCGACGCCAAGATGCCGGCGCGGGCGATCTTCCGCGTTCTCTACTACCTACCCGTGATCACGAGCTGGGTCGTGGTCTCGCTGCTCTTCCGCTTCCTGTTCAGCACGAGCGGCGGCTTCGTCAACTGGGTGCTGCACGACGGCCTCTCGGTGACGAATCACGACGTTGCTTGGCTCGGCGGACGCTGGACTGCCCTGGCGGCGATCTCGCTCCTCGGAATCTGGAAGGGGATCGGCTGGTCGATGGTCATCTTCCTCGCGGCGCTCCAGACGGTTCCGCGCGACCTCCACGAAGCGGCCTCCATCGATGGGGCCAACGCCTGGCAGCGCTTCCGAAGCGTCTCGCTGCCCGTGATCCGATCGACGACCCTCTTCGTCTTCGTGATGCTCGTCATCGGTGGCTTCAACGTCTTCACCTCCGTATTCCTGATGACCGGAGGCGGGCCTCAGGACGAGACGCAGGTTCTGCTCACCTACATGTACCGGCAAGCGTTCACCTTCCTCGACTTCGGCTACGGGTCGGCGATCGCCTTCATCCTGACCGGCTTCGTGCTGGTGCTCTCGCTGCTCCAGCTCCGCATCTTCGGGCGCTCGGCGACCAGGACGGGCGCGTGGTCGTAGGCAGCCCTTGGCGCCGGCGCGCCCTGCTCGGCGTGCGCTACGGCCTGCTCATCGCCGGCGCGGCGGTGATGCTCGCGCCCTTCCTGTACATGCTGGCGACCTCGTTCAAGCAGCAGGCGCTCCTGTTCGAGATCCCGCCGCAGTTCATCCCGAAGCACGCCACCCTGCAGAACTACGCCGAGGCCTGGCACTCGAACAGCTTCAGCCGCTACTTTCTGAACTCGGTCATCGTCGCGGTGCTCACGACGGTCTTGTCCGTCTGGCTGTCGTCGATGATGGCCTACGCCTTCGCCCGCTTCCGCTTCGCCGGCCAGCGGCTGCTTTTCTCCCTACTGCTCGTCGGTCTGATCGTGCCGGCGATCATGCTGATCATCCCGCAGTTCCTGCTCGCCAAGCAGCTCGGGCTAATCGACAGCCGCGCCGGCCTCGTCGTTTTCTACGTAGGCACCACCCTAGCGCTGAACACCTTCCTTCTCCGCGGCTTCTTCGAGGGCATCCCCTATGAGCTCGAGGAGGCCATGGTTGTCGACGGCGCCGGCGCCTTCCGGCGCTACCGGCAGCTGATCCTGCCACTCTCCCGGCCGGCGCTCGCGACGGTCACCATCTTCTCGTTCCTCGCCAGCTGGGACGAGTTCGCCTGGGCGCTGACGATCATCAACACGCCGAGCAAGCGGACCCTGCCGATCGCGATCGCCCTCTTCCAGGGGCAGTACCTGACCAGCTGGAACATCGTCTTCGCAGCCTCGATCATCGCGATCGTGCCCGTGGTCGCTGTCTTCCTGATCTTCCAGCGGCACTTCGTCAGCGGCCTGACGGCCGGGGCGGTCAGGGGATGACAAGTCTCGCGGTTGACGACTTGCTCGCCGACCCCCTTGCCCGCCGGAGCCTCGAAGTTCTGTCCGAGGGACAGACGCCGTCCGGGGCGTTCGTTGCCAGCCCGGCCTTCGACGTCTACGACTTCTCCTGGCTTCGAGACGGCGCCTTCTGCGCCTACGCGATCGAGCTCGCTGGCGGACGCGAGCAGGCCGCCGCGTTCCACCGCTGGGCTGCCGTCGCGGTAGAGCGCCAGCGCGGGCGGGCCGAGGCCGTGATCGACGCGCTCGCGGCGGGTCGGACACCGCCGCCCGAGGCGATGCTCCCGGCCCGCTTCACGCTCGACGGCGAGCTAGAGCGGCACGGCCCGGAGCCCTGGCCGAACTTCCAGCTCGACGGCTATGGCATGTGGCTGTGGTCACTCGAGCATCATCACGGCACCGCCTCGCTTCCCGCCGACCTCGCCTCGGCAGCCGAGCTCGTCGCCCGCTACCTCCGGGCGGCCTGGACAATGAAGTGCTGGAACTGCTGGGAAGAGCTCGACGACGGCGAGCACAGCTTGACGCTCACCGCCGTCGCCGCCGGGCTCGCCTCCGCCGGACGACTGCTCGGCCGGCCAGAGTTCGCGACCGACAGCGAGCGCGTCCGCAGCCGCCTGCTCAGCCACTTCGTCCACAACGGACGATTCATACGCGGCAGAGGAGACCGGCGCCTCGACGGAAGCCTCCTCTGGCTCGCCCTTCCGTTCGAGCTGCTGCCGTTCGACGACCCGCGCATGCGCGCGACGATCGAGGGCGTACGCTCCGAGCTGATCGGGCCCGGCGGCGGAGTGCGGCGCTACCTGGGCGACACCTATTACGGCGGCGGCGACTGGATTCTCCTCAGCTGCTCGCTCGGGTGGATCGACGCGCTCAGCGGAAACCGCGCCGGCTTCGAGCAGGCACGGGACTGGGTTCGCGCCCAGGCACTCCCGAACGGCGACCTGCCCGAGCAGGTGACGATGGAGGCGCAGGCGCCCGAGATGGTCGAAGAGTGGGAGCAGCGCTGGGGGCCGGTCGCGACGCCACTCCTCTGGTCACACGCGATGTACCTGGTGATGATGGCTGCCGGAGGAGCGCGTTGGAACTCCTCCCGTTGAAGGCCTGCTTCTCCCCGGGTGAGCCAGTGGAGATCGCCGTCCGGGGGACGCAGGCAGCAGTCGAAGTTTCGATCTGGCAGCTCGATCGCAAAGCGGCGGAGTCGTCGGCGCAGCCGGGAGGAACGGCGGTGTTCGAGCCGCTCGCCGAAGGCGGGTACGGGGTCGAGGCCGTCGACGCGGACGGCGCGTTCGCAGCGACGGCCTTCGACGTGCTCGTCAACCCGCTCAGCCGCCCGCGCTACGGCTTCGTCTCCGGATTCGAGGCCGGCCGCGACCCGGCGGCGGTGGTCGAAAACGCGCGGCGCCTGCATCTGAACGCCGTCCAGTTCTACGACTGGATGTACCGGCACGCGCAGCTACTTCCGCCGGAAGACGGCTTCCGCGACGCCCTCGGCCGGCCGCTCTCGCTCGAGACCATCCGATCCCTGGCGGCCGCGCTGCGCAGCGCGGGCTCGCTGCCGCTCGGCTACGCCGCCGTCTACGCGGTCGGTAAGGACGAGCGGCCGGAGTGGGAGCAGGCCGGCCTCTACCGGCCCGACTGCGCGACGCCCTGGACGCTCGGCGACGACTTCCTCTGGCTCGTCGACCCCTCGGACGAGCGCTGGGGCGAGCACTTGGCCTCCGAGCTCGAGCAGGCCGTGCGCGAGGTCGGCTTCGCGGGGTTCCACCTCGACCAGTACGGCTGGCCTCGCCGCGCGCTGCGCCACGACGCGACCGAAGTCGATCTCGCAGCGGCCTTCCCCGCCCTAATCGACCGGCTTCGCAGCCGCCTGCCCGCCGCCCGGCTGGTCTTCAACAACGTCAACGACTTCCCGACCTGGACGACGGCCCCCACCGCCCAGGACGCGGTCTACATCGAGGTCTGGTCGCCGCACGACCGGCTGGGCGACCTGGCGGGGCTGATCGCGAAGTCCCGCTCGCTCGCGCCCGACAAGGCGCCGATCCTCGCCGCCTACCAGTCGGTCTACGGAAGCCTGCCTGCCGACGAAGCCGACCGCACAGGGCGCTTCGCCATGGCGACCATCTTCTCGCGAGGCGGCTTCCAACTCCTGCTCGGAGAAGAGGGCGCTCTACTCGCCGGTCCCTATTACCCCGACCACCAGCTCCTCGCCGCCTCCTCGCTGGAGATGTTCACCCGCTGGTACGACTTCGTCGTCAGGCACGGCGATCTGCTCTTCGACCCAGCGGCGGTCGACGTCACCCGCAGCTTCGTCGGCGGAATCAATGACAGCCTGATAATCGAAGCCCCGGTTCCGGTCTCCGCAGACGCCGAGCCGGGCGCGCTCTGGGTCTCGGTCGTCGAGACATCGCGCGGACTCCTGATCCACCTGATCAACGTGAACGGCCAGGACGACCTCGGCTGGGATCGGCCAAAGCGCCCGGTGACAGCCCTCGAGGGAGTCCGCCTCTCGCTGCTCCGCACGGCGACCGAAGCCCCGGCGTTCGCCTTCGGCGACCCGGACGGCTCGCCGCGGCTCGAGCCGCTCGAGAGCCAGACGCAGGAAGGCTGGTACGACGTCGTCGAGCTGCCACCGCTGAACACATGGGGGCTCGCCTGGATCCATCCCGCCGCGGCCGACGCCGGCGGCTGACCCGCTCCACAGGAGGACGCATGTCCAAGATCGAGCTCAACCACGTCACCAAGACCTACCCGGGCGGAGTGCGCGCGCTCGACGACATCGAGCTCACGATCAAGCCGGGAGAGTTCATGGTGCTCGTCGGCCCCTCAGGCTGCGGCAAGTCGACCCTACTCCGCCTGATCGCCGGGCTCGAAGAAATCAGTGAAGGCACGATCCGGATCGGCGGACAGGACGTCACCCATCTGCCGCCGCCACAGCGCGACATCGCCATGGTCTTCCAAACCTACGCGCTGTACCCACACATGACCGTGTCGCAGAACCTCGGCTACGGGCTCAGCGTCAGAAAGACGCCGAAGGCCGAGGTCGAGCAGCGTGTCGGCACCGTCGCGTCATTGCTCGGCCTCGCAGACCTGCTCGAACGCCGCCCCGTCGCCCTCTCAGGAGGGCAGCGACAGCGCGTGGCGATGGGCCGTGCCATCGTGCGCGAGCCCGCCGCATTCTTGATGGACGAGCCGCTCTCCAACCTCGACGCCAAGCTGCGCGTCAACATGAGAGCAGAGCTGTCGCGCCTGCACGAACGCCTCGGCGTCACCACCGTCTACGTCACCCACGACCAACTCGAGGCGATGACGCTCGGAGAGCGGGTCGCGGTCATGTGCGACGGACAGATCCAGCAGGTCGCGGACCCGCACACGCTCTACGCCGAGCCGGCGAACCTCTTCGTGGCCTCGTTCGTCGGCTCGCCCGCCATGAACCTGATCGAAGGCGAGCTGTCCGAAACGAGCCTGGAGCTCGGCGGCTTCCAAATCGAGCTCGGCAGCAGCCATCCCGGCGCCGACGGGCCGGTGATCGTCGGCATCCGGCCCGAGCACCTGCAGGATGGCGCGTTCGCCGAACAAGGGCTTCCCGAGATCGAGGTCGAAGTCGCGGTCTATGAAGACCTCGGCTCGGATGCACACCTGATCTTCCCGCTGACGGGTGTTCTCGACAACACCAACGCGGACGCCGATCCAGTCTTGCTCACCGGGGGCGAACGCCTTGTCATCGCTCGCGTGGATGCCAGAACGCAGGGGCGCCCGGGCAAGCGCATACGCCTGTCTGCCGATCCCAAGCGCTTCCACTACTTCGACCCGGCCACGGGACTGCGGCTGTCGCCGGTACGGAACTTCGAGCGACTTGGCGTAGCAACGATCATGGAAGATCGGCGCGGCTGAACGAGGTGCGCACCCGATCGGCTCAGGCGTGGGCCGGCCCGTGAATAGCGGCGGCGACGCTCAGCACCGCGCGCACCTGACGGCGCACCTGCTGCGGCGAGAGGCTGCCGGCGGGCAGCTCGACCGTGAAGGAGGATGAGTCCGGCAGGTGGTGGTTCTGCCAGTTCGTGGCGGTGCCGCCGAGCCAGTGGTGGTGGTAGAAGCGCATCCCGGCCGCGTGGGCGTAGATCCGACCCGCGGCGGTGCTCGGCCCCCATCCCCACACGAGATCCATGTGCTGGTGGAACCAGATCGTCACGCGTGGGCGGAGACGCAGGATCAGGTCGCGCGCGATCCGCGTCTCTCGCTCCGAGAAGGGACGCGGGCCCGGGTAGTAGACGTCCCAGGGGTGGCCGCCGCCCTGCCACTCGGACGACCAGTTGGCGTTGAGGTCGACGCCCCGGCCGTCCTGGCGCGTGCCGCGCGCGTAGCCGTCCGGGTTCAGGTTCGGGACGATCCAGAGGTCGGCGTGGGTGTGCGTGCGCTCGAGCACGCGCGCGACCGCGATTCCGGCGCCCTCGTTCCCGTGGATGCAGCCGACGACGAGCACGCGTGGGCCGTGAGGGTCGCCGGCGCGCACCGCGACGATCGGCCGACCGCCCTCCGAGCGGCCGAGCTGGAGTGGGCCGGAAGCGACAAGGAGGGCCACGAGGGCGGCCACTAGGCTCGAACCGATGGCTGTCATCCGAGGACCGGAGCTTCCGCGCGCCTACAGACTACGACCGGCGGCGGAGTCGAAGAACCGGGCGCCTGGCCGGCGTTGCCAGGGCGAGCAGGAGGCCGAGGATGAGCCCGATCGTGCCGCCGACGAGGGCTGAGGTCGTGCGGGTCCGGGCGCTCACGAGGCTGGCGGTGGTGCTTGTGATCCGGCTCTGTTGGGCCTGGCTGAGCTGCGCGAGCTTGAGTCGCAGGTCGATCGCCTGGCGGGTCACGAGGCTCTCGGCGTCTTGGATTATTCCGAGCGCTGTGAGCTTTACCACCGGGTCGCCGTAGGTTCGCAGGCGGGCCGCGAGCTCGGAGCGGCGTTTGAGTGTGGCGAGCTCGCCGGTGATGTCGCGTAGTTGCGCTGTGATCGACGCGATCTGTGCGCGTTGGTAGCCCTCGGTCCGGTCGAGCATTGCCAACGCGAGCAAGCGACTTGCGCTGAGCATCGCCTGTCGCCGGCGGCCGGTGAGGGTGATCTGGAAGAACGGTGTCGTCGGTCCGGTCGCGGCAGCCGATGGTGTTCCTCCGAGCGGTGCTGCAGCGATACTCGTTTCCAATGTGCGCAGTGGGAGATGGGTCTGGTGCGCGATCGGGGCGAGCACGGCCGGGGCGTGGGCCATCGCGGTCAGCGCCGCTGGCTGGGCGAGCCCGTTGGTCTGGGCGACGTACACGACGGTTCGTACTTTGAACACCTGCGTCCCAGCCCCAGCAGCGGCATAGCCGAGGACGAGGCCGAGAAGTACGCACACCGCGACCAGCGGTGCCTGCCTGCGTAGCGCAGACAGCGCTTGGAGGAGATCGATCTCAGCTTCGGGCACGGCCATCAGGGGCCGCACCGTCTCGTTTCCACGCCTGCGGCGATGACGGTGAGCTTATAGGGGCGGTTGTTCATTGGACGGTGATCGGCGGGCTCTGCTGCGCGACTACCGCGCCAGGATTTACCTGGTTCACGAGCCGCACCGTCAGGCGGTAGCTCCCGGCAGGGACGGGCAGCGCGGGCAGCGTCACCGTCGCCGGCGGGGCGCCGCCCGGGAGAGCGCCGCGGCGCGCGAGCATCGGCGCCCCGTCGGAGGCGCGATCGAGGGTGACGAGGTAGAGGCAGTCGCGCGCGCAGCCGAGCTCCACCGACCACGAGCTCGTTCCCGCGGGATACGAGTTCTGCGGCGGGAACGCGAGCGCCGTCGTCGCGGCCGGTACGGCAAGACCTGGGCAGACCGCGAGGATGCCGCGCTGCGCCTGCGTGAGCGACGGACCGAGAACGCCGAGGCTCGCCTTTGCCGAGCCGTCGGGGTAGCGGAGCCCGTCCTGGCCGCCGGGCGACGGTGCGTCGACCAGTCGGTCGAGGAGGACGCCCGCCGCGGTCGGTTGGCAGGCCGCGGTCTTCAACGCCGAGGCGTAGGCCGATCCCTGCGTCGGCTCGTCCACTCCCGGCGCGGCGGCGGCCTGCGGGTCGTAGAGCGGCGCCTTGGCGGGAGGGATCTTCGTCCCGGCTCCGAGCCCGTCGTAGAGCACGGGCAGGGTCGAGCCCGGCTGGGCCGAGCCGTCGAAGGCGGCGCGGAGCGCGCCGACCAGCTTCGTGTAGTCGGGCAGCAAGACGGCCCGGAACGCGAGCTCGTCCATGATCGGCTGGGAGCGCCCGCTGGCGCGAAAGCTCGCGCCCAGTGCCGCCAACGCGCCGGTGTCCGAGGCGACGCCCGCGACCCGCACCTGGGGGTTCACGGTGTCGACGGCGTCGCGCACCGCGCCGAGCGTCGCGACGTATCCGGCGGCCGGCTGCCCCGGCGAGCCGACGAGCACGTCCCGGATCGACGGCACCTGCTCCACGAGCACGGCGGCGAAGGCGGCGAGCGACGGATCGGGAGCGGCATACGTGAGTTGCACGATCAGACGCTCGCCGGCAGCGGTGTTCAGCGCCGCAACCGTGTCCGCGTCCGGAGCCGTCTGCGCTGCCTGCCAGGGCACGACAACGCGCACACTGCGGAAGCCGTCCGCGGCGGCTGTCTGCGCCTGGCCCGGCGAGTCCAGCCCGGCCCCGGCGAGGAAGCTCGGCTGGCCGGTCGCCGGAGCCGCGGAGCTCGACTTGCGCGTCGAGGCTCGGCCGAGCGCCGCGCGTACGAGCGGCAGGGTGTCGGCGCCCGCGCGGTTTCCGGCGTAGTCGAGGGCGACGAGGTGCACGGGCAGGGCGGCCGCCTTCGTCCCGACCGCCCAGCTCACGCGGTGCCAGCCGTCTCCCAGCGACAGCGATCTCGACCCCGAGCCGACGGTGACGGTCACCGTTCC
>WNEY01003574.1_pt1 | contig 11686 bp, 10 predicted proteins | sample 5400531 | NCBI WGS metagenome assembly WNEY01 (sample SAMN13153338, study PRJNA577476) | soil metagenome | isolation source: 200 cm saprolite under Douglas fir tree site 1 | place: USA:California | collected 2015-04-18
AGGCAGTTCCCCGGGATCTCCGTTTCGTGGTGAGCAGGACCCGGCCCCCGGAGTTCGTCAAGCTGCTGGCCAGCCAGGTCGGCGCCACGCTGCTGCCGCTTGGCTCGGCCGGGGCCAAGGCCGCCGCGGTGATCAGCGGGGACGCCGACGCCTACATTCACGGCGGCGGGCAGTACGAGTGGGACTCGGCCGCGCCGGTCGCGGTGGCACGGGCAGCCGGGCTGCACGCCTCGCGAATCGACGGCTCAAAGCTGCACTACAACCAAAGGCATCCCGCGCTGCCCGATATCCTGATCTGCCTGGCCTCGCTTGCCGGCCCGCTGCTCGAGGCGATTGCCTCCGCCGCGTGCGCCAGCGAGTGAGCCCGGCCGGCCGCGCCAGCCCTTGCCAGCCCCGTTCCCTAGAGCCGGAGTGTTTCCCGATGGCAGCGATACGTTCCGACTACCTGCTCTCGCAGCTTGATGTACTCGAGGCCGAGTCGATCCACGTGATGCGCGAGGTCGCCGCCGAGTTCGAGCGGCCGGTGCTGCTGTTCTCCGGCGGCAAGGACTCGATCGTCATGCTTGCCCTGGCGGCGCGGGCGTTCGCGCCTGCCCGGATCCCGTTCCCCGTCATGCACATCGACACCGGGCACAACTTCGCCGAGGTCCTCGAATTCCGCGACCGCCGGGCCGACGAGCTTGGCGTCCGGCTGGTCGTGGCGTCGGTGCAGGAATCAATCGACGCGGGGAAGGTGGTCGAGGAGTCCGGCCGCTGGGCGAGCCGCAACCGGCTGCAGACCACGACCCTGCTGGACGCGATCGCCGAGCACCGGTTCGACGCCGTGTTCGGCGGCGCCCGGCGGGATGAGGAGAAGGCCAGGGCCAAGGAGCGCATCTTCTCCTTCCGGGACGAGTTCGGCCAGTGGGATCCGAAGAACCAGCGGCCTGAGCTGTGGAACGTCTACAACACCCGGATCCGCAGGGGCGAGCACATCCGGGTGTTCCCGCTGTCGAACTGGACCGAGCTTGACGTATGGCATTACATCGCCAGGGAGCACCTGGAGATTCCGGCCATCTACTACGCTCACCAGCGTGCGGTGTTCGAGCGGGACGGGATCCTGCTGGCGGACAATCCGTTCCTCACCAGGGCCGACGATGAGCCGGTTTTCGATGCGAGCGTCCGCTACCGCACCGTCGGCGACATGACCTGCACCGGCGCGGTGGCATCCACGGCCGCCAGCATCGAAGAAGTGATAGCTGAGATCGGCGCGACCCGGATCACCGAGCGCGGCCAGACTCGCGCGGACGACCGGGCCAGCGAGGCAGCGATGGAAGACCGCAAGCGGGAAGGATATTTCTGATGACGGCGGCGCAGGGCGGCACGGGGCCGGGCACCGGACTGAGCACCGGGCTGGCGGAGTCGGACCGGCACATGGATATTCTCCGGCTGGCGACGGCCGGCTCGGTCGACGATGGCAAGAGCACGCTGATCGGGCGGCTGCTCTATGACTCCAAGTCCATCTTTGAAGATCAGCTCGCCGCAGTGGAGCGCACCAGCCGCGAGCGGGGCGAGGACTACACCAACCTTGCCCTGCTGACCGACGGCCTGCGGGCCGAGCGGGAGCAGGGCATCACCATCGACGTCGCCTACCGCTACTTCGCCACGCCGCGGCGGAAGTTCATCATCGCGGACACGCCCGGCCACGTCCAGTACACGCGGAACATGGTCACCGGCGCGTCAACCGCGGACCTCGCGGTTGTGCTCGTCGATGCACGCAACGGGCTGACCGAGCAGAGCAGGCGGCACGCTTTCCTGGCCACCCTGCTGCGCGTGCCGCACCTGGTGCTTGCGGTGAACAAGATGGACCTGATCGGCTACGACGCGGCGGTGTTCGAGCAGATAACCGAGGAGTTCACTGCCTTCGCCGCGAAACTGGAGATCGGTGACCTCGCCTTTATCCCGATCTCGGCGCTGCACGGCGACAACGTGGTGCAGCGTTCGGCGAGCATGCCGTGGTACGACGGGCCGTCGCTGCTGCACCACCTGGAGCACCTGCACATTGCCTCCGACCGGAACCTGATCGACGTGCGGTTCCCCGTGCAGTACGTGATCCGGCCGCATCAGGCCACCGACCCGGAACTGCACGACTACCGCGGCTACGCGGGCCAGGTCGCCGGGGGCGTACTCAAGCCAGGCGACGAGGTGATGCACCTGCCGTCCGGCCTGACCACGACCATCGACCGCATCGAGACCGCGGCCGGCCCGGTGCCGGAGGCGTACCCGCCGATGTCGGTCACCCTGCTGCTCGCCGATGACCTGGACGTCTCGCGCGGCGACATGTTCTGCCGTCCGCACAACCAGCCGCCCGCCGCCCAGGACGTGCAGGCCATGGTGTGCTGGATGAGCGAGGCAAGGCCGCTGACCGCGGGCAGCCGGCTGATAGCGAAGCACACCACCCGCACGGTAAAGGCCATCATCCGCGATCTGCAATACCGGCTTGACGTGAACACCCTGCACCGGGACGAGCAGGCACGCCAGCTGGGGCTCAACGAGATTGGCCGGGTAACGATGCGCACCACCCAGCCGCTGTTCTGCGATCCTTATGCCCGCAACAGGATGACCGGCGGAATGATCCTCATCGACGAGGCAACCAGCGCGACAGTCGGCGCCGCGATAATAACCGACGCCGGATAATGTTCCTGGTCGGCTGGGTGGCGAGTTAGCGGCGGGCTGATTTATCGCGAATGCCGGTCTCGCAGAGAAAGTCAAGACTCGTCCCCATAACCCTGGTATGCGATTCCGCGGCGCTCTACACTTCCTGGTCAGGACCCTCTCCGCGGGCGGCACCGACTTTGCCCAGAGCGTCTTCGCGGACGGCTACGTTTTCACGGCCAATGTCGGCCAGGGGCTGAATGCTTACCACTGCCGTAACGCGGTACCGGAGCGAGCGGTAGCACCCCGCTAACGCGCGGCTAACCGCGCGGTCAAGGCTCGGCGGGTAACTTCCCGCATGCCGAAGATGCGCGCCAGGATGCCAGCAGCAGACGCATTAGCGCCAGGTTGCGTTGACATGTCCTAGGTAAAATCTGGGCATTATCATGCATCACTACCAAACGTATTTATGCAGCTACTTTAAGTAATATTCGATGCAAAGATGGCACTCGGGCGTTGATATGGCATAATTGCCGAAATCAACTGCGGGATTTCAGGGCACACGTATTCAAGCTGGGGGTGTTCAGTGCACGTTGGTCGTATCCGTATGTGCGGCCGGGCGGGCGTGATCGCGGGCGCGGTCGCGGTGAGTGTGGCAGGACTCGCGGGCCCGTCGATGGCGGCGACCGGCCCGGTGTCGCCTACCCCGGCAAGTCAGACTCCGGCGCTGTATCCGAACGGCTCGCTGGAGCAGGTCCGGCAACTTGCGCAGTGCGGCGGAACCATGTACGCGGTGGGCTCCTTCACCTCGATCAAGCGGAACAGCACCATCTACACGCGCAACAACATCTTCAGCTTCAGCGCCACCTCGCCCTTCCAGGTCACGTCGTGGGACCCGAACGTCAACGGCGTCGTGGACTCCATCGCCTTCAACGGCACCGACTGCTCGCACGCCTACATCGGCGGGAAGTTCACCACAGTGGGCGCCGCCACGGTCAAGAACATCGCCGAGATCGACACCAGCACAGGGGCTGTCGTCTCTGGCTTCGGGCACAGCGCGTCCGGGCGGGTGGAGACCCTGCTCGGCGTCGCCGGCCACATCCTGGCCGGCGGCTACTACAAAACGATCAACGGCAGCACCGCCAACCCCTACATGACCAGCCTGAACGCGACGACTGGCAAGGACGACGGCTTCATCCACCTGAACATCTCAGGCAGTTACAACTACTGCAATAGCAGCGGGAGGTGCACGGGCACGAACCCGACGCGGGTCTATAACCAGCAACTGAGCCATAGCGGCACCCTGGATCTGGTGGAAGGCGACTTCACCTCGGTGGGCGGCCTGCAGCGCGAGCAGATCTTCATGCTCGACCTGAGCGGGTCAACCGCTGCGGTCACCGGCTGGACATCCCCCGAGTTTGACGGCAGCCAGCCGCAGAGCACGTCCCTCTACCAGTGCTGGTTCTCGGAACCCTTCTACCTCCAGGCCGCGTCCTGGTCACCGGATGACTCGGCGATCTACGTCGCGACCACCGGCTTCCACCCGTGGAACCTGTCGACGTCCGTCCCGCGGAGCGGGCTGTGCGACGCGGCCGCGGCCTTCCCGGCCACCCAGGCGTCGGTGCACCACACGTGGATCAACTACACCGGCTGTGACTCACTCTTCTCGACAGCGGCGGACAATGGCGCGGCGTATTTCGGCGGGCATGAGCGGTGGTCGGAGAACCCGAATGGCTGCGATTTCCAGGGCCCAGGGGCGGTTGTCGACCCCGGCATGGAAGGCCTCACACCGAGCAGCGGGGCGCTGCTGCTCAATGCCGGGGGCACCGCGCTCTACACCCGAGGGCGCGGCGAAGGCGCGGACGACATGGAGATCACCAGCGCGGGCCTGTGGATCGCCAGCGACAACGCGCAGAGCACCGATAGCTGCGGCGGCGTCCATGGTCACTCCGGTATCTGCTTCCTTCCCTACTAGCAGCCCTCAGCCAGCCCAGGTGGACGGGTCCGCGAAGACACGGATTCTCTACCTGGGCGGCCTGGGCCGCAGTGGCAGCACGCTGATCGAGCGGCTGCTCGGCGAGCTGCCCGGAGTGTGCGCGGTCGGCGAGGTCGTGCACATGTGGCGACGCGGCGTCGTGGAAGGCGAGCGCTGCGGTTGCGGCGAGCCATTCGGTGAATGCCCGTTCTGGCGGCTGGCCGGCAAGGCGGCCTTCGGCGGCTGGGACCGGCTGGATGTGGACCGCGTTGCCGCCCTGCGGGGCGCGGTCGACCGCACCAGGTTCGTTCCGCAGCTTGCCGCGCCCGCGATGCGCCCCGCGTTCCGGCGGGCGCTGGACGAGTACGTGTCGTACTACCAGCGGATCTACGCGGCCATCGCGGAAGCGAGCGGCTGCTCGTTCATCGTGGACTCGAGCAAGCATGCGTCGCTGGCGTTCTGCCTCGGCCGGTGCCAGGACCTCGACCTGCGGATCGTGCACGTCGTGCGGGACAGCCGCGCCGTCGCCTACTCCTGGACCAAGAAGGTCAACCGCCCGGACGCGGCCGCGGCCAGCTACATGACCAGGTACTCGCCAGCCAACGCGGCGGTCCAGTGGAATGTGCAGAACGGCGCCATGCACCTGCTGGCCCGCACCGGCACGCCGATCCTGCGGGTGCGGTACGAGGACGCCGCGCGCGCCCCCGAGGCGGTGCTCCGTGACATTGCGGGGTTCGCCGGGCTTGCCGCCGTCGGCCGGGCGCTGCGGTTCCTCGGCGGTGCGGGCGACGACCGCTGGGCCGAGTTCCGCGCCGCGCATACCGTGTCCGGCAACCCGATGCGCTTCACGACCGGCCGGATCCCGATCCGGCCTGACGAGAGCTGGCGGACAGCGATGCCTGCCGGGCAGCGGCGCATGGTCACGGCGCTGACCCTGCCGCTGCTTTCTCACTACGGTTATGCCCGGCCGGCCGCATGACCGGCTGGCCGTCGGTGGGCGTGGTCCTGCCGACCTTCAGCCGGCCGGCCCAGCTGCGGGTTGCCCTGGCCGCGGTGCTTGCCCAGGACTATCCGGGCCAGCTACGGGCCATCGTCGTGCACGACAGGAGCGAGCCAGATCAGAGCCTGGCTGACGGCAGCAGGGTCCGGGTAGTGCGCAACGGCCGCACTCCGGGACTGGCCGGCGCCCGCAACACGGGCGTGCTTGCGCTGACGACCGAGCTTGTCGCCTTCTGCGATGACGACGACGAATGGCTGCCTGGCAAGCTGCGCAGCCAGGTTGAGGCCATGGCGGCCCGGCCGGAGGCCGAGTTCGCGAGCTGCGGCATCATCGTGGACTACGCCGGTCATGCCAGCCCGAGACTGGTCGGCAGGGACGAGGTGACCCATCAGGACCTGCTGCGGTCGCGGATGGCGATGGTGCACTCATCCACCTTCCTGGCCCGCAGGACGGCCCTGATCAACGACATCGGGCTGATCGACGAGGGGATCCCTGGCAGCCACAACGAGGACTGGGATCTGGTGCTGCGCGTCACCCGCCGGCACCCGATCGCCTACGTGGACCGGCCGCTGGCCCGCATCGCCTGGGGCGACGGGTCTCATTTCTCCCGGCAGTGGGAGACCAAGGCCGAGGCGCTGCGCTGGATGCTCGACCATCACCCGGACATCGCGCGCTGCCGGGCCGGCGCGGCCATGGTCTATGGCCAGCTCGCGTTCGCCTATGCTTGCCTTGGCCAGCGCTCGGAAGCCTGGAGATGGATAGGCCGGGCACTGCGCAGCAACTGGCACGAGCGCCGGGTGCCGTTCGCGCTGGTCGTGGCCGCCGGGCTGGTGCCGGGCGAGACCTTACTGCGGCAGCTGCACGCCCGGGGACACGGGATCTGACCTTGCCAGGACGCTCACCAGCACCAAGGGCCGGCCGGCCGGGCGGCCGCCTCGGCAGCACCGGTCCCCCGGCCTGGCTGGCCGTCCTCGCCGCGGCGGTCGCAGTGGCGGTCGTCGTCGCGCTGGTCCTGGCCGATCCGTTCGGCAGCTCCGGCGGTCCAGGAAGCCAGGGCGGCAGCGCCGGACCCGGGGCCGGCGCAAGCCCAGGCGAGCACGCCGGGCCGGCGCCGATGACGACGGTCGATCCGCGCCAGGCGCCCGTGCCGCCTTCGCACGGCGCCTACTTCGGTGCCTGGGTGAAGCCCGTGCTCTACACGCAGCCCGAGCGCATCGCCGCGGTCACCGCGCTGCAGCGGCAGATCGGGCGCCGCTTCGACATCGTGCATACCTACGTCCGTTGGCTTGAGCCGTTCCCGACCAGCAGCGACCTGGCTTTCATGCGGCAGGGCAGCACGCTCCTGCTGTCCTGGGGCGGCGCTGACCCCCGTGCGATCGTGGCCGGGACCTATGACAGCTGGATCCGGCAGCGGGCCAGCGCAATCAAGGCCACCAGAAAACGGATATTCCTGGAGTGGCTCTGGGAGATGGACCGGCCCAACCTCCGCGCCAAGGTGCATTCGCCCGCCGACTTCATCGCAGCCTGGAAGCATATCCGGGCCGTATTCGAGCAGCAGCACGTCAGCAATGTCGCCTGGGTGTGGTGCCCGACGGCGCGCGGATTCGCCCGCGGCGATGCCGCTGCCTTCTACCCTGGCAATGATCAGGTCGACTGGGTATGCGCCGATGTCTACCCGGGCCCGGGTCCCTACCGCTCATTCGCCGACACCGCCCATGCCTTCCTGGCCTGGGCCGCCGGTCATCCCAAGCCGGTCATGATCGGCGAGTACGGCGTGCCGCAGAGCTACGGCGCGGCGCAGCGGGCCCAGTGGCTCCGCGCCGTGGCGCAGACCGTGCGGCAGGACCAGCAGGTCAAGGCCCTGGTCTACTTCGACGGTGATCCAGCCGGGCGGCGGCCGGCTGGCCGGTACTCGCTGACGAACGACCTGAGCGCGATCCGGGCGTTCCGCGACATCGGCAGCCAGCCGTACTTCAACCCGCTCGGCTGGCCGGTGCGCGGGTGATGCCGCGCCGCGGCGCCGGCCCCGGGCTTCAGCGGTAGCCGAGCCGGGTCAGCAGTGGCCCGGTTTCCTGCTCGACCTCGCTGACCTGCTGCTCGCTCAGGGCTGCCCGCCACCGTCCCACTGAGCCCGGCCTCGCCTCGGCCAGCCCTGCCCGCAGCGCCTGATGCCCGGCCGCCGACGCGCCGAGGAAGCTGGCCAGCAGGCGGGCCGTTCCGGCCGGATCACGGACCGCCGACTCGTACCTGATCTCGATGCTGCGGTCCGGCGGCAGCCCGGCCAGCCCGCCAAGGGCGGCCTCGGTGAAACGCCGCCAGCACCAGGCCGATCGCACGATGTCGGCGACCTTGGCGAACTCCTCGCGGCGGTCCGGCTCGACCCACCAGCGCGGATACGGGCCCCACAGCTGCCCGCCCCGGCCGCGGCGGCCAGCGCCGGCCGACGCGGCCGAGAGCCATGGCTTCTCGGCATGCGAAACGGCGACGTCCCGCCCGTCCCGCACGATGTGCACGAACTGGGCGCCGGGCAGCGCGGTGGCGAGGAACGGGACCACGAAGCTGTTCTCCGGGTTCTTCTCGCTGAAGCGGCGGCCGCCGTCCAGCGACGCGAGCAGCAGCGCGGCGTAGCAGAGCCGGAAGACGGTCGCCGCGCGCCGCTGGCTCCACGACCCGTCGTACACGCACCGGGCGGCGGCCTTGGTGAGCCTCGGCTCGAAATGGTAGGAGATCTCGGGCATCCGCCCGATGCAGCCTGCCAGGAACGTCGTCCCTGACCTGGGCGCGCCGATCACCAGGACGGGGCGGTGCAGCCGCGGGTCCAGCGCACGCGCAGAGGGCCGCTTGCGCAGTGCCGGATCCTGCCGCCGGTCGCGGAGGTCGGCGGCGATGCCGACCAGGCCGAGCCTGAGCATCCGCGGCAGCGTGAGATCGGGGGATGGCGACGGCAGCGAGTCGGTCGCTGAGTTCGTCATCGCCGCCAGCTCGGTTCCCAGCCGAGCCAGCTGGCCAGCCGCTCGTCGTAGGGCCGGAAATGCTCGGTCAGCGCGGCCCGCAGCCCGTCCGGCATCGGCGAGCGCGGCCGGGCGTTGTGCCGCTCGAAGGCGGGATCCCCCAGCTGCGGCAGCTCAAGGAATTCCAGCACGGCCTTGTAGGCAGGCTCGGGGTCGGTGAAGAAGTCGCTGCTGTCCAGCACGTGCATCCGGTCCCGGCCGAACTGGCTGGCGAGACGTTCCAGCTGCTCGACGTACTGGCCGCGGGCGCGGTATGCCTGGTGCTGGTGGGCGTGGCTGACATAGCCCGGGTCGGCCATGATCCGCTCCACCTCGCCAGCCAGCCGGCTCGGCTCGAGCTCAAGTGCCCGGGCGAAGGGCTCGGTCTCGTAGCCCCGCGCGAGCTCGTGCGCGTGCGCGGAGTAGGCCCGCTCGACCGGATCCCGCAGCAGCACGACCAGCTTCACGCCGGGCAGGTCGCGGCGGATCCGCTCCGCGGCCAGCGGGTGGAACATGTAGTACGGGCTGGACTCAAAGGTCACCGGGGCCGTGCCGGCGGCCCGCGTGGCCCGCCGCGCCAGACCGCGCAGCGGGAAATGCGCCTGGTACCAGCCGAGCCCGCGAGCGTAGTCGGTGTCGAAGTAATGCACGCCCTTGTGCCAGACGGCCTTCAGCACGGCCGGGTGCTGGCTGAGCGTGCGGTACATCGAGGTGGTCCCGGAGCGCTGCGCGCCCACGATCAGGAAGGCGGGGAGCATCCTGGCCCGGCGGGTCAGCCTGCCCGCGGTGACCGAGAGCCCGTGCGCCGCCCGTTTGACCGATGGCGAGAAGGATGAGCCGTCAGGCATATGTGCACGTGCCTCCGAGTCCGGATGGCGGCTGCGATCGGGTCATAGCCGCGCCGCTGCGCCGGCGATCGCCGGGATCAGCCAGGAACCCGCCCGGCCGAGCCTTGCCCCGGCCTTGTCCTGCCGGTCAGTTAGGTACCGTGTGGCCAGGTCAGCCAGGTACAGGATAGCGGTAAGCCGGGCCTGCGCCGGGTCGGCCCCGAACGGGGCGAGCAGCTCAGGTGCGCGGTCGATGCAGCCCGCCGCCGCCGCGGCTGGCTCGCCGCGGGCCGGCCCCACCTCGGTCTGCAGCCAGTAATGCAGCGCATCGAAGCCAACCGGCACATCGCGGGTGAAGCGTTCCCAGTCCCAGACCAGCAGCCCCTGGCGGGTATTTGCCATGTTCCACGGCGTCCAGTCGCCATGCCAGGCGCCGAAGGCCAGCAGGCTGCCGCCGGCCCTGGCCGCCACCGCGTCCAGCGCCCCGGCCAGGGCACCGCGGTCGGCACCGGCGCCTGCCGCCGCCAGCCGGCCGCGCAGCCGCCGCCAGTAGCTCGCTGCGGCCAGCGGGGCCCGCCGCAGCCCGTCGACGCCGGCTACCTCGCTCATCGCCGCCGCCAGCCGCGGCCAGGGGATCTGCCTGCGGCGCAGCCACACCGGGAGCGCGCTGAGGACCAGCACGTCGAGGCCGCGCCACTGCCCGTGGTGCAGCACGCCAGGTATCGTCAGCCCGGCTAGCCGGGCATGGCCGAGCCGGGCGAGCGCGTCGTGCTCCGCCCGGACGAGCTCGCGGGTCAGCGGGCTGATGCCGATCTTGGCGAACCCGGCAGGCGCACCCTGCGCGGTGAGCAACTGGAGCACCGGCTTCCGGTTGGCACGCGGCGCGCCGAGATGCATGCTGACCCGCAGATCGCGGCCAAGCACTTCGCGGAGATACGACTCGATGGTGTCGGCGCCCGCGGGCGCGTGCACCAGGACCCGGCCACGGAGGGCTATCTGGCCGAGCCCGCTGGCCAGGGCCAGCGACAGGGCCCGGGTGGCCAGCCTGGTGGTCCTGGATCCTGGCTCGCCGTAGCGACGCACCGCGGCCGCTGCCGGGCGGGCCGCGGGCGGGACAAGCAGCCGGGGACGGCCCGGCCTGGGCAGCACGATGAACTCGCTGTGCAGGGGCGCAGCCGCGGCCAGTGCCGCTGCCGTGCCGCCGCGCCATGACCGCCGGCCCGGCCCGGTGCCGCCGATGGTGACCCTGGCCGGCGGCGGATACAGCAAGTCGCCGATCTCGCGCAGGTAGGCGCTCCGGTCCTGGCTGGCCGGGACGGCAGCGGCGCGGGGCGAGGCGGCATTCACCGGTCAGGCCCCTGGCACCCGGGATCCGAACTGCGGCTCGGCGAGCAGCGCGGCGAACGCCTTGATGGCCGCGGCGTGACCGGTCATGGCGTAGGCATAGGGGTGGCCGTTGCTGTCCGTGCCGTCGCCGCTGAAGTAGTCCATGGCCTTGATCTGGGGATCCTGGCTGGCCAGCCGGCCCGCGCCGGCCAGCCAGGCCGGCCAGCCGGCCGGGTTACCGCCGACTCCGAACTCGCCGATGATAACCGGCTTGGGATGGTGCGCTGCCCAGCTCAGGAAGGGACCGGCGGTCACGCTCAGCGGCACCGACGGCGAGGGTGAGTACGCGTCCGCGCAGACCCAGTCGACTTCGCTGTTTCCCGGGTAGAACGCCTGCGCGCGGCCGACGGTGAACCCGTAGGCAGTCGGGCACCAGACCCAGCTCGCGTTGGTGGCGCCAGCGGCTGCGAAGATGGCCCTGATGTGATCCCATGCCCGGATGTAATCGGCAGGGGAATGCATTGCCCATAGCAGGTTCGGCCGGTCCATCTCGTGCCGGAATTCCATCAGGATCGGCCGGCCGAGGCTCTTCACCGCAGCCGCCCGCTGCCGGATCAGCGCGTCATACCTGCCAGCGATGATCGCCGCGGTGTCCGGGGTGCCGCCCCAGGTGAGCAGCAGCACCTTGCGGCTGCGGACGAAATGCTGGTCGGCGGCCGACGGGAACGGCGAGTCCCACGGGTGGTACACGTGCACGAGACCCAGCGGGCGGCCAAGCTGCCGCTCGAAGCCGAGAATCGCGTCGATCTGGCCACCGGAGGTGTAGCTGGCCGGCTGGACGTAGGCGCCGAGATACGCCCCGGACGCCGGCACCAGGGAGCCGGTGGCCGGCCCCGGCCTGCCGGTTGTCGTGCCGCGCGGCCGACCGTCCGCC
>WNEY01003575.1_pt1 | contig 11684 bp, 10 predicted proteins | sample 5400531 | NCBI WGS metagenome assembly WNEY01 (sample SAMN13153338, study PRJNA577476) | soil metagenome | isolation source: 200 cm saprolite under Douglas fir tree site 1 | place: USA:California | collected 2015-04-18
GCGCAGGTCGACCGTCGCGGTCCCCGTGCGGGCGTTCGTATAGATGACCGGGGCACTGAGCTGATCGGCATTCCGGGCCAGCTCGAGCAGCAGGTCATGGGTTGCCTCGACGGTCTCCGCGGGCCGCGCGTTGACGCGGTCGATCTTGTTCACGACGATGATCGGCATCAGGCCGAGCTCGAGCGCCTGCCGCAGCACGACGCGGGTTTGCGGCATGGGGCCTTCGAGCGCGTCGACCAGCAACAGGCAGCCCTCCGCCATGCCCAGCACCCGCTCAACCTCGCCACCGAAGTCGGCATGGCCGGGCGTGTCGATGATGTTGATCTTGACGCCGTGGTAGCGAATCGACGTGTTCTTGGCGAGGATGGTGATGCCCTTCTCTCGCTCCAGCACATTGGAGTCCATGATCAGCTCCCCTACCTGCTCGTGGGCGGCGAACACATGCGATTGCTTCAGCAGGGCGTCGACGAGCGTGGTCTTGCCATGATCCACGTGCGCGATGATGGCCACGTTGCGCAGATCGGCACGGCGCCTCGGTTTCAGCTCGGTTATCGACATGGGAGGACTATCCTAAGCGACCCCCTCGCCCGGCCGGCTGGCCGGCTCGGTGAGGAAGTCGAGCACAAGCCGGTTGAATCGCTCCGGTTCTTCCATCTGCGGGGTGTGTCCGCTGTCATCGAAGATAACGACCCTGCCGCGCGGAAGCTTGTCCCTGGCCGCCTCGGCGTGCCTCGCCGGAAAGATGTGGTCGTGCCGGCCCCAAATCAGCAGCGTCGGCATGCGCAGCTCGGAGAGGCGGTCCTCGACGCCGACCCCGCCCCGAAGCCGTCTCATTCCCGCGATCGAGCGCAGCGCCGAGAGGTAGGCGGCCCGATACTCCGGCGTCGAGAGGAGCGTGCCGTGGTTGGCGATGCGCTCATCGGACCAGGTTGTTCCCACGCGGCTGGGCCGCCGCAGATACCATCCCCAGAATCGGCGGATGGTCGCGGGGTTCATTTGTCGCAAGGCTCGGGCCGTTCCGCGAAGCGTCAGCTCTCCAAGACCCCTCGTCAGCAGGACGCGGTAGGCGAGCACACGCCGCGGCGGGCCGACCCCGAGCGCATCGACCAGCACGAGTCGCTCGACCAGCTCCGGTGATTCGAGGGCGAGGCCCAGCGCGACCCGGCCGCCCATCGAAACTCCTATCACCGCGGCCCGCTCGAGGCCTTCTGATTTCATCAGATCCCGAACCGCCTTGACGAAGAGCTCGATGGTGTACTGGAGCATTGGTTTGTCGGATTTGCCGAAGCCGGGCAGGTCGATCGCAAGCACACGATGATGGGCGGCGAGCGGCTCGAGATTGTAGTAAAACTCGACGGCGGCCGAGCTGCCGAGGCCGTGAACGAGCACCAGCGGCGTGCCGCTGCCGCCGCACACGTAGTGGATGTTGACGCCGTCGATCGTGACCGTTCGGCTCTCGAACGATGGAAACTGTGCCGCCATGACGTGAGTTTATCGGCGAATCGGGCCGGCGGGCCGCGTCGAACGCGGCAGCCGCGTGCTCTACGCGCTCCGGGTCGAGACCGTCGCAGCGAAACCGAAATAGACGAGGATCGCGCCGCTCACCAGGTGGAGCGCGATGTCGAGCCCGCCGATGTAGAGGAGTCCAAGCGGATTTGCGACAAAGACTCCGAGCACCCCCAGCAGCAGAAGGACCACCCCCACGACCTGGCAGAACCTCCGCGAGTTCGGGACACTGGTGACGGCGGCCAGCCCGGCGATGCCGATCACGACATGGACCAGGTTGTGCAGCAGATTGATCTGGAAGATTCCCAGCAGCGCGTGGTTCGTCAGCGTGTACGAGCCGCCCAGGAACGGGAGAAACCCAAGGACGCCCGCCGCGAGATAAATGGCGCCAAAGAGCAGCGCGACCATCTGCACCGTCGATCGATTGCCCATCTGCGTCACCCCCGAAAAATTCCTTGCGCCAGCTTACTGCGCCTTCAGGCTCCGCAGCTCGAGGTAGGCACGCTCGATGCGAGCCACGGCATCACCCTGCAACTCGGGAAGATTGACGGCGACATTCCCGAGCGCGCCGGCAAAGCCGGTCTCCAGCAGCTCGCTTGCTACTGCCAGATCCGAGGCGGTCATCTGCCAGGCTCGCTTGCTGACCTCGGGCAGCAGCGCCAGACCGCGCGCCGCCGCCGTCGCGGCCTTGAGCGGCACCTCGGCCGCCCGCTCGTAGGCTCGTCCCAACGCGTCAGCCGGCGCGCCCGATTTGCGCGCGTCGATCACGGCGCGGTAGGCATCGATGTCGTCCTGGCTCAGCTCGAGCAAGCGCGCGGCCAGCTGATCGAGTTCCGGCACCAGGCCGGTGAGTATCTCGCGGTCCTCAACCGCCCTCGCTTTGTTTGCGCTGAGCTTCGCCACCATGCTCACCAGCGCCGCACCCATCGCGGCCGCCAACGCGGCCGCGCTTCCGCCGCCGGGCACCGCGGCCGTCGAAGCCAGGGCCTGCAGGTAGTCGCCTACCGTCTGGTCTCTGACCGATGTCGTCATTCCGCGGCCCACACTCGCTTCTCGAGGATCTGGTCCATGCGGAACGCGGGCTCGACGACCGCATCCTTGATGACGCCGACGGCGGCGTCCAGCGGGATGGTGCCGACGATCTCCGATGCCTCGACCTCGACCCCGCGGCGCTTCGCCTCATCGCGGATCACGCTGAAGACTTTCCAGATGTTCGTGACGCGGTAATCGGTCAGGTTCATCGACACCTGGACCAGGCCGCGGTCGGCGAGCTCGAAGCCGAGCGCCTTGACGTTGGGCAGGCCGCCGGACGACGCGCGGATCGCCTTCGCGATGTCCTTCGCGACCTGCAGGTCCGCGGTCTTGAGGTTGACGTTGTAAGCGATCAGCGGGATGCGGGCGCCCACGGCGGTCGCGCCGGCGCTGGGGTGGACCTCCGGGGGGCCCTCGTCTGGCGCGCGGTCGGGGTCTCCGATATGGTTGACGAGGTCCTCGAAGCCGCCCTGCCGAACCTTCTCGAGCTCGCGGCGCTCGACGCGACGCGCGGCTTCGCCGTAGTAGTAGACCGGGACGTGGAGCTCCTTCCAGAGACGCGCCCCGAACGCGTGCGCCAGGTCGGCGCAGAGACTCATGGGAAGGTCGGCAAACGGCACAAAGGGGACAACGTCGGTCGCGCCCATTCGCGGATGCTCGCCACGGTGCCGGCGCAGGTCGATGCGTTCCGTCGCGACGGTGGCGCCGGCCATCGCCGCATCGACGGCGAGCGCCGGCTCGGCCACGAAGGTGACCACCATGCGGTTGTGGGCAGCGTCGGCCTGGACGTCGATCACGCGGGCGCCCGCCGATTTGATCGCATCGGCGATGGCGGTGATGACTTCGAGCCGCCGGCCTTCAGAGAAATTCGGGACGCACTCTACAAGGGCTCCCAGACCGCACCTCCCACGACCGTCCGCATGACGCGATTCACGCCGACATAGTATGGAATGGCTTCCGGGCTTTCGACGTCGACGACGACGCAGTCCGCGAAACTTCCGAGCCGCAAGCATCCGGCGAGCCCGTCGAGCTTGAGCGAATGCGCCGCAAGCACCGTCGCACCGGACAGCACCTCTACCGGGGTCATCCCCCACGCCACGCAGGCAAGACTCATCGCCAGCGGCAGGCTTTCCGAATTGCTGGTGCCGGGGTTGAGGTCGGAGGCGATCGCGATGGGCAGCTTCGCCGCGCGCATGGCCTCGATCGGCGGGCGAGGTCCGTGGGTCGTGAAGTTGGCCCCGGGGCAGAGCACGGCGACGGTGCCCGCCTTCGCCAGCGCCCTGATCTGCGACGGTGTGGCGAACTCGAGATGGTCGGCGCTGCTTGCCCCGAGCTCGGCGGCGATGTCCGGTCCCTCGCCCGGCGCGAGCTGCGCCGCATGGATGCGAATCTGATAGCCAAGCAGCTTGGCTCGCCCCAGCACGGCGCGGGTTTCCGCCGCCGTGAACGCCGGCGCCTCGCACCACGCATCGCAGAAGACCGCCCACGGCTTGAACGCGGGAAGCATCTCCTCCATCACCGAACGCAGGTAGGCGCGGCGGTCGACGCCGGACGGCACGGCGTGGGCCCCGAGAAAGGTGGGCACCACCCGCAAACGCGTGTGCTCGCCGACCTGCCGCAGGACCTCGAGAGACCTGGCCTCGTTGTCGAGGTCGAGCCCGTAGCCGGTCTTGGCCTCGATCGTGGTGGTGCCATTGGCGAGAAAGCGGTTGGCCCGGGCTGCGGCCAGCTCGGTCAGCGTCGAGACGTCAGCCTCACGCGTCGCCCGCACGGTTCGCGCGATGCCGCGCTCGCCCCCCTGCTGCGCCTGGTAGGGGACGCCGCTCACTCGCTCCGCGAACTCATCGGCACGCGACCCGGCGAAGACCGGATGGGTGTGGGCGTCGACCAACCCCGGGATGACGCAGGCGCCGGCCGCATCCAGCAGGTCACCGTCGAGGGCAACCTGTGACTCGAGGTCACGGTCCTCGCCGATCCAGACCACGCGCCCCTCACGCGCGGCCAGGGCACTGTCCCTGATCCGGCCGAGCGGATCATCCTTCAGCGGCACCATGGTGGCCAGCTGACCGGCGCGCCGCAAGGCGAAGTCGGCGCGGATCAACGGCACTGGTTGGGAGTCGCGCCGATCACGTCGCCCGGTCGATCCCGTGTGCGGCGGCGAAGTCGATCGCCGTCTCGTAGCCGGCGTCGGCGTGGCGGATGACCCCCATCCCCGGGTCCGTCGTCAGCACTCGTTCCAGCCGGTCCCGCATCGCCGCCGTCCCGTCGGCGACGACCACCATGCCCGCATGGATGGAGTTGCCCATGCCGACGCCGCCCCCATGATGCACCGAGACCCAGCTCGCGCCGGCCGCCGTGTTCACCAGCGCGTTGAGGATCGGCCAGTCCGCGATCGCATCGCTGCCGTCGCGCATGGCCTCGGTCTCGCGATAGGGCGATGCCACGGAGCCGGCGTCGAGGTGATCGCGCCCGATCACGATCGGCGCACCGAGCTCGCCAGACTTGACCATCTCGTTGAACCGCAGGCCGACCTTCGCACGCTCGCCGTAACCGAGCCAGCAGATGCGGGCCGGCAGGCCCTGGAACTGGACGCGCTCCCGCGCCAGTCGCAGCCAGCGGTGCAGGTGCTCGTTGTCGGGCAGTGTCTCCATGACCGCGCGGTCGGTGCGATAGATGTCCTCGGCGTCGCCACTCAACGCGACCCAGCGGAATGGGCCCTTTCCCTCACTGAACAGCGGCCGGATGTAGGCGGGCACGAAGCCCGGGATGTCGAACGCGTTGGCGACCCCCGACTCGAGCGCGAGTCCCCGCAGGTTGTTGCCGTAATCGAAAGTCTCGACGCCTTTCCGCTGGAAACCGAGCATGGCCCCGAGGTGCTCGCGTACCGAGTGCTTCACCATCTCCAGGTATTCCTGGGGATCACGCGCTCGCAGCTCGGCCGCCTCGTCAACGGTCAGCGGCGCCGGGATATAGCCGCGCAACGGGTCGTGGGCGGACGTCTGGTCGGTGACGACATCGGGCTCGAAGCCGCGGCGCAGGAGCTCGGCGTAGACCTCGGCGGCGTTGCCGACCACCCCGATGGACATCGATGACCCGGTTTGGCGGGCCTCTTCCGCCCAGGCGACGGCCTCATCGAGCTTCGCCGTCGCCTTGTCGAGATAGCGCGTCTTCAGGCGGCGCTCGATCCGAGCCGCGTCCACCTCGACGCAGAGCGCGACACCCTCGTGCATCGTGACCGCCAGCGGCTGCGCGCCGCCCATGCCGCCGAGCCCGCTGGTGAGGACGATTCTGCCGCGCAAGGTGCCGTCGAATCGCTTGGCGGCCAGCGCGCCGAAGGTCTCGTAGGTTCCCTGGAGGATCCCCTGGCTCCCGATATAGATCCAGCTGCCGGCGGTCATCTGCCCGTACATGATCAGGCCGAGTCGCTCGAGCTCCCAGAAGTGTTTCCAGGTGGCCCAGCGCGGCACCAGCAGGCTGTTTGCGAGCAGCACGCGCGGGGCGTACTCGTGGGTTCGAAAGATGCCCACCGCCTTCCCGGACTGGACCAGCAGCGTCTCATCGTCCTTGAGCCGCCGCAGCGCGGCGACGATGGCGTGGAACGATGGCCAGTCGCGGGCCGCCTTGCCCGTGCCGCCGTAGACGACCAGGTCTTCCGGGCGCTCGGCGACCTCGGGGTCGAGGTTGTTACAGAGCATGCGCAGGGCGGCCTCCTGCTGCCAGCCGCGGGCGCTGAGCTGTGGGCCGCGCGCCGCCCGGATCGGTGTGGAGACGCTCAACGAAAGGCCCCCACCCTACCCTCCCCCGCGAGCGGGGAAGGGGAAATCGTGGCCCTCGCCCGCAAGCGGGGGAGGGGAAATGGTAGCGCCAGCGCCGATTTTCGCCAGCCGACCGCTGCGCACCAGCTCGATGGCGGCCTGGATCTCCGGCTCGAGTACGCGGTCGTGGTCGAGCGGCGGGACCTTCTCCCGGATGACCGCCTGCGCCTCGCCCGTCAGGCGGCCGGGCTTCAGCGGCGCGAGCAGGTCGATGCCCTGCGCCGCGCCGAGCGCCTCGAGCGCGAGGATAGCCTCAACGTTGGTCGCGACCTGGCGCGCGCGCTGGGCGCTGTGCCAGCCCATGCTGTTGTGGTCTTCCTGGTCGGCCGAGGTCGGCAGCGAATGGACGCTGGCCGGCGTGGCGAGCAGCTGGTTGTCCGTGGCCAGGGCGGCGGCGGTGTACTGGAGGAGCATGTAGCCCGAGTCGAGGCCGGAGTGCCGTGTGAGAAACGGTGGCAGCTCGGAGAGGAAACCGGTGAGCATCCGGAACAGGCGCCGCTCGGAGATACTGCCGAGCTCGCTGAGGCCGAGGCTGGCGGTGTCGAGCGCGAGCGCCAGCGGCTCGCCGTGGAAGTTCCCCCCGGATAGCACGGCCTCGTCCTCGGCGAAGACCAGTGGATTGTCGGTTCCCGCGTTGAGCTCCACCGCGAGGACGCGGCGGAGGTAGTCGATCGCGTCATGGCAGGCCCCGTGCACCTGGGCGGCGCAGCGCAAGGAGTAGGCGTCCTGAACCCGGTCGCAGAGCACGTGCGATTCGGCGATCCCGCTGCCTTCGGTCAGTGCAAAGATACGGGCGGCCGACGCAATCTGGCCCGGATGCGGCCGCGCCGCGTGGATGCGGGGATCGAAGGCGGTGCGCGAGCCGCGCAGGGCCTCGACGCTGAGCGCCGCCACGACGTCGGCCGTCAAGAGAAGTCGCTCCGCGTCGTGCAGGACCAGGCTGGCCGCTCCGGTCATGAAATGCGTGCCGTTGAGGACGCTCAGCGCGTCCTTGGCGTGCAGCTCGACGGGCTGAAGGCCGGCAGCGCGGAGCGCCTCGGCGCCGCTGCGCCGTTCGCCCTTTTCCACGACATCGCCCTCCCCGATCAGCACCAGGCCGACGTGCGCCGACGGCGCGAGGTCGCCGCTGGCCCCGAGCGACCCCTTCTCCGGCACCCATGGACAGATGTCGTGGTTCAGCAAGTCGACCAGCCGCTCGGCAACCGCCGGGCTCACCCCCGAGGTGCCCTGGCAGAACTGGTTGACCCGGACCAGCATCCCCGCGCGCACCAGCTCCTCCGGAAGCGGCGGGCCGACGCCGACCGCGTGGCTCATGAACAGGTTGCGCTGGAGCTGGCGGGTGTCGGCCGGCGGGATCCGCACGTTTTTCAGCGCCCCCACCCCGGTGGTCAGCCCGTAGACCACCCGGTCCTCGGCGACCAGCCGGTCGACGAGGCTGCGCGCCTGCTGGAGCCGGGTTCGGGCCTTTTGCCCCAGGCTGACACGCTCGCCATGGCGAGCCACCGCCACCACATCGGCAGGGCGCAGCGACTGGCCGTCAAGTGTCACAGGCAAGGGGCTCAGCATACGGCTGATGCGCCAGGCGACGACGACGGTCGTAGAATTGGGTCGCTAATTTTGGCCATGACAATAACCCCGCCGGGGCGAGGAGCGGGGAGATGACGGCCGCGTTCGGGAGACGCCTAGCGCTGAGCGCATTGCTCGCCGTCATGCTCGGTGCCTGCAGCCTCCCCGACCGCGGGGTCGTCCAAGCCTCGCCCTCACCGACGGCGCTGGCGATTGCCAGCCCGACGCCGCCCACCATCACGCCCCCCACCAACCTGGTCCGGCCCGGCACCATCACGTTTCTCTCGGACACCACCTACCCGCCGCAGGAATCGATCGATCCATCCACTCAGCAGGCGGTCGGGTTCGACATCGAGATCGCGCAGGCGGTCGCCGCCAAGATGGGGCTGACGGCTACCATCCAGAAAACCGATTCGCCGCAGCTCGTCAATGCGCTGCTGGCTAAAAAGGGCGACGCCATCATCTCCGCCTTGCAGATCACGCCCGACCTCCAGCGGCAGGTTGCCCTCGTCGCGTATTTCCGCGCCGGCCAAGCGATCCTGGTGCGCAAGGGCAACCCGTCGGCGATCACCGGCCTGAGCGACCTCTGCGGCAAGAAAGTCTCCGTCCAGGTGCAGAGTCCGGAAGAGAACACGATCGACGAGATGAATGGCGGCCTCTGCAAGGACAACCACATCAACAAACAGGTGTACCCGACCGACCTCCAGGCCGTGCTGATTCTCAAGCAGCGCGGGGTCGAGGCCGCGCTCGACGACTCACCGGTGGCAGCCTACTTCGTGAAGCAGACCCCCGACCAGCTGGAGCTGGCCGGCGCTCCGTTCAAGACGACCCCCGAGGGGATTGGGATCGATCCCAAGAACGGCGAACTGCACAAGGCGATGCAGCAGGCCATGATGGCTATTTACCAGGACGGGACGTATCGTCAGATCCTTACGAAGTGGAACCTGTTGGACGGGGAGATCCCGGCCTCGCAAATCGTGGTGACGCCCAGCCCGAGCACGTCGTAAAGCCCCCTCCCTGCCCTCCCCCGCAAGCGGGGGAGGGATTCGATATCCGCTCTCCCGCGGAGGGGGAGGACTTTGTTAGCGGCGCCCGGCGATGTCGGGCGGCTCCACCTTCCAGTCGGCATCCTCTTCCTGGATGGGCGGCTCGGCGAGCCGCCGGTGATACATCTCGATCCGGATGATGCCCACGACCGTCACCGCGAGCGCGAGCGCGATGCCGAGTACCGCCTGGTTGCGCGACGCGGGGGCAGAGAGCGTGGTGTCGGAGAAGGCGCTGCCCTGGAGGAGGTTGAGCACGACCCCGCTGAGTCCGCCAACCGCGACCGAGGCCACCAGCACGGCCGCGGCCAGGCGCGCCAGCAGCGATTCCGTCAGGCCCAGGGCGAGCCACCGCTCGCGAGCCATGATGGTGATCGCGCCAAAGGTGAGGACGAAAAGCAGCAGCAGGATGATGGTTTCGATCAGTCCGATCCGGTAGAAGGCGGCGTCCTGCGGCATGCCGTTTCCATCGTAGCCCGATGCGCTCGGGTTAGCTGGAGAATCGTGCCTGCAGGGCGAGCAGCTCGGCCTGGGCCTGAGCCATCGCCGTCGTTGGGCTGGCGCTGCCGAGCACCAGATCGTGGAGGTGCCGCTGCAGGACCGACGACGCCTCGACATAGTGCGTCAGCTTCGGCCGGGGGCGGGCGTTTGCCAGGTTGGAGAGGAAGACGCCGATTTGCGGATTCACTTTCCGCAGATCCGCGGAATTCTGCAGTGAGGTCCAGATCGGGAGCTCGGCGGTCTGTTGGGCCTGGACTTCAGGGCTGGTCAGATAGCGTAGCCAGGCGACCGCCAGGTCGGCATGCGCGGTGTTGGCGAGGACCGATAGGCCGAGGAAGCCGCTAACGGAGGCCGCACTCTTTCCGGTTGAGGCCGCGGCGGGGATGGGCGCGACCGAGCCCTGACCGATGATCTGCGAGTAGAGCGGATCGTTCAACGCACCCCACACGAAATTCCAGTTCGTCGTAAAGGCGACGCCACCGGAGAGGAACGCCCGCATCGCGTCCGGTTCGTTGCTGGCGGCGACGTCGGCGCGCACCAGCCGTTCGTCGATCAACTGGCGCATGAAGGCCGCGGCGCGCTGGGCCGGTTGCTGCAGCAACAGCGGCTTTCCATTGGCGTCGAAGAGATCGCCACCAAACTGTGCCGCGATTCGGACGAAGTCCGAGACGAGGCCCTCGTCTTGCGCCCAGGAGTCCGTGTAGGGCACCACGTGACGGCGCAACGCCGTCATTTGCGTGTACCACTCCTCCAGGGTTGCCGGTGGGTCGCTGAAACCCGCGGTGCGCAGCTGGCTCTTGTTGTAGTAGAGGCTCTGCACGTTGAGCACGTGCGGCATCGCCCAGTTTGTGCCCTTGAAGGAAAACGCGTCCAGCAGGCTCGGCATGATGTCAGACCGGGCATCGTCCGAAATCTGGTCCTTCAGGCTCAGCAGCTGCTTGCGGTTCGCAAACTCCGGCACCCAGACCTGGTCGAGTGCGACGACGTCGTAGGGCGCCGGCTTCGACAGCCCGGAGGCGAGGATGCTCTCGTAGAGCTCGCGGTAATGCGCCGTCTCGATCGAGACGAACACCTTGTTGTCGTGGAGGCTGCGGAACTTGTTCGCCAGCGTCTGCAGCACCGTCGGGTCGTAGCCGACCTGGTCGAAGAGCAGGGCCCGGATGACCGTGGCACCCGGAGGCGGCGTGGGGGCCGTGCCGCCCGATCCCGTCCCACAGGCGTCGAGCAGCGACGCGAGGCTGATGCCACCAGTCACGCCAAGGCCGAGGCGGAGGCCGCGGTCGAGGAAGGAACGCCGGGTGTAGCGGCGCGGCACCGCTGCATGCGTGTCGGGCACGTCGCTGTGAGGCTATCAGCGGTTTGTTAACAGGCTCGTCGGGTCGGGTCGGCACGAAGCGACAATCCCGTCACGGCTGCGTAACAAGCGTCAGGGCGCTGCCGAGTTGCGCCTGCCGAGCGGGTGCTCGAGGGATCCGTCCGCAGTTTGCTCGACTCGCAGTTTCTGTTGCGTGTCCAGCAGCGAGGCCAGCCAGACGACCAGGCCCAGCGCCACGGGGATGAGGGCTACGCCACGCGGTCGGGGCGGGGGCAGGCTGCCCTGCGAGCCGTAGAACTGGAACTCGGCCGGCCCGATGGCATTGGCCTGGAGGAGGAACACACTGAAGGCGGCAGCGGCCATCCACAACCGGCCGCGACCGGGGTAGTGCAGGCGGACCAGGCCTTCGCCGGTCACGATGGAAAACGGCCACACCTGGCTCGGGCGGGCCGGCCCATCATCATCGGATGCTTCCCTGGCGATGCCATCCACGCCGATGACAAAGGCGAGCAGGCTGACATACCATCCCTCGCCCACGAGATCGATCGGGAGGAAGGGAAAGCCGCTCGCGCGAAACGCCGGCGTGAGGAGTTGAAAACAGACCCAGCCGGCCCAGGCCAGGAGGCCCAGCCCGGCAATGATGACGGCGGGGACGGCGTACTGTCGGAAGGGACGGAGACGCGACAGGATCAGGGCGCCGGTGACGACCAGCGCGAGTGGGGACTGCCAGCCGAACGTCTGCGACCAGCGCAGGGTGGCGATCGCGGTCGACCAGGGAGTGAGAAGCCCAATCAGGAGAAGCCCGCCCAGCAGCAGGTCTCGCTCCCGACGTCCATGTCCACTCAGGATCGTGCCTCCGAACCGCCCCAGGCTTCGGGCGAAGAGGACGACGATGGCGGCGCCCAG
>WNEY01003808.1_pt1 | contig 11684 bp, 9 predicted proteins | sample 5400531 | NCBI WGS metagenome assembly WNEY01 (sample SAMN13153338, study PRJNA577476) | soil metagenome | isolation source: 200 cm saprolite under Douglas fir tree site 1 | place: USA:California | collected 2015-04-18
CACCGCGACGCCCAGGCTCGTGTCGAGCCGAGAGCGCACGCCCTGCGCCATCGCCTCCCCCACCTCGCGGCTGACGGCGCCGACGCTTTGGAAAAGTGAGGGCGCAACTCCCAGCTGCTCGCGCTTGACATCGTTCGAGTACGCGATCACACCACCCGCGAAGTAAGCCGAGCTGCCCGGCTGGTCGGTGATCAGCGACCCGATCATGCCGCCAGTTATCGACTCGGCGACCGCGACCGTCATGCCGGTTCCGCGCAGGACCTCGGCCAGCTCGGCCGGCGACGCCTCGGGCGCCCCTCCTCCAACCGCGGCGCGCACGCGCGAGGTGTCGAACGGGGCGATGAGGTTGCGGAATCGCCACAGGTAGTCGAGCCCGCTCCACAGCGTGAAGACCACCGCCACGGCCACCGCTGCCTCCGCCACCGGGACGAGCACGTGGTAAGGCCGCTGGAGGATCAGTAGCGTGACCGCGCTCATCTGCGTGACGGTCTTGGTCTTGCCCAGGGGAGCGGCCGCGATGACCCGGCCCTGGGTCGCGGCCACGGAACGAAGGATGGTGATGATCAGCTCGCGGGAGAAGATGACGACGACGACCCACGCTGCGACCAGGCCTTCCTGGACCAGGACGATCAGCACAGCAAGGACGAAGAGCTTGTCGGCGAGCGGGTCGAGGAACTTGCCGAGGTCACTGACCCTTCCGCTCCGCCTCGCCAGCTGGCCGTCGAGCGTGTCCGTGAACGAGAACGCGATGAACAGCAGAGCCGCGAGCTGGTCGTGGCCTGGAAAGTGCATCAGCAGCAGCGCCATCAAGATCGGGATGGCGGCCAGCCGGCTGATGGTGAGCGCGTTGGGGATGTTCATCCCAAAAACAGTGTGCGCCCTATTCGATGCCCAGCCGCTCCAGCAGCTCGTCGACGTCGGGCAGCGTCATCAGCACCTCGCGCGACTTCGACCCCTGGTACCCACCGATCACGCGGTGCTCCGCCAGCTGGTCGACGATCCGGCCAGCGCGTGAGTAGCCGACGTTGAACTTGCGCTGCACGAGCGAGACGGAGGCGGCGCCTTCCGCCGCGACGGCGCGCGCCGAGCGCGCGAACAGCGGGTCGAGCTTGCGCTCCTCGCGGCGATCGCCGTCCCAGGCCGAGACCGCGCCTTCGTCGAGGATCTCCTCCATGTAGCGCGGACCGCCCTGCGACTTCCAGAAGGTGACGACGCCTTCCACCTCCTGGTCGCTCACGAACGCGCCCTGGATGCGGGTCGGTTTGCCCGCGTCGACGGGCTGGTAGAGCATGTCGCCGCGGCCGAGCAGCTTCTCCGCGCCGCCTGAGTCGAGGATGACGCGGCTGTCCACCTGCGAACCCACGGCGAACGCGATGCGCGAGGGGATGTTGGCCTTGATCAGGCCCGTGATGATGTCAGTCGACGGGCGCTGTGTGGCGATGATGAGGTGGATGCCCACCGCGCGCGCGAGCTGTGCGATGCGGCAGATCAACTCCTCGATCTCCCCCGCCGCGACCATCATCAGGTCGGCGAGCTCGTCGATGACGATGACGACGTAGGGCAGCTGCCGGGCGAGCTTCTGCGCCGCCTTGTCGTTGTACGCGGCGATGTTCCGCACGCCTTCGGCCGAGAAGAGCTTGTAGCGGCGGTCCATCTCCGCCACCGCCCAGCGCAGCGCGGCGGCGGCCTGGTGCGACTCGACGAGCACCGGCAGCGCGAGGTGCGGCAGGCCGTTGTAGCCGGTCAGCTCGACGCGCTTGGGGTCGATGAGCAGCATGCGGAGATGGTCCGGCGTGACCTGGAACAGCAGGCTCGTGATCAGCGCATTGATGCACACGCTCTTGCCCTGGCCGGTTGCCCCGGCGATGAGCAGGTGTGGCATGCGCGTCAGATCGGCGACGATCGACTGGCCCGATACGTCATTGCCCAGGCCGAGCGCGAGCACGTTGCTGCCCGCGCGGAAGGCGGCGGTTTCGATGACCTCGCGGATCGTGACCAGGCTCGCTGACTTGTTGGGCACTTCGATGCCCACCGCGGACTTGCCGGGGATGGGCGCCTCGATGCGCAGCGGGGCGGCGGCCAGCTGCAGCGAGAGATCGTTCTGCAGGGCGGTGATGCGTTTGACCTGCACGCCGGGGCCGGGCTGTATCTCGTACTGCGTCACCGCGGGACCTGGGTTGACGCCGATGACCTTGGCCTCGACGCCGAACTGCTGCAGCGTGCTCTCGATGACCCTGACGTTGCGCTTGATCTCGTCGGCCATCCGCTCGCGGCGCGCCGTGACGGTGTCGAGCAGCGTGATCGCGGGCAGCTTCCATTCGATCTCGGGCAGGTCGTCTTCGGGCTCGGCGACCACGCGCATCACGGGCGCGGGTTGCGGGCGTTCTTCGACTGGCTCGGCATGCGGTTCGTGCTTCCTCTCCTCGACGGGCACCGGCTCGTCGATCTCCCACAGGCTGGGCTGCTCCCTTGGCGCAGGTGCGGTCGCGAAGCTCGCGGCCGAGCGGGTGAGCTGATCGGTCGAGGTGGCGACGGCCTTGGCCGGCTTTGCCTTTTCGGCTGTTGGCGCCGCGATCAGGTCGCGCATCCGCGTGCCCTCGGCGCGGGCGGCGCTCGCTGCATTGAACGCCGACGCAACGAGAGCGCCAGGGCTGAAGTGGACGGTGACGATCAGGCCGATGACCAGGCCGGCGATCAGCAGCGCCCATGCGCCGAAGTCGGTGAACGGGGCGGCGAGCGCGGCGTCGATGTTGTGGCCCACCGCTCCACCCGCGCGCGCCGCCATGCCGAAGAGGCCGACCATCGAGACGACCACGATGACGCCGGCGACCACGTCGATCGTCCGCGGCCGCGGGGCTTTCGGCCACAGCAGGTAGGCGCCCAGCGCGATCGCCGCGACCACCGGGACGACCCAGGCGACCCCGAACGCGTTGAGCATGCCGTCGCGGATCGCGCCGAGGATGGAATCGGCGTGGCTCAGGATGCCGAGGAGGCCAAGCAGCGCGGCGAGGATGAAGAGGACGCCGAGGATCTCCCGGACCTGAAGCGAGCTCAGGCGCGGGCGCGCGGCGCGCTTGCTCCGTTTGGAGCGCGATGACGAACCGCGGCGTGAGCCGGATCTACGCGAGCTTCGGGATGTGGTGCGACGCATGCTGCGGGCCCTTGAGCCGATTGGATTCTAGCAAGGGAGAGTAGGCATACTCTCCGGCGTGGCCGTCGACCCGTTCGCGGAAGCGGAGGTCCGCTACAAGTTCCTGGTCGAGGAGCGGCGCACCGGAAGCCTGCAGCCGCGGGCGTTCAGGATCGCCGTCCGAGACCTCGCGGTGCTCGACAACGAAGGCCGGAGGTGGACGCTCGGCCCGGAGGACGGGATCTGGTACCGGCGAGAGAACGAGCGGTGGCTGCAGGCGGATCCGCCGCGGCGGCTCGTTTGCCCTTCATGCGGACACCACAACCTCGGACGGCACAGCTTCTGCGTGGAGTGCGGCCACCGCCTGAACCGGCCGCAGTAGGTCGCGCTAGCGGTGGACCTGCGCCTGGGCGATTCCGTACGCGAGACCGAGGATCACGGGCAGCAGCGCGGCCAGGAACCACAGCCGCCACCAAAGCGGCCGGCGCTCTCCATGCACCATCTCGTACCCACAGAACCCGCAGTAGCGGTCGAAGGGTCCCGCCACTCCGCGGCACCTCGCGCACTGGTGCAGCTGCATGCCGCAGTGCGCGCAGCGGATCTCCTCGCCCGAGTGGTTCATGACCATCGCCGGCTGGTCGCAGCGCGGGCAAAGGCTCGGCGCGACGAGCGCCAGAGGGGGGAGCTTCATGCCCTCAAATCTCCGTGATCACCGGGATCACCATAGGACGGCGGCGCGTCTGCTTGTATACGGTCTTCGAGACCGCGTCGTGCACCGCCTCCTGCACCAGGCTCAGCTCCGAGTGCGAATCGGCGAGCTGCTTGATGCTCGCGAGGGCGGCCTTGCGCGCGTCGGCCATCAGCCTGGTCGAAAGCTCGGGCTCGATGACGCCGCGTGACACGAGGTCGGGCCCGGCGCGCACTGAACCGGTGTCGCGGTCCAGGGCCAGGGTGACGACGAGGATCCCGTCCTCGGCGAGGTGGCGGCGGTCGCGCAGCACGACCTGCTCGACGTCGCCAACGCCGATCCCGTCCACGTAGACCAGGCCGGTGCCGATCTTCTCGCCGCGCACCATCGAGTCACGGTCCAGCTCGACGGTCTCGCCGTCCTCGACCACGGCGATCCGGTCCTCTGAGATGCCGGTCTCGCGGGCGAGCTCGGAGTGGAGCAGCAGCTGCCGGTACTCGCCGTGCACCGGGATGAAGAACTTCGGCCGGACCGCCTCGAGCATCTCGCGCAGCTCGTCGCGATGCGCGTGGCCGGTGACGTGGACGTTGCCGACCTCGGAGTAGAAGACCCGCGCGCCATGCCGGTAGAGGTTGTTGACGGTCTGGTGGACCATCCTCTCGTTGCCCGGAATCGGCCGCGCCGAGATGACCACCCAGTCGTCCTTGCGCACGTTGAGGAACGGGTGGCGCTGCGCCGCAAAGCGCGTCAGCGCCGACATCGGCTCACCCTGGCTGCCGGCCGTCAACAAGAGCAATCGCGCCGCCGGCACCTTCTCGACGTCGGCCAGCGGGATGACCACGCCGTCGGGCACTGTCAGGAAACCGAGCTCGCGCGCGGTCTTGAAGTTCTGCTGCAGGCTCCGGCCGACGATCGCGACCCGGCGCTCGAACTGCGCAGCCATCCGGACCAGGTGCTGCATGCGGTGGATGTTCGAGGCGAAGTTGGCGACGACGATCCGGCCCGGCGCGTCGGTGAAGATCTTCTCGAACGCGCCGTGCAAGTCTCGCTCCGAGCCCGAGTGGCCCGCTCGCTCGGCGTTGGTCGAGTCGCTGAGCAGCAGGAGCACGCCCGCGTCGCCCAGGCGGCGAAAGCGCTCGATGTCGGTCGGGTTGCCGTCAGGGGGCGCGGGGTCGAGCTTGAAGTCGCTCGTGTAGACGACGCGACCGGCCGGCGTGTCGATCGCAAGCGCCACCCCGTCCGGGATCGAGTGGCACACCGCTACCGTCTCGACGCGGAACGGGCCAAGCTGCACCGAGTCACCCACCCTGACCTCGCGGAGGTCCGACTCGCGCAGGATGCGGTGCTCCTTCAGCTTCGGTTTGAGCAGGCCGAGGGTCAGGCGCGTCCCGTAGACCGGGACGTTCAGCTTTTTCAAGGCAAAGGGCAGGCCGCCGATGTGGTCCTCGTGGCCGTGGGTGAGAAAGATGCCCACGACGTCCTTCTCGCGTTGAAGGAGGTACGAGATGTCGGGCAGGACCAGGTCGATGCCGGGCATGTCCTCCTGGGGGAACATCAGGCCCGCGTCGACGACCAGCACCTGGTTCTCCCACTCGAGCACCCACATGTTGATGCCGACCTCGCCAAGGCCGCCGAGCGGGAGGTAGCGAAGACGACCGGCGGCTGTGCGGGGCCCCCGCGAACTCACGCCGAAGGCTCTGAGTTCGTGGGGATTCTCACAAAAGGCGCAGCTGTTCCGACTCCGGTACTTGCACGGTCACTGGAACCGGCGGAGGCGGCGGGGCGAGAAGCTGGTCGAGGTAGCGCTTGAGGGAGTCGAAGTCACGCTCGAGGTCCGCCACGAGCGACCCGTTGTGGAGGGCGGCGGCCGGGTGATAGAGCGGCACGTACGCGACGTCGCCGCGCTTGATGAGGCTGCCGTGAATTCGCGAGATCGAACCCTGGCCGGGCATCAGGCGTTCGAGCGCGTGGCGGCCGAGGATCAGAACGACCTTCGGCTGGACCAGGTCCATCTGCTGCTTGAGATACGGGGAGCACGCCTCGACCTCGTTGGGCATCGGGTCGCGGTTCATCGGCGGGCGGCACTTGAGCACGTTGGTGATGTAGACGTCGGCCCGGCTCAGCGAGATCCGCGCGAGCAAGGTGTCGAGCAGCTTGCCCGCCGCGCCGACGAACGGCTCGCCCTGGCGGTCTTCGTTGAAGCCGGGGGCCTCACCGACGATCATGACGTTGGACGGGCAGGGTCCCACGCCCGGCACCGCCTGCGTGCGCGTGGCGTGCAGGCCGCAGTTCTTGCACGACCGGATGGTCTCGTGCAGCTGGAGCAGCTCCGCCGGCGCGCTAAGCGACTTTGACTCCAGGCTCAAGCCCCACGATTTCAGAGGCTACGCCTTGAAATCGCGGGGACCCCTGGGGACGCGAACGTGATGTACTCTCCCGCGTCCGCGATCGTCTTCATCACCGACTTGAGCTGCTCGTCGGTGAGCGGCACGAGCGGCAGCCGGAAGGGCCCGGCATTGAAGCCCATCGCGTTGAGCACGGTCTTGACAGGCACGGGGTTGGCGGCCGTCGTCATCAGGGTCTTGATCACCGGCAGCAGCGCTCCGTGGATCTCCGCCGCCAGCGCGTTGTCGCCCTTGCGGTAGGCCTCGATAAGGCGCGCCATCGAGCGCCCGGCGATGTGCGAGACGACGCAGATCACGCCGTAGCCGCCGACCGCCAGGATCGGCAGGGTCCAGCTGTCGTCGCCGCTCCACACCTTGAAGCGCTCGGGCTTGGCGGCGCAGACGAGGCCGATCTGGTCGAGGTCGCCGCTGGCCTCCTTGACCCCGATGATCCCGGGCAGCTCAGCGCAGCGCAGCGTCGTGGCTGCGGTCATGTTGACCGCCGTGCGGCCCTGGATGTTGTACATGATCGTCGGACCGACCTCCGAGATCGCCTTGAAGTGCTGGTACATGCCCTCCTGCGGCGGCTTGTTGTAGTAGGGAACCACCGCGAGCAGGGCGTCGGCGCCGGCCTTCATCGCTAGCTCCGACAGCTCGACCGAGTGGTGCGTGTCGTTGCTGCCCGTGCCCGCGACCACCGTCTTGCCGGGGATGGCTTCCTTGACCGCGCGGATGAGCTCGATCTTCTCCGCGTCGCTCAGCGTCGGCGACTCGCCGGTGGTGCCGGAGACGACGACGCCGTCGGACCCGTCGGCGACGAGCATCGCCGCCAGGTTGCCCGCGGCCTCGTAGTCGACGGCTCCGCCGGCTTTGAAAGGCGTGACCATCGCGGTCAGCAGTCTTCCGATTTCCCTATTCATTGTCGTCTTCCTTTAACGCCCGAAAATCGCGGTGTTGGGGTGCGGATTTTCGGGCGAAGGCCCGCGCCGCCTGATGGCCTGGGTTTCCCAGGCCATCACCCCCGATCACATGATGGTCCACGCTGCGCTTGTCGAAGCCGCGTGTTTCGTTTCGCAGGCGGCGGAGGCCGCTCATGCCCTTATCAGTGCTCCCAATTGAATTGCCTGCTCCGCGATCTGCACGGCGTTGAGAGCGGCGCCCTTGCGCAGGTTGTCGGAGACGATCCAGAGAAGAAGGCCGTTCTTCGACGACGCGTCCTCGCGAATGCGGCCGACGTAGACCTCGTCCTTGCCCGCGACGCCGTGCGGGGTCGGATAGAGCCTGGCGTGTGGGTCGTCCTGGACGACCACGCCGGGCGCCTCGCCCAGCAAGGCGCGAGCGTCGTCGGCGCTGATCTTGTCCTTGGTTTCGAGAAACACGGACTCCCCGTGCCCGACCGGCACCGGCACGCGCACGCACGTGGCCGCGATCGCCAGCTCGGGCTCGTGGAGGATCTTGCGCGTCTCGTTGACGATCTTGACCTCCTCCTCGTTGTAGCCACCAGCCTCGGGGCGCCAGCCGCCCGGCACGACGTTGTACGCGAGCTGGTAGGGGTACGCGTCGACGGACGGCTCGGCGCCCGCCGCGATCGCCCTGGTCTGTTCCTCGAGCTCGTCGACGAGGACGCGGCCCGCGCCCGACGCCGACTGATACGTCGACACGAGCACGCGCTCGATGCCCGCCTTCGTCTTTAGCGGGTTGAGGATCATCGTCAGCGGGATCGCGCAGCAGTTCGGGTTGGCGATGATGCCTTCGTTCTTCGAGATGTCGTCCGGGTTGACCTCGGGGACGACAAGGGGCACGTTCTCCTTCATCCGCCACGCCGAGCTGTTGTCGATCACCAGCGCGCCGGATTCCGCCGCCACCGGTCCGTACATCAGAGCGATGTCGCCGCTGGCCGCGAACAACGCGACGTCGATGCCCTTGAACGCCGCCTCGCTCAGCTCCTCGACATTCAGCGTGCTGCCGTTGTAGGGAACCGTCAGGCCCTTAGATCGCTCGGACGCCATGGCGACGATGCGCTCGACGGGAAAGTTCCGCTGCGAAAGCACGCGCAGCACCTCGTTGCCGACCATCCCGGTCGCGCCGACGACAGCAACGTTTAATCGCTTGGAGGTGGACACGGGGTCAGTTTACTTCGAACAAGCCGGGTTCGCCAGATGCCGCACGTTTCCGCAAAATCGCGCGGAATTCCATTCCAGATTCGGCCATTTTTCCGCAAATCGCCTGGCCAAGACTCAATACGAGAACTTGCCTGGCGGGAACGGCGACTCCGGTGGTGGCGGAGGTGGTGGAGGCTGTGCCGCCCGGAGCTGCGCGGCGCGCGCCTGCTGGTGCTGCTGGACCGCGGCGACGAACGCGGGATGCACGCGCCGCAGCTCGACCAGCGGCTCCGGCTGCCCGCGCCGCTCGATGATCCGCGCGCCGGGTCCAAAGTAATTTCGCCCGATCAGGACCCCGATTATCCCGACGAGAATCGCGGCGAAGCCGAGCAGGAACAGCAGGCCGGCGATGGTGCCTCGCGTGGGGTCGTTGTCTGCCGGCGAGACGATCCCGCCGACCACAAAGAAGACGACGGCGAGTGGGATCAACCCGGCGAACAGCCAGCGCACGCGCGTGATGCGCTGCGAGGCCTGGCGCGTCAGCGGAAGGTAGCCGCTCACTCGGCTCGAAAACGCCGCCGCGCCTATCGCGCCGAACATGAACGCCCACGCGGGCGTGTTGGTGAACGTGAACCTCCGCCACATCTCCGCCGGCGCGCCCGTCATCGCGCAAACTGGCGGGAAGTCGTTCGCGACCAGCTGCGACTGCCAGACCCGGACGTTAGCCAACGTTCAGTCCCAGCAGCTCGTCGAGCCCGCGGTAAAAGCGCGGCTGAGCCGTCACCTTCCGGATCGCCAGCAGCACGCCTGGAACGTACGCCTCCCGGCTCGTGGTGCGGTGGGCGATCGTCAGGGTCTGACCCGGCAGGCCGAAGATCACCTCCTGGTCGGCGACGAAGCCGGGCAGGCGCACGCTGTGCACGGCGACGTTGCCCTCCTCCCCACCTCGCGTCCCGGCGAGCGTCTCCTTCTCGGCCTTGCGGTACGCGAACGGCTGGTCTCCGCGCCGCGCGCCCAGCCGGCGCGCGGTCGAGAGCGCGGTGCCCGAAGGCGCGTCCAGCTTGCCAGCGTGGTGCAGCTCGATGATCTCGGCCGCGTCGAAGTGCGGGGCGGCGATGTCCGCGAGGTGCATCATCAGCACCGCTCCGACCGCGAAGTTCGGCGCGACGATCCCGCCGATCTTCTTTTCATGGCACGCCGTCTCGATCTTGTCCACGTCGGAGGCCGAAAGCCCCGTCGTCCCGATCACCGGTGACGCGCCGGCCGCGACCGCGGCAAGCGCGTTGTGCAGCGCTTCTGTGGGGCGTGTGAAGTCGACCAGCGCGCGCGGCCTGTTCTGGTGCAGAAAGTCCGCGAGGTTGTCGCCCCGCGTCACGCCGCCGACGTACTCGATGTCGGGCTCGCTCTGGAGCGCCGCCGCGAGCACCGAGCCAACCTTGCCCCGGTAGCCCGCGACGGCGACCTTCACTAGTCCCTCCGCGGGCGCCGGTCCCTGCCTCCGCCGTTGCGGCCGCCACGGTCGCGGCCTCCGAATCCGCCTTCGCGCACAGGCGCCGGGCTGGCGAGGGCCGCGGCCATCACCTCGGGGTTGATGCTCTCCTCGATCGGCTCACCCTTCGCGGTCAGCTCCTCGACCGCGGCCTGGCGGCTCAAGTTGAGCCTGCCCTGGCTGTCGACCTCGACCGCCTTGACCACGATCTCGTCGCCGATGTTGGCCACCTCTTCGACCCTCTCGACCCGGTGGTCGGTGAGCTTGGAGATGTGGACGAGCCCGTCCTGGCCGGGCAGCACCTCGACGAACGCGCCGAACGGCATGATCCGCACGACCTTGCCCTTGTAGATCTTGCCGACCTCGACCTCGTCGGTGAGGCTCTTGATCCAGTCGATCGCCTTCTGGCCGGCTTCCTGGTCGACCGCGGCGATGAACACCCGTCCGTCGTCCTCGACGTCGATCTGAGCGCCTGTCTCCTCGGTGATCTTGCGGATCATCGAGCCTCCCTTGCCGATGACGTCGCGGATCTTGTCCGGGTTGATGAGGATCGTCGTGATTCGCGGCGCGAACGAGCTCATCTCGCTCCGAGGCTTCGGCAGCACGGCCAGCATCTTGTCGAGGACGAAGAGCCGAGCCTCTCGGGCCTGCTCCAGGGCCTGGGCCATGATGTCGTGCGTCAGGCCCTTGATCTTGATGTCCATCTGCAGGGCGGTGATGCCGTCGCGGGTGCCGGCGACTTTGAAGTCCATGTCGCCCAGCGCGTCCTCGACACCCTGGATGTCGGTCAGGACCGCGAACTTGCCCTCGCGGGTGACAAGGCCCATCGCGATACCCGCGACCGGGGCCTTGATGGGCACGCCGGCGTCCATCAACGCCAGGGACGATCCGCAGACCGAGGCCATCGAGGTCGAGCCGTTCGAGCTCAGGATCTCGGAGACCACCCGGATCGTGTACGGCCAGTCCTCGATCGACGGGATGACCGCCAGAAGCGCCCGCTCAGCGAGCGCGCCGTGCCCGATCTCGCGCCGGCCGGGGCCGCGCAGCGGCCGCGCCTCGCCGACCGAGAACGGCGGGAAGTTGTAGTGGTGCATGTAGCGCTTGAACTCTTCGGCGGTGAGGCCGTCGAGCTTCTGCTGGTCGGACATCGAGCCGAGGGTCGCGATCGTCAGCGCCTGCGTCTGGCCGCGGGTGAAGAGCCCGGAGCCGTGAGTTCGCGGCAGTACGCCGACCTCGACGGTGATCGCCCGCACGTCCTTCAGGCCGCGGCCGTCGACGCGAACGCCTTCCTCGACGACGCGCTCCCGGACGCGATCCTTCACAGCCTTGTCGAACAGCTTGCCGATGATGTCGGCGTGCTCGGGGAAGCGCTCGCCGAGCTCGATGACCGTCTTGATGCGCAGGTCGTCCAGCGCGCTCTCGCGGCTCGCCTTGTCCGCGCTGTAGAGCACCTGGTCCAGGCGCAGGGCGAGGTACTCGCCGACGATCTCGACCATCTGCTCGGGGTAGCTCGGGGAGATCCACTCCCTCTTCTCCAGTCCGACCTGCTCCCGCAGCTCGAGCTGCGCGGCGCAGATGCGCTTGATCTCGGGGTTCACGACGATTTGCCCGTCGAGGTAGCCCATTCGAACCGCGCCGACCGGGCCCTGGAACGGGATGTCGGAGATCACGAGCGCTGTGGACGCGCCGTTGATGCTCAGGATGGTCGGGTCGTTCTCCTGGTCGACGGAGAGCACGGTCGAGATGACCTGCACGTCGAGCCGGAAGCCCTCCGGGAAGAGCGGCCGCAGCGGCCGGTCGGTCAGTCGCGAGCCGAGGATCGCCTGCTCGCTCGGCCGTCCCTCGCGGCGCATGAATGCGCCAGGGATCTTGCCCGCCGCGTAAAGCTTCT
>WNEY01003576.1_pt1 | contig 11683 bp, 16 predicted proteins | sample 5400531 | NCBI WGS metagenome assembly WNEY01 (sample SAMN13153338, study PRJNA577476) | soil metagenome | isolation source: 200 cm saprolite under Douglas fir tree site 1 | place: USA:California | collected 2015-04-18
GTTTGCGCGAGCAGATGGGCGCGCACGAGGTCGTGATCGAGCTGACCGACGAGGCGAAGGATCTGCTGGTCGAGAAGGGCTACGACCCGGCGATGGGCGCGCGGCCGCTGCGCAGGGCGATCCAGCGCTTCATCGAGGACCCGCTCGCCGACTTCGTGCTCGGTCGCTCGCTCGAGCCCGGCTCGACGATTCTCGTCGGCCGCAAGACGCAGGTCGAGGAGGGCGAGACCGAAGTCGATTTGGTGGTCGTGCCGCCCGATGTCACCGCCGAGAAGGTGACCGTCCCGCCGGAGGAGCCGGCCGAGCCGGCAGAAGTCGCCCCAGAGGGCGGCGAGGAGGAGTAGCGCCGAGGCGCCTGCGGGCGTCGCCCTTTCAGGGGATGACCGGCGCGCGCGCCGCGCCGATAGCCGTGGTATGTCCGTCCTCCTCGTCGCCGTGCCGCTTGTCGCGCTCGCCTCGGCGGGGCGGCTCCTCGCGGCCGGCTCGGAGGGTGTGAGGCAAAAGATCGTGGAGGCGGATTCGCCGTCGCTCCCTCCGCCCACGCTGCGCTCGGCGCTCCTCTCGTTCGCGCTCGTGCTCGCGACGGCCCTCGCGCTGACGCTGCTCGTCGTCGCGCGCTAGACGACTCGCGCGAGGAAGCCGGCGCCGTGCGTCAGCGGTGACGAACCGCGCGCACGAAGCCGAGCGGCGTCGGAGCCGAGTCGACGAACGTCACGCGCCACGTCCCGGGTTCGCGGAGCCGAACGCGCGCACGCAACTCGACCTTCGCCGCCGTCGGCTTGGCGTCGACGAACAACTGCCGTCCGCTGTGCAGGTTCTCAAACTCGAGGAACCCGGGCGTGCCGTTCGCGTTCATGCAGTAGCACGGCTTGCCGTCGACGAGGTAGTCGATCCAGAGCGTGAATGCCGTGCCGACGACGATCTTCGCCGGCATTCCAATCAGCTGGACGTTGGCCGGAGGTTCTTTCGCCGCGGCGCCCGAGACGAAACCGCGAGGAGGCAAACGACACCCGCCGCGAGCCAACCACGCATGTCAGCGAGGTTATCGCCCGGAGCACCGCAGTCCAAACGGTAGAACCTCGGGGGTGCGCGCCTCCGCTCTCGCCCGCCGGCCGGGGCTCACTGTGCTGGTCGGCGCGGTGGCGATCGCCTTCTCCGGCATTCTCTTCCGTCTCGCGCACGTCTCGCCCTCGACCGGCGCGTTGTACCGCTGCCTCTGGGCGCTGCCGCCGCTGTGGCTGATCGCGCGCTGGGAGGAACGTCGCTGGGGGCCGCGTCCGTGGCGCGCCCGGGGCTGGGCGTGGTTCGCGGGTGGGTTCTTCGCGGCTGACCTCATCCTCTGGCACAACGCGATCGAGCAGGTCGGCGCGGGTCTTGCGACCGTGCTCGGGAACACGCAGGTGGTGCTCGTCGGACTGCTCGCGTGGCTGCTGCTCCGCGAGCGTCCGAGCCGCGCGTCGCTCGTCGCGATCCCGGTGGTGCTCGTCGGCGTCGTCCTCATCTCGGGTGCGCTCGAGCAGGGCGCCTACGGCTCGAACCCGCCGCTCGGCGCCGCCTACGGCGTGCTGACCGGGATCGCGTACTCCGGCTTTCTCCTGACGCTGCGGCACGGCGCGAGCGGCGTCGTCGGCCCCGCGGGGCCGCTCTTCGACGCGACGCTCGCGTCGACGGTCGGCTGCGCCGCGATCGGCGCCGTCGTCGGCGACCTCGATCTGACGCCGTCGTGGTCGGCGCAGGGCTGGCTCGTGCTGCTCGCGCTCAGCTCGCAAGTGCTGGGCTGGCTGCTGATCTCGATCTCGCTGCCGCGGCTGCCGGCGGTGGTGACCTCGATCTCGCTGACGCTGCAGCCGGTCTGCTCGGTGATCTTCGCGGCGATCATCCTCGGCGAGTCGCCGTCGGCGCTGCAGCTACTCGGCGCGGCGGGAATCCTCGCCGGGCTGGTGATCGCGTCCCTCGGCCGCCGCGCAGCGCCGCCGCCCGAGCCGGAACTGGCCGGTTGAGACAATATGAATGGGCTAGCATATTGTGCGACCATGGACGTCGTGCACAAAATCACTCCGGCGGGTCAGGTATCGCTTCCTGCGGAGATCCGTCGGCGTTGGGCGACGGACAAGGTTCGGCTCGAGGACCACGGTGACCACGTCGTGGTGCGGCCTGTCCCCGCCGATCCGATCGAGGCTGCGTGGGGTGCGCTCAAGGGCAAGGGAAAGGACATCTCCGCCGACGAGATGATCCGGATGGCGGACGAGGATGAGCGTCGGGCTCAGAGACGCAAGGAACGGCTCTGGTCTTCCTGGATGCGTTCCCGCTGATTGCAGTCCTCCTCGCCGAAGAGTCGGCGGCCGCGGTCAAGACGCTACTCAGCGAGAAGGAATGCGCGGTCACGTCCGTCAACCTCGCAGAGACCGTCGACGTCTGCTGCCGGACGCGCGGTGTCTCTGCGCCTGAAGTCGAAGCGGCGCTGGACCCATTGCTCGCAGGGACTATTCGAGTACTTGCGCCCGGTATTCGGGACGCACTGCGCGCGGGAGCCATCCGCTCCTCTTTCTATCGGCCGCGCATAGCTGAGCTCTCGCTCGCCGACTGCTTCTTGCTTGCGGGGCCGGAAGAGGAAGACGCGATCGCAACGAAGGATCCGATCGTGCTCTCGGTCGCACGCGAACTCGGCATCGCCACCATCTCGCTCGCCTGAACGTGGCCTACGATCAGGGTCGATGTGAAGATCGAGGGCGCTTCACCCGCGCAGGAAGCGATCCTGCGGGAGATTTTCGAGGGGCTCGAGTCGTCGGAGATCGAGGCTGTACGAGTGGAGCGCCACGATGAGCGTGGCCTGGGCCTCGAGGTCACACAACCCGATCCTCTCGACGTCCGTGGCCAGTGGGAAGCCGTTCTCGTGGCGCATGCATTTCGCGATCGTTCGGCGGGCAATCAACTTGATCCGGTTGCTTGGGTGGGAACCCCGGGCTCCGGCCACGCAGTGGGCGGTCCGCGTACCGCCCGTCCGACACCGCAGGATCGTGACGAGATCCGGGGGCGGGTCGAGTCAGCTGCGGCAGAGACCGACGCACTCCTGGATCGGCTGGAGATTCTCCAGCCGCTTGGCGTCGCGAAGGCGGTTACCCTTGCGGTGGCGAACGTGCACGCTTACCTGCGGTACGGCGTTCGTGCATTCCTCAAGTTGAGCGGCCACTACGACGACGCGTTCGACGGGTCGTTCGTCGCAATAGTCGACGGTGAGCGGCTGCCTGCCTGGGTGACCGGCTACGCGGGTCACTGGGGGATAGGGACGAGGCGCCCCGACGTCGAATGCTGTGACCCGCGCGTCTCCTTTGGCGTTCCAATCTACTACTCGGGCCCTCCGCCCTGCACCGCCGGGATGCGAACAGTCGAAGACATGCTTGCTGCTTTTCGGAGCACGATGGCCGAGCGAACCGGGCACAGCGTTCAGGAATGGCTCGAATTCGTCCCTGACGGCCTGGATACCGCGCAGCGCATTCGTCGGTTGCAGAAGGACCACGGTCTTGGTCACGCCGATGCGGCGGCGGTCGCAACGCTCCGCTGAATCTCGTCACGAAGCCGGCACGAAGCGCGTCCGAAGTCGCGCGTAGGCTGGCCGGGTGGCCAAGGCTGCCCTCAAGTTCGCGTGCTCCGAATGCGGTTACACCGCAGGACGCTGGTTCGGGAAGTGTCCGGGCTGCGACGCGTTCGGGACGCTCGTGGAAGAGGCGCCGGTCGCGGCGGCGACGGCGGCGCCGAAGCCGCTGCTCCGGCTCGTCGACGTCCAGGCGGAGGAGGCGGCGCGGATCCCGACCGGCGTCCCCGAGCTCGACCGCGTGCTCGGCGGCGGTCTCGTGCCGGCGTCGCTCGTGCTCGTAGGCGGGGAGCCGGGGGTCGGCAAGTCGACGCTGCTGCTGACGGCGCTCGCGGCGATCTCGAAGGAGCGGCTTGCGCTGCTCGTCACCGGCGAGGAGTCGACGGCGCAGGTCAAGCTACGCGCGGCGCGGCTCGGCGGCGCGGAGCAGGTCGAGATCCTTGCCGAGACCGAGCTGGACGCCGTCTGTGCGACGCTCGAGCTGGAGCGGCCGGACGTCTGTGTTGTCGACTCGATCCAAACCCTCTACTCGGCGGAGCTCGGAAGTGCGCCGGGCTCCGTCGCGCAGGTCCGCGAGGCGGCGGCGCGCCTCCTCCGCGTCGCGAAGGAAAGCGGCGTCGCGACGATCCTCGTCGGGCACGTGACGAAGGACGGCGCCGTCGCGGGCCCGCGCGTGCTCGAGCACCTCGTCGACTGCGTCCTTCAGTTCGAGGGCGACCGCTACCACGCGCACAGGATCTTGCGGGCTGTCAAGAACCGCTTCGGCTCCACGAACGAGCTCGGCGTCTTCGAGATGACCGGCACGGGCCTCGTCGGCGTCCCCGATCCGTCGGCGCTGTTCGGGAAGACACAGGAAGGAGAAGTCGGCGCCGCGGTGGCCTGCGCGCTCGAGGGGACGCGGCCGATCCTGCTGGAGATCCAGGCGCTCGTCTCGCCGACCGACCTCGCGATGCCCCGCCGGGTCGGCACCGGCGTCGACCCGAAACGGCTCGCGATGATCGTCGCCGTCCTCGGCAGGCACGCCGGCATCGCGCTCGGCTCGGCGGACGTCTTCGTCAACGTCGCCGGCGGGGTGCGGATCGACGAGCCGGGCGCCGACCTTGCGATCGGCCTCGCGATCGCCTCCGCTGCGAAGGGAGTTCCCGTCGCCGGCGGCCTGGGCGCGTTCGGAGAGATCGGGCTCACCGGCCGCCTCCGCCCCGCGACGCAGGCCGAGAGACGGCTCGAGGAATGCGCGAAGCTCGGACTCGCGGCCGCGCTCGCTCCTGCGGGCACCCCCGCTCATGGCAAGATCAGAGTCGAGGAGAGCGACACGCTTCGAACCGCGATCAAGGCGGGGCTCGATGACGGACAGGACGGACAAGCAAGCGGCTAGCAGCCTCGGCTTCACCCGGACGCCCTCGGAGGACGACCCGCGCCGCGACCCGCGCCTGCTCGGATCGATCGCGAGGATCGCGCCAGGCACCGAGCTTCGGCAGGGGATCGACGACATCATCCGCTCGCACGAGGGCGCTCTGATCGTGATCGGCGATCCCGAGGCGCTCTCGTTCCTCTACTCCGGCGGGATGCGCCTCGACCTGCCCTTCACAGCGCAGCGCCTGTACGAGCTGGCGAAGATGGACGGCGCGATCATCGTCAACGACGAGCTGACGAAGATCGCGTACGCGAACGTCCAGCTGATGCCGGATCCGACGATCTCGTCGAACGAGACCGGTACGCGGCATCGCACCGCGGAGCGCGTCGCGAAGCAGACTGCGGCGCTCGTGATCTCGATCTCGCAACAGCGCGAGACGGTCAGCGTCTTCCTCGGACAGCGCCGCTACCAGCTCGACCCCGTCGCGACCGTCCTCGCCAAGACGAACCAGGCGCTGGCGACGTTGGATACCTACCGCACGCGGCTCGAGCAGGTGCTGACGCGGCTGACCGCGCTCGAGTTCCAGAACGCGGTCGTGCTCGACGACGTCCTCGTCGTGCTGCAGCGCGCGGAGCTCACGACGCGCATGGCCGAGGAGATCGAACGCAACTGCGTCGAGCTCGGCTCCGAGGGCCGGCTGATCCGGATGCGGCTGAGCGAGCTGCTCGGCGACGTTCCGAGCGAGAAGGCCTCGGTCGTCCAGGACTACCACCTCGCGGGCGGAGGCCCGGAGGCCGTGCTCGCACTCGAGGGCCTCGGCGCGCTCAGCTACCACGAGCTGCTCGAGTTCGAGCGGGTCGCCGAGCTGCTCGGCTATCCGCGCAACGTCAATCCGCCCGACCACTCCGTCTCGCCGCGCGGATTCCGCGTACTGGCGCACATCCCGCGGATCCCTTCGGCGGTGATCGAGCGCGTCGTCCAGGACATGGACGGGCTGGACGCGATCGTCCGGGCATCCCAGCGCGACCTCGAGGCCGTGCAGGGAGTCGGGGCGGCGCGGGCCCGCGACATCCGCGAGGGGCTCCGCCGCCTCCAGGAGCACAACCTTGTCGATCGGTACCTCCAACTATAGTTCGCAAAGAGCAGGGATTTTTCCGAAAAACCGCCTGATTTGCGGGGCTTTTGCTATACTCATCCCTATTCTGCCGGCGGGCTGGCCCCCAGCCGGCGTTCTTGACGAGTAGACCCGCGAACCCAAGGGGAGGCAAGGCTTGTTCAAAGTCGGCGACAAAGTGGTGTACCCCCACCATGGTGCAGGCACGGTGGTGAAGAAGGAAAAGCGCGAGGTTCTCGGGGAGAAGCGCGAATACCTGACGATCAAGATCCTCCACAACGACATGACGGTCAACGTGCCGTCCGACAACGCGGAGCAGGTCGGGCTCCGTCAGGTGATCGACGAGGAAATGGTCAAAAAGGTCACGAAGGCGCTGACCGGCGGCGGCACTGCGATGCCCAAGAACTGGAACCGCCGCTTCAAGCACAATCGCGACAAGATGAAGACGGGAGACATCTTCGAGCTCGCCGAGGTCGTGCGGAACCTCTCCTTGCGCGACCACGAGAAGGGCCTCTCGACCGGCGAGAAGCAGATGTTCGTCAAGGCGAAAAAGATCCTCGCCTCCGAGCTCATGTACGCGAAGGGCCTGGACGAAGACGAGGCCTCCGAGTGGCTCGACGAAGTTCTCTCGGACAACGGCAAGGACAACGGCAAGACGACCGCCAAGAAGAAGACGACGTCCTCGAAGGCGAAGGCCGGCGCCACCGCGTAAGTGAGCTCACGCTCTCCTGGGGCGCCGCTGGTGGTGCGGGGCCGGAGGGCACAGTATGAGTAATACGGGCCCGGAGAGCACCGTGCCGCCAGCGGCGCCAGCCGGCGGCGGAGCCGGGCTTCGCCCGGCGGGAGCCGCCGGCGGCCAGGGGGGCGTGTGGGCCGTTCTCGCGGCTGCGGGTCGCGGAGAACGGCTCGGTGACGAGCGGCCGAAGGCGTTTGCGCGCCTCGGTGACCTGCCGCTGCTCGCGGAGCCGCTGCGGCGGCTCGAGGAGTCCCCGTGGGTCGACGGGATCGTGATCGCCGCGCCGCCGGAGTGGGAGGAGCCGTCTATCCTCCTCGCCGAGGAGCTCGGCGCGGGGAAGGTCGGCTCGGTCGTGACCGGCGGCGAGACACGCGCGGCTTCGGTGCGCGCCGCGCTCGCGGAGGTGCCGGACGACGCGGACGTGCTGCTCGTCCACGACGCGGCGAGACCGCTGGTGTCGGACACCGTGATCGAGCGCGTGCTGGCGCCGCTCTCCGAAGGGTGGGACGGTGTCGTGCCGGCGCTCCGTGTGTCGGACACGGTGAAGCGAGTCAGCAACGGGCAGGTCGTCGAGACGCTCGATCGGGACGGGCTCGTCGTCGTGCAGACGCCGCAGGCGTTCGTCGCGTCGGTGTTGCGCGCGGCCGCCGGCGGCGAGGGGACGGACTGCGCGGCGCTCGTCGAGGCGCGCGGCGGGCGGATCAAGGTCGTCGAGGGCGACCCGCGCTTGATCAAGGTCACGTCGCTCGAGGATCTCGAGCTGGTCGCTTCGTGGCTGTGAAGGCCGTCGTGTTCGACGTCGGCGAGACGCTCGTCGACGAGACGCGGTATTGGGGCGAGTGGGCGGACCGCGCCGGCGTCCCGAGGCTGACGTTCTTCGCTGTCCTGGGCGGCGTGATCGAGCGTGGGGAGGACCACCGGCGCGTGTTCGAGTTGGTGCGGCCGGACTTCGACGTCGACCGTGCCCTGCGCGAAGGTCGAGGTAACGGCTTCCGGCCCGCGGATCTCTACGAAGATGCGCTGCCGTGCATCGAGCGGCTGCGGTCCGAGGGCTACCGGATCGGCCTCGCCGGCAACCAGACCGAGGAAACGGCTCGAACGCTCGAAGGTCTCGGTGTTCCTGCCGACTTTGTCGGCTCGTCCGCCGAATGGGGCGTCTGGAAACCGTCGCCGCTCTTCTTTGCACGAGTCGCCGCGGAGGCGGGCTGCGAGCCTGCGGAGATCGCCTACGTCGGGGATCGCGTCGACAACGACGTCGTCCCTGCCGCGACCGTGGGGATGGTCGCCGTCTTCCTGCGTCGCGGTCCGTGGGCGCTGCTGCACGCGCACCGCCCCGAGGCATCGGTCGCGCGGCTCACGGTCGACTCGCTCGACGAGCTGCCGGAGGCGCTGCGCAGTGTCTCGTAACGGGGGAACCCATGGTTCCCCCGTTGGCCCCCTCCTTTACGCTTCTCGTCGGAGCTCAGCTACGTGGGCTGCGCCGGGCAAGGCCCCGCTCCGCCCGCCGAGCGCCTACTCATGAATGAACCTTCTTTTCGGATAGGGACGGGCTTCGACGCGCATGCGTTCGAGGCGGGCGTGCCGCTCGTCCTCGCCGGCGTGCCGTTCCGCTCCGAGCGCGGTCTCGCCGGTCACTCGGACGGGGACGTGCTCACGCACGCGCTGATCGACGCGCTGCTCGGCGCGGCGGGGCTCGGCGACATCGGCTCGCTCTTTCCCTCCGACGATCCCGAGCTGAAGGGTGTGTCTTCACTCAAGCTGCTGCGAGAAGCGTACGGTCAGGTGAAGCAGTGCGGCTACGAGCTCGTGAACGTGGATGTGGTGCTGATCGGCAACGAGCCACGCATCGCTCCGGTACGCGAACAGATGCAGGCGCTGCTCTCAGCGACGCTCGAGGTGGACAAGCAGCGAATCACCGTGCGTGCGACGACCACGGACGGCCTCGGCTTCACCGGCCGCGGCGAGGGCCTCGCCGCGCAGGCGGTTGCCTTACTCCAGCGCGTAGCCTGACGCGAGCATCACGTCGGCGCGCTCATAGAACGCCTCGAACGGCGGGACGTCCCACCCGAGCGAGTCGGCGAGCCGCACGATTATGTTGAAGAGTGCGGCGACGTGGATCGCGTCGACCAGCGCATCGTCGGTCACGCCCGTAGCTCGCACGGCGTCGGCGGCGGCGCGCGTCAACTCGCCGGGGTGCAGCGTCATCGTCTCGATGAAGCCGAGCATCGCGCGCAGCGGCTTGGGGATGGGTGCCGTGCGCCAGTCGCTTTCCACCGCCTTCCAAACGTCTTCGCCGAGCGCGTACGACGCGACCGCGCCGTGGGCGTTCGTTCAGAACGGACACTGGTTGAGCGACGAGACGAACGCCGCGAACAGCTCGCGCTCGCCGGCGCTCCAGTCAGACGGCCCGCGCATCGCAAGGTCGAGCGCGTCGGAGAACGGCTCGCCGAACAGCTCCGGGCGATAGTGCAGCGTCTTGAGGACGCCGAGCGGGCGGACGACCTCGACCGCGTCGACCTTGGCGAGTCTCACGCGAGCGTCTCCAGAGCCATTGCGAGCCGCTCAAATCCGGCGGCCGCCGCCGCGGACACGGTGTGCTCGAAGATCTCGTCCTCCGAAAAGCCGGCCGCCTTCAACGCCTCGACCTCCTGATCCGTTGTCTTGTACGCGTGTCGACGCACCTTGTCGAGGTAGGAGGCGAGCTCCGGCGGCGCTTCACGCTCCGGTCGGGCGCAATCGCGCAGCCGCTCCATCAGCTCGTCATAGCGCGTCCTCACGGGAGAAATGTAGACCGGCGGGAGGCCCGTCCGCCTCCCGCCGGGGTTGAAAGGGCGCTACGCCGTGATCGGGCAGAGGAAGTCCTTCTCCGCCGCGCGAGCGACCGTCACGTCTCCGGAGGCGCGCGCGGCAGCCACGGCCTCGTCGGAGGTGAGCAGATAGGGCGCCACGCCCGCCTTGAACGTGACGAGCGAGACCGCCCAGTGGCCGCCGTGGTAGCCAGCCTCGCCGGGCCCGATGCCTGCGATCCCGAGCTGCCCGGCGGCGCCGTTCGTGACGACAAAGAACGGATCCGTGCCGGTATGCGGGAAGGCCGCCGGGGGCACCACCGTCCCGACGGTAGCTCCGTTGAGGAACAGCGTGCCGCGACCGACGTTCGACGCCGTCGCCGACGTCGCCGAGGCGACAAGCACACCGAGGATCGCGATCAGGACTGTGATGCGTCGCATGAGTTCCTCCTTGTGGGGTGCGCGACGCACCGACGCTAGGGTTCGTCCCTTTCCAGATTCATGCGTGAAGCTGAACAGTTCGTTAAGGGTGCGCCGGCAGCGTGAAGCACACGCGCGCGCCACCGGTGGGACGGTTCTCCGCCCAGATACGACCGCCTTGCGCCTCAACGAGCCCGCGCGCGATCGCAAGCCCCAGACCCGCGCCGCCCCGCGGCCGGGAAGCGTCGAAGCGCCAGAAGCGATCGAACATGCGCTCCTGCGCGTCGCGCGCGAGACCTTCGCCTGTGTCCTCGACCGCCACCAGAACCTCGTGCGCGCCGGGCGCGACGAGGACGGCAACCGAGCCGTCCGACGGCGTGTGGCGCAGCGAGTTCGTGACCAGGTTGTAGAGGACTCGCTCGACCTTCTCCGGCGCGCAGAGCGCGGATGCGCCGCCGCGCGCCTCGAGCCGCACATGCTTCGCGTCCGCTTCAGGAGTGAGCGCGCGCAGGCATGAGTCGACGAGTCCGCCCAGCTCGGCCTCGCGCAACTCGAGTGTAAGTGCGCCCGCGTCAATGCGCGCGAGCTCGAACAGGTCCTCGACGAGCATTGCGAGTGTGCGCACCTGCTCTTGGAGCGCGGGGAGATATCGCTCCGGCGAGGCCAGGCCGTCCTCGATCGCCTCGAGCATCGCCTGCATCGACGCGACGGGCGTCCGCAGGTCGTGGCTCGCCCACGCGACGAGCTCGCGACGCGCGTCGAACAGGGACTCGAGGCTCGACGCCATCTCGTTCAGCGTGCGCGCCAGCACTCGGAGCTCGCGCGGGCGACGCACGTCGGCGCGGGCGGCGAGGTCACCTGCGGCGAAACGTCTTGCGCTTGCGGTGAGTGTGCTGATGCCCCGGCCGAGTCCTTCGGAGAGGAGGAGTGCTGCGGACACGGCGGTTGCCGCCGACGCCGCGGCAACGGTGAGGATCTTGACATCGGCGCCCATGTGGAACATCACCCAGCCGGAGACGAGCACCGCACCGAGAGGAAGCACGACGGCGAGGAAGGCGAGCCCCGCGAGCTGCAGCCGGACGGTCGGGAGCGCTCGCAACGCGAGCACGACGGCGCTCCCGGCTGCGAGCGTCGCGAGCGTGACGACGGCCGCAAGCTCGATCACGGCGCGAACCTGTAGCCGACGCCCCAGAGGGTCTCGAGGTGACGCGGACGCGACGGGTCGCGCTCGATCTTCTCGCGCAGCCGGCGCACGTGCACCGTGACGGTGCCCGTGTCGAGCGCGGCCTCGTATCCCCAGACCCGCGTCATCAACTGGTCGCGCGAGAAGACGCGCCGGGGGTGCGACGCGAGAAAGTAGAGCAGGTCGAACTCCTTCGCCGTCAGCTTCAGTTGCTCTCCGTCGCACACGACTTCGCGCGACGCGGGGTCGATCTCGAGCGCGTCGAAGGAAAGCCGGCCTGGGACGGCGTCGCGCGGTTCCACGCGTCGGAGCACGCTCCGCACGCGGGCGACGAGCTCGCGCGGCGAGAACGGCTTGGTGACGTAGTCGTCCGCACCGAGCTCGAGGCCGACGATGCGGTCCGCCTCTTCCCCTCGCGCGGTGAGCATGATCACGGGCAGCGCCGAGCGTGCGCGGATCCAGCGGCAGAGGTCGAGCCCGTCGGTCCCCGGCAGCATC
>WNEY01005031.1_pt1 | contig 11681 bp, 10 predicted proteins | sample 5400531 | NCBI WGS metagenome assembly WNEY01 (sample SAMN13153338, study PRJNA577476) | soil metagenome | isolation source: 200 cm saprolite under Douglas fir tree site 1 | place: USA:California | collected 2015-04-18
CGGGCGTACTCCTCGATCATGTGGACCAGGATCCAGCGCAGCGTGAACTCTTTCCGTCCTGCACGCCGAAGGCGTCCAGCAACGGATTGGCCGCGATCAGCTTCCTGGCGTGGTCGCACTCCGCCCGCCAGGTCTCGAACGCCTCGGCCACGTCGGCGGTGTCTACGTCATCGGTGTCGGCGTCGGGGTTGTCGTCGGTGTAATACGGATAAGACTCCGGCTCGCCGCCGAACACGATCGTGAACCACTGACGCTCGCCCTCGGCCATGTGCCGGACGAGCCCGAGCAACGACAGCGTCGACGGCGGCACGGATTGCTCCCGCAACTGGTCGTCAGTCAGCCCTTCGCACTTGACCGCCAGGGTGTCCCGGTGGAAGTCCAGCCAGGAGTTCAGCATCTCAAGTTCTTGCGCCGCCAGAGGCGGCTGTACCCGCTCAACGCTCATGGCGGCGAGTCTGACGTACGCCTGCCCGCACCCGCCAGCGAAATACCCTCAACGACGGTCGGCGCGGTCGGCGTGCCGCAGTCAGGTAGCCTGAGATCTCAGGAGGACGCGTCGTGATGATGCATGTGTCTCTCCTCGGGGAGCAGGCGATTATCGATGAGGGGACCGGCGTCAGGACGTGCTCGTCGCGCGCCGTGGCCCTCGTCGCGCTTCTGGTTGCGCATGCTGGATCGCCCCAGACCCGTCAGCGCATCGCCTGGCTCTTCTGGCCAGACTCTACAGACGCGCAGGCGCTGACCAACCTGCGCCGCGAGTTGCATCACCTGCGTCAGGTTCTGGGAGACGAACCGTCGCTTGTCGTGACGTCCACGGATCTGTGCTGGCGCGACACCGCAACCTGCCGCGTCGACGCGCGCATCTTTGACATCGAGCGCACGGCGGCTCTAGCGGCAGCAGCCGCAGACGACAACGAGGGGGTTCTCGCGCATGCGGTCAGCGCGATAGCAGAGTACAAGGGTGACCTGCTGCCCGGCGTGTACGACGACTGGTTGCTCGACACCAGGTCACAGCTGGAGCGCCAGTGCGTTGAGCTGTGCGACCTGGTCTGCGCGACGCGGGTTCGAACGGGTGACTTGTCCCGGGTGGTAGACGCCGCCCGCCGCCGGGTCCAGCTGCAGCCGCTGGAGGAGGTTGGTTATCGCACGCTGATGCGGCTGCAGGCTGAGCTGGGTGATCGAGCCGGCGCCGTGAGTACCTATCACCATTGCGCTTCGGTTCTCGAGCGTGAGCTCGGTGTCGACCCGGACCCGGCGACGCGGACCGCCTTCCAGCGCTTGATGGCTTATTCGCGCCCGTCAGCACCATCTGCGGTGACAACTGGGGCAGCCGAGCGTCGTTCTGGGCTTGCGGCGGCCCAGCTCGTCGGCAGGGCCTCGGAACTCGGCCAGCTCCAGGAACTTTGGCAGACAGCCGTTGCGGGAAGCCCCGGGGTGGTCCTGGTCCTCGGCGGGTCGGGCGTCGGGAAGACGCGCCTCTTGTCCGAGGTCGCCGGGATCGCACGGTCGGAAGGGGCACTAGTGGCAAGTACCCAGTGCTTCGGAACCTCGGGGCGGCTGGCACTGACGCCGGTGGCGGACTGGCTGCGAAACCCTGCTGTCCAGGCGGCGACAGCGACTCTCGACCCGGCCTGGCGGGTCGAGATCGGCAGGCTCGTGCCATCGGGAGGCCAAGGGGGACGTGGAGCCAGCTCGACAGCGGTGGCCGACGCCTGGCAACGCCACCGCTTCTTCGAGGGCCTTGCCCGGGCGCTGCTTGAGGTTGGCAGGCCCCTGCTGCTAATCCTGGACAACCTGCAGTGGTGCGACCAGGAAACGCTAGAGTTCCTCACGTTCTGCCTTGGGCTGGCTCCTGCCGCACAGATCCTGGTGGCTGCGACACTGCGCAACGACGGCCTCCACGAAGACCCTCAACTCGCGGACTGGACTGTCCGTATGCGGGCTACCGGACTGCTCACCGAGCTTTCCCTCAACCCGCTGGACGCCGCGGAAACAAGGCGTCTCGCCCAGGCGGTCTCAGGGCAGCCCTTGGCCGAGGCCGACGCGAAGCTGCTGTACGCGACAACGGGAGGCTTCCCGCTGTATGTCATTGAGGCAGTGCGCGGCGCCGTCGATTTCCGCGGCTCCCTCCTGCCAGCCAGTGACATAAAGACTGTCCTGCGCAAACGTCTCGAACAAGCGACCGCGGCCGCCCGGGACGTGGCCGGTCTGGCGGCTGCGATAGGGACGAATTTCACCCTCGATCTGCTCACGGAGGCGAGCGACCTCGACGCCGACATTGTCGTAGAGGCAGTCGACGAGCTGTGGCGGCGCAGGATCATGCACGAGTTTCGTGACGGGTACGACTTCACCCACGATCTACTACGCGACACGGCATACGCGCAAGTCAGCCCGCCTAGGCGGTGGCTGCTGCACCGGCGGATCGCGCAAGGCCTCGAACTGCTCAACGCCGATGACACGGACGCAGTGGCGGCTCAGCTCGCAGAGCAGTCTTCGCGCGGCGGGCGGACCAAGCGTGCGCTTACCTACTACAAGCGCGCGGCCGACCTCGCGGCAGGGATATTTGCTCATGCCGAAGCAATCCGGCTGCACAAGGAGGCGCTGTCGATCGTTGACACCCTGCCTGCCGGGAGAGGACGGGACAACCAGGAGCTAGCCGTGCTCGAAGCCATGACAGCGCCGCTCAATGCCAGGTACGGCTACTCCTCCCCGGAACTGCAACAGACGCTCGAGCGCTCGATTTCCCTGGCGGAGTCACTTGGCGAAAACACCTCCACCATCACTGGCCTGGTCGCGCTGTGGGCGTCCCGTTTCGTTCAGGGGCGCACCGCCGACGGATACCAGGTGGCTAGCAGAGCCCTGGCGCAAGTCGATCCCGCTTCCGAGCTAAGCGGCCAGGCTCATTTTGCTGTGGGCGGGTCGGCCGTGAGCCTCGGGATGCCTGCAGAGGGGCTGCGTCATCTAGAGATTGCCGCTAACCAGGCGAGCGATGCCGTGTGGCTGAGTCTGGGCACCAGGGCCGACGTGCAAAGCACGGCCTGGGCAGCACACGCCCACTGGCTTCTGGGCCACGATGACGTCGCGCTGTCCGCCTGCCAGGAGGCCATCAAGCTCGCCCGTGCGATCGACCACCCGTATTGCCTCGCCGTGGCCCTGGCCTATGGTTCAGTCACTCACCAGATGCGCCATGACCTGCCGGAGCTGAGAGACACTGTCGGCGAGCTGCGCGAGCTGTGCGATCGGTACAGATTCGCCTACTACCGCGAATGGGGGCTCATTCTCGACGGCTGGTCGCGTACAGACGGTTCAGGTATCGACCTCGCCAGGCGGGGCATCGGCAATCTCAAGTCGGAAGGCTCGTTCGCCCGCATGCCGTTCTGGCTGTCTCTGCTAGCCGACCTGCTGGCACGTAGCAATCAGGTTGAAGCAGCACGAGCGAATCTCGACGCGGCCCTGGTCGCGGGGCTGGCACACGACGACCGGTGGTGGCTGCCGGAAGTGATGCGGATGCGTGCCACGCATGACCACGACGAGGCTGCCGTCTCGCGCCTGCGCTCAGCGGCGGAGATGGCGTCGGCTCACGGAAGCGCCGCCTTGGTCCGGCGCTGCCGGGGTGACCTCGACCAGCGAGGCGTTCGTCTCCCGGCTCCAGGCGTTCTCCCGACCTGCTGATGCGCGCTAGCCAGCGAACGCTGCGCGAACGCTGCTAACCATAGCGTGAGCAAGTCTGAACGCTGAGCAACGTATTTGAGAGGGAGCCACATGACTACTACGCCTATAGGCATCGTTACCGCGCCTTATGACGATCTTGCCGCTGAGCTCCGCGGCGACCTGATCCGGCCCGCAAACCAGGGTTATGACCAGGCGCGCGCTGTCTACAACGCGATGATCGACAAGCACCCGGCCGCGATCGCGCACTGCCGCGACGCCGCCGACGTCATCACGTGCGTGCGGTTTGGCCGCGAGCACGGCGTCGAGATCGCGGTCAGGGGCGGCGGCCACAACGCAGGTGGCCTCGGGGTATGGGACGACGCGCTGGTCATCGATCTGTCGCAGTTGCGTAGCACCACGGTCAGCCCGGAGAGTCATACCGTACGCGCCGACGCCGGTTGCACATGGGGAGATGTCGACCACGCGACCGTTCCTTTCGGCATGGCCACGCCGTCGGGCTTCATCGCATCCACCGGGGTGGCCGGCCTGACGCTCGGAGGCGGCATCGGCTACCTGTCCCGGCGCTTCGGCCTGACGGTCGACAACCTACTGGCCGCCGACGTGGTACTGGCCGATGGCAGCTTCGTCACGGCCAGCGAGACTTCCCACAGCGACCTGTTCTGGGCCTTGCGCGGTGGCGGCGGGAACTTCGGCGTCGTCACATCGTTCACCTTCCGCTGCCATGACATCGGCGAGGGCGGCACGATTGTCGGCGGCCCGGTGCTGTACGACTTCGCAGACACAGCCGAGGTAATGCGCTGGTATCGCGAGCTGCTGCCAGCGCTGCCTGAGGAGCTGAGCGGCTGGATCGGACTGATTACGATCCCGCCCGCTCCGCCGTTCCCTGAGGCGCTGTGGGGCCGTAAGTCCTGCGCCATCGTCTGGTGCTACACCGGATCGCAGGACAAGGCCGAGGCGGTGCTCGAGCCGGTCAAGACGCACGGCTCTCCATTGCTAGTCGGCCTGCAAGCCATGCCGTTCGACGTACTGCAGAGCGCGTTCGACGGGCTCTACCCCGCCGGGCTGCAATGGTACTGGCGGGCAGACTTCTTCAGCGAGATTTCCGACGCCGCGATCGACGTGCACCTCAAGTACGGGGCATTGCTGCCGACCGGCCACTCGACCATGCACCTGTACCCGATCGACGGTGCCGTCGGCCGCGTGCCCAGCGACGCTACCGCCTTCGCCTACCGAGACGGCGGCTGGGCAGGCGTCATTGTGGGCGTCGACCCGGACCCGGCCAACGCCGACCTGATCTCGCGATGGGCCAGGGACTACTGGCAGGAACTGCATCCGACCTCGGCCGGCGGCGCCTATGTCAACTTCCTGATGGGCGACGAGGGCAACGACCGAGTCAAAGCGTCTTATCGCGGTAATTATGCCCGGCTCGCCCAAGTCAAGGAGCGCTACGATCCGGACAACGTATTCCACATCAACCAGAACATCCAGCCCGTCAGCACGACCAGCCACTAGGCGCGCCGCGCGCGCCGTCGCACTCAGCGGCTATCGAGCAGCTCGACAACCGGACCCATCTGGTCGGCGAACGCGGCGTTGACGGTGATGTAGGAGAAGCCGAGCGTGTCGCGGCGGCGCTGCAGCTCGTCGGCCATCTGCTGCGCCGTCCCGCGCAGGACCTGCAGTGACTCGCGGGCGATCAGCGTCGCCAGATCGGCCCGCAGGAACTGCGTCACCCACGGCGGCGCCTCGTCGCCGACGACGAAGATCGGGTTCGCGAACTCGATCGCGTCGGCCCGGTCTCCGGCCGCGTCCTTCGTCTGCGCGATCAGCCGGCCTACCTCCGCGCGCTCGGCCAGCGGTCCGGTGGCGATCGTGACGATGTCGGCCTTGGCCGCGGCCAGCGCCAGCGCCTTCGGCCCGGCCGCCGCGACCAGGACCGGGGTGTGGTGGTCATCGCCGTCGAACCCGCGGAGCTCGTCGATGGCCTGCTCGGCCAGGGCCAGGCGCTGCCCGGCGCTAGCCGGTGGCTGACCGGTCAGCTCGGCGGCTTGACTGACTACCTCCGGCCGCCCGGTGCCGATACCGAACTCGAACCGCCCGCCGGACAGCAGCGACAGCGAATGCGCGTCCCACGCCATCAGTCGTGGCAGCCGCAGCGGGCTCGCGAGCACGAACGTTCCGACCCGCAGCGTCTTGGTCGCCCCGGCCGCCAACGCCAGCGCGGGCAGCGGTGACAGCAACTGGAGGCCGTCGGCGGTCAGCAGGCTGGAGTAACCGAGGCTCTCCGCGCGCTGGGCTACGCCTAGCCACTGAGCGCCGTTTTGCGGGACCGCCTGAAGCGCGAACCGGAAGGGCTTGCTAGTCATACCTTGCAGGGTAGTAGCGCCAAGGAGCGGAGGACGTAGATGCTCGTCGCCAGATTGCATGGGATCGCTGATCTCCGGATCACCGACGAGCCGCCGCCCGCGGTCGAAGCCGGAATGAGCCTGGTACGGGTGACGGCCGTGGGTATCTGCGGCTCTGACCTGCACTGGTGGTCAGAGGGCGGCATCGGGGACGCGGTCATCGACCGGCCGCTGGTGCCAGGACACGAGGCCGCCGGAGTCATCGAGACCGGCCCTCGGCGCGGCGAGCGAGTGGCGATCGACCCAGCCATCCCCTGCGGCCACTGCGAGCTGTGCCTGCGCGGCTACCGGAACCTGTGCGTCAACATCCGGTTCTCCGGCCACGGAACCCTGGACGGAGCGATGGCCGAGTTCATCGCCTGGCCGTCGCACCTGCTGCCCGCGCTGCCGGACGCGCTCACCGACCCAGACGGTGCGCTGCTCGAGCCGCTCGGAGTCGCCATCCACTCCGTTGACCTCGGGCATCTGCGGCTGGCCGAGTCGGCCGCCGTGGTCGGATGCGGCCCGATCGGGCTGCTGCTGATCCAGCTGCTGCGGGCGGCCGGAGCGGGCACCGTGATCGCCTTTGACCCGCTGCCGCATCGACAGCAGGCAGCCCGCCGCCTAGGCGCCGACCAGGCCCTTGATCCCGATGGGGTGGACGAGGCCCGGCTGGTGGAACTGACCGGCATTGGCGTGGACGTGGCATTCGAGATGGCCGGAACCGACGCCGCCGTCCAGCTCGCCGTGACGGCCGTCCGGCCCGGCGGCCGGGTCGTGCTGGGCGGCATCCCCGGCGATGACAACATCCGCCTCAAGGCGTCGGTCGCCCGCCGGAAAGGCCTCACGATCGCCCTGGTCCGACGCATGAATGACACCTATCCGCGGGCGATCAGGCTGGCGGCGACGGGCAAGGTCGACCTGTCGATCGTCAGTCACCAGTTTCCGCTGGTGCAGGCCGCGGACGCGATGTCCCTGGCGGCTTCGCGCCAGGGACTTAAGACGATCGTCGAATGTTAGCCGCAGCTAGGTAAGGCTAAAGATTATATTTTGAAACGCTTTGCGATGGCTTCTAACTTGTCGCGAAGCTTTCTTCTTGTTCCAGGTTCACGCCATGCTTGACTAGCTGGGATGGGTCACGTTTGAGTCTGGGGCTGGAGGCTATGGCTGTTCTGATCCGGACCTCCGATGTCGCGCCCGCGCGCAGGCACGACGCCTGGCGGGCCGTGGTCTGCGACACGCTCGGACCGCTGGACTTCCACAGCGATCCCGATGTGCCGCTCGTGGGTCAGATAGAGGCCGGGCAACTCGGGCCTGTCAACGTGGGCAAGGTCGACACCAGCACGCCGCACAGCGTGCACCGGACACCCGGCCTGATCCGGCGCGATGATCGCGAGCTTTACCGGGTCGTCCTGCCGCTCACCGGTAACCTGCGCTTGGTCCAGGGCAGCCGGATGACGCAGCTGAGGGCCGGCCAGTTCGCGCTCTACGACTTCGCCAAGCCTTACGAGCTGCACTACGACTCCGCGGTTCAGCTGGCCGTGTTCGGGTTCCCGAGCGACTTTCTGGCGCTGCCGCCTGACACGGTCGCTAGCCTGGCCGCGGTTCCGATCGCGGCCGATGACGGCATGGGCGCCCTGGCCGTGCCGTTGCTCCGCCGGGTTTCCGCAGATCTGGAGGCCTACCAGCCCGCCTCGGCGGCGCGCCTCGGCACCGTGCTGATGGACCTGGTCACGGCCGCTGTCGCCGAGCGAGCCGAGCAGGCAGCGCTGCTGCCCGCCGAGTCGGCTGAGCGGACCTTGCTGCTGCGCATCCATGCGTTCATTGAGCTGCATCTAGGCGAGGCGGACCTGTCGCCGGCCGACATCGCCGCCGCTCAGCATGTCTCGCTGCGGCAGTTGCACCGGCTCTTCGCGGCGCAGGACACGACCGTCGCGGCCTGGATCAGGCAGCGCCGTCTTGACCGCTGCCGGCGCGACCTAGCCGACCCTGGTTTTGGATCAGTGCCGGTCAGTGCCGTCGCGGCTCGGTGGGGACTGGCAGAACCGTCTCACTTCAGCCGGTTGTTCAGCCGGCGCTATGGGTTGCCCCCGGCCGAGTACCGCCGTAGCTCAATCCCGGCCTGAGCCCGGCTGGCACGCATCGTCAACTGGTCGGCGTCGTCGTCCAAGACTGCCGTTGGTCGGCTTGCCAGACTGATCGATGTCAGGCAGCCGGACGAGAGCTGCCGAAGAGGAAAGGAAACCAGATGGCAACGAAGTTGTTCGTCAATCTTCCGGTGAAGGACCTTGGCCGGTCACAGGAGTTCTTCACCGCGCTTGGCTTTGACTTCTTCGGCATGACCGAGGACATGGCGTCGGTGATCATCAGCGAGCACACCCAGGTGATGCTGCTGACCGAGGCGGTATTCGCCTCGTTCACCGACAAGGCGGTCGCCGATGCGACCGCGAGCACCGAAGCGATCCTGGCGCTAGGCCTCGAAAATCCCGAGCAGGTAGATCAACTGGTCGACAAGGCGCTCAGCACCGGAGCCAGCCCAGCCGGAGCGAAGCAAGAGGGCGGCGGCCGGTACCAGCGCGGATTCGCCGACCTGGACGGTCACCACTGGGAGGTACTGTGCCTGGTCGGGTGATCTCGGCCGATGGCACTGTGATCGCGTTCGACCGGTCAGGCACCGGGCCTGCCCTTGTCCTGGTGCACGGTGCGTTCACCGGGCGCGCCCATCCCACGCTGGCGAAGGTCGCGGCCGTGCTGTCGCCGTGGTTCACGGTGTTCAATTACGACCGGCGCGGTCGCGGCGACAGCGGTGACACCGAGCCCTATGCGGTCGATCGGGAGATCGAAGACCTGGCCGCTGTCATGGCGGAGGCGGGCGGGTCGGCGATGGTGTTCGGCGGTTCCTCCGGTGCAGCGCTGGCGATCGAAGCGGCCGTCCGCAGTGAGCAGGTCACGAAATTGGCTGTCTGGGAGCCGCCTTTCCACGTCGACGCCAGCGCACCGCCGCTGCCAGCCGACTTTGCTGATCAGCTGGCTGGCCTGGTCAAGGTCGGCCAGCCGGGCGACGCAGTGGAGTTGTTCCTGACGATGGCCGCGCAACTGCCGGCCGACGCGGTCGCCGCGATGCGGCGCGACCCATCGTGGCAGCAGACCAAGGCGATCGCGCCGACCCTCGCCTACGAGGCGGCCGTGCTCGGTCCTGGCAATGTCCTCCCTGCAGCCAGGCTGGCTACAATCGGCCGGCCCACGCTCGTGCTGACCGGCGGGAGCAGCCCCAACTGGCTGCGCAACGCCGGCCGGGCTGTCGCGGAGGCGATCCCCGGCGCGGTGTACCGGGTGCTTGACGGCCAGGCCCACGGGGTAGAGCCGGACGTGCTCGCACCCGAGCTACTTGAGTTCTTCGCCTAGCCCGGCTGCCGTGGCACTAGGCCGTCGCCGAGCACGGGTGCGGTACATCCATGTACAACGCAGGCCGTCGCCGGTGGCTGAGGTCATGAAAACCAGGCCAGGGGGGACGGGGCGGCACGCCGCCGGTGCTGGCTGGCTCCGCAACGCCTGCACCGGCGGCATGCCGCCCCATCCAGAGCTGATTCGCGACAGCGCTGACCCGATTCCGCTGTCACTGCCCACGTCGCAACGACAGCGCTGACCCCGAACCGTTCACATGGCAACGGCTCCGGGTCAGCGCTGTCGTTGACCCCCGGGGTTCGGCAGGGCTGACCCGTTACTGCCTGCCGGTCCGGGTCCTACGGGCAGGCGCAGGAGCGCGAATGGCGGCCCATCGCCACCGGCGTCATCGAAGGCACCTGCCGCGACGCGGCCGCCGGGCCTGCCTAGAGAGGCTGTCAAGTTTTGGCGGGAAAAGTCCACTCACGACCCGCTCCAGCAGTCTTCGGTGATTCCCAGTTATATCTTCCATCGAGTGACAGCGGGTGCTGAGGTCGATAAATGGAACGCATCAGTATGGCGATTAATTGGCAACCTCGGCGATCGGCTCGGTCATGCTTTTATGGCTATATAGGTGAGCCTGATTGCCGTCGTGGTCGAAGATGCACAAGACCTCGGCCGGGCCGTCGTGCGCGTTGATCGCGTGCGGGGTCATGGTCGAGAATTCCGCCGCGTGACCGGTCGGGACATTACCCGCTCGCCCAGCCGCAGCCGCACGGTGCCCGACAACACTGTGAACCAGTCCCGGCCGGGATGAACGCGCAGCTTGTCGCGGTCGGGTGGCTCGGGCTTGCTGATCCGGATCTTGGCCACGACCACGCCGTGCGGGGCGCGCTCCGGGGGAGTCAGGATCCAGGTGGTGCGGCCCCGGGCGACATCGCGCAGCGGCCGGATAACCACGTCATCGTCGTCGGCCGTTTCGACCAGTTGGTCCAGCGTCGTGCCCAGGGCGCGAGCGATGACGGTGAGCTGATCGAGCGCGATCCGGCGAGTGCCGGTCTCGATCCGGCTCAGGTTCGACGGGCTCACGTGGCAGCGCTGGGCCAGGTCGTCGAGTGACCAGCCTCTGGCCTGCCGCAGCCCCCTGATCCGCTGCCGGACGAGAGCATCGAGATCTTGATCCCGCTCGGTCGTCTCTTGCTTCATAGGCAAGAGACTATGTCATTGGAGCATGGCAGTCGTACGGTCGTCACTATGACCCACGATCAGCAGCATCACCGTCATCACCACTCGGGCAGCGAAGAGGACAGCGCCGTGCTGATCGAGCAACTCGACCTGGACGCCGTGGTGTTCGGCTCGTATCTGGCGAGCGTCACCGGGCTGGTACAAGAGCAAGCTGCGGGCCGTGCGGTGCGCCAGATACTCGACCTCGGCTGCGGCACCGGCAACGGCGCGCTCAAGCTGGCCCAGTTGTTCGGTGACGCCGAGGTTATCGCCGTGGACAGTTCCGCCCCGATGCTCGCCCGGCTGCAGGCCAAGGCCCGCGATCTGGGACTGGAGGACCGGGTACGCGTCATCGACTCCGACCTGGACAAGGCCTGGCCTCTCACCGGCACCGTCGACCTGGTCTGGATGTCGATGGCCTTGCATCACCTCGCCGACCCGAAGCGGGGACTCGCCGAGATGTTCGCGGCGATCAACCCCGGCGGCCTGCTTGCCCTGGCCGAACTGGCCGAGCCGCTGCGATTCCTGCCTGATGGCCTCGGCGTCGGCCAGCCCGGACTGGAGGAACGCTGCAACACCGCCCAAACCGAATTCGCCGCTGCCGAGATGCCCTACCTGGGAGCGGACTGGGGTCCGTTGGTCTCCGAGGCCGGCTTCGAGGTCGTGACCGAGCAGAGGTTCGAGCTTGAACTGGCCTCGCCGCTTGCTCCGGCCGCCCGCCGGTACGCGCTGGGTTACCTGAAGCGCAGCCGGTCTAGGGCCGAGTCCGCGCTCAGTCCCGATGACCTCGCCGCGCTCGATGCGCTGACCTCGAACGATGGCCCGCACAGCGTCTTGAGCCGCACCGACTTGCACATCCGCGGGGCCAGGACGCTGTGGATCGGCCGCCGGCCAAGCCGGTAGTCTCGCGGCCATGAAGCTCCACGTCGGCTGTGCGATGTGGAGCTACGCGCCCTGGCAAGGACGCTTCCTGCCCACTTCCCTGTCACCACCCGAGCGCCTCCGCGCGTACGCGACCTG
>WNEY01005560.1_pt1 | contig 11680 bp, 6 predicted proteins | sample 5400531 | NCBI WGS metagenome assembly WNEY01 (sample SAMN13153338, study PRJNA577476) | soil metagenome | isolation source: 200 cm saprolite under Douglas fir tree site 1 | place: USA:California | collected 2015-04-18
GGTCGCTTGCGAGGTTCCTGTTTACCTGACTGCGGAGGAAATTGGCTATTACAAGTCTAAGGGATTCTTCGTGACATTGCCGCAGTCGCCCAAGCCGGTCACAGGACACATCGATATCGTCCAAGCCAGAAATGGTTTCGTCCACCTACTCGACACTTTGGCTCCCTTGCATTGAAACCAGTCCCAAAAACAGCTCCCCAAAATAATTCCTCAAACTCAGCAGCCCGTTTGGAGCAACTTTGGAGCAGCACAAGGAAGGCTCGAAACTCATAAGCGCAACCGAAGCAACGACTTAGATTGAATTTGCGTCCACTTAGAAGGCAGATGCTCTGTCCAACTGAGCTACGGGCGCGCTGCCAATCCTGATTCTAAAGCATTTACGGTCCGCATGAACACCGTTTTGGACGGATTGACTATCTGCCACAAGGGCAGACGCTCCATTCAAACCGAGCTGCAGGCAAATTGTCAACCATAGTATAATCATATAGTTATAGCCACCTCTTCAATGCTCCAACGTCGACTCTCGGTCCATTCCGTCCAACAAGCCACTTTTTCGACACGTAGTAGTTGGCACGTGTCTCGCAGCAGCTTTTGACGACTCAGACGGGATCATTGGTAGGGACAGGAGGTCATGACCCGCACGGCCTCCGGTAAGGCACTCAGGAGTTGCTCCGGCCGCGAGATGCGGTCCCAATAACAGGAGACCTGCTTGAAGCAATCGTTGACGGAAATGTCTTGTGTCTGCGGAGATTCGAGTTGTTGGAGAACAGGTAGCAGCCCAGATACCATGTTGGTAGCTCCCGGACTAATCGAAGAAGTGCACGCGAACGCCCGCAGGCGGTTTTCGAGAAGGCCACGGCGGTGTGAACCATACCTTGTTCGTTGCGACTCAGGTAATAAGGAAAGTCCTCATCCTGCTGCAGCGCCTGTCCAATTCCCGCTACATTGCCGTGGCCAAATATCCAGAAGCAGCCTGCGAAAAACGGACGCACGACTCCCTCCCTTTCGACATACTGATTTTTCAGGAACTTGATCGTGGCCTGTGCCGCCGTAGCTCGACATGTGGACGCCAAACCGCCTCCTTCAAGGACGTCTGATCTCATCCCGTGGCTGGATCAAGAACGCGCGGCACATCAGAAGTACAACTTCAATGCAAACTGGATCTCGCGAGGATCACCAGGTCCCCCAGAATCGGTACCCAGAATGGGCGCGAGCGTATTGGAGACCCTTCCAAACGAACCTGGTGAGGAAATATCGGCACTTGGGTTACCAAAGTTAGGATGATTGAAGGTGTTGAAAAATTCCGCTCTAAATTGCAGCTGCCATCTTTCGGTAAATTTGAATTGCTTGAACAGGCTCAGGTCGACCATCTGAATCCCAGGACCATGGAACTTCCGGGGAGCACAGGTCCCGAAGGATCCGTTAGCGGGTTGCGCAAATGCCACCGGATTGATGAGAAAACCTGTCGTTGTATAGGAATTGTGATCGGTCGTCGCACCAGTAAATGGATTCCCTATGCAGTCGGCATAAACGGCATGAGTAAAGCCCATCAAGCCATCATTCGCGGCAACGACACTGTATGGACTGCCGGTCTGCAGCGTCACGATTCCGTTCAGTTGCCATCCTCCGAGCCAACGGCTAGCCGCACCAGGACCGGAGAGGAAGCGCTTCCCCTGGCCGAGGGGCAAATCCCAGATGAAATTCCCGACAAAACGACTGCGAATGTCGAGATTTGAATTGCTCATCTCTGCAGCGTAGTTGTAAGCGTTTTGAGGGAGAGCTCCGGCGGTGAGGTTGTCGCCGAAGTCGGCGAGTCCATGACTAAAGGTGTAACCCAGCGAGTAGCCCAAGCCCTTGGACATCTTCCTGCGCAAGGAGACTTCGAGGGAGTTGTAGGCGGTGTTCCCATCGTTGCTGGCGTACTCCAGGAAGGCATGTTGGCCCGTGGAGGCACACTTGCCAGCGGTGCCGGTAAACGTATCAATATTTGTTACCGTGTTCAGGCTGGCGTAGGGATACATCAGAATGGGACAGCCGTTATCGAAGCCTGTCACATGCGCCTGATTGTAATCACGCAGGCGGTTCATCTTCCGGCCCCAGTTTCCGACGTAGGTAGCCGCGAGCACGGTGTCGTTTGTGACTTGGATTTCCGGACCAAAACTAGTCTGCTCGACATAGCTGGAACGCTGGTTCGGATCCTGGGCGCGAAGTTGGAGTTGGGTCAAATCAAAACCCGATCCGGTGATCGAGCTCAATGGGAAGCCGTTTTTTAGCTGAAAGACGGTGCTGGCCCCGCTTTGATTCAGCTGCACGTCAAGAAGTGCGGGCGGGTTCAATTGGAGTAGGCTTTCCGAGCCAATCCGGTTGCTATGCTGATAGAAAACGCCGTAGCCACCCCGCAACACGACGCGATTCGTCACTTGGTAAGCAAATCCAAGACGCGGAGCGAAATCGTTCAAATCCGGATGAATCAGCGAACGGGCATACCAACCGGATGCACTGCTTGCCGCAGTGACAATTCCTCCGCCGTTGGCGGGCGTGAAGTTTGAGGTGTTGTTTTTCCGTTCCATGATTGGCGCGAAGAGCTCGTAGCGGAGGCCGTAAGTGAGCGTGAGTTTCGGAGTCGTCTTCCAGGTGTCCATGGCATAGAAAGAGTGCCCCGGCTGGAAATAATGGACGACCAGAGGTGTAGTGAAGTGCACTCCGTCGACATCACCGAGCAAGAAGTCGGCCAGGCCGAGCCGCCCAGCAGCGGTGTAAATGCCATTCGTCTGCAACTCGCCTTGCGGGGCTCGCAGGTCGAGGAAGTTGTCGGCCCGCTTGATGTACTGATAACCGAATTTAAAGCTATGATTACCCTTCAGCCAGCTCAGGTTGTCAATGATGTTCCAGGCTTGCGAAATCTGGTACTGGGGCCGCCACGGCGACGTTCCGATACGCGTCAGGCCGTTGATCTCGATAGGAGGCAATCCACCGGAGCCCGGTCCATTGGGAATTCCCGTCAAGCCAATCAGAGCCTGGGCCTGGGAACTACCGAGAGTTACGCCGATGGGATCGCTGTGGGCGTAATCACGGTTGAAGCCAAAACGCGCATCGTTGACCAGGGCGTGCGAAAGAGTGCGTGTCCAACCCAAGGCGAAGGACTGGGTGTGGATGCGATACTGTGTTGCGAAGTTGCCGCTGCCGATTACGCCGTTGCTGGTCCACGGGGGATCCTGACGGCTCAAATGACGATAGCTATAGCTGCCAAACAGGCGATTCGTTTCGTTTAGATTGTGATCCACACGTCCGTCGAGTGAATAGACGTCGTCGGGCACGGAGGTCGCGAAGAGATAATTCGGAGCTCCCGTCCAGCCGGCCGGCACCCCTAGCACACCCACCAAGTTGGAAATCACGTTAGGATCGGGGAGCAAAGTCATCAGCTTGGCCCCAACGGGATCGAGGCAAGTCTGGCCGGTCGTGCCCGTTGACTGGATGATATTGCCGACATAGCAGCCGGACTGCCCGGGGACGGATGAATTGTTCAAAGCGTAAGGCAATTCTGTGAAATTCCCCGCCTTCATCAGCGGCGTGGGCACCGTACTGGTGACAGACGTGGATTGCCGGCTGGTGAAGCGTTCGAAATCTCCAAAGAAAAAGGTCTTGTCCTTGAATACCGGACCGCCAAACGTACCTCCAAACTGGTTCTGCGTGAAGCCGCCGCGCGGTTGTTTTGGTTGTTGTGCGTTGTTAATCCAGGAGTTGGCGTCAAGTACGGCATTCCGCAAATACTCAAAGAGATTTCCGTGGTAGGCGTTGGTGCCAGATTTGATGGTCGCGTTGATCACCGCTCCGGCGGAATTGCCGAATTCCGTGGAGTAAGTCCGGGTTTGCACACGAAACTCCTGCACGGCATCGGGCGGGGGCTGCACCACCTGCACGGAAAACTCCTGCAGGTTTTCCGACCAGGAGTTATTGTCAACGCCATTCAAAAGAAAGTTGTTCTGGAGTTCCAGATTTCCGTTGACGCTGAACCGGTCTGGCGCGGGGTTATTGGCGGCATAAAACTTTTGCACCCCGGGTTCCAGGAGCGCCAAATCAGCATAACGGCGTCCATTAAGAGGAAGATCATTGATGTGCTGCTCATCGACAACACTTCCCACATCGGCCGACTGAGTCTGGAGGAGAGGTTCACCGGCGGTAACCACTACTTCCTGCTTCACCGACCCGACTTTCAGCGTGAAATCAATGGAGAGGCGGTCCTGCACGTGCAGGTCGATGTCATCATGCAAAACACTTCCAAAGCCGTCGGCGCTGACTTTTACCGAATAAGTGCCCGGGATCAACGCGAGAACCTGATACTCTCCTGTCTGATTGACAGGCGTGGTAATGACAACTCCGGTAGCCTTATTCGTGACTGTCACGATGGCGTTCGGCACGGCGCCGCCGGAGGAGTCCAGAACTCTCCCTTCAATTGCACCACGATCAATTTGTCCAATCGCCGGCAGAGCAGAAACGGCCAGCAACGCCCCAAGCAACAATGTCCAGTCAAGGAATCTCCGAGTTCTCATCCCTCGATTCATTGCAGCCTCCACTTTTCAGATTCGAAGAGCAGTCCACCAACCATTGACACAGTTCGGTACGAAACCACTCAGGCAGCCGTCACTCGCTTGGAAGCAAATAAGGAAACTAAACGCTCCACCCTATCCCGTGCATTCTGAAATCCCACTCGCCGACGAACCCAATCGCCCCCGAATGATTGGTCTCTTCGACGGTTCACGCGCGCAAGCTCACAGTGCCTGACACGCATTCCCAACCAGATCGCCACGAAAGGCGGAAACAAAAAAAAGGGATTCGGCCTCAGAGTTTCCCTGCAAAAAAACCACCCCTCAAGTGTGCCGAAACAATTCGGTTACCAATGCGCTGAGATGTAACACCCGCAAAATTCGTTGTCAAGACCATTTACCATTTTTTGGAACTCCTGCCTCTACTGCGGAGTTTTACATGTTTGGAATGAATATGCGTGCCTCGAATTGCTTCTTGGTGATTGATGCCAAAACGTTTTGGTATTTTGTGTTGACAAAGCCCTTTGCGGACGTACAATGCCGTTACTCCAAACAAAATTACGGAGGTTTGATGCCGAGCGCCGCAGTCCTGGACGAATTCGAATCACCGCGCACTCCGCAGACCGGATCCTCACCGCTGCATCCGCATCACTCGCAATGTGGGCATGGCAGATCGCTGATCGGCAGCTACGGAATTCCGGAACGGCATGCACGGCGCGTATTCAGAAATCCTCGATGGTGGCCGGCGAGCCCGGTGGCTGCGGAAAATTCAATTCGATATTTCGGAAAAGGCGGAGGAGGGAGAATGGCATCAAGGTCCAGCAAGTTACTTCCCCTGATTTTTGCCGTGTTGGGCTGCGCAGTGCCTTTTCTAGTTCGATCGCTTTCCGTGAGAGCGCAATCTCCCAATGCTGTCAGTTCGCGGCCGATCCCGGCCGCCCAGCCGCTGGCTTTTGACCGGGGCGCCGCCGCACTCTGGCAGAGCCTGCAGAAACTCCATACGCGCACCAGCCTGCTGATGGTGACGGCGCATCCCGACGACGAAGACGGAGGAATGTTGACCTATGAATCGCGCGGGCAGGGAGGTCGAGTCGCACTGTTGACGCTCAACCGAGGCGAAGGCGGCGCCAACGTCATGTCTTCGGATTACTTTGACGCGCTAGGGCTGGTGCGCACGGAAGAACTTCTGGCGGCCGATCGTTACTACGGAACACAACAATTCTGGACGCGGGTGTGCGACTACGGTTTTTCCAAGACCAAAGAAGAGGCTCTCGACAAGTGGGGACACGATCGAGTGCTTGCGGATGTTGTACGCGTTGTCCGCATGACGCGCCCTCTCGTCATTACTTCTGTCTTCGTCGGAGGGCGCACGGACGGCCACGGCAATCACCAGGTTGCCGGACAGATGGCGCAGGAGGCTTTCAAGGCGGCGGGTGACCCAGCCATGTTTCCCGAGCAGATCAAAGAGGGACTGCGCCCCTGGAAGCCGATGAAGGATTACGCCCGTGTACCGTTTTCCCCCATCACCGACAAGGGGATTTATGACTATGCAGACGGGAAGTATTATCCCGCCGAATTTCGCAACTATACGGATGGCACCGTCATCAAGGGGGCGCTTTCCGCTTCCGTCGAAATTCCGGAAGGCGAGTACAACCCACTTCTCGGATTAACGTACACGCAGATATCCCGCCTGGGCCTTGGCCAGCAGAAGTCGCAGAGCGGCGGGACTGGCTTACCACCGGCCGAAGCGGAGATGAGCCCGTATCACCGGTTTGCATCTCTCGTCTCCGTTTCGGAGAAGGAGGCGTCTTTCTTTGATGGCATCGACATTTCGCTTATGGGTATCGAGAGCCTGGCGCAAGGAGGGGACAGCACTTTCCTGAAGGATGGTCTTTCTCAGATCAATTCTTTGGTCGAAAAAACCATGAATGATTTTTCGGCCCAGCATCCCGAAGCGATCGCGCCCACGCTGGCGGCAGGCCTGAAACGGACGAGCGCGCTGATAGAAAAAGTCGTCAGCAGCGACCTGACAGCCGATACGAAGTATGACGTAGCACACGAACTTAAAGTCAAGCAGTCACAATTCGACAATGCACTCGCCGAATCGCTAGGCATTTCGGTGCTTGCGACGGTTGCTCCCGAGAAAGAACCGACCGGGCCTTTTGCACGCTTCTTCAGAAATCAGCCTACCTTCCAGGTGGCCATCCCCGGACAAGAGTTCTGGGTGAACGTCCATGCGACGAACCCAACCAATCGTTCCGTGCAACTGGAGAGCGCGGTATTGGAAGCTCCGATGAACGAACAATGGACCATCGATCCACCGACGCAATCGGGCGGCGCGCTCAACGGAAATCAGTCCGCGGATTTGCGGTTTACAGTTCACGCTGCGTCCAACGCGCGCTTCACACGGCCCCATTTTACGCGTCCGGACATCGAGCAGGCCTACTATGATATCCAGGAATCGAAGGACCTCAATCTATCCTTGGCGCCATATCCGCTTTCCGCCAGATTGCATTTCGTATTCGACGGGGTGCCGTTCGAATTGTCACAGGTGGTTCAATCCGTGAAGCGGGTAACGGGCCTGGGAACGGTGCTGGAACCGCTGATCACAGGTCCGGCCATTTCGGTTTCCATCGCGCCGCAGGCAGGAATTGTTCCCCTGGGCGCCAAAACCTTTGAAGTGACAGTCAACATTCACAGTAATGTCAAAGGTCCCGCAAACGGAACGGTAAAACTCGACTTACCGGAAGGCTGGAAGGCGCCCCAAGAAGAATTTTCAACATCGAAGGACGGGGACGATCAGACGCTTAAATTCGACGTCACGCCCGCGGGGCTCATGGAAAAGGCGTATGCAATTACAGCGGTAGCCACCTACGACGGCCGCGATTACAAAGAGGGCTATCACACGATCGGCTTCCCCGGTTTGCGTCCCTACAATCTTTACCGCGCTTCCACCTATCGCACCACGGGAGTGAATGTGAAAGTTGCTCCGGGCCTGAATGTCGGGTACATCGTGGGCGCCGGCGATGACATGCCACAATCTCTCGTGAATCTCGGCATCAACGTTCATTTCCTCACGCCGGAAGACCTGGCCAGCGGGAACCTCTCAAAATTCGACGCCATCCTTCTCGGCGTGCGCACCTATGCCGTCCGTGAAGATCTCAAAATTTATAATGGCCGCATCCTCGAATATGTGAAGAACGGCGGCGTGGTCATCGTTCAATACAACACGCCGGAGTATGACCACAACTACGGTCCCTATCCCTACAAAATGGGTTCCAACCCGGAAGAAGTTACCGACGAGCAATCCCAGGTCGAAATCCTGTCCCCGACTAATCCCGTTTTTACCTGGCCCAACAAAATCACCACCAAGGATTTTGAAAATTGGGTGGAAGAGCGCGGCTCGAAGTTCCTTGAGAGCTGGGACGCAGCCTACGAGCCTTTGCTGGAAACGCACGATCCGGGTCAAGCTCCCCAAAAAGGGGGCCTTGTTTATGCAAAATACGGGAAGGGCATCTACATTTATAATGCTTACGCCTTCTACCGCCAGATGCCCGACGGCGTGCCGGGCGCGTACCGCATTTTCGCCAACATGGTTAGCCTTGCGAACAATCCTCAGGGCCTGGGTTCTCGCCCCACGCACCCCTCACCCCGGTGAGGAAGACCACTCCCTGATGAGTTGGGGAGAGAGCGGACTTTCTTGGACACCGGACCATATTCACTTATGGTTAAGTGTTTTGTTTTGGATCATGTAGAGGAACGTTTTCATTGTTTCATCGCGCCGGGCGTTCTCATCCGCAAGGCGCTTTGAGGCCCCTTCGTAGAGTTTCATTTCCTTTTGCCAATGTTCCAGTTGCCCCAGATGCTGATAAATCTGGGCAAGGCGGTAGTGCGCGTCCGCGGAGTTTGAGTCCAAGCGCGCGCAGGTTTCGGATTCGCCAAGTGCTTCTTGCCAGCGCTCCAACCATCGATAAGCTCTCCCAAGCTGGCAATGCGGCGAGGCGTCTTTTGGGAGAAGACCTGCAGAGGCGCCCAGGCGCCGCAGAATCTCATCGGCGTGCGTCTTGCATCCAGAGGCATAGTCTCTGCGAAAGAGCAGAGCACCGCAGTAGTACTGCATATTGCCGTCCTTCGGTCGGCGGTCTGAATACGCGCATAGCTGCGCCACCGCGGCAGGATCGGGCGTGGAGGCCCGGTCCATCTGAATGTCTCCCAAATACTTCAACGCAGGCTGGGGCTCCGGCGCGAATTCGGCCGCATGCAGAAGAAACCGGGTGGCCTCCTCGTCGGTACCCGCAAAGTACTCCACCATGCCCAGCGCCAATTGTATCCGCCAGGACTTTGGTTGCAGCTCCTCTGCCTGTTTGAGCACAGCCTTGGCCGCTTCGAAGCTATTGTGGCGGATCAATTCCACCGCGAGCGAGAGACGATACTTTTCCTCGTTCGGAGCCAGGGCCACAGCGGCCTGATAACTCCGCGCGGCAGCGAGGTTATCGCCGCGCGACTCTTGAATGTCGCCGAGCAGGTCTTCGAGATCGGCGTTGTCGCCAAGCGCCTTGCATTTTTCCGCGCTCCCCAAGGCATCGTCCGGGCGGCCCGCCCGGAATTGTGCGAGAGCCAGATTGAACTGCAAGTCAGCACGATGCGAGTCGAGCTCCGCCGCCCCCTTAAGCTCTTCAATGGATTCGGAGTATTGGCCATGAGAGATCAGGAGTTCCGCTAAACGCTGCAGAAAAACCAGCTTGTCTGCGGAACTCAACTGTGTCGAGCGAAGCAACTCCAGGGTTTGATGGAAATCTCCATGCATTCCCAATTGTGCTTCCAGAAGAACGAGGCCAGCTTGGGGATCGCGGGTGCGGGAAAATACTGGCTCTGCCAAACTTGCAGCGCGTTGCCAATGTTCAGATTGCAGTTCTGCCACGGCCGTCGCCATGGCGAGCCCAGAGTCCATGGGCTTCAGGATAAGAGCCATTTCCATTTCTGATGCGGCGGCCAGGGCATTTCCAAGTCCCAGAGCCACCGAAGCTTTCAGCCGGTGAAACCCGATGCGTTCTTCACGGTCACCGGGTGGCGATAGACCTGCCAACGCGGTTTGTGCTTCCTTATACTTGTGGAGGCGCGCGAGAACAACCGCCCACTCCGTTCGAATCTGTGGGGTGCCCTGGCTAGCTTTTGCCGCATGCGCCAGCATTGGCTCGGCCTTTTCCGGCTGGCCTGTCTGTTCGTAGATCTCGCCGAGTGGCGATGGCGTACGCTTGGCCGAGAAGAATCCTTGCGCCGGAGTCCTTAGGGCGAGTTTGAAGATAGCCTGAGAGAATCCGTATTGCTTCCTCTGCATTTCCGTGCGCAAGAGAGAATTGCGCTTCCGCGAGCGGCCCGGAGGACGGAAGCCGTTGCGGTTGAGCTGAGGATTGATTCTGCTGGCCGGTAATCGTGAGCGTGAAACAAAAGAGCAAGGAAGCGCCCGTACCCAGGATAGATCGCCTCAAAACCCGGCAGGCCCTCACGGTTATCGCTTCTCCCCGTTCCTTCACTCAGCGTAGCTGAACTCGGTTTTGCGCGAAACAATCGGTTCCTGGTTCCGACCCGCCTACCAACTCCCGGGGACTTCGTCGTGCTTCAACCAATTCTCGATGAGCTTCACGATTCCGTCTTCGCTGATCTCAACCAGTCTTTTTCCCTTTTCCGCGGACGCCTCGCTTACTTGTCCAGAATACCCCGGCCAGTCAGCCGCCGCGGACTTTTGCAGAAAATACGGCGCTCCGCCAGAGAGGTCAGGCGGTTCGGGCAGGTCGTGCGCCTTCTCTAGATGAATCAGATCCGGGCGGAACGCGGCAACCGCGGAGGTCTCCAGCGGTCCGCCGTGGCCGTGACCGCCGTTGGTCTGACGAAACATGCCCAAGGTCTTCATCATTTGGCTGGGGAGGAATTCCCACCAGCTTACCAAGAGCAAAGCCGCGTCTTTCGTCTCGTCGGCGACTTGCGCGATCGCGCCGCGGCCCGGCCCGATGTTGCCGTCATGCCCGTTGAGGATGAAGACCTTGCGAAATCCGAGGTGGAGAATGTTGCGCAATACGTCCGCAAAGTACATGGTCATAACTTCGGGGCGAACCGAGATGGTCCCGCGAAAATGCGCCGTGTGTGCCGGACACTGGGTGAACTGGATTATGGGAAACAGCAACCCGCCGGTCCGCGCGGCCACCCGTTCCGCAATTCCCGAAATGATGATGGAATCTGATCCCAGGGGATTATGGGGGCCGTGGAACTCCAGGCTTCCCAGCGGCAGAATCGCCGGAAAATGGCTTTCCACGACCTCCGCCAGTTCGAAACCGGCGGTCTCCTCGAATCGTTTCGGCTTCAAGGAACGATCGTCGCCGGGCGCGTCCCGGTAAAGAGCGCCGGCGAACCCGGGAAGAGCCAGTCCTGCCAGCAGAACATCCCTTCTGGTAAGCTGCGCCATATGCCCTCATCCGCAAAAGAGCTCGCAGGTTAGCGTAAGGTTCCACGCCTTGTCCACGCCCATTTTCTTCGCGAATCCGGAGTAGCTCTCCGCTATCGCCCCGTCGTGGCGGTGGATGCCTAATGCCGGAACATTTCAGTATTTTTCGCGCTTCTTTCCTTGCCCCTGTCCGGCCGCGCTGCTATTGTGCCTACCGAAAAGTCTATCCGGCGCGAATGCTTTTGAAATCAGCGACATCCAAGAAAGCGAAACGTAGACCTCCCTTGCACAACTCAGGATGTCACAATGTTACATTGCGTTGAAAGCTCGGGCGGAGTTTTCGGTAGGCACACACCGCCTAGTGACATGCGCCGACTTGTCCTTTGTTTCCTCTGGTGATTGAGGAAATTCCGCAAAACCGTGAGAAAGCAATGAACTCGAAAGAATGAAACTACACGCAAGTCTTATGGCTGGGCCTCCGTAGATGACTTGTTGCGGGGATTTATGGGGGATACAATCTACCCAAAAAGGTGAAGTGTCGAGAAGTATACTCCTACAAAAGAAGCCGTAAGTTGGTGATTCCGCAAGACCGGGGTGACATGTTCCTTCCCACCGACACCATTGGCGTGTAATTTTCATTCACGCAAATGGAGCATAGTTGTGCCATTTTTGTGGTCACGAAGGAGATTCCTGGAGA
>WNEY01015400.1_pt1 | contig 11680 bp, 9 predicted proteins | sample 5400531 | NCBI WGS metagenome assembly WNEY01 (sample SAMN13153338, study PRJNA577476) | soil metagenome | isolation source: 200 cm saprolite under Douglas fir tree site 1 | place: USA:California | collected 2015-04-18
CCGTGCTCGGTTGCGGGAAGTTCTACATCGGGAAGCTCTGGATCAGGAGTGTCCGGGGTACCGAGCTCAACCGGTACCTTCGATGGCGGCGGCATCGCAGGAATGCCCAGCGCGACCCCTCCAGGCGGCATCAGCGGAACGGGCGTCAGCCCGGCCACCACCGCCACGGCGGTGTCCGGGAGTGGGACGTCGCCTTGTGGCGGAGCGGCCGCAACCAGCGGCAGCGGCACGTTTTCGTCGTCGCCCTCGACGATCTCTCCCGGCGGCGCCGGCCGCACCGGAATCCCGATGGGCTCGACCGAGATCGGAAACGCGGGAATTAGCGGCGTGCCCGCCGTCACGACGCCGAGCCCCGCCATTTCCAACATCCTGCCGGGGAGCTCCAATTGTCCCACGAATGGAATGTCCAACGCCCAAAACCCCGGAGCAATCCCGTCAACGACGGGCTTTCCGGGCGTCTGCTGAACCGACATCGCAGGGGGAGAGAGCGTCATGCGACGAAAGACGGCGGTTCGCGCCGGCCTGCTGCTCGTCGTCTTGGCGGGCGGCGGTGCTTTCGCGTTCACGCACGGATTTGGATCCAAAACATCCGCACCGAAGCCTAGCGCGCCGACGCCGGTGCCAATCGTCGCCGGAACGGTCGAGCAGCACGACGTGCCGATCTACCTGACCGGCGTCGGCACGGTGGTCGCGTACAACACCGACGTCGTGCGCAGCCAGATCCAGGGCCAGATCGTCAGCATCAATTTCACCGAAGGGCAGGCGGTGCACGCCGGCGACCTGCTCGCCCAAATCGATCCGCGTCCGTACCAAGCTCAGGTCGACCAGTACACCGCGAACCGCGATCGCGATCAGGCCCAGCTCACCAATGCGAAAGCCAATCTCAACCGCTATGCGCCGCTGGCGCAGAAAGGCTGGGCGACTCCGCAGCTGCTCGACACCCAGAAGGCGCAGGTCGCGCAGCTCGAGGCGGCCGTCAAATCCGACGAGGCGCTCATCGAATCAGCGAACGTGCAGCTCAGCTACACGCGGTTGACTTCGCCGATCGATGGCGTGACCGGCATTCGGCAGATCGACGTGGGCAACATCATCAGTCCAGCAAATACGAACGGCGTCGTGATCGTCACGCAGCTCGAGCCGATTTCGCTGATATTCACGCTGCCGGAAACCGTTCTGCCGCTAATTCAGCAGCAGCAGCAGCAGAAAACCCAGGAACCGCTCGCGGTTCTCGCCTACAGCCAGGACAACACGATGAGGCTCGCTCAGGGCACGCTCGGCCTCGTCAACAATGAGATCCTGCAGACCACCGGCTCGATCCAGCTCAAGGCGAATTTTCCCAACAAGGCGCATAAGCTTTGGCCGGGCGAGCTCATCAACGCGCGGCTGCTGCTCGACACGCGGCATGACGGCCTCACCGTTCCCGCATCGGTCGTCCAGCAGGGCCCGAAAGGCGCCTACGCGTACGTGGTCAATCCCGACAGCTCGGTGGCAATCCGCCCCATCAAGGTCGCGCAGGTCAGCGACGGCCAGGCGCTCATCGATTCCGGCCTGACGGCCAACGAGCAGGTCGTGGTCGACGGACAATACAAGCTGCAGCCCGGCACGCATGTCACGATCCTGCACGGCCAGGCGGCCGAGGAAGCCGCCGCCCAAAGCGCGCAGCAGGCGCCGATCCCATGAACATCTCCGCGCCGTTCATCCAGCGGCCGATCGCGACCGCGCTGCTGATGGTTGGATTGCTGGTCGGCGGTCTGGCCGCCTACCCGCTGTTGCCGGTGGCGTCGCTGCCCAACGTCAATTATCCGACGCTCCAGGTCACCGCGCAGCTGCCGGGCGCCGACCCGCAGACCATGGCATCCTCGGTGGCGACACCGCTCGAGCTGCAGTTCGGCGAGATCCCGGGCCTCACCCAGATGACGTCGGCGAGCGCGCTCGGCTTTACCCAGGTCACCCTGCAGTTCGACCTGAGCCGCGGCATCGATGGCTGCGTCAGCGACACGCTCTCCGCGATCAATGCCGCCACCGCGAACCTGCCGCCGAACATGCCGTATCCGCCGACGATCCGGAAGGTCAACCCGGCCGACACGCCGATCCTGGTGCTCGGCGTGACCTCGGACAGCCTGCCGCTGACCACGGTCGACGCTTATGCGGAAAATATTTTACTGCAAAAGATCTCGCAGATCTCCGGCGTCGGCCTCGTGGGTATCGGAGGCCAGCAGAAGCCGGCCATCCGCGTACAGCTCGATCCGGAGGCGCTGGCCTCCCGCGGCATCAGCCTCGAGGACGTGCGCAATGTGCTCGGCCAGGCGAACGTCGATCTGCCGAAAGGCACCCTCAACAGCCCGCGCCAGACCTACACGCTCAACACCAACGATCAGCTGCTCAAGGCCGACGAATACGACAATCTGGTCATCGCCTACAGCAACGGCTCGCCGGTCCGCGTGCGCGACGTCGGCCGCGCCATCAGTGCGCCGGAGAACAATCTGATTGCCGGCTGGTTCAACACGCAGCGGGCGATTATCCTGGTGATTCAGCGCCAACCCGGAGCCAACGTCATCGAGACGGTGAACCGGGTCAAGGCGATGCTGCCGGTGCTCCAAGCGTCGATCCCTCCGGCCGTCAAGGTTTCGATCATTTCCGACCGCACCGAGACCATCCGCGCATCGGTCGCCGACGTGCAGTTCACGTTGATGCTCACCGTTGCGCTGGTGGTCATGGTGATCTTCGTGTTCCTGCGCAATTTCTGGGCAACGATCATTCCCGCCGTTACCGTGCCGCTGTCGCTGGTCGGCACGTTCGCGGTGCTCTACGAGCTCGGATACAGCCTCGACAACCTCTCGCTGATGGCCCTGTCGATCGCGGTCGGCTTCGTGGTCGACGACGCCGTCGTCGTCATCGAGAACATCGTGCGGCATATGGAGGAGGGCGCTTCACCGTTCGAGGCAGCGCTGAAGGGCGCCGGCGAGATCGGCTTCACCATCGTGTCGATCACGCTGTCGCTCATTGCGGTGTTCATTCCGCTGTTCCTGATGAGCGGGTATGTCGGACTGCTGTTTCGTGAGTTCGCGATCACGGTGAGCGTCGCTCTCATTCTCTCGCTGCTGATCTCGCTCACCCTCACCCCAATGATGTGCTCGCGGCTGCTCAAGCCGGAGACCAAGGAGCACGGGTGGCTCTACCGGTTGTTCGAACGCGGCTTCGACGGCCTGCTCAACGCCTATGAGGCAGGCCTGAAGGTCGTGCTGCGGCACCGCTTTGTCACCATGATGGTGATGCTCGGCACCATCGCGCTGACCGGGTATCTCTACGTGGTGATACCCAAGGGCTTCTTTCCCCAGCAGGACACCGGATTGATCATCGGCCTCTCCGAGGCGGCGCAGGATATCTCCTTCCAGGCCATGGCGGAGCGCCAGCAAGCTTTGCTCAATGCCGTGATGCAGGATCCGGCCGTCGCCTCCATCGGTTCGGGGGTGGGTGCCGGCGGCGGCAACACCACGGTCAACAACGGCCGCGTATACATTGCACTCAAGCCCCAGAATCAGCGCCCCAGCATGGACCAGGTGCTCGCGCGGCTTCGTGCCAACCTCGCCAAAATCCAGGGGATCACGCTTTACATGCAGGCTGCGCAGGACATCACCATCGGCGGGCGGGTGTCCAAGACCCAGTACCAGTACACGCTCGACGATGCCGACCCGGGCGAGCTCAACCATTGGGCGGCGCTCTTCCTCGAGAAGATCAAGGCCGTCCCGGGCGTCACCGACGTCGCCACCGATCAGCTCAATGCCGGGCCGAAGCTCGACATCACCATCAAGCGCGAGGTCGCATCGAGCTACGGCATCCTGCCCTTCACCATCGACAACACCCTCGACGACGCCTTCGGCCAGCGCATCGTGTCGACCATGTTTACCACGCTGAACCAGTACCATGTCGTCATGGAGGTCGATCCCAAGTTCCAGTACGGGCCCGAGGCGCTCAACGGCATTTACGTCAAATCATCGAGCGGGCAGCAGGTGCCCTTGTCCACGTTGGTCGACAGCGTCGTGACGGTGGCGCCGCTCGTCGTCAACCACCAAGGTCAGTTTCCCTCGGTGACGATCTCGTTCAACCTCGCGCCCGGCACCGCGATCGGTAAGGCGGTGAGCGCCATCCAGCAGATCGAAAAAGACCTGGGCAAGCCGCTCTCGCTGCAGACGAGCTTCCAGGGCAACGCCCAGGCATTCGGAGACTCGCTGTCGAGCACACCGATCCTCATCGCCGCAGCGCTGTTCGTCATCTACCTAATTCTTGGGGTGCTCTACGAGAGCGTGATCCACCCGATCACGATCATCTCAACCCTGCCGTCGGCCGGGCTCGGCGCGCTGTTGCTGCTGATGGCGGTGCACTACGATCTGAGCGTGATCGCCATCGTCGGCATCATCCTGCTCATCGGCATCGTCAAGAAGAACGGCATCATGCTGGTCGATTTTGCCCAGCAGGTCGAGCATAGCGAGGGTTTGACGGCCGAGGAATCGATCTACCGCGCCTGCGTGCTGCGCTTTCGGCCGATCCTGATGACCACGATGGCGGCGCTGCTCGGCGGCGTGCCGATGATGCTGGGCACGGGGGTCGGCTCGGAGATTCGCCAGCCGCTCGGCTACGCCATCGTCGGCGGCCTGGCGTTGTCGCAGATTCTCACGCTCTACACCACGCCGGTCGTCTACATCTATCTCGACCGGCTGCAGACCTGGATGTTCGGGGGAGAAAGGAAACAAGCGGTCTCCGGCCACGCCGAGCCAGTGCCCGCCGAATGACCGGCAGGGGTCGCCCGGGTGGCCGACGAATTCGGTAGAAGTGGACAAATCACGGCAATCCACGAAAAGCTATTTTCCGGTGCAACCATTATTTTCGATAGCATCTGGCAGCGGCTACTACCCGGAAGCCAACCCGTTGCTCCCGTTGGCATACCACGATGCAAAGAGCAAAACCCCGGCGGCGAAATCGATCCCGGTTGTGGTCAGACCACAATGAGGGGATGGGCAACGTATGTCATGCGGAACCCGCTGGACGGGCTTCGTCCCTCCGCTCGAGAGGAGTCAATGGGTCATGATATCGAGACGCGAAGTACTGGCAGCGACAGCCGCTGGTGCGGTGATGAGTGCCGCCACGGCGCGCGCGGCCTCCTTCGGCAATCCGGACGAGCCGCCGCAAGGAGCGATCAACGCCAAGAACCCGGGGAGCGTCACCGATCCGGGCCCGCAGAATCCTGCGGTCGTCGGTCAGTTTCCCTCGGCGGTATCTCCGCCTGCGACCGACGTCGGCGGCATGCCGATGACCTGGGCATCCTTCAACAACGCGCCACGGCGCATCCAGAACGGCGGCTGGGCGCGTCAGGTCACACAGGCCGACTTCGCGATTTCCGAGACGATCGCCGGCGTCAACATGCGACTGGCGGTCGGGGGCATCCGCGAATTGCACTGGCACCAGGCGGCCGAATGGGCGTTCATGACCTACGGCAACTGCCGGGTCACTGTTCTCGACACGAACGGCCGGCCCTATGTGGCAGATGTGAAGGAGGGGGACATCTGGTATTTCCCCGTGACGGACTGGTTCATCCATACGCCTCCGTCGGTTCTCGCCAAAAACTTCGGTGTGCCGGCCGAGACGTTCGCGACAATGCCTCTGCACGATCTCTGGATTTTTCAGGGCAAAGTTCCGGGAGAGCTGTCTGCTGTCAAAAAGGCGATGACCGGAAAGGCGGGCGCTCCGCCGTACCCGTTCACGTTCTCTCTCGGATCATCGGCACCCGTCAGCGAGACCAAAAGCGGCAAGGTGCAGATCGCCGACAGCAACAATTTCAACGTTTCCACAACGGTTGCTGCGGCGCTCGTGACCGTTCGACCCGGAGCGTTGCGGGAGATGCATTGGCATCCGAACGCCGACGAATGGCAATATTACGTCAAGGGCAAGGGGCGCATGACGGTGTTCAACACCGGTCCCAATGCGCTCACGATGGACTTCAACCCGGGCGACATCGGTTACGTCAAGCGTAACTACGGACATTATGTACAGAACGTCGGCGACAGCGATCTGCAGTTTATCGGCGTGTTCAGGGCTCCCCGTTACGAAGAATTCGCCTTGTCGGACTGGCTGACGCATACGCCGCCGGCGTTGGTCGCCCAGCACCTGAACGTCGACGAGACGACGATCGCGAAGTGGCCCAACGAGCGGCCGGCAGTCCTGCCCGAGTGATCGGATCGGGCGCGCGCCATGGCTTTTGCGGAGATCGACGTGCCGACTTGCCGACTGCGGTCGCGTGCCTGCCGCGCACCGCGGCGCGCGCCGGCCACCTGGTAGGAGGCGAGCGGCTCGTTCCCGAGGAGACCGCGATCGTCGTCCCGATCTTCCTGGCGGCCTTCGCCACCCTGACCATCTCGTTCTGGCCGTACATGATCCCGTTCGTCCTCACCACCGACGAAGCGGCGGCGCCTCGATCGAGTCTTGCGTTCATGTTCTGGGGCGAGGGCCTGTTCGTCCCGCTGATGCTGCTCTACACGATCATCAGCTACAGAGTCTTCAGGGGCAAAGTCGCATCCATGCCCGAGCACTCTGAGACTGCTCAGGTTCGACGGACAAGAGAGGCGGATTGTGCGGGGCCAATTGAACAATGGCGGCAACATCGGCACGACCACGGCAATACGCATCAAGCGTTTTTCCGGCATTCGGATAGGCTTCCCAGCTCCCGCATGCCCAACTCAGCGCCCCCGCAGGTGCGCCGGGTGGGACGCAAACTGGGCTTCACTGATCATTCGCAAGGAGCAGCCGTATGAGAAAGAACGCACTGAAACCGGTTGCCACTCACGGCGTGCCGAGCGGTCAGCCCCGGTTGCACCAGCGCGGCAGGGAGATCCAAGCGTTTGGGACCGTGCGGCGGTCTTTGCTCGGGCTATCTGATGAGGCGCGGCTGTATTCCTGCCAACGGCTCAATCAGCTCTTGGCCGACACGCGGATTCTCCACGCGTTGTACAAGAACCACCATTGGGTGATGCGAGGACCTGGCTTCTATCAGCTGCACTTGCTGTTCGAGAAGCATGCAGATGAGCAGATCGAGCTGGTCGACGAGATCGCCGAACGGATACAGGCCCTGGGCGGAGTCGCGGTGGGCGATCCCCGGCACGTCGCCGAGATCACCAGGATCCCCCGGGCACCGAACGGCTGCGAGGCGGTGCCCGCGATGCTGTCTCGGCTGCTGGAGGCACACGAGCTGATCCTGCTCGACGGACACGACGCAGCTACGAGCTTCACCGAGCGGGGCGACGATGGCACAAAAGACCTGATCGTCTCCGAGGTGATCCGCATCGGAGATACCCAGGTTTGGTCCCTCGCCGAATATCTCGCCAACGCCCCGCTCGTCCGTGGCTGAGACTCAGCCGCGCGATTTGTGCTCGATGGCACGACCTATGAGGAGAAGAGGCGCACGATCGTGCCGAACGGCCCGGCAAGCAGGTTGCCTCGAATAACCGATAAAGGTATGGCTTCTCCCATGATGACACGTCGGAGCCTGCTGGGCACGGCAGGTCTAGGCGGGTTGGCACTCCTATCCGCACCTGCCTGGGCGCAGAGGATGATCGATTTGCCGCTGCCCGGCGGTCCCGACGCGCGATCGATCACAACCCAATTTCCCCAGAAGGGTTCAATGATCCTGCAGCGGACGCGACCGCCGCTGCTGGAGACGCCTTGGGATGTCTTCGACAAGGGTGTGTTCACGCCGAACAATCAATTCTATGTGCGTTGGCATTGGGCCGGTATCCCGACCTCGGTCGATATCGATACCTTCCGCCTGACGGTGCACGGTCATGTGCAGCGAACCGTGTCGCTGACGCTCAAGGATATGCTCGATGGGTTCTCACGCGTGGAATTGGCCGCCGTGAATCAATGCTCGGGCAATTCGCGCGGATTCTTTGCGCCGCGGGTGCCGGGCGCCCAATGGGTGAACGGCGCCATGGGGAACGCGTTGTGGACCGGCGTCCGCCTGAAGGACGTGCTCGATCGGGCGGGTGTGAAGGCCGGCGCCGTGCAAGCGCGCTTCAGCGGCCTCGACGAGGCGGTTGTGCCGGACGCGCCGCGCCTGATGAAGTCGCTCGACGTCGACCACACGCGCGACGGCGAGGTCATGATCGCCTATGCGATGAACGGCGAACAACTCCCCTTGTTGAATGGCTTTCCTTTGCGGCTCGTCGTTCCAGGCTGGTACTCGACCTATTGGGTCAAGATGCTGAACGACATCGAGATTCTGGACCAGCCCGACACCAACTATTGGATGAAGACGGCCTACACCATTCCGGATACGCCGCGCGCCAGCATTCGGCCCGGCGACACCGGCGTGAAAATGGTTCCCATCAACCGGATGGTTCCCCGATCCTTCCTCACGAACGTCAGCCCCGGCAACACGGTGCCTGTCGGCGCGCCGACACCGGCGCGTGGCATAGCATTCGGCGGCGACTGCGGCGTTGCGAAGGTGGACATCTCGAGCGATGCAGGCAAATCCTGGAACGCGACTCAGCTCGGAAAGGACGAGGGGAAGTACGGCTTCCGGCAGTGGGAAACCCGGATCACGCTGCCGTCAGCAGGCAGATACACTTTGATGGTCCGCTGCACGAACACCAACGGCGAGGCCCAGCCCGATACCCCCAATTGGAACCCCGCCGGCTTCATGCGCAATGTCATCGAATCAGTCGATGTCATCGCGGCCTGAGAGGACTGGCCGTGCTCCGGACATTCATTGCCGTGGGGGTTCTCCTGGGCGCTGCGCTCGCGCCGTTCGCCGCCTGCGCCGCCGCACCTCTCGAGTTGAAATCGGTCACGGTCGACCTGCCGGACAGCGACCGGACATTCCCCCCGGGCCCGGGATCGGATGCAGTCAACAACAACTGCCTCGCCTGTCATTCCGCCGGCATGGTGCTCAACCAGCCGGCATTATCGAAGGCCGCCTGGAGCGCCGAAGTCAACAAAATGATCACAGCCTACAAGGCCCCCGTGGCGCCAGAAGACGTCGGTGCAATCGTCGAATACCTGACCAGCCTCCCAAGCGCCAAATAGAAAAGGGACCGGGCCAATGGTCGCTCATGGCGGCTTCAGCCCCCGAATGTCGTGCCGGAGGGCGATGGCAGGCAGCGGCTGCAGCCACTCGGCGGCGCCCGCGCGGTCGCGCAGCTCTCGCTCGCGCCCGCCGCGCACGGCGGGATCGCGGACAGGAAGACGACGCCCAGCAGCCCTTCCGGTGAGAGCTGCGGACTACCGCCTGAAGCGAGACCAAGGGCTCCAACGCTCGGACTGCCGAAGTTCCGATTCCCATGATCATATGCTCCTGCAATGTTTTGAGCGATCACGATGTACGTAGAGTAATGACTGCGGCCGCATCACAGCCACGTACCGCCAGCGATCTCTATGGTTGCCTCGGCTGCAGCGCGCAGTGCGGGCGCTGCGCGCGCACCATCAAGCGGATCATGGACGAAGCGCTCTCGGCTTCCAGCTGTTGTTGCCGTAAAACGAGCCTGCCTCCGGCTCCCATGGTTCGTGCCGGAGACCTGCGCACCGGGAGCTCCTCATGGTCCGCATCGCGACACGGTGGAAATCGCTCGGCACGCAAGTCCGGGAGCACAGGGCCCAACTGGGGCTCTCCCTCAGGGTGACGGTCGCCGCTCTGTTGAGCTTCGTACTGTCACACTTGCTGCATGTTCCCCTGCCATTGTGGACGGTGCTGACGGCGGTGATCCTGACGCAGGTGAGCTTCGGCAAGTCGCTGAAGGCGACCATCGACTATCTGGTGGGTACGCTCGGGGGCGCGGTTTATGCCGGCGCCGTCGCCGCGCTGTTCCCCCACGCGAACGAAATCGCGCTGGCAGGCGTGCTGGCGATTGCGGTCGCACCCTTGGCTCTGCTCGGAGCGATCAATCCCCGCTTCAGCGTCGCGACGTTCACGGGGGTGTTGGTGATCCTGGTTCCTGAAATCACCCATGTGAGCTCGATCGCATCGGCGTTCTATCGCGTGCTCGAGGTCGCCCTTGGAGGTCTCACCGCCGTAGCGGTGTCATTCCTGGTGCTGCCGGCGCGTGCCCATGCTTTGGCGATCGAGGCCGCGGCCCAGATGCTCGATCTGATGGCGCGGTCTCTGCCTGAGTTGTTCGGTGGCTTCATGCAGGCCCGCGACGCAACCGCGATCGGGCGCATCCAAGACAACATCGGCCAAGCCTTGGCGCGGTTGGAGGCCCTCGTCGCCGAGGCGAGGCACGAGCGGATAAGCCTTCTCGCCGCGGAGCCCGATCCGGGGCCACTGCTGCGCACGCTGCTACGCCTGCGTCACGATCTGGTGATGATCGGACGGGCGGCTGCCGTTCCGCTTCCTGAGCCATTCCAAGGACGGTTCGGACCGCTGCTGGCACAGATCGCGAATAGCGCAGCCGATTACCTGCGCCGGAGTGGAGAAGCGCTGGCCGCCGGGCGCGATCCGCCGCCGCTCGATGCGGCCGAAGCAGCTCTCGACGACTACGCCGATGCGTTCACCATTGTTCGCCACGAGGGTCTTACACGAGATCTGCCGGCCGACACGGCGGAGCGCATTTTCGCGCTGGGTTTTGCCCTTGACCAATTGCGCCAGAATTTCCGCGACCTCGAACGCTGGGTGAGGGAAGCGGTAGCTGGGCGGTAAATGCGGCCACTTCGGCGCAATTTCGCGTTACACCCGGCAAAATCGCGATAGCGCTATTTTCTCGGCAGCATACATCGCGGCAGAACCGGCCGCCGCAGCAGGCGTCGACGCTCCTTGGGCCGGGCCGGCTATTCAAGATCAGGAGTTGACCATGAGAGTCCATCGTCCATTGGCTTTCCTCCCAGTCATATTCCTGCTGACCCAGCCTGCGTGGGCGGCACCACGATCTGGAGGATCCGCACCGCATCCGGCCCTTCGGGGGCTGAGCGGCGTTCCGGCCGAGGTGCCAAATCCTATCACACCACAATTCAACGATCCGGGTCCGCAGCTCACCCCGGTACAGCCGGGCAATCCGGTGCAGCAGCTCTCGCCCCTCGGCAATTCGGGGCAGCCGGACTCGCTGGGAATCCGATAAAGGACGGAATTTGTTGAAGACAGAAGTCCAACTGGTTGGGCGGGCGGGGTCGGCTCCGCCTACTTGCCGTTGTTTGGCGCGATTTCCGGCGGTCCAATCGGAGGCTGCGCACTGTTTTTTGGGGAGATCGAATCGGCCGGGTGAACGGAGGTGAAGCGCGACTTCTCCTCGGCAGCTTGGTTGTCGCTAAGTGATCCACTCCGGCTTTCCGCATAGAATCCGGACCTCGACAGTCAGGTCAGGGCAGCGATGCGCGACCAAACGGCACGGCTCGTGCCGGCGTCGGCACGCCATCGCGCCACCACAGCATCGACGCGCCGATAGTCGGATTGCCGCAAGAAGCAATAAGCACCAGCAAGATCGCGTAAGCAGCCGCGACGCTGCGTATTACCTGTCCCTTGCGGTCCACCGATCGGATGTTGGCACTTGAGACGGCCGGTCGTGAACCGTTCACACCAGTAGTTGACGCGCGGCTCGCGTCCAAAGGAGAATGTCATGTTGCGCAAGATGATGATGGTCGCGGCAGCGGTTGCCGCTCTTTCCCTCGTCGCCACCGATGGTTTCGCGCGCGGTGGAGGCGG
>WNEY01003577.1_pt1 | contig 11678 bp, 11 predicted proteins | sample 5400531 | NCBI WGS metagenome assembly WNEY01 (sample SAMN13153338, study PRJNA577476) | soil metagenome | isolation source: 200 cm saprolite under Douglas fir tree site 1 | place: USA:California | collected 2015-04-18
TCGTCATCGACGACTAGTGCCTTCGGCGACATAAGCCCTCCGTCACCACGAGCGCTAGGTTCGCGACTCGGCGTCCGCCGCGTGGCCCCGGGCGACGCGCGCCTGCCGGGGCAGGCGGAAGGCGAAGCGCGAGCCGCGCCCGGGCTCGCTCTCGGCCCAGATGCGTCCGCCGTGGGCCTCGACAAGGTCACGGCAGAAGTCGACGTTCCAGGGCACGTCGTCGACGACGAGCAACGTCAGCACACCACTCATTGAGACAATCGTACAGGGCGGTTGTGTGCTGAGTCCATTTTCGGAATCAGGAAACTACCAGCTGTCAACGCGCTCGGGCTAGCCGGCGGCGAACAGCTCGTACAGCGCGCACACCGGGTCGTAGAGCCCCGGGATCTGCTCAAGGCCCCGCACGACCGGACTGTTGTTGACAAGTGATCTGACCGCTCCTGTTTGACGTGAAAGCACATGCTTGATCTGGCGCAGCGACATGATGCGCACCGGACGCTATGTGTCTGCTGACTTCGTCACGCCAGCGAGGCTGCGATGAATGACGCGGCGGACTTCATTCATATCGAAGGGTTTCGCCAGCACCGGGACGCCGGCGCTTTCAAAAAACTCCCGCTTCTCGCGGCTGAGGACGTCCCCGGTGATGAAGATCAGTCGACCGCGGAGCGCCGGAAACCTCCGCTCGACCGCGTGATACAAGCCCACGCCGTCAAGGACAGGCATCTGGGTGTCGCTCACGACCAGGTCGTACGTGCGCCGCTCGAGCATCTCGAGCGCCTCCCGGCCGTTAGCGGCGGTATCGACTCGATGACCGTCGCGCTGAATCATCTCGGCCAGCATTTCGGCCATCTCCGACTCGTCGTCCACGACGAGAATGGCCTTTGACCCTACCGGAGGGAGCGACTCCGCCTGGGCGCTCTGGCTCGCGGTGGCGGGGCGCGCGAGGACGGGCAGCTCGATCCGAAACGTCGCGCCTCGTCCCGGTTCGCTCTCGACCGTGATCGTGCCGCCGTGCTCTTCGATGATCCCGTGACACAGCGACAGCCCCAAGCCCGTCCCTTCACCGGGCGGCTTCGTTGTGAAGAAGGGCTCGAAGATCTTGGTCCGGATATCCGGCAGAATCCCGGGGCCGGTATCTGCGACCTCGAGCCGAACACGCTCCCGCTCGCGATCCAGCCGCGTCCTGAGCGTAATCCGGCGCGGCGACGAGCCGCGTCGCATCGCCTGATGCGCGTTCGCCACGAGGTTGACGAGGACCTGATGGAGCTGATGCGAATCTGCCCAGAGCGTCGGCAAGTCTTCGGCCAGATCGAACGTGACCTCCACATCGCTCGTCCGCAGCTCGTAGGAGAGCAGCTCGACGGCCTCGCGGACCACCTTGTCGAGGCGGACGTCGCCCCGTTCGGGCGGGCGGCTGCGGGCCAGCGCAAGAAAGTTGCGCACGATGCGGACACAACGCTCGGCGGCAGCCTTGATCTTCTCCGCGCGCTGGGCCACGGAGCTGTCCTTGACCACTTCTCGGAGGAGAAGGGCCTGGCCCATGACGACCGCGAGGGGGTTGTTCAACTCGTGGGCGACTCCGGCAAGCAGCTCGCCCATCGTCGCGATCTTTTCCGTCTGAAGGAGCCGCCGCGTCCGCTCTTCAACCTGAGCCTCGAGACTCCTCGCGTACTCCTCAACGGTCCGCTGAGCCTCTGCGAGGCGGCTGTTCGACCGGACCAGCTCTTCCAGCGTGGCAAACAGCAGCTCGACCATCTGCTGTTTATCAGCGCTGAAGGAGATCTGTCGGCCGCCGAGGTTGAGGGTGACCTCCACGTCCAAGTGACCCTGCCGTCGGAGGTCAAGATGCTCAAAGATGCGCCGGACCCGCTCGAGAAGATACGCGTCCTCGAAGGGCTTTGTGATGAAGTTATCCGCACCCCGCTCAAAGCCTTTGGTGATGTCGGACGGGGTATTGCACTCTGTGAGCAGCACGAACGGAATCCGCCGCAACCGCTCCGTGGACTTGACTGCATGACAGAAGGCGTAGCCGTCCATCTCAGGCATGACGACGTCCGAGATGATCAGGTCCGGCGCCGTCACACGGAGATGGTCGAGCCCCGCCCGTCCGTTCGTGACCGACTCGACTCGATAGCCTTCGCCTTCCAAGAGGAGTCGAAGGCGCTCCGCCTGGGTCGCACTATCTTCGGCAATCAGGATCGTGCGCTCCATGGACGCCCCCCCTTACCGGATGACGAGCGCGCGGATCATGTCTGCGATCTGCTCGGGAGAGAGCACGTATTCAGCGGCTCCCAAGCGGATGGCCTCACCCGGCATTCCGAAGATCACACTCGTTTCTTCGTCCTGAGCAATCGTGACCGCGCCCGCGTCGCGCAGCTGCTGAAGACCGACCGCGCCGTCGCGACCCATGCCGGTGAGGAGCACACCCACGCCTGAGCGTCCGTACACGTGCGCCACGCGCTGGAACAGATACGATACGGATGGACAGAAGCCATCAGCGGCCGGCTCCTTCGTGAGGAAAATCCGCTCACCGGGCGCGACCCCCATCTGCACGTGGTCCGGCGCGAGATAGACGGTGGCAGGGCGGAGAGGTTCGCCCGCCTCAGCCAGCTTCACGGCCAGGCGCGTCTGTCCCGCGAGCCACTCGGCGAGGCCGTCGATAAACCCGGGGGCGATGTGCTGCACCAAGAGGATGGGAACGGCCAAGCTTTGCGGAAGCTTTTCGAGGATTCCGGCGACTGCCGGCGGGCCGCCCGTTGACGCACCCATGGCGACTACTCGGATCTGACGTTCAGGAAGGGGACGAGGTCGCGATGTGACTGGGGGTGTGCCCGGCCGCGGCCATCGACGAATCACCTTCACGCCCGCCATCAGTCGGAGGGTGTTGACGAGCTCTCGCGTTGTCGCGCCCTCGTCGGGATGGCCCGGACCGCCGGGCTTTTCGATTACAGTGAGGGCACCCGCCTTCAGCGCTTCGAAGGTCATGCCCACCTCGTTCCGGTCCAAGCTCGCGCTGATCATCACGATCGGTGTCGGGATCTCCTCCATAATCCGACGTGTCGCCTCAAACCCGTTGAGACGGGGCATATGAACGTCCATCAGGATGACGTCCGGCCGGAGGCGCCGAGCATGCTCCACCGCGTCGAAACCATCCCGGGCCGTACCCGCCACCGTGAGCCCATCGGCCTGCTCAAGCAGGTAGACGAGGTATTCTCGCGTGACCGCTGAATCCTCTGCCACCAGGACCCGTACCATTACGCTCTCTCCCAGTCGGCCGTCACACGAGGCGGTGAATGATTTCCAGCAGATTCGTCTGATCGAAACTCGACTTGACGACGTAGGCATTGGCCCCAACGTCGATTCCACGTTCCTTGTCTTCCCGCGATTCGAGCGCCGTCACCAAAATCACGGGCAGATCGGCAAGCTTCCGATCGGCGCGAATCCGGGCCGTCAGCTCGAATCCGTCCAGACGGGGCATATCCACATCCGAGACGACGAGATCAAACGCCTCACTCCGAAGCGCCGTCCATGCGTCCGTCCCATCCGCCGCCACCCGGACTTCGTAGCCAGCAGCCTCGAGAAGGTTCTTTTCCATCGTTCGCGTCGTGATGGAGTCGTCAACCACCAGCACCCGTGGTTGACGCGTAGTGTCCTTCGGTCTGCGCGGCGACATCGGGGCGCCGGCAGCCCTTCGAACCGACTTGAGCAAATCGGCTGGGCGCAAAATCAGCACGAGCTCGCCGGTTCCGAGCAACCCTGCCCCCACGACATTCGGAACCCTCACGAGTGGTGCTGTCAGCTCTTTGGTCAGCACCTCACGCTCGCCCAGGATCTCGTCCAGGACCAGCCCCGCTCGCTCGTCCCCGCTGCGCATCACCGCGCATGGCCGCTTGTGCCCGGGGTCAGAAGAATTTTCGTCCTCGCGAAGACCCAGCACGGCACTCAGCGTCGAGACCGTGAGCGAACGCCCGTCCCAGGATATGGTGGCCCGCCCTTCCGCCGTCTTGATCTCGTTTACCCCGAGCCGGATCACCCGCTCGACGGCTCCGGTGGGAAGGAGGAAGACTTGCCCGCCCGCCTCGACCAGCAGCCCACGAAACGTGGCAATCGTCGCGGGGAGGACCATACGGACAGTCGTGCCGATGCCGGGGTGCGTTACGGCGTGGATCTGACCGCCAAGCTGTTCCACCCTCTCCTTCACAATTGCCAGCCCCAACCCGTGACCCGAGACGCCGGTGATGATCGGGCTCGTGCTCACCCCGGAGCGATAGATGAGTTCGAGAGCGGCCTCGTCCGTCAGCGCCGACGCGTGTTCTGACGTCAGTACACGCGCGCGGACGACCCCCTCTCTCACCTCGCGTACATCGATGCCGCGCCCATCGTCTTCGACCCGGACTTCGACGCGATTACCCTCGAGTGGCGCAATCGTCACCGCCACCCGTCCCTGCCGGCTCTTTCCCGCTTGCGCCCGAGCTTCTGGCATCTCGATGCCATGGTCGACCGCGTTACGCACTAAGTGGATCAGCGGATCCTTGATCGCTTGCAGGACTTTCCGATCGACGTCGAGATCGGCCCCGCTTACTGCGCACTCCACTTCTTTGCCTTGTTCGGCGGCCAGATCGCGAACGATGCGAGGGAAGAGCTCAAGCACCGTCACGGCAGGTGTCATACGAACGCCGCGCATCTGAGCGTGCAGGCCCTCCACTGTTCCCGTCATCAAGCGCTCATCGCGGACGAGATGCGCGAGCATGTCGTGGGCCTGTGTTTCCACCTTCCGTATCCCTGATTCGAGCGTGGCAAGGACATTGGCCCCGCGGGCCTCGGAGCGAAACACGCTGGCTACGCTTTGGGCCCGACTCAACACCGTCCGCAGCCCGGCGAGCGCCTCGACGAGCCCCTTCGCCTCCGCGGCCCGCGCTCCGACCGCCAGTTTGGGAACCAGCAGATCCTCGGCCTGGAGGAGTAACGCATCCAGCTTTGTGATGGGGAGCCGAAGGATGTCGGTGGGCGCGGCGCCCTGGGCGCTCTTCGCCCACGGTGCATCGTCGTGCGGAACAGCCGATGGTGGCGGCGCGGCCTCGGTGGCTGGCTCGGCCGATACTCGCTCGAGCCGGTCGATCAGCTCCCGGACCGCGACGGTCGTCCGGCCGTCGGTGAGAAGACGAGCGACTTCCTCGACCACGTCGCGGAGACCGCGCAGAAGCGGCTGGCTCAGTGTCAGCTGGCCCTTGGTCACACGGCTCAGCACCGACTCACATGCCTGGCAGAGAGCTTCGACATCGAGGAGGCCGACGGAGCGGGCTGCTCCCTTGAGGGTGTGGACTTCTCGAAACGTCGCCTCAATCAAGGCGGGCGCCTCGGCGCTCGGTGGCGCCAAGGCGAGCGCCGAAAGGTTGGCGGTGATGCCGTGGAGGTGCTCGTCGGCTTCGACTCGGAACGTCGTGAGGAGCCGCGCTTTGATGTCGTCTTTGCGATTCGCCATCGTCCGTCGCTAGGAAGCCGCCCCATGCTGGTTGCCTGAGGCCACGATCAGCGCTTGGAGCCGCCGCGCGACCTGATTGAGATCGTGCGCGGCCCGTTCGACTTGGCGCGTCGCGGCCATGTTTTGGGAGGACGCCTCCTGGATGTTGCGCATCGCCAATGCGACCTGATCGGTGCCCGCGACCTGCTGCTGCGCGGAGACCAGAATCTGCTGTGCCGCCTGGGCGGACTCTGTGAGATTCCCGGCGAGCAGCCGGATCGCTTCGCCCGCGCGGGTCGCGACCGCGACGCCGGCGTCCGACGCCTTCACACCCTGCTCGGCGGCCATCACCGCCGCTTGCGTCGCGCGCTGGATCTCACTCAGAATGCCGCGCACCTGGGCGGTCGCCTGCTTCGATCGCTCGGCAAGACTCTTGACCTCGGCCGCCACCACAGCAAACCCCTTCCCGGCCTCCCCGGCTTTGGCCGCTTCAATGGCGGCATTGACGGCCAGCAGATTTGATTGCTCCGCGAGATCATTGACCGTCGCGATGATGTCCCCAATCGCTTGCCCTTGTTCGCTCAGGGCCAGGACACGCTCCGCGATGGTCTCCATCCGCTGTTTCGTCGCCTGCATGCCGCTGACGCTCTCCTCCACCGCCCGCTGCCCGTCCAGGGAGACCTGCGCGGTCCTCTGCACCCCTTCGGTTACCGCCCGCGCCTTCTGCGCGGCCACTTGAGCGGTCTGCTTGACCTCATCCACCGTCGTGGACGTCTCCTGGATTGCGGTCGCCGCCTCCGACGCTCCAGCGGCCTGCTGCGTGGTCGCCGCCAGGATCTCTGAGCACGCGGAGGCCAGAGTCCCCGCCGTGTCGCGCAGCGGAGCGGTGATCGACCGCGTGAGCGTCCAGGCGATTACAACTCCTGACGCGAGCGCGAGCGCCGCGGCCGCGAGGATAGCCCGGGACGCGCTTGATCCCTTGGCAAGCGCCACCTGCGTAGCTTCATTGGCGTTCCTACGTGCGGAGTCGACGAGGCGATTCAACAGGGCAATCAGTTTCTCCCGGAACGGTTGAGCCTCTCCGCGGAAACGAAGTGCCTCATCCATCCGCCCCGCCTTCTTCGCTGCCATCGCTTTGGTGGCCTTGGCGTCCCACGCGTTTACCAGGCTGAGTGCTTCTTCCCAGGCGGCCTTCATCTCCCGAGTGGAGCTCGCGCGCCCGAGCTCCACGAGCATCTGGCGGACATTTGTCATCTCGCTCTCATATCGTTTCAGGAACTCATCGTCGCCCGTGGCAAGGAATCGGAGGAAGTCCACGTTCGGGTAGCCAAACGCTCGATCCGCCTCCTGAGAGCTCACTAGCTCCGTCTCAAGCTGGACGAGCGCCGTCTTGAACGCGTCGGCGGTGTTGGAGAGCGCATAGATGCCCACACCTGCCACCAGCACGAGGAGCAGGAGAATCACCGCGTATCCGACCCAGATTCGCTGCCCTGCCGTCCACTTCATGGCGAATCCCCCTTATGCAGAGGCATCGATGAGATCACCCGACGTCTTCGTTGACGAGCATCCTCGCATCGTGAGCGAGTGCTTCGAGATCCACGACCACGATCATCGTCGGCGTCACGCCCTGGACGAAGGCGCCGCGGGTGCCCGTCAGATTGCCCGGTGCCGCCACTTCCTCCATGCTGGCCTCCGTCGCCTCGATGGCGCCATGCGTCGCGATGCCGAAGGTCATCCCCCCGGCCTCCACTACCACGGCCTGGCTTCCCTTTCCGAACCCATCTCCCGCCAGGTCCAGGAGCGGCCGGAGGTCCAGGATCGAGAGCACCCGACCGCGGTGGTTGATGACCCCGAGGACAAAGGGTGGTGCGCACGGGACCGGCGTCACTGCCCGCATGGGGAGGACATCGACGACATGAGTGATGTCGACCCCCCATCGCTCGGCGCCGAGGGTAAAGGTCAGGAGGGGCCGTCTTTCGTTCCGTGCCACTGCCGTTTCGACCGGCGTCGCCAGGGCCCGAGCCCGTTCCTTGAGGATGCGCCTGCTCTCATCTGGAGCCAGAGCGTCGCCCGTTTGCAGAGCTTGGATCGCGCGCTCCAGCTTGGCGTAGGCTTGCTGCCAATCCGGTGCCCGACCCGCCGTCGTCATTCGCCAAACTCCAGATAGGTCCGTGCCATCTCGAGGAGCCGGCCAGCGCTCAGGCCGTCGCCGCCAGGCAACGCGGTATCCCGTGGTACACCACGCAAGAGTGTCACCACGGTCTCCATCGACTTACGACCCCGCCGGCGGTGTCCCTGCCGAAAAAGCACGCTGCCCATCAGATAGTGCGCGATCGCCGAGTCTGGGGCCAGGTAGAGCGCACGATGGGCGGCATGATGGGCAGCCCTGAGTTCCCCGCGTTCGTGCGCGATGGCGGCGAAGAGGAGGTACGCGTCCACATTGAGCCGATCACGAGACAACAGGGTCGTGCACAGCTTCTGCGCCTGTTCGAGCTGGCCCTGGTCCGCAAGCGCGCGCGCCTGTTCCAGATCGGCCGCCGGATCGGGTTCGATTTTCTCCCTTCTTTCCAACGGCGATGACCTGGCAGGCAGGCACGCCTCACGCAAAGGCGCAGCGAATTCCGAAAAGCCTGCCTCGGCCAACGACGTCGCCCCGGATGGATCGACGAGCTCCTGGCCCTTTCGGTAGAAGATGGCGCCCGGAAAGTTGACGGGGACGAGGGGGCGGAACAGTTCAGCAGAAGCCTCGGCGGGACTCACAATGAGCCACCCGCCGGGCACAAGGGCACGCTGCAATCGTGCAACGGTCGCCTGTTGCATCGCGCGCGTGAAGTACATCAAAACATTCCGGCAAAGGATCAGATCCATCGCACCCGTGTTCGTCACGGGACTCGGATAGCTGTCCGTCGCGAGGTTGAGAGCCGCAAGGGTGACCATGGCGCGAATGGGCGGATCGACCTCAACTGTTCCGTCCCCTCGGCCGCGAAAGTATCGCTGCCGAATCCATGCGGGCGTCTCGCGAAACGACCAGTCCCGGTAGCGCCCGCGATGCGCCGCCTCGAGAGCGCGGGAACTGATGTCGGTGGCCAGGAGCGTGATCACCCAGCGTGCGCGGTCGGGAAGCAACCGATCGAGCACCATGGCCAGCGAATACGGTTCCTCGCCGGTGGAACAGGCGGCGCTCCAGATGCGCAGTCGCAACACGCCCTCTCTTCGCCGAGCTTCGAGAAGGTTCGGCAGGACGTGTCGTTCCAACGCGTCGAAGCAGGCACTATCGCGAAAGAAATGCGTTTCACCGACGGTCAGGTACGCCGCAAGCCGTCGCCATTCCGGATTGTCGTCCGGCAGCTCCTCGAGCCAGGCCAGGTAGTCGGAGAAAGTCGGAACCGGTGACGATCGACACGCCCGGGTGAATCCTTGGGTTAGATCCGCTTGCCGCCCTTCCGTGAATGCGAGCCCAAGGCGACGCGAGATCAGCTGCTGCACTTGCACCGCAATGTCACTCGGAAGGCTCACGAAGCGCTTCGGTGAGGCGGCGGTCCTCATCCAGAGAGAGAACGGCGTCCAAATCCTGAATGAACAGCAGCCCATCGGAGAGCGTGACCATCCCCGCGACGTAGCCCGCGCCGGGGACAACGGTCTCGGGCGGCGACACCGCCTGAAGATCGACCTCCCGCACGCCGAGGGTCTCGTCCACAGGGACGACGATCCGTCGCCGGCTCGTACGGACCAGGAGCAGGTGAGCCCGAACGCCGTATTCCCTGAGCGCTCGACGGAAGCGGCGCCGGAGATCGACGACCGGGAAAATCGTCCCGTGAATGTTGATCACTCCGAGCACCACGTCGGGTGCTTGGGGAAGGAGCGTCACGGCAGCCATCGGCCATACCCGATCCACCATGGCGAGGGGCACCGCGTACAGTTGCTCTTCTAGAAGAAATACGACGAGGGCGACTCGCTCTCGGACCACGTGCTGTCAGTCCAGAGCTATCGATGGCTTGCGCCGATCGATGCTCGCTCCAACGAGCTCCATCAAGCCATAAGACCCCACAAAAATATTAGAGGCGAAGGCTGGCTAGGGACGAGAAAAAAGTGCGTCCATCAGAACGCATGCGGCAGGATGTGCCGGAGGCGGTTTATGGCGCGGCGGTCGTGATGGCGTGATAAACCGGCACCCGCAACTCGCGGCCCGTGCACCCTCGCGAGTCAGGAGATCAAGACCCGCAGTGCCGACAGCCGGCGGCGCGGCTCGCCGCCGCCGCCGTCAGCGCGCGACGGGGAGCGAGCGGCGCGCGGCTTCAAGCGCGGTCTCGACGAGCGTGCGGTCTGATCCGGGCAGGTCGCCCAGCGCGCCGGCGATGGACAGGAGGAGCCCGACCTCCGCGAGGTGCTGACCAGCGACCGCCGCCCGGTCGGCGGCGACCTCCTGCACGGCGGCGAGCGCCGCCGCCTCCATGCGCGCGCCCGTCGACGCGCGCGCGGTCGGCTCCATAGCGCGCGCGGCGCGGAACACGGCATGCGCGAGCCGCCACCACGGGTTCGCCTCGAGGGGCTTCTCGGGCGGGGACGCCACGCTCGACTGCCGGAGCCCCGCGGAGACCGCCCGGTCGAGGTAGGCGTAATCGAAGGGCTTCGCCACGTAGTCGAACGCGCCGAGCTTGAGCGTTTCGCGCGCCATGGCGACGTCCCGGTCCGCGGTGATCATGATGACCGTGAGGGCGTCGTCGAGCTCGCGGATCCGCCGGAGCACCTCGACGCCGTCAATGCCCGGCATGTGCACGTCGAGCAGGACCAGGTCGGGTCGGGCGCGCCGGATCGCGGCGAGCGCATCCTGGCCGCTCGCGGCCTCGTCCACCGTGTAGCCCTGCGAGGCGAAGTACTCGCTCAGCATCTCGCGAGCCGGGGCCTCGTCATCCACGACCAGGATGCGGGCCAGCGAGGGGCTCATCGCCCACTATTCTAGCTTTAGCGGGTCGCGCGCGACGAAGTTGTAGACGAGCTTGAGCGCGTCCTCCAGCTTGCTCGGGTCGGGACCGCCGTCGGGGCGAGGTCGGGCCGGCCGCCACCCAGCGCCGCCCCCATGTGACCCCGAACGATCAAAGGACGCTGGCATTCCGCCTTCACCGAACCGAGCGAGGTCGCCGACGGCCGCGCGACCCAAGCGCCACAATCTCTTGACGATCATCACCGGCCGGCTCCTGCTGCAACAGCACCCGTCGGTCGATCCCCTGCGGCGGGCGGGGCGAGGAGTCGGTGGTGGAGGGTAAGGGATTTTACATGTCGGCCGCATGAAATCACAGTAATTAACGGGTTCTCCCTGCATTAAGCGGCACCAAGCGGCACCGCGCGTCCACCGGCGTCCACGGTTTCCGACGTAGCGAAGCAACGAGCGATCGGCGCAGCGAAGCGCCGACGCCGTGGACGGCCAGTGGCGATGCCGGGCCCCTTCTCTGATCCCGCGTTCCAGTCTCCACTTCCCGAAGTAGCCTCATCGCGGGTTCAAAGCCTCGGCGGGTTTCGCAACCGTCGAGGCGATGGAGAGCGCGCCTTACGGCGCGGCCTCCGCGGCGTCGGCCACCGGCTGGAGGGGCACTGCCTGACGCGGGGACAGACTTTGGAGGAAATCCACCGCGCGCTGGGCATGGGATGCGGCGGAGAAGATCGCGCGCTTGTCCTCGCGCAGTAGCTCGAGCCAATGCGCCAGGTAGGAGGCGTGATCCTCGCGCGGCTCGGGCGTGATGCCGAGATCCGCGCACAGGAAGGCAGCGCCAAGCTCGGCGACGAGTTCCTCGCGGGCGTAGCCCGTGTCGCCGAAGCGCTTGCCGCCGAAGTCACGGTTGAGACGGCTCGGATGCTTGGTCCAGTGCGTCAGCTCGTGCGCCTTGGTGGCGGCATAGCTCTCGGCGTCGCGGAACGCCTCGGACACGGGCAGCTGGATGACGTCAGGACCGGGAGCGTAGTAGGCCATGGTCCCGCCGTGACGGATGACGGCGCCGGTCGCGGCGCAGAACTGCTCGGCGCTCTCGATCAGCTCGAGCTGGTCGGCCTTCGCCTCGGGCCGCGCGTAGTAGTGCGCCGGTCGGCCCTCGATCTGCGCGACGTTGAACACGGTGTAGGCCTTCAGGAACGGGATCTCGCGCTCCACGCCGTTGCCGTCTGCATCGGTTTCAGTCCTGGTGAAGCGGTCGGCGTAGACGACCATCGCGCCGTGCTCGCCCTT